>ERZ1027056.52-NODE-52-length-69409-cov-11.559694_pt1 | contig 69409 bp, 67 predicted proteins | sample MGYA00519427_ERZ1027056 | MGnify/ENA primary metagenome ERZ1027056 (study PRJEB26926, sample SAMN06164570) | human gut metagenome | biome: ENVO:00009003; feature: ENVO:2100002; material: ENVO:00002003 | host: Homo sapiens | place: USA | collected 2012 ... | reverse complement strand
GAGATGCTCAGGAGTCTCGTGGGCTCGGAGATGTGTATAAGAGACAGTATAAAATGTTATTGTGATTTTGTTATTTGTTTCTATTTTTGCAGTGGACTTACTGAACACAAAAATGAGAGAAAACGCAAAAGGCAGGATTTTTATAGCATGGCTGTTGTTTATGACGCTTATGCCATTTTTCATGGTGAAGACTTTTCACTACCATGAAGAAGATGCTGTTTGCCATTCTGATAGTGGAAATTCTCATGACTCCTCTCATCAGTGTCCCGTGTGTAACTTCACACTTTCACCTTTTACGCAAGTTGAAACATTACAACTTCATATTGTTCTTCCGGTTTTTGATTATCAGCCGGAAATAACGGTGGATAAGGTTTGCCAGGTTAAATCTTATCCTTATTATCTACGTGCGCCTCCCGTTTGCTGATTTACATAGTATCTTTTATTTATTCACAACATCAAATGATTGTAATTTATGCGTATCAGATATGTTTCGGGTACGCTGGGAATGTTTTTTGCCTTGTATTCAAATGCACAGGTAGTTTCTGATACGATTAAAAGTGTAGATTTATCCGAAGTGGTGGTGACGGGATCTTACCGACATGCTCAGGAGAAAAAGACTACCCTGACACTTGAGTTGTTTCAGAAAGATTATTTGAACCGGCATTTTACCGGTAATTTGGTACAGACTTTGAAAAATGTTCCCGGTGTACACTCGATGGATATCGGTGCGGGGTTCTCCAAACCTATGATTCGTGGTTTGGGATTCAACCGTATTGCCGTATCCGAAAATGGAATAAAACAAGAGGGGCAACAATGGGGAGCCGATCATGGGCTGGAAATTGATGCTTTTAATGTAGACGAGGTACGGATTCTGAAAGGTCCGTCTTCACTGTTCTACGGTAGTGATGCGATGGGAGGTGTCATCGAAATCCTTCCTTTGCTGCCACAAAAAGAGAACCGGTTTTTTGGTGAGGCTGCCTTATTGGGAAAATCAGTGAACGGCACTGTGGGCGGTTCACTGATGCTAGGTATTGAGAAGAATGCATGGCTGGTCAGAGTACGTTTCTCAGAACAGCACTATGGAGATTATCATGTACCGGCAGATACCATTGTATATCTTACCCAGTTGGTGCCTGTTTACGGTCATAAGCTGAAAAACACCGCTGGGTTCGAGCGCAATGTTTCTGCCATGGGAGATTATAGAAAGAAGTTTTATCAGATGAATATTGCTGTGAGCAATGTTTATCAGAAGATGGGCTTCTTTCCTGGTGCTCATGGCATTCCTGATATTTCCCGTTTGGAGGATGATGGGAACAGCCGTAATATTGACTTGCCTTATAGCAAAGTGAACCATCTTAAAGTAACCACGCATCAACAGTATCTTTGGAATGGGGTACAACTTTCAGGTGATTTCGGCTATCAGTTCAATCATCGGGAGGAATGGAGTGCTTTCCATACCCACTATGACACTCAGGTGATGCCTGCAAAGGATCCGGATAGGGAACTGGTGTTCAAACTGCATACATTCAGCTCCTCTCTGAAGCTGCGGTTGTTCAATTCCTCTTCCTGGGAGCATATGGCAGGGTGGAATATGCAGATACAGAAAAATGCGATTGGCGGATATTCTTTTCTGCTACCGGAATACAAGCGTTTTATTACCGGAGCTTTTTGGCTGACGACTTTCCGACTGGATAATCAGTTGTCTGTAACTGGTGGGATACGTTATGATCGGGGAAGGATTGATATAACAGCATTCGAAGATCCTTATTTGGTGGAGTATCTACACAGACAAGGATATGAAGAAGAGGTAATACAGGCATATCGTTGGCGAAGTTATCCGGTGGACAGGGCTTATGGTAATTACTCCTGTTCGGCGGGAGTAGTGTGGACACCCGCTGCCGGTCATCTTCTGAAGATGAATGTGGGACGTAGCTTCCGTTTGCCGGGGGGCAATGAATTAGCATCCAACGGAGTACATCACGGAACTTTCCGTCATGAAAAAGGAGATGCCACTCTTTCTTCGGAACAAGGATGGCAGATTGATGCTTCCTATACCTTGGCTTATAAAAAAATGGAACTGGTTGTTTCATCTTTTGCCGGTTGGTTTGATAATTATATTTATTTGCGTCCTACGGGAGAATGGTCTGTATTGCCCCATGCCGGACAGATTTATCAATATAGTGGCGCACGTGCTTTGTTCATGGGTGGTGAGATAAATTTCAATATGGATTTTCTACGTCATTTTAATTATCGTTTGGTTGGTGAGTATGTCTATACTTATAATCGTGACGAACATACGGCTTTAAGTTTTTCACCTCCTGTATCCATGCGGAACATTCTAACATGGAATAAAAAGGATTTTCAGTTGTATGCTGAATTTCAAAGTATAGCTTCACAGAACCGTATAGCGAGAAATGAAGACCGCACATCCGGAGCTTGTTTGATTCATCTGGGTGGGAGTATTCATATACCTATGGCCAAGGCGGATATTGAAATATCTTTGGGTATTCGTAATTTGTCGGATGTGAAATATTACAATCATTTGAGTTTTTATAGGAAAGTGGAAATCCCTGAACCGGGAAGAAACTTTCAGATTTCGATTAAAGTACCATTTAAACAATTATTAAAATGAAAACAAAATTTTATTTTCTTGTAATCAGCCTATTGGCTATATGCTCTGTTTGTCTGCCTGCGTGTGATAATGATGAAAAAGGGGATGTAACAAAGCCCGTGATCGATTTGATAGAACCCGAAGAGGGAGCGGTGTTGAAAATTGGTAATGAGAAAGGGGTACATTTTGAAATGAATTTGTCAGATGATGTGATGTTGAAATCGTATAAAATCAATATTCATAATAATTTTGACCACCACGGACATGATTCCCGGGCAGCCGGACAGAAAAACATAGCTTTTACTTTTGACAAGGTATATGATGTTTCCGGTTTGAAGAATACAAAAGTACATCATCATGATATTGTTATTCCGGCTGATGCTGCTCCCGGAGATTATCATCTGATGGTATGGTGTACCGATGCGGCGGGCAATCAGACAGAAGTGGCTCGTAATATTGTCTTGAGTGCGGACGGAGGTACTGAAACGGAACATGATCATGACCATGAGTGATCTTTTGTATCAATCGTATTGTGTGTATTAATTGTCTGATGGCGGTCGATGTGAATCGGCCGTCACTTTATTTTGTTGGATGTCGCCAAAGAATAATTTTCTTCCAGGAGGTAATAATCCGTTTGTAAATAGAATATTTGTTCTGTAAATAGTGATGATTGTAGCTCTATTTTCTTTATTTTTAGTATATCTTGTTTGATATAACTACCTTTAATACCTTTGCAACAGGTAAAAACAGAAATATATAACTCTAAAAAGATAAAGATTATGGCTACAAAAAAATTACATTTCGAAACATTACAACTTCACGTAGGACAGGAACAACCAGACTCGGCTACGGATGCTCGTGCAGTTCCTATTTATCAGACTACATCTTATGTATTTCATAACTCGGCACATGCAGCCGCACGTTTTGGTTTACAAGATCCGGGTAATATTTATGGGCGTCTGACTAATTCCACTCAAGCTGTTTTTGAACAGCGTGTGGCTGCATTGGAAGGAGGAGTGGCAGGACTTGCCGTAGCTTCCGGGGCTGCTGCCATTACTTATGCGTTTCAGAACATTACTCGTGCAGGTGATCATGTTGTAGCTGCAAAGACTATTTACGGAGGTACTTATAACCTGCTGGCTCATACGTTGCCGACTTATGGTGTGACTGCTACATTTGTGGACCCTAGTGATCTTTCTAATTTTGAGAAAGCTATTCAAGAGAATACAAAGGCGGTGTTTATCGAGACTTTAGGGAATCCTAATTCGAATATTATAGATATAGAGGCTGTGGCGGAAATAGCACATCGCCATCACATACCTTTGATTATTGATAACACTTTTGGTACTCCTTATCTAATTCGTCCCATTGAGCATGGAGCGGATATTGTGGTACATTCCGCTACAAAATTTATTGGTGGTCATGGAACTTCACTGGGTGGCGTGATTGTTGATTCAGGTAAATTTGACTGGGTGGCATCAGGTAAATTTCCTCAACTGACAGAACCAGATCCTTGCTATCATGGGGTGCGTTTTGTAGAGGCGGCAGGTCCGGCCGCTTATGCTGTCCGTATTCGTGCTATTTTATTGCGTGATACTGGCGCGACTATCAGTCCGTTTAATGCTTTTATTCTGTTGCAGGGATTGGAGACACTTTCATTGCGTGTGGAACGTCATGTAGAGAATGCGTTGAAAGTGGTGGAGCATTTGAAAAATCATCCGAAGATCAAGAAAGTAAATCATCCTTCCTTGCCGGAACATCCTGACCATGCTCTGTATCAGCGTTATTTCCCCAATGGAGCCAGTTCTATTTTCACTATCGAGGTGAAAGGTGGTCAGGAAGAAGCACATCGTTTTATCGATAGTCTGGAAATTTTTTCTTTGTTGGCCAATGTCGCTGATGTGAAGTCATTGGTTATCCATCCTGCCAGTACCACTCACTCTCAGTTGAATGCGGAAGAATTGGCGGAACAGGGTATTTATCCGGGGACAGTGCGTTTATCAATAGGTACGGAACATATAGATGATTTGCTGGCCGATTTGGATCAGGCATTAGCTGGAATTTAATAAGATATACTAATAGAATAAGGAATATTACTACAATATAAAATCAATATATGGATAAGAAGTGTATGCCGGAGGTTTGTGTAAAGATACATTATACATGCTTCTGGCATTACTTTATTTTTACTAATAAAAAAGGATAGATCATTAATCCAAATAGGATTCTTTTTTGTTATTAAAAAAAGAATCTTTGCGGAAGTGGGGTTTCAAAGGCTTAATTTAAGAGTTTATGGATACCGTTTCTTTAACTTAAATACAATGGTTATGAATCTAGTCCTTGCTATTATTCCGGTATTGCTATTAATTATCCTGATGGCGTTTTTTAAAATGTCCGGTGACAAAAGTAGTGTGATTTCCCTTGTCGTTACTATGCTGATTGCTTTTTTCGGCTTTCATTTTCCGGTAGACGATTTGCTGTTTTCTTTTCTGTACGGTGCATTGAAAGCTGTTTCTCCTATTCTGATTATTATTTTGATGGCGATATTCAGCTATAATGTTTTATTGAAGACTGAAAAAATGGAGATTATCAAGCAACAGTTTTCTTCTATTTCTACCGATAAAAGTATTCAGGTATTGCTGTTGACATGGGGATTTGGTGGCTTGCTTGAAGCTATGGCAGGATTTGGTACGGCAGTGGCTATACCGGCGGCGATTCTTATCAGCCTCGGATTCAAACCGGTATTTTCGGCAACAGTCAGTTTGATTGCCAATAGTGTGGCTACTGCTTTTGGGGCTATTGGTACACCGGTCTTGGTATTGGCGAAAGAAACGAATCTGGATGTATTGGTGCTAAGCGCCAATGTCGTGTTGCAGCTTTCGGTACTGATGTTTCTCATTCCTTTCGTATTGCTGTTCCTGACCAATTCGAAATTAAAATCCTTACCTAAAAATATTTTCCTGTCTTTGTTGGTCGGTGGTGTCTCATTAGGCAGCCAGTATATTGCCGCCCGCTATATGGGGGCGGAGTCTCCGGCTATTATTGGAAGTATTTTATCTATCATTGTTATTGTGGCCTATGGCAAACTGACTGCTTCTAAAGAGGAAAAAGCAAGGAAAAGCACATTGAAAGGGCTCGAGGTACTGAACGCGTGGAGTATCTATCTTCTTATCTTGTTCTTGATTATTCTGACTAGTCCGTTGTTTCCCGGTTTGCGTACAACACTTGAAAATAATTGGGTGACCCGTATCAGTCTTCCGATTAATGATTCAACTATGAATTATACGGTTTCTTGGCTGACCCATGCGGGAGTTTTACTTTTTGTGGGCACGTTTGTCGGTGGGCTGATACAAGGAGCCAAGATATGGGAGCTGTTTGCTGTACTCTGGAATACGGTAAAGCAGTTAAAGAAAACTTTTATCACGGTAATTTGTCTGGTGAGTTTGTCCACTATCATGGATACGGCAGGTATGATTTCAGTTATAGCCACTGCTTTGGCGGTTGCTACAGGAAGCCTTTATCCGTTGTTTGCCCCTGTTATTGGTTGCCTGGGTACCTTTATTACGGGCAGTGATACTTCTTCAAATATTTTGTTCGGCAAATTACAGGCTAATGTGGCCGGGCATATTCAAGTAAGTCCCGACTGGTTGTCGGCAGCCAATACGGTGGGGGCGACAGGTGGAAAAATAATTTCTCCGCAAAGCATCGCTATTGCCACTTCTGCCGGAAACCAACAGGGAAAAGAAGGGGAAATCCTAAAATCCGCCATTCCATATGCACTGGCGTATGTGGTAATAACCGGAGTGATTGTTTATATTTTCAGCTAATCTTTTCCGGTACATAGGGTGCGCCGGACGATAGCTTATAGTACCAATTCCTTGAACAACTGTTGTAAGGTAGCATCCAGGTTCATGGAAAATCCGGGATGAGGCCGTGAAGTCTGTATACAGGCACTACGTACAGCGGTCAGCCAACGGAACCGGTCCGGAATTTCCATTTGTGCTATGCTTCCTCCCTCTTTCTTTCCTTGGCATACCTTATCAAATACCTGTAGTGCATTTTTTAGGCATTCCATATCTACTTCCGTAGAAAATACTCGCAACTTCTGTTCATTCAGTACATAGATTGCATTCAGGTATCTGGCTTGTTTGGAGAACAAGACTATTCCTATATTAAGAAACTCCTCACGCTCTACTTTGGGGACAAAGCGGATTACTGCATATTCATATAAGTGCTTTTCTGGCATTTTGTGCTTCTTTTACAAATAGTTCGGAATGGTGAACCCTTTCTTTTAAAAAATGAAAATATACCTCTCTCAGATCTTGTATTGTTTCTCCTTCTTCTGCCCAAGTAAGCCAGTCATCGGGTATGGCATCTGTTATTTCCTGTAGTTTTTCTTCGGTCAGTATTTGTTTGAACCGGTTATCCGCTTCTTCCAACTGGCTGGCATAAGGCAGAAGTACATGGTCTTTTATTCTTAGAAAAGGATTGACAGCCTGTTTCTGCCAGTTTTCCCATGAATGATGAAAGTAAAGTGCTGCGCCGTGATCTATCAGCCACAGTTCTTTATGCCACATCAGCATATTGGTATTCTTGATGGTGCGGTCTACGTTGGTGAGCAGAGCGTCCAGCCATACTACTTGTGAAGCGGTTTGTACGTCTACCTGATGTACGATGGGGTCAAAAGTCAGTGCGCCCGACAAGAAATGAAGTCCTAGATTCAGCCCACGGCTCCATTGCAACAAGTCTTGTATCTCTTCATCTGCTTCTGTCCGGCCAAATGCTTCGTCCAGTTGCAGAAAGACGATTTCGGGTACGCGGAAATGAAGGGCACGGGCTATTTCTCCACCTATCAGTTCAGCGATAAGCGCCTTGGTTCCGTGGCCTGCTCCCCTAAATTTGACGACATATTTAAAATCATCATCCGCTTCGGCCAATGCGGGCAAGGAACCTCCCTCACGCAGGGGCATAATGTAGCGAGTGACATTAACTGTACGTAAATCCATTTAAACCTCCTTGATTATAGGGAATAAAGATACGATGTTTTTGGGTATTAGGAATAAAAATAGTCCGTAAATTGGGAATTATAGCACTAATTTAGCATTTAAGATACTTCCAAATCTGCTGAAATATGCTGCAACCAGGGATAAACTGTTGAAAAATCGTAAAAAAAGAGATAGATAGGAGATTTATTGCCAAAAAAGAATTTAATTTGAACAGTTTTATAATTTATAAAAAAAAAGAACATGAACGAATTAATTGCTAAAATCAAAGAATTGAACGAAGCTTTTATGTCTGATGCTGCATTGCAGATTGAAAAAGGTAACAAAGCTGCAGGAACACGTGCGCGTAAAGCATCATTGGAATTGGAAAAACTGATGAAAGAATTTAGAAAAGCATCTTTGGAAGCTTCTAAGTAATCTTTTATTCGTCTTTTAAAGATTTTTATAAGCCATCCTTCGGGGTGGCTTTCTTATTTTCTACTAAGTTTTGCTTTTATTTCGGGGGATAATTGATATTTTTGTATTTTTATTGGTGGGTGGTTAACCTAAAGGAAAAGGGATGTTTATGAAGAATATGTGTCTATTGCCTGTATGGGCGGTTTTATTGATTATAGCAGGGACTTTCTTTTCTTGTGAAAAGAAGAAGGATATGGCTATATACCGTCAGGCGGATTCTTTGAACTTGCTTTCTTATCATATGCGCTATAAGAATTTGGACACAGCGTGTAAAGCAGCGCATGACGCCTACAAACTGGCGGATGGATTCCCCTCCCTGCGTGCCGGGGCATTGAATAATCAGGGTTTCTGCGCCTTTATCCACATGGACTTTGAAAAAGCCGAAGATCTTTTTCTTCGCGTATATGAGGAGTCAAACAATGAATTGGAATGTCTGATAGCAGATATCGGTATGATGAAAATTTGTCAGCGTACCGCCATGAACAAGGAGTTCTATGATTATCGTAACAGTGCGTTACGGCGTATGAAACGTATCAGCGATGACCGTTCTGCTATAACTGATCCCGGAGAGCTGGAACGGCTTAATTATGCCCGTTCTGAGTTTTCCATTGCTTCTGCCATTTATTACTATTATTTGCAGCAGGAACAGCAGTCCTTGGAGGCGATTAATGAAATAAAAGTAGACGAGGCGCTGGAAAGTGATACTGCCCAATTGCTCTATTATTATTATATGAAAGGGTCTGGCGGTATGTATGAAGCGGATACACCGCAGGATGTGGTATTGGGTGAGTTTAACTATCTGATAGAATGTCTGGGTATCAGCAGGGAACACGGGTATATCTATTTCGAGGCGAATGCATCTCAGGCAATGGCAGAATTGCTGAAAGAGAGGAAAAATTTCGATTTAATTATGGAAAGGCGTCCCAATGTGATGCGTGCCATCAATAGCGAGGACTTGCCGTGGGAGGAACTGACCATGCGTTTTGCCTGGCAGGCTTTGGATTTGTTCAAAAAATATGGAGATTTGTATCAGATTTCGGGTACATACCGCACTTTGGCGTCGTGCAGCAACGAGCAAGGCAGGTATGAAGACGCGCTGCATTACTTGTCGGAAGCGCTGGGGTACGTCAACCGGCATCACGAAAAATATTACCATTGTACGGATACCATGGACAGGCTTCGTCCGTATGTTCCCATGGCTACCACTTCCATTGAACTGGAATGGATTAATGACGATGGTATAAAAAGTGTCCCCGAATGGATCGCCCGTTTCCGTGAACAATTGAGTGTAACATATGCGGCGTTAGGAATGAAACCCCAGTCGGATTATAATCGTAATATTTATCTGGATATTTTGGACTACACCCGCCAGGACAAAGAATTGGAGAGTCGTTATAATGCGTTGGAGAAGGAATCGGAAGCCTTGAACGGACTTCTGGTGGTAGTGGTGATTGGTATCGCTGTCCTTATCATTCTATTTTGGATATTGAATAAAAGATGGCGTGTGCGGAATGCTCTTTACATTGATAAGTTGAAACGTACTTTGGAAATATGTCGTAAGATAACGGCTTCCGTACCCATTGATGCGGGGGAGATAGAGGATGTGACAAAAGCGGTAGTTGCCTCGGTGAAAGAGGATATTCTTCCGTTGGTGGGAGCCACGGACTTCCGTATTGTGGCTGAAAATGGAGAGGGAAGAGAGGTGTCGGGACAAGGGATTTGTACAAGTTTTATCTTGAATATTCCAAGCAGGGAACAACCTTTGGGCGAGGTGCATCTGTATTCGGAGCACAAAATGAAGAAAGATGATAAAGCACTGATGAGGGTCATTACACCTTACATTTCGTGGACACTGGAGAATGGACTGGCTTTTATTTCGTTGGGCGATGAACGGAAACGGCTGGAAAAGGAGCAATATGTCCATGAACAGCATTTGGCGGAGAATAAACGGCAGAATCTGGTGAAGAAAGCCTGTTTGTTTATTGTCACAGGCATTATGCCTTATATAGACCGCATCATGAATGAAGTGCATAAACTAACCGTACACAACTATATTCAGAACGAAGAAATAAAAGAAAGCAAATACCGTTATATCGACGAACTGATTACCCGTATTAATGAGTATAATGATATTCTGGCCTTATGGATTAAGATGAGGCAGGGGACACTGAGCTTGAATATAGAGAATTTTGAATTGAATTCCCTTTTCGATGTACTGGTGAAAGGGCGTAAGACTTTCGAGATGAAACAACAGACCCTGACCATAGAGCCGACTGCCGCCATTGTGAAAGCGGATAAGGCTCTGACGCTTTTCATGATAAATACGTTGACAGAAAATGCCCGTAAATATACGCAGCCGGGAGGAAATGTTTCTGTTTATGCGCAGGAAACAGAATCTTACGTGGAGATTTCGGTGAAAGATGACGGTCCGGGGCTTTCACAGGAAGATGTGGAGCGTATTCTGAGTGAGAAAGTTTATGATTCAGGTAAAATCGGATTGCAGACCAGCGAAAATGTCAGCGAATTGCAGAAGAATAAAGGTCATGGTTTCGGTTTGATGAATTGCAAAGGCATTATTGATAAATATAAGAAGACCAATGAAATATTCCGGGTCTGCCTGTTCCGGATAGAAAGTGAATTGGGGAAAGGCAGCCGTTTCTATTTTCGTCTGCCCAAAGGAGTGCGCAAAACGTTGATGTTGGTACTGGTCGCTTTTCTTTCTGTCCTGACAGGATGTAATGAGGGGAGAGAGAAAGACGGGAAAGCGGAACAACTCACTCTTAATGATTCCATTCAGCGATATGATAAATTATTGGCTGTTGCGAATGAATATGCATACGATGTTTACAATTGTAACATTGATGGACTATACCAACAGGCATTGTGTTATGCGGACAGTGCTCTACATTGTTTGAATAAGCATTATATTATGTATTCGGGCAGCAAAGGGCCTTTGTTGGAATTGGAAGGAGAGGGGGCTGCAGCGGATTTAGATTGGTTCAACCGGCATTTTGATACCGATTACTATGCCTTGCTGGATGTTCGCAACGAGGCAGCAGTCGCTTTTTTGGCTTTAGGTAATCTGGAGGCTTATCGTTATAACAATAATGCTTATACGGCGCTGTACAAACAAATCAGTGAGGACACCTCATTGGAGCAATATTGCCGTCAGATGCAGCTTTCTGCCAATAATAAGACGGTGGCTATCATTCTTTGTGTGGTTATTCTGTTGGTATTGCTGGTGGGTTATTATATTCTGTATTTCCGCCACCGTTTGATTTATCGTTATAACTTGGAACAGGTGTTGGAAATCAACAAGCAGGTGTTTTCGGCCTCTTTGCTTGACGGAAGAACCGACCGGGATATTGCTGCAAGTCTGGTCAATGATATGTTTGAGACGGTGAATGAGTTGCTGCCCATTGATGTGTTGGGCGTAGCGGTTTATAGTGAAGACAACCATAGCTTGAATTATGCTTTTTCACCGGTGGAGGATGAGAACGAAGAAATGCGTGAGATGATGGCCCGTAGCTTTGACGCGAAGACATCTTATTGGCGTGAGAAAGATAGGTTAAAGTGTTTGCCCTTGTGGGTGGAAGCAGGTAACGAGAATCGTTGCACGGGTGTGCTGGCATTGAAAATCGCTTTGCCTGTGGAGCGTGAGGACGACCGCTTGATGTTGGAGCTTGTGGCCGGATATGTAGCCATCATTGTATATAATGCAGTGGTACTGATGGCACAGAAATATCGGGATATAGAAAGTGCGCAGGATGATGCGCGCCGAGCTATACGGGAGGAAAACCAGTTGCATGTGCAAAATTTGGTATTGGACAATTGCTTGTCAACCATTAAGCATGAGACAATCTATTATCCTAACCGGATAAAACAGATTATCGACAGGTTGAACACCCGTCAGGCAGGAGAAAACGAAGCTGTGCAAGTAGAGACGATTGGTGAGTTGATCAGTTATTATAAGGATATATTTACTTTGCTGAGTTCATGCGCCGCACGTCAGTTGGAAGAAATTACTTTCCGCAGAGGTGTTGTGAAAGCCGGCGAGCTGGCCGATTATGCGGCACGGTATATAAAACGTGCTGGAAAACGTATGCCGCATCGGGTAGAACTGAGGACGGAGGTGGAACATGTTTCCGTACTGGGAGATGTCATTCAGCTGAAGTTTATGTTGGAGAATCTGATAGATGAAGCGCTATCATACGAGGTGGATGGCCTTTTGGAATTGTGTATTTATAAGGATAAGGATTTTGTGCGGTTTGATTTCCGCGATACGCGTCGCGAAAAGTCGCAGGAAGAGTTGAACTTGTTGTTCTACCCACATCTGTCTCGTATGAAGCAGGGGCAGGAAGGAGTTCTGACCGGTACGGAATACCTTATTTGTAAGCAGGTGATTCGTGACCATGATGAATTTGCCGGAAGACGCGGTTGCCGTATCAATGCGCAGCCTGCCGCTGAGGGAGGGTTCACCGTATGGTTCACCCTGCCTGCCCGTTGAATGTAGAATGTAAAAAAACAATGCATATTATGGAGAATAATAGATTTAAAGTCATCATTGTAGAGGATGTCAAACTGGAATTAAAAGGAACGGAAGAGATATTCAGACACGAAATTCCAAATGCGGAAGTCATCGGAACGGCCATGACTGAGAATGAGTTTTGGGAATTGCTGAAAGTGCAGTTGCCCGATATGGTTTTATTGGACTTGGGCTTGGGGGGATCGACTACCATCGGTGTGGAAATCTGTTCTTCTTTACGGAAGAACTATCCGGATATGAAGGTGCTGATTTTCACTGGTGAGGTGTTGAACGAAAAGTTATGGGTGGATGCGCTGAATGCGGGTGCGGATGGTATAATCCTGAAGACGGGAGAGTTGCTGACTGCCACAGATGTACAGGCGGTGATGGATGGTAAGAGACTGGTTTTCAATTATCCCATTCTGGAGAAAATAGTGGCACGTTTCAAGCAGTCGGTGGCTCAGGAGCAGCGTAGGCAGGAAGCTGTCATCGATTATGATATTGATGAATATGATGAGCGTTTGCTTCGCCATCTGGCCTTGGGGTATACCAAAGAAATGATTACTAATCTGAAAGGGATGCCTTTCGGGGTCAAGTCCATAGAGAAACGTCAGAATGAATTAATAAACCGTTTGTTCACATTGGATGAAAGAAATGGTGTCAATGCCTGTCGCTTGGTGACCCGTGCTTTCGAGTTGCGGATTCTTGATATTGATAATTTGGAACCGGATGAAGAGTAAATATTATTTCCCTCATACCGCTACTGTATTTTTTCTGCTGACAGTAGCTGTAGCCTTGTTCTCATGGATAGGAAGTATTTATGGGCTGGGGAAGGTGCAAAGCCTGCTCAGCCCCGAAGGAATCCGGTGGGAATTGAGGCATGCTATGGGGAATTTTGTCCAGACACCGGCATTGGGCATAGTAATGATGCTTTTTTTAGGGTTCGGCATTACGGTTCATTCCGGGGTATGGGGCACGTTGGGGAGAATAGTGAAAAGAGGAAAGCCCATTTCCCGTAAGGAAAAGCGTGCGTTGATATTGGCAGGTTGTATGCTGCTTGTTTATATCATAATGATTATTGGCACCACTTTTGCCCCATGGACTATGTTGCGTAGCGTGACGGGATCTCTCACGAATTCTCCGTTTCAAAAAGGGATTTATTATCTCATTTCGTTTGGTGTGGGATTATCGGGTATGGCTTTCGGCTATGCATCGGGACGTTTTCGGGATGATAAGGATATAATAAGAGGGATGTCCTGTCTCTTTTCTCGTTTTGCCGATTACTTTGTGGTGCTTTTTTTTATAGTTCAGTTCTTTTCCTCATTGATGTATACGAATTTGGTGGAATGGGTTGGAATAGATTCATATATAGTGTCTTACGTTTTTCATATTTGTTGCTATTTACCTTTCGCTTGGATGTTGAATAGAAAAAAATAGGTTGTTAATGCAAAAAAAGTTACGGATTCTTTTGGTAATTTCAATAAAAACCGTACCTTTGCACTCGCAATTAAGGATGGTTCCGTAGCTCAGCTGGATAGAGCAACGCCCTTCTAAGGCGTGGGTCTTGCGTTCGAATCGCAACGGAATCACTATTAACATCCGGTAACAGTCAAACGTTATCGGATTTTTCTTTTAAATAGCTGATATTAAACGTTTTACTTTCGCCCCGTTTAACTTTTAATAACCTGCCTGTGTAGGCATATTTGTAGGCATATCCCCTCTACAGGCATAAAATAGGCATATAAAAATGACGGCAATAAGAGTTGTAAGACAAGGCAAAAAAGGCAAAACCGACCGGCTCCCCCTGTATGTGGAATTTTATATCAACCGTGAGAAAATAAGGATCGCGGTGAGGTTAAGTGTCACGTCCAAAGAATGGGACGAGCAAAACGAAGTGATAAAAGGCCGGGACAAAGAAAGTAAAGACAAAAATCTAATCATCTCAAACATCCGGTCACGTGTAAGCGACATATTTGTCCGTGCCCGTCTTAAAAATGAGACGCTTACAAAAGAAAGTTTCTTCCGCCAGTATAACAATCCTTCAGATTTTGGTACCTTCTTTGATTTTGCACGGGTTTACCTCAAACAAATTAGCAAAACTATTTCTTTCGGTACCTGGAAACATCACGTTTCTATCATCAAGAAATTAGAGACATTCGCCCCCGGCCTTGTGTTTTCAGAAATTACCCACGAATTTCTCCTGTCCTTCTTTGCATATCTCCGCAAAATAGGTAACAAGGATTCTACGGCATGGCGTAACATGGCTACTATCAAAATATATGTAGGTGCCGCCATACGCGGCGGTTATATGGAACAGGACCCGTTCTCGGCCATAAAGATACGCCGTCCCAAAAGCGAAGTCGTATATCTGACGGAAGAAGAACTGCTTCGTCTGACTGCCTTGTACCGGTCCGGTCGCCTGGAAGAATGTACCCAGAACGTACTCCGTTTTTTTCTGTTTCTCTGTTTTACCTCTTTGCATATAGGCGATGCAAAAGCACTGCAAATAAACCAGTTCATAGGGAATGAACTACACTACACACGAGGTAAGACCAAAATACCGGTAACTGTACCCTTATCGGACCCGGCACGTTATATTTATGAATATTACCGGGCCGGACGTACAAAAGGCAATCTGTTTATGAACCTTCCCACGGATCAGGATATAAACCGGGTATTGAAAACAATAGCCGGTAAAGTCGGAATAACAAAGGATATCAGTTCAAAAACCGGGCGGCATACATTTGCTACCCTGTATTATAAGAAAACACATGATATCGTAACGCTATCCCACCTTTTGGGACATAGTTCTATAACTATGACAATGGTTTACGCACATGCTCTGGAAGATGAACGCGAAGCGGGAATACACGCCTTTGATGATATGTTATAACTAAAAAAGTGAGGGGAAACGTATTTCCCGCTTCCCCCTTTCGCTTTTCTACTCCAACGTATAAACACTCCAGTCTATAGCCTTTTTAAGTGCCCAGCCTTCTTTTTGTGTCTCCTGTATATGTTTCACGGCACCGGCGTAAAATTCCTGTAGTTGCTGCATGCTTGCAAACTCGTAAAACGTCGGGTTGTCTTCTTCCCCGAGCTTGAAAGTAACAGGAAGGTTTTCCCCGCCTGTTTGCAAGGCAAGATCGTACGCCGTCTTATAATTCATCTGGTTTTCCATGGAAAGCCAGACTTTCAGGCCGTTCCATACGTACCCGCTTTCGATCGTGTCGGTTATCTGCCGGTTATACCATTCATTAATAACCGCCTTGATTTCTACCAGTGCGGGCAAGTGATCGAACGTCTCTTCCATGTAACTACGTTGCACTCCTTCGGGTGTCTCTGTTTCCTGGTAATCCCACGTAATACGCCAGATTCCCCGGCGGCGGTTGGTACATCTTACCGGTTCCGCCTTGCTGTCTGCATAAATCCGTATCATTTCAAGTAAAGTGTATAATTATCAATCCTTTTTCACTTACTTCACCTTCACAATGCGCTTCAAAAGGCATTTCTCCGTCTCTTTCCGCTGATTCACAAATAAAAAGGGTTTCCTCCAGGCTGGTAAAATATTTCCTCTCCTTGCCGTCGAGTTCCAGCTTTATAACAGTCCGGGGTCCGTTTTTCGTCTGAACGTCCTTTTCATAATCAAGTACGATCACATCCTTGTTCATCAGCTCCGGCGACTTAATCCTTGCTCCGGTAAATCTTTTCCGTCCGTCTTTAGGTTTATACTTGTAGCCCAAATCCTTTAATTTTTTCATTTTCTTTCCTGTTAGTTTATAAAATAAGTTCTTGCAATCAGCATGTTTTGTAAGCCCGTAAAATGAGGCGGTCAGCTCCTGCCTGCGTTTTCTGCTTCTAACCTTGTGCATCTTGCGGGCGAACTTTTGTTTGTTACGTTTCCTTAACCGCACATGATCCGGGCGGGTTACATATCCCAGAAAGTCGATACCTTCGGTGATCGGGAAAACGGTATCATTACTTTTAATCTCCAGGCGGGCCTTGCCGGCCTGTTCGTGAATGATATCCCTAACCTTCCAAAGATATTTCTTACTACCGGAAAGCACCAGACCGTCGTCACAATACCGGTAATAGTGTGCTACCGCCTCCTGATCCTTTAACCGGTGATCCAGGTAAATGGATAGAAGCAAATTACAAAGCCCCTGTGATGATCTTAGCCCAATACTCACGCCTTTAGGCATCATACGAATGCACTCTTCCAGAATTCCGATCAATATTTTATCCTTGAACATCTTTTTCACTGCATCCAGCAAAACGTCCTGGTCTACACTTTCATAGAATTTCGTTATATCGAACTTGTAAGCGAACAGGGTTCCTTCGGGATCATCCTTTATATCTTTAACGATATACTGTAAAAGGTCATGCGTTCCCCTGTTTTTAATGGATGCGGAAGTAGTCCGGATAAAACGTACTTTCAAATGCCGGTCCACCACATTCATAACGGCGTTAAGAACGATCCTGTCTTCCAGGGAAACCGATTGTACGATCCTTACTTTCGGCCCGTCGTCTACGGTCATTTCCCGATATCCTCCGAGCTTGAACCGTCCACTCTTTATCCGCTGCCTGATCCTCTCTACCGCCTTCGGGACATCCGCCAGTATTCTACGCCCGGCAAAGCTGCGCTTTCGTCTTCTTTTGCGCAATACCGTTTTTATGGCGTCCTCTATATTGGCGTCCTCGACAATCTCTTCTATAATATTATCTTCTCTCCACATGATAATTAAATCAGCCTTCAATTCCCCGGGCCGGGCTTCTTCGAAAAAAGTTCCTACCAAACCCCATTGCCCTGCGCTTTATTTTTCCCCTTTCCAGTCGTAAACGGCTGCTGTTGGCGAGGCTCATTCCTCTTGGCTCCACGCCGGGGACACGTCCCCACTGTTGTACGCCAATTTTCAAGGCTTATGCGCTTTTTCTTTATTCTAATTGTTTGCAAGCCGAACACCGATGTTCGCATTCGTGTTCGATGAATCGTTATTCGCGTTCGCATACGAAACACCGCCTAACGCGTTCGCGTTGTTGTTCGACCGATACACCACACGAGTGTATATGAGGAAATCCGCCTTTGTACTTTTCGGAAGTACCGGCGCCCGTCTTACTTTCCGGACGCCCGCGCTACCCGCACAACGTTTTACGTTGCTGTTTTTTCTCTTAATCTGCCTGATTTATGGCTTTAAAGGCCGCGACGCTGCCCGCCCAGCGTATTATGCCCCTGAAGGCAAGCCGAACACCGATGGACGCATACGTGCCCGAAGAATCGCTAAACGCGCTCGCATACGAAACACCGCCAAACGCGCCCGCGTAGCTGCCCGACCGATACACCACACGAGAAAGACCGGTACCCACATAGAACCTATCGAACCAATGTGAGGAAGTGGAACCGCCTTCTTTAGCTGCAATCAAATCCATATACCGGCCCCAAACCATGTGGGTAGGATAAATATCCGCGTTATAAACAGTAATTCCCTGTACAATGCGTTCCGTTCCGTCCGGCATGGTAATAAACCACCTTCCGTCCGCCGCCGTCTTGTTTACTGTGACATACTGCAACCATTCCGCCTTGTTTCCCTGGAAATTCTCATAGCCCAGCACATTGACGGACTGATAATTTACACCGTCCCGGTAAGCACCTTCCGCCTGTGGATTGGAACCGCCCTTTTCCTTATAATAAGAAACCGTATCACGCATCCCCAGCGCATTGGTAAGGCCTGTCACTTTCTGGTAATTGTTTGTTCCATATCCGCAAACTCCCTGCGAATCGGTATTACCGTATTTAAAGAAATGCAGATTACCCACATCCTTGTGCATCTCCCAGTCGAACAGCTGGAAACCTTTGCCCCGGTTCTGGGCGTATTTGACTGCCTGGCTCTGTGAAATAGTTCCTACACTTGAAACACCACTGACAGAACGCAGCACATCATCAATCAGATAGGCTTCATAAACACCGCCCAGGCATTCCGTATGCTCTACCCAGTCCGGCTCGATCGCTTCCACACTTTCCGATGTCGTGAGTAAAACGAAATCGAAGGCCGCCGAATTAAGGAAAGTAAAGGCCAGTTTCGTAGCCCCTACAGGAACGGCACAAAACAGATACATACCATTGATAAAACCGTTCGCATTTGAAACGCTGATCCGACTTAGTATTTTCCCAGCATCATCTACAAATACAGCCCCGTAAAGAGTAGAAGCAAAACCGGGAAAACGAACCTGCTTGTAATCCCGGACATCCACCAGGGCGAACGATCCGGATTCGTATTTGTTTTTCGCCTCTTCAAGGGTTGTGTAATCCGTATTCTTACGAATCCCGATCCCTTCCGTCACGTTCAGTTCTTCGCGGGTAAATCTTACACTGGTGTACCCTGCTGCTGCCGGCGCATCCTCATTGCTTGAAATAAAACCGTAAAGGCACTGATTCAGCACGTCCGTTACTCCTTTGTACCAGTAATGAGGTTCATATACGTAAACTTCACCTTCCGATCCGGTTAATACTGCATCCGTGGCGTTCTCCACGCTGTCACTATCCGCGTATTTATTTCGGTTCTCATCATGAAGCGGGTAACAGGTCATTTCACCCTCCGCCGTCTTTTTAGCCAGAATACAACGTCTTTTCGACAACACTTCCAATATATGGGAAGACGGGGTAAATTCAGTATTATAGTCATATCCGGTAGAGTTATCCAGATTCGTAATCTTTTCCCCGTCTCCTACCGTCTGATCTATTTTTATACCGACAAACTGCGGCTGAATGATATTCAGTTCCGGGAAGTGTGCACAAGTGGCGGCGTACTCTTCATCCGACATAGACTGGGTGAGCCGGTACGTACCTACCAGGCGGCACGTCTGCACGTTTCCCCCGTCTTCATCAACGCCGCCCATTGTCATAAGCCGGCGAAGCAAATTACCGTTCCCGTCCATATCTATACCGGTAATTCGTAGATAGCTGGTCGCACTGCATTGCTGTAATAACGTGTTCCAGTCGATCAGGCTACAGTTATCAATCACAAGGCGCGTGATATTTGCCGTACCTTCCAGCTGCAGCCCTGCATTGGTTAATTTGTTCAGGTACCGGAGTTCGAGAGTCTGCAAAGTTCCGGGAAGGACGCAAACGGTCAGAGGCGCACCGCCGGCGAATGTCACACCGGTAAGGGATGTACCACCGGCCAGAAAGGTTTCAAGTTTGGTATTACTTGAAAGGTCCATACCGGTAAAGGAAGAAGATTTAAGCCCGGATATGTCGAGTTTTCGAAGATTACGGCAATTACCCACCAGAAGGGCGTTAAATGTCGTCTGTCCGGCCTCACAACTAACATTCAGATCACGCAAGGCCGTGCAGTTGTTCAGGTTCAACGTGCCGACAATGGCGTGGCTTACATCCGTCAGATCAAGCCCGCGAATACGGCTTGCACCGTAGAAATATTGCGGATCGTTTACAATCAAATCCGTGTCCATTGTCAGTTCCACCACACTACCGGCCATTTCTGCAAGTACCGCGCTTTGGTGCGGTGTTCCGGACGTGTACCCGTACCCGTAATAATACCGTTCGGAGGCCGTAATCCGAATTTTCCGGTTATCACTGCCGAACTTATACCCGAAATAAGCCGCGAAGCTGTCACGGCGATAAGTACCGGCCACGTACTGACTGTCCAAAAGGGCGAAACGGTTCTGAATGGTATAAGTACGGTGTGCGTAACGGCTGCCCTGCAAGGCATACAGATAATTATAATAACTGGTTCCGCTGCTGGTTGTCACCCCTTCGGTAAGCGGAAGGATATATTTATATTCCGAATCCTTGTTATAAATCCGCTCGCACCAGTTACCCATTTGCTCCTCGTTAAATACTTGCAGAACATATTCAAGGCTCATATTGCTACGCAAGGTTTCCGCCACTTCACGCAATTTGTCCGGACAACCGCGTACCAGTTCCCATAAAACGGAATCATGGCCGGCAAACGAATAAGAACCTATACTGTTGTCAAAACTTTCGTGGGTAATGGTATATTCGTATTTCAGTACCGAATCATTACGCACACCGAACAAAGTGTCCATATCGTAAGGAAGGAAATACCAGATCAGAGAATCCCAAGTTGCCAGCATCATATTTTTTGCCCGGTTATCCACGGCCATAAAGTAATCGGTAATCAGATACCATGCAAACGGGCTGTCATTACCGAAATACTGGTTATATTCCGCCAGAAACTTAGCAGAATTACCTTTACATGAATCTATCCAGTTCCAAAGCCTTGTAACTGCCGCCTTATCGTCTTCGTGTGCATCCGCCCAGGTAGTGTCCGCCTTGAAACGAAATTCCAGCGCATCATCAAAAGAAGACATGTCGGTAGTTCCGAACAAGCAAAGGGCCTCGGAGTTATTCAAGAACTCCAGGCAGATACATTTGTTACGCTGCCCGTTCAGGGAGGCTTCGTCGTTGAATCCTTCAATTCCTTCAAAACCGTAAATAATCGCACTTTCCGATTTCTCATTATTGAAATTGTATTTTCCCAGATAAGTATTCGCACCGGTGCCGTCGTTGTCATAAAACAGGTCCATAGGGAAACCGTCTACACCTATACGTACATCATATTCCCCCTTATATGCAGCCTGCGGCGGTGTCAGCCACCCGCACTTCTTCCAGATGTCATTCACAATACGCACCGCACCGGTATTATGTGTACCGGAAGAATCGGAAAAGTCCGCTTTCAGACAGAATATACTGATCGGTCGTGCTCCCGGTTTGAAACTGTATTCAAGAGACGGCACATCCACGCCGTTAACTTCCAGTGTAGTTCCGTATTTTTCCAGACGCAGGAAATAAAGACGGTAATTCTTACGCGGGTAAGTGGTGGATGATGTACCCTGTATTCTTAGACCGACATTTCTTGCTACAAAATCGTACTCCTTACCGTACGGGCTATAAAAATAGATATCGACCGGGACCTCGAATTTCTTGTTATTGGTGGCGTTGACAAGGTTCACATCGCCGACGATCCGCATAACCGCTTTTCCCTGGGCGCGTAGCTTGTCTATGTCGATATCCGTACCGCTATCCCCCGTAACATCGTTCTTTTCAAATAACAGGACCATTTCATCCGATGTAGTCCGGTCTACCATATAATTGTTTAATTCTTCATCATCCGTAAGCGCACGATTATAAATACGGAAATTCCTGATTTCCACATCCGCCGTATCACTGAACAAACGGATGTTCACCGGCTGTGCCTGCAGCAGTCCTTCGGTAGCTCCGTACTGCACCGCCCCGCAACGGATTCCGTTCACATAAAGTTCCAGCAAACGTTTGCCGGCCTTGGCCCCGACAATAAAGGCTATTTTCAGGTTCATATCACTTGCAAACTTCGTACTTACTTCCGTACCGCCGGAAACACGCATAAGGGCCTGCTCCGTTGTCATCTGGAAACCGATATCGCCGGCCATACAGTCCAGTATCACCCCCTGCCGATCCGTTACCGACGAACAAAGAATTTCCATTTCATAGGTAGCCCCGGTAGTGGTTGCATCCGTGGAGAAAGGCTGGTACCCGATTTCAATCTTCGCGCCTCCTGTAAGTTTCAGGGCGTCGCCCGTCCAGCCGTTGCTGTTCCAGTCGAAACCTGCAAACGTTGTGTGTATGTCGCCATAATCCCAGGCTCCCGGATCGGATTCACTGTTACTCCGACCGGCTGCCGAAAGTTTCAATACAAGCCCGGCAGTAGTTTCCTGCAAATCGATGCCACTTTCTCTCACGTCGATATAAAACGGGTATTCCGTGGCTCCCGTCTTAAATTTCATACAGATTTCGCCCTGCTGCGTGAAACGGTTGGTATATGTCTGCGTAGTACGGGGCACACTGACAGATTGCGTTTGCACCCCGTCCCGGTAAACGTCCACTTTGGCCGGCGTCGCGGCGGGATCATAAGCCACAAAGTCAAATTTCACCTGTTCGTACTGCCCCGCTTCCAGACGCGGAACAAGATGATCCTCCGTAAAAATACGGCCGTCCGGAAAACTCATCATCGTGCCGATAAACGGTGCCGATCCTCCGGATTTCAGGATGTCGATATAGATACTTTCGGATTTTAACACGAGATCGGCGGAAGCCTCCATTTCGGCAACCATTTGAACGGTATTCCGGCCGGTTACAAGCGAAGAAGGGGACAAACTGAAACTGCCGTTTGTCGTTCCCGATCTTGTAATGGTGTGCGCGTTCTGTTGCTGGCCGTTCAGATACAGCGTGACGACCTTTGTTCCGGAACCGCTCACGGCATAAGGAATATTAATCGTATCGGCCAGCGTATAACCGCCGGCGGCTATAGCCCCGGCCAGATTGTAAGAGCTGGTAAGGGAAAGGCTGACAACCTTCACGGATGTAAACGCCTGCCGGGTTTGTTTCTTGCCGGTAGTCGGATCAGTAGTGGTTGCCACTACGTAAATATCCGTGTTTCCCACAAGCAAGTAATTTGAAAGGTCCAGTTCGTAACTACCTTTAGAAACATCGCTGACTGTTTGGGAATACATGGTAGTCGTTCCGCGCCTGATCGTAACGGTTATATCTGCCTTTTGCCCGGTGGATTCCCCTTTTTCGTCCCCCGTGGTGTACTGGTGATCGTAAGTATAAGTAAGACGGGCGTTTCCGCCTTCCTTGATGATCGCATTATCTACAGCCGCATTTAATACAATTTTAGTAGCCACCGTTTCGCCGGAACCTCCACCAGAACCGGCCGGGATATCCACAGCGGTAATTTCCGCGCCGCTTTTGTTCTGGAAAGACAGGCGGACGGACGTTTCATCCTCGCTTACCTCCGCATTCACATTAAACAACGTGGAAGCGTCCACCTCGTTAAAACGGGCGGTTACAACCTTGTTTTCTACCGGATTGGTGGAATCTAAGGACAAAGTTTCGTCCACTTCCAGGATATCCACGTTTACATTCACATTACCGGTAGCGTCCGGCGTCTGCTTCTCGCCGTTTACCGTTACACTCTTTACCGTTCCTTTGCCGCCGAACTCTTCCCAGCTCGCCTCCTGATCCCAGACAGCCGGGTCGGTTCCGGTAAATTGCCACGTCTCCCATTTGCCGAGTGATGTTTCAAAGGTGATAACACGCCCCCGGCCGCGTTGTTTCTCCGGTACCGCGGCAATGGCGGAAGCAAGAGTATAGAAACCTTCCGTTAGTGGCATGTTACCGGTTACGTTATAGGTATTTCCGCCGGCCGAACCGCCGCTGCCGAAATCCTCCCACTTTTCGGCATTCTCAAAATCTGTGTCCGGATTGCCTCTAAATTGCTTCGTCACCCAGCCGTCGGCAGTAAGGAAAGAAAGGATTATACCGTTTTTCCGGACATTGTTAATCTTTCCCGCCGTTTTCAATGCTGCAAATACCCCCGACAGATCACTATAAACGGTACCAGCGTTCAAAAGGTTGTTCACGTTGGTAAAAGTTGAAACCTGGAGTCCGGCCGTCTGCTGCAACTCCTGTTTTATTTTGTCACGGTCTACCTGCAATGTGCTTATGTCATCGGAACAACTGGTTATATCCTGGGACAAACTTTTCAGTTTTCCCCAAAGGGAACCGTCTTCACTCTCCGAACTGTCTTCGCTGCCGATACGGGCGTTGATATCGGCCAGCAATGCGGCAAGTGAATCACTGTCTTTAAGCCCGTTTAAGAAATTAAGAATCTCGTTAAAGTTGTCGATTGCCTGCGAAGCGTTGTTACCGACAAGTCGGTCGATACGTAAAGAAACGGCGTCTATAGCCTTCTGTAATGCTGCATCGGCGGCAATGCGGGCGGCTTCCTCCGCCTCGACTTCCTTACCCTGGGAAACCAGTTTCAGGTGTTCGTTCAAGAAGTCAAGAACCGCCGCCACCATTTGGTTAGTAACGCTTTCTGCGTCCTCTGCGGTTTCAATGACTATAATAAGATCATCGATATACTCCTGTGTTGCCATATAGATACATTAATTAAATTGTTTACTAAATTCTTTGGAATGAACCTTCGGTTTCCGGTAGCCGCTTTCCGTAATTTCTCCCGTCCAGTTGGACTCTTTGTCGGCAAACGTGAGTTTTAACGTCACGTTCTGCGGTGCGTCCGGACGGACACGGTAAGAAAACTCTTCCGCCGAAGGAATTACTTTTATCTCTTCTCGACCGTAACCGGACAGGTAGACATCATCAGAGGAAAGCAGATCAAGAAGAAAACGTATTTCCTGCGGGCGTTTGAATCCCGTCTTAATCGTTACGGCTTCCTGTATCTCCGTCCGTATGCGATCCGAATAATAATCATCGGTAATTTCATCGTAACGCCGGAAAACAGCGTCTTCGTCTTCATCCATGCCGGGAGTTACGCTCGCTTCGCCTTCCAGGGAAAACACTTCGTAAACCCCGTAACTGTTCAGGAACCGGAGCCGGTAACGCTCGCGGACCGTCGGGCTTTGCTCGATCCCGATTCGGAGAGCAAACGTATCACCGCTATACACGTCAAAAAGGTTGGCCAGTACCCCGTAATCGGTAAAGAATTTAAGTCGTACGGCCTCCAGATTCAAGGCGTAAAAATTACCCACCGTACCTGGTATAGAAAAGCTTTGCCCGGTAAGAAGTTCCATTATTTTCAGTTCGTGTCCCGGATAGATGAAACAAAGCGGGTAAAGTTCCGTCTCGCGCATCATTATACGCCAGTCGTTGCTCCGCGTAGTAAAAAAGAAATTGCAGGATTCATTCAAGAACTTCAAAGAAAATATATCAGTCCCCATATTTCGAAGACGTTTAAACTCCTTCTTGGAAATTCCCCCTTTCCAGGCGGTAAAAGATAGGTTATCCTCTTCCTCTCCCTCATTTACCACATGTATAGTTACTTCTGCCGACAAACCGGAAACGGCAAGTATATGATCCGTGTTATCCGGTAAAATCCGTGCGCCTGTTATTCCGGTTTCGACAATCTCGGCTATATTAACACGAAATTCCCCGATTCCGTTTCCTTTGAAGATTTCTTCATTATTCATCCTGATACTGTATGTAGCCATAGAATAGGATGATACAGACAAAAAAATAGGATTACGTGTAAAAGCGTTTCCCGTCGGATATATATTCACCTTTAAAGCTTCGTCGCTGGCGCTCATTGTATTGCTATTTTAGTTACGATAAAACTGCCTGTTAACTCATTTTGCATCTCCAGAGAGGATATAAAACGATCCCTGGCAGCCGAAGGATTTACCATAAACTTATAAAAGTCCGTAAGTCGGCCCGAATGGTTTTCCCTCCAGAGATTATAAAGCTCCGTTACTTGTGACGTGGACGGAGCAAGTATGATATTATTCTGCTTTTCCATGGTGCAAAAGTTGGGGTTATGAAAGGAAGAATAAAGGACGGAATTAACCGGAATACACTATCGATATAAATTCCCCTATATAAGTAAGGGTAAATGTATCATTGTAAGTTCCAGTAGTAGCTTCCGGATCATTTTGTATATAATTTATATTCACTCTTAACTGAAACTGATAGTATCTTGTTAGGGTGTCATTTTCAGAAGTTGGTGGATTATCTATTATATAATCATCTGTATTGGGATTAATAAAACCGTCTGTTATGGTCCAGAAACGATCATTAACAATGGTAAAGCCTAAACCTGTCAAGTAGTTTAATACCTCTTGCTTTTTATTTTCTTGTACTTCCGCCTGGGTATTACGAACCAATTTCCAGACATATAAAATACTTCCAAAATCTTTAATATAATGTTCTTCATCAAGATTATAGGGGGCTATTAACCGAAGCGTTCTTAATGTCAGCTCGACAGGTACAATCTTATTTGCCGGAAGTGAATAAGAAAGCCCGTCAAAAAGCAAGTACTGCCCCCGAAGTGCTACAGGTGTCAATATATCCATACTCATAAGCTGGTGGACCGGTAACAGGACATTCGTTTCTACCTGGTTGAAAGAGTGTCTTATTATAGCATCATATTTTTTCCAGAAGTTTATAAACAGACCGTTTTTATATTGAAACAAAAGTGATATCGTATGTTTACTTCCGTCTTTTAATACGACTTCCTCACCCTCGGAAGTATAGGGCAGTACGGAACCGAAAGGATATTTACTATTCTGTGAGGATGTAAAAGCAAACACGAAGGATAAAGGCGTTTCTACTTTTTCCGAATCTTCATCATCATTATTAGAGGATGTTTTAAGATATGTATAACGGTGAACGTAATCGGCCAGATATTGAGGGGAAAGGATATCATTCGGGGCAAAATCCATTGGAACGCATTCGTCGTCGCTGGTTAATTCGTTATCTTCGATATTGTCGGTTTTCCGATCCCAGGAAAAGAAACTCGATGAAGAATAAGTAAGGCGTTTGTTGTCTTCATCCCATTTGAACCACCGCCCCGTCGTTTCCTCATAATTTAGATGTATCACCCTTTTGGTAATGTCAACTTTCGCCAGTCTGGCCACTTCCTGATCCTTTAAATAGTCTTCAAACCGTTCAACGGAAGGAGCGGCTCCGGTAAAGGAAGTTTTAGCCGATAACTTCATTTGTCGGGCTGTTTCATAAGTTATTAAAGGTTCATCCGTCAAACTACAGGATAAATCAATGTCCGGAACATCATCCACAATATCCCGGATTAATCTTAACGTGGCTGTTTTCGTATCGGAAGAAACATTATAAACCAGTCCGAAACGCACATGTAGGGCGTTTAAAAAGTCCTCTACCGTGCAATCCGGCATCAAATCGGCATAAGAAAGTTTCCCTTTAACACAACAGTCGGCCGCATTATTCAATATTACCAGGTTAGAAAGTTCCTTGTTCGTCTTAAAAGGATTTTCGGTTATGGTATATCCAAATTCGGAAAAAACAAGTTCCAGTACACGCCATACATATAAAAAAGCCGTTACGCCGTAACCTTCCGGAAGTGTTACTGCAGTCGGAGTACCATTTACTAAAAAAGTTTCTGTTCTTGCTTGATAACGTAAGCGATATACTTTACTTCCTTCTGATACAGGTGTGATATAGTTCAAGTATTTAGGGTAAAACTGATTATCTTTCGAATCGTTACCGGTCATAATCTGAAATACGGCATAATCAGTCTGATAACCTCCTAAAACTTGTTGCAAATGTGCGCAAAGAGAATTAACGCTGCTATACTCCTTCACAGGTAACGTAATAGCATTTAATTTTTTTGCTTTCCATGCGCTGTAGGCTTCCGAATTGTCAAAGCCGATGTTAAGGGTAATACCTTCTTTTTTACCGGCGGAAACAATATTTATCTTCCCGGTACGTTTATATGCTCCGTCCAATACTGTACATGCCTGATCTTCATTCATCGGCTTTATACCCATGTCCAGACGGTGAGCAAAACCGGTTATTTTAGCATTGTTGCCGGTACATGGAACCGTAACCGGTACGGTTTGCGATCCCCGGTCGTTCATGACAGGGGATTTTTCATCAATCTGTACGGTAAAGTCACCCCCTAAATCCAGATAACCTTTGTTCGTCTTAATCTTTAGCATAATGATTACTTATTTTCCGCGTGTAAAGGTGTCGCGGGCGTTATCTATAGTTTCTTTGGCCTTCTCCAAATCCTGATAAACGATATAGGCCTTTATCAATTTGATAGCCTCACAGGAGGCGCGAAGTTCCTTTGCCGCTTCCAGGAACTCCCGGTAGGAAGAATCCCCCGCAGAAGAGGTAACGTAACCGCCTTCCGCATATTCACCCGGATTCTGTGGCAACGGGTTCGCATTGGTACGCTGCCGCCTGATCGCTTCGATAGTGCTAACAGCGTCGATTACTTTAGGATTATTCATTTCCGGCTGTGGTACCACATATTCCCCCTTATGAACTACGCCGGCCACTTCATAGCGTCCACCCGGACCGGTGTAACCACCTTCCGAATATCCACCACTGGAAGAACCGGAAACAACACGTTCGGCCGTGGCGGTCTTGCTGCCGGTAGTGTTTTTCAGGGACATGTTTTTAATTCTGTCCCGTTCTGCTTTGGCCGATGCAAGCTGGGCCACACCAGTAGCCGCAAGCATTGCTGCAGCAACGGTTCCGGCGATCGGTCCTAAGTCCGCGTACGCCTTCATAATCGAAACGGCTGTATCTGCTATGATCTGGGAACACTTGATAGCAAAGTTTACATCCGCATACTTCTTTTGAATCTCCAGTTTCTTATTTTCCTTCTCTTCTTCCAGAGCGGCAGTATCTTCCCCGTTGTTTTCGGCTTCTTGTATGAGAACATCGTATTTTGCTTCCACCTGGTCGATTTCGGCCTGCTGAATAGCTTCCACCATGGAAGAGGAAAGGCCGGAATAATAGTCAAAGTATTTTTTAGCGTTATTCATCTGCATTTGCAGTTTTTTACGCTGGTATGTCTTTTCGTCTATTAATTCCTGATCGTGCAGATTCTTTAACAGGGCCAGTTCATTCTGGTATTCCTGCGCCCATGATACACCGATCTGGGATTGAATCTGGTATAAACTATTCTGGTATTCAAATTCAAGCTGGCTAATTTCCTGCTGTTTCTGTTTCTCCAAACCAACGGTAGAAATTCCCGCCTGTCTCGCTATCTCAATTATAGCATTATAAGTCGTTTCTACATCCTGAACCTGCTTCCGGTGTATTTCCTGCATACCGGTTATTCCTACCGGAACGGAAGTTATTTCACGTACTTTTTGAGCAATGGCCGCTCGGTCACGTAATAGTTGCATCTCGGTTTCACGTACGGCGTCGGCCGCTTCCGTAACGGTATCTATACGCTTTTGTCTGCTGGTGATCTCCAGGGCGTTTACATCATCCAGATAGGTACGGTTTATCTCCAGAAGTTCCGCCGTATGTGCCTGTTCAACTTCCAGCATATAGGCGTCGGCTGCTTCCTGCGTTATACTCTGGTTTAATACCGCTTTTTCCATAGTGTCCTTCTGGACATTGTAATAGGCGGTTTCAATCTTTATCCGTTCGTCCCGTTTCTCCTGTACCTGTTTTATACGGGCGTCTTCCTGCTTACCAGTTTCCGTAAAAATAGCAGCCTGGGCTTCCGTTTCGAGCTTATGGATTTCATCGAGTAACTTCTTCTTTTTGGCCGGGGTCTTTGCTTCCAGCTTCTGGAGTGCGTTGATACGTTCCCGGTAATAGCGAAGATTTTCCGCTGTCCCTTCGAGAATGTACTGGGCTTCCGTCTTATTTTCCTTCTCCCGGTTCTGTTTGATAAGAAGCATACGTTTTTCGTGCTCGATCTCCAGAGGTTTTAATGTAGCGTCCGTTTCCGTATTTTTATACTCCCCGGCTTCCGCTTTCTTTTTGACTTTACCTAATTCATTCAAACGTTTTATTTCGGTGTCGATACGTTCTATTTCCTTGTTCTTCTTGGCGATATTCGCTTCGCTGTCTTCTGTCCATTGTTCCTGAACCTTTTTCTTTTCCGCCTCCAGTTTCTTTATGAGGGATGTTTCAGTATTTATATTTTCTTTATTGGTCCCGGTTAATGAAGTGGCCGTCGCCTCTGTTTTTAATATATCATTATTGATCTGGGCGATAGCTGATTCTATACCGGCCAAATCCTTCTGTGTTGTCTGTAGGGCTTTTAACTGGTTAGCCTCTTTTTCCGTACCAAATAAACGGCTTATTTTAGCGGTAAGGCTGTTCCGGTTATATCCTGACAGTGTATTTTGCTGGCGAGTGTCCCAGTAAGCGTCGCTTTGTTCTGCTTCCTGGCTTTCAAGGTTCCTTTTTTTCCTGTACAATTCTTCCAGTTCCTCCTGGTAAGCCTTCAACTTAATTTGTTTTTCCAAGGAAACCAAATATTGATCTATAGCCTCTTTATTGTTATTAATGAGCCTGCCTTCTTCATTCAATTCCGCATTATAATCCGGTATCAGTTCTTTTAATTCAGCGAGCCTTTGCTTACGGGTGTAGTTGGAAAGATTTTCGTCATTGATAGCAGCTACAAGAGTTTTTATTTTTGCCTCCTGGCTGGAATACTCTTCATTCACTTTCTTTACAACTTCCTGGTGGGCCTTCATTGCTGCCGAAGCCTGTTTCGTCTTCTTTGCAAGCTGGTAAATAGCCACCCCGGCTGCCACGAGTAATGCGAGCAGGGCCGTATATGGATTCTTCAAAAGTTCGATCCTCATTAACCGAAGGGCAGCGGTACATCTGGTAGTATTCTTGTGTAATAGTGCCTGGGCTGCTGCATAAGTCAGAGTAGCCGCCCGGCTGATATAAAGCTGTACTGCGTGCGCTTTCTCTGCAACGACCGAAGCAAGGGTCGCCGTTTTAAAACGGGCGTGCCACATGGTAGCGATTTTCAGTCCTCCATAATAAGAAACCAAATAGGCGGTAACGGTATAAGTGACAACACCCCATTTATTAAACATGTCAATCATACCTCCCACACCTTCCACCATAAGCGTAACAAGGTCTATTAAATCCCGAAGAATACCCTTTGATTCATAGAAACGTAAAACTACCCCTTCGATAGTTGAACTTAATGTATTGAGGGAACCTTGTACATTATCACCCATTTCTTCCGCCATGGCATTAAATCCCTCTTCGGCTCCTGTTACTGCATCACGGAGATTTAAAACGGTATCAGTACCATTTAAAAAGGTATTAAATGCGGCAACCGAACGTTTATCCGTTAAATCCAGTGCCTTATTAAGGTCTATTCCTTCACTGTTCAGCTTTTTCAGCCCCTTTACAAGGTCTTCTAAGTTATCTACAGGACCACCAAGGGCAAGTGCAAGTTTACCGCTACCGTCAGCCAAGTTAAGCAAAATATTACGTGTTGCCGTCGCTGCCGATGAAGCGTCGAAACCGCTGTTTGCCAAAGCCCCCAAAAGGGCGGTCGTTTCCTCGATCGTGAATCCGAAAGAATTAGCAACCGGCCCAACAATAGACATTGCCGTATTTAAGTACTCGAAGCTTAAAGCGGATGCGTTACATCCCATAGTCATAGTAGAAACAGCCCGTTCCGTATCTTCCGCATCAAGGTTGAAAATACGCAATGTTGCACCGGCAAGCGTAGCAGCCGAGGCAAGATCCGTGTCCACCGCCTTAGCGAATTTCAGCACGGAAGGCGTCATCGCTTTAATATCCTCTTTGAAAAATCCCAGCTTGGCAAGCTCTATCTGAAGTTCCGTTACCTGTGCAGCCGTATAAGAAGTAGTGGCACCCAGCCGGCGTGCTTCATCCGTTAAATCTTTGATACTCTTTTTCGTGGTTCCAAGGATAGCCGCCAAAGTACTATTTTTCTTCTCAAACTCTATAATAGTACTGATCGCATCCCTTAGCCCCCCGACAATCTGCCCGGTTATCATTGCGCCGATAGTGACAAATACACCGGCCAGAACCGTTTTTATCTTATTCAGGGAAAGAAGGGAACCGCCGAAACCTTCCGCCTTTTTCGTGGCCTGCCCGTACGCTTTTTCAACTTCTTTCAGTTCCTTCTCCAGGGCGGCATACTTTTCCGGTTGCAAGGATTTCACCGTATCGCGAAGCTCTTTCCGCAAGGCGTTTGCCTTCCTTGCCAGCTGGTTGGCACTCATGGTGGTTTTATCCAGCCGTTTCTCACATTCGGCAATCTTCTTGTTATTCTCGCCGATCGTCTTATTATTTTCTTTCAGTTGATTATCAAGCCTTTTCCATTGTTTACCGCCAGCTTTCCCGGTGGCGATAAGTTCGGTCATAGATTTTTTTATCTCCTTATTGCTATCCCGGAGCTCCTTGTTCTTTTCTGAAAGATTATGTATTTCCTTTTGCGCATCGGAGGCGTTCAGGGTTAACACCCATTCGATATAGTCAGGTTTTAATTTTGCCATAAGAGTAAATTTTATAAGGCAAAATTATCCTGGTATAAAGTGGCGGAAAAGGACATAAAAAAAGCCCGTAGAACCATTCTACAGGCTTATTATACTAAGAAGAAAGTACTTTATCTCTTAAATGTAAAATCCGAAGGATCAAAATATCCTTTATCCTTAATTGTTACCCGATCGAGCATCCGGCAAACGTACCAGGTTAAAGGTACTGATATAAGAGGCGTCACGATAAAGGAAAGAAAGGCAAAAGCAAGCCACCCGAATAAAGTAGTCGGTTTATGCTTACATCCAACGAAAAAAGCTATTACCAGGAAAAAGCCGATCAGAAATAAAATATCTTCGTATGTCATACAATCATCATTAGTTCCTTACCGATATCTTTAATAGTATTTACTATTAGGGCCTCCCTTTCTTGTGAGGGCTTTTTTATTCCACTTATGTATTGAGACATAAGGCTTTGACTTATTCCCATACGTCGAGCCACCGCAGAAGCATTTAATTCCGGGTGAGAAATAAAAATCCGATATAAGAAAGTTTCTTCCTTCTTATCTTGAATAGCCAAACAATCATCCATAAGGTCCAAAATTATGCAGCTATACCAATTTCGTATAAAAACTCCGGTGCAAGGTCTGCACCGTTGGCCCATTCAATAGTGGCACGGGTTAAACCATATTGAACAAATTTTTCCTTATCCAATAATTCCCCGAAAACCTCACCTGTAAGATAAGGTTCCAAATTCACGATCTTTTTATTCCCGTCACTGAAAGTAACAAGAAGCTCGTAATTCCTAATATAATCCACATCTATAACTCGTAACATAAGCTGTTTATTTTAAAGGTTCTATTTTATCTATTTTTTCCCCTTTTTGGGCCTTCTCCCAGAGAGAAAGTATTTCTGCTTCATGCAAATTAATCCATTCATTAACCTTTGCGATAACTTTAGCTGGAGCCTGACCGTCCACAATCCGGTCCAATACGCTAATAGAACATTCATAATCAGCATAAGTAAAATGAATATGCGGCGGATTATGATCTTTCCAATAGAGGAATATAATAATACCGAAGAATCTACAAATTTCAGGCATAAACTTTGTTTTATTGGTTACTGATACAAAGATAGGTAATAAAATCATTACCTGCAAATATTTAGGTATTAATTTTATTACCTATTTTAGCGAACTGGCAAACATTTCTTTTACCCTTTCCCTTATATAATCCTGATATTCATATTTAACCTTTCCAAGTGTATCATGATACAGAATCCCGTATATCTGCCGGTTATAAATCTGGTAATTACCGTGTTCCTTCATATCCAGGAAGCGGGTATATAATGGAAGGTTAGAACGGGCGATTACCCCTTCGCCGTCCGGAATGACCGAATAATTCGGATTCTGTAGTGCGGCCATTAATGCACCGGATCGCCCTTGTATGATTTCCCCGGTTCCTTGTACTTTCTTACGTTCACGGCCTTTCTGGTAAATCCGCTTGGTAGCGATATCCAGTTGGGCCTGAAATATGTCCTGTATTCCACGCCCGATCCGATCGGTAAAGAAATCCGTTTTAAAATTCTCGGCCATTCAGTTATTCATTTTTTGAAAATCCGGAAATAATGTGCCTTTTCCCGGATTCGTTCTTAACAGTTTCATTTTTCTTGTTTGAGGTATATTTATATTTCCAATAGGTGCATAGCGCATCATTTACACCTATTGTAATAATACCTGCTATGACAGCTAACCAAAACCACGCAGAAGCATCCATTATCATCTTGTTTTAAATGAAAAAGCCAGGCTCCACCCTGCAAACGTCCGGTAAAAGCCGGATTCCGGAAGAGTGGAAAGACTGGTTAAATCCAGTTCCTTAGTAACAGGGCAACCGGTGGCAGAATCTTCTATCAGCATTTGTTTGATACGCTCCATAACCGGCTGCACCTCTTCGATAGTCTCATAAGCTCCTTTACGTTGGGGATCGTACTTGCTCATAAGGAAAATAACACATAAATTGTTTTCCCTCACATTATCAGCCGAAAGGCTGGCACCCGTTCCCGACGGGATCAGAATAAAGAGCACCGGACATTCTCCTTTAGATAGTCCTTGTATCGTCTTACTCATTTCCTCGTCAATGGTAACGGGCAGCACCTTCTTTATTTCAGGAATACGTTTTTGCACGCCTTCCCAGTATTCACGGTAAACCTTTATATTTATCATATCGTCAATCCCTGATAACGTTTCGCTTCCCATTCACGGCGGGTAACAAGCCCCGGAAGAATCTTACCGCCCCCGTATATCCACTTTTTAAACTCTGCCGGTATGGATGAATCATACGCATCCGCTCTGATTTTCTTATAAAGCGTTGATTTCTTGAATTTTCCGATACCGACATTGAAGCAAAAGCTTACTACCGCGTCAAACTGGTACTGTCCCAAATGAAGGGGAAGCGCGTTCACCTGGTTTTCTACCGTCCTGATATCCGATTCAAAGAAAGTGTCGGCCTGGGCCTCGGTTATAACATCACCCGGTTTTACACCGGTCGTATGACCGTAACCGATCGTACATACTCCCGCGGCACATACATACGCTTTCAGGCGTAACCCCTCGAATTTCTTGATCTTGTTTTTTGTTCCTGTTGTCGTTCTCATTTTTTGTTACGTTTTTGGTGCAAATACTCAAACTTACATTTATACAGATAAAGCAATACGTCCCAGAAGGGCGTATCGTCCACCTCCTTCTTATTACCGAACACACCGGAAGCCGCCACTTCAAAGACTATTCCGGTCCAGCCGGTTTTATCGTCCGCCTTCCGGTCCTCGGATGCCAGCTTCTGAAACAATATCCGGAAGTCGATAGCTTCACCACCAATATAAACCGGTCCGGAAAGAACCATTTCCCAAACGGCGGAAAAGAGATTTACCGCATGAATGGCAAGCAAGGAAGGAACGGCCGGCGTCTTCTCCAGGTCCTTGTACCGGTAAAGCTTTAACGTGATATCCTGGAAGATTTCATTTATAGCCGGATCGTCCTTTTCCGCCACCGCCTGTTTGCTTTGCTGCAACAAATCCAGGCAATCACAAAAGTTACCGAAAGTAAGACCGTTCAACATGTCACCGACACCATGCCAGCCCCCGAAATCCTGCATCAGGTTACGCCCGGTTTTCAGAATGGGCGTAACGATCCGCTCGCCCTCCTTACCGGTCGTATAAGAGAAAAAGCCGTCCAGCTTTTCCAACTGGCCGTCCAGCTCCCGGATGATCTCACGCCGGTACATGGTGTAATCCGCTTTCATGCCCAGAAGAAAAGAAAGCCATTTTACGCGGAACTGTCCGGGGCTGATCGTACCGCGGTTCATTAGTACCGCCAATATAAGAAACTGCCGGTACTGATCACTGCTGACTTCATCCAGGCAGGAAGGAACCTCCACCGTCTTACTATTATATGTAAACTTCTCCATGTCCGGACATTAAAAAGTTATTCCCTTAGATTGTACGGTAACGCCCGGTACATAATAATCCACCGTTTCCGATTCTGCATCCAGTTCACGGATGATATCCTGCAATACATCCAGGTAAGCCGCCGCGTCCTGCTCCAGACTGTTAGCAACCGATTGCCGGGCCTCTTTTTCCGCCCGCAATTTATCCCGTACGGTTGTGCTCTGCTGTACCTGTACGATTCCACTAGGCAGAACTTCCACCGGTAAACGTTCAACGGCCTTTTTTATGGTAAGAAGTGCAAGCGGACGGCGTACATACTCCAGCAATTTCTCCGTTAAAACGGTATCGCCTTCAATCAGTTTATTATAACGGTTCCGGGTGATAACAGGTATTATCTGCCCGTCCTGGACTTCCCGGATCATAGGAATAAGCACCAGGAAAAGCCGGTGACTTCCGATATTATAATATTCATCGAACGTTTCCTTATTCTGAATAAGAAGCCGGTTTATAGCCTTTTTCTTAATGCCGTTCATCCAGAAATCAAACTTTTCGCGATCCAGCAGCTCCACCAACGCGTCTACGGCTTCATAAGCCAGGTTCCGGATATTCTCTTCATCCTTGAACTCCTGTAAGGCGGTCATGCCCGTTTCATTCTCCCCAAGATGTTTGCCACGTCCGGCCGTTCCGTGTTGTGCGTCCAAAGTGGGAATAACCTTTAACCAGGTAAACATCGCCACCGCCTGCTGCATCAGCCGCAAAGTTTCCGCCATGCCGTCCGATTCCGTGCCGTCCGCATGATCTTCACGGTAATACTTATCTACCGCGTCTATAGGTTCCGCCCCGATGATAGCCTGTAAATCCCGAATCCCCAGCGGTAAGATAGGTTCCCACTTGGTAAAATCAAGATCATTATCGATCAGGCCCAGGACACGGACTATTTCACCGGCCCCGTCACCGCTTTTATTAAATAACTTCGTCATTTGCTTGATCTCTTTTTAGAGTATATGGTTTCCAATTATCAAAATCTTTCGTGAAATTGTTTATTTCATCGTAGAACTCTTTATAAAAGCGGGCCAGCCCGGTATCTATCGTTATACAGGTCTGCTCCGTTCGCGGATTGGTGTTTATATTGGCCGAGCTTTCTATTACAAAATCAAAAGCGTTACCAAAACCGGCCATTACTTTAGAGTGATTACGGAAGATACAGACACGCGATCCGAAACGTTCCGCCACGTTCTTTAGGTATAAATAAACATCCGCGTAGGAACCTTGAAAGATTTCACCTACATAAAAATCCGCGTGCCCTATATCTTTTCTCTCCAGCCATTTCTCCACCTCCTTAACATCGGTAATTGCCATACACCAGGTAGAAATTAGAACATATTCCACCGGTTGTTGCTTCACGATCACACGAAGATAAGTAAGACTATCAACGTCCCCATGACTGATACAGTGATAAGCCGCCCCTTTCTCAAAATGCCAGGGCAAGCACTCTTCCAGGTGCAGCTCCGATTTTATCCGCCGGTCAAAATGAACGTTTTTCGTCCGGCGGGCCTTTATATGCTTGTCCGGGATGTTATCGGCCCGGTCCTCTTCCGGTTGCCGGTCGCTTATCGGTTCTTCCGGCACATCTTCCGTTTTCGGTGTAAAAAACAGACTACGCATTTTCTTTCATACGGTTAGAGGGTGAAACGTTCTGTTCCGCTTCCACTATGGTACGATAAAGCCCCACTTTCGTAGTAGTACCCGGAAAATTGGCATTAATATACTGCTGTAACGGCTTACAAAGGATCATGTCCGGAATCGCCGTTTCGGAAGCGTTGTACACTTTCAGGCTGTATAATTTCTCCGATCCGGAAGAAAGTTTGTTTTCTATAATCAGATTTGAAAGTACCGGATCAAGACCGAAGCCGGAAGTGGCGGCTGCGTCCGCCTTGTTGGATATCTTAATTTGGGCGTCCACATAATCCTTTATCTTCTTATCCAGCGGCTCAACCGTCCAGCCCTCAAAGTTATTCGCTTCCGGATTCCAGAATTTGGTCGTGTGCATGTATTTCCCGGCGTTCTGCCTTCCGGTAATGTTGGAGGCGAATTTCTCCATAGCTTCGTCCTTGAAATCTTCCAGCATTTGGGCCGTGTATTTCTCGCCCGTACGCTCGCAAACCTGTTTAATACGCGCTTCCGCACGGTCCCAGTAAGACTGCGGCGATTCGATGTGTAGGGAAATAGCCGAGGCGTTCTCGTTATAGGCGATAAGGATAGCGGCCAGACCGCCGGCGAGTTCCAGCCAGTCAAGCGCACCCAGAAAACGCGGTGTACTCATGAAATCCTTGCAAAAGGAATAGATATTATAGTACTTCACGGAAACCGGATATTTGAACGGGTGGGCCGGATCAAAGACCGGGTAACGGTAAGTATAAGCCGGATCAGGATAAGGAAAGTCGCCCACAAGTACTTCCTGCGGTTCATCCTCACCGTCGGGCGGATATACCAGGCGGGCTTTCTGGTAGGGAATGTGTTCCAGCCGTACCAAACGCCCGGGATTGCCCACACGCGGCGCACGGTTCCGGACAAACTTTATAAAAAAGCCCTGCATGTGTGTCAGGTCTACGAGTGAACGGTGAAGAACCGTCGTGTAATCCCATGACTCCAGGTCGGCGGTTATTTCCGGATCGAGTTTCCAACGCCGGTAAAAACGGTTATTCTCTTCGTCGATCGCATCCTCATACAGCCGCGGGCCTTCTCCCCACTGCAAACCGGCTATTTTGCCCATAATGCCTTCACCGGCGTAGAATTTATCCAGTAAGCGCATGACCTCGCCCGGCATGTCGTTATTGTCACCCATGGGAACGATAAAGGTACCGTTTACGCTGATCTTACGTGAAAAAAAGGCACCCCGCCGGTTTAACTGGATGCTGGAGGGCTCCCAACCTTTACCACGGCCACCGATAGAAAAGGAGATCAGCCCCTTATCACTGCCGGTATCTATAATTCCAAAGTTGCCGCTTCGTCTTATTTCCATACTCTTAAATCGTTATTCTTTTCCCGTTGAACTCCATTACCAGACATTCCCAGCAATTCAGCGGCCGGCCCGTTGTGGTGTCCGTCAGAAATAGTTTATAGCTTGAATTTTCGATGCTTTCATCCGTTGCCTTTTTCCTCAAACGGGCGGCCGTGAGTATCACCATGTCGCCGCCGTCCCGTGTCTGCCGGTTCCATTTCCGGAATTTAATAGAAAAGGTTCCTCCGGAAATGGTAATCCGCTTCATCTGTTCTACCGCTACATAAAGGTTTATTTTTTCCATAGCCGGCGGATAAAATTTTTAATCTTGCCCCAGTTATCATGTACCAGGCAGAAGGATAAAAAGAAAAACATGAATTTTAGGAACGTCCATAAGCTACACCCGTTTGTAACCTTTTCTTTTTCCTGGCTTTGCTGCCTAACGTCGGATTTACGGGTAACGGTTGTTTCCTGCTGACTGGTAGTTTCTTTATGTTCCTGGAAGGAGCTGCTTTGATTCTTTCCAGTTCTTTTTTCAGTTTTTCGGTTGCTGAAATCAATTTCTTTAATTCGGCCAAGGCTGTCATAGTTGATTCGGATATGCGTGCTATCCTCCCGGTGAACGTGAAGTGTGTGTTTGTCATTGCTTGAATCTCTTCGCGCAAGTTCGATAACTCCGTCAGTAGTTGTTTGTTTTTCTTCTCCAGTTGCTTCTGTAACCGTTTTTCGTGTAGCAGAGCGAGGAGAACGACAACCGTAAAAACAAGCTGCAAAACAAATAAAAATAAATAAGTGTATGATTCCATGTTTCATGTTTATTAAGTCGTTAATTATTAGTAGTATCAAAAGTGATTGATTTACGGTTCAGGCAATTTTTCACCCCGCAAAGGAATGGCTTCATAATATCCATTACACGGGCGTTCTGCCTGATATCCTTTTCCATTTCGTTACATTTCTGCTGGAGTTCCCGGTACTGGTTCTCTACATCGTCGATCCGCTGTTTCAATTCTTTACGGTCATTCTTCATGTCTTCGATCAGTTCCTGGTAAACCTCCTGTACTGACTTCATGGCGTCAGCTTCCGCCTGTTTACGGGTATATCGGAGGGTGAATAACCAGGTCAGGCCACCCGTACAAAGAGCCGTAATAATCGCTGTAATTATCGTTTCCGTCATATTGATAGAGTTGAAAATTTTACATTATAATCCGGAAGATACATACATGCGTCAAATAACCCGCCACGATCCCGGCCAGGTCTGCCAGAATATCCTTCCAGTCCCATTTATTACAGGGGGACATTTCATCCCCGTATTCTTTACCCAGTGAAACACCCAGGGCAAAGGGAACACCATAATCACCCAACAGGGCACATATAGCGTAATTAATTCCGAAATGCTTCCATTTGTCTGTTCCTATTTTCATAACTTGAATAATTGGTTACTGCAAAGGTGGGAAGAACGGACACCGACGAAAAGGACATAAAAAAGAGTGCCGGGAACCACCCCGGCACAAACAAACCCTAACCTGGGACTTAAACCCAACGGCTGCCTTTTCAGCCGGTATATTAAAATTAATATTAAGGATTAGACAACTTTTCGATGTCTTTTTTCATCATACGTAATAATTGAATCCTTCTCAACACCTCATTTGTTGGTGTACTTTCATCTCCTTTCTCTATTAGAAAATCGATTAGGTCCTCAATAACTTCGATGTAACAAGCGGAAACCGCTTCCGTCTTAACTTGCCACTGCTTCAATATTTCGGCACTTTCATCTGTGATATGTGCGCCGTTTACTTCTATATCTTTCATAATAATTCTTTCTTTAGACGTTTTTAATCGGTGTAGTCTCTAAGGTAGTGAAATCAATTATTCCGGCCTGCCGGTATATTCCGAGGGCGACTTTTCTAAACCGTTCGTAATTACGCCTGTCAATGGGTGATAACTGCCACCTCTTCATGTCTTTCATCAAATCCGGTATATTATTAGCACTATTATACAAACAGTTGCTTTTACCGTACTCGTGATGAAGTGATACAGACTGAAAATCACCGGAAAAAACAACCAGCCGTAAACGTTCAAGTTCGAGGAAAGCAAATTCTTCGTTTACCTTCTCCACCTTATATGCTCTTAATTCAATGGAAGGCGCACCGTATTCACGTCTAACGAAAAATAGGATATCAGGATTATTTGTATTCATTTGGCACCTCCTTTTAAGTCTTCTAATTTAATATGTGAAATGCTTGTTATATTTTCCAGTACCCCGTCACATATACTTTTAACCCTTAATCCGCGGGAACCGTCTTTCTTGGGTAAATTCAGGTGATAATACGGGCAATTCTTCCAGAATGTAATCCGGGAAATCCAGCCACGAACTTTAAAAGTAGCATTGCTTATTTTATAATCAACCTGTACCAGATCACCCGGTTTAAATTTACTTTCCTGTAGAAACATATTCTGTATTTCTTCCTGCTCTTTCTTTATTTCCTCAATCCTTTTATCATTGTTTTGTAATTGGGTAAGTAACACCTGCTGATATTCAGTATATTTCATTTGGTACCTCCTTTCTGTTCTATCTGGGGGCGTTCTGAAAACCTATATATTCTTTTAACCCGGTAAATAAAAAAATAGGCTACAGGCTTGTCACAGCCGTTATTATGTGTTTTAGTGTCCTGGTCTATATGAATAAACCCGCTACTGGAAGATATTTTCAGCGGCATTGTTTTAGGGTATTTCTCGTTCAACTCCTTTACCTTTGCTTCCAGTTCAGTTTTAAAAGCATCAAAGGAAATCTTATCAGGGCAAAGCGTACTACCAAACTGGTTTGCAAACTCTGCCATTTCAGCACATTTTCGATTCTGTGGCTTATACTCGTTAAGCTCTATAAAATAAGATGTCATTTTCGGCCTCCTTTCTTCTGTAGTTTCTTTGCCCGATACACACAAACAGCCGCACCGATAACAGCCGGAGGGAAGATAAAAGTAAGGCAGAACCAGGCGATAGCAGATAAGTAATAAGCGTCAGAGGCCGAATTTACGGAACAATCTTTTTTCAGTTCCTGAAAATAACGATGTTGGATCGTGTTTACGTCCGTGCTACCAGTACGGAACGAAGGTACATAGCTTGTACCAGTTTGAAATTCTTTTTTCATAATAATGTGGTTTTGACTTAAAAAGAGAAAGGCGGTTACCGTTTCCCCAGTTCGTCAAAACCACATTGCTAACCGTCCGAAGAGCGGGTAATAATTTAAAGGGAAAGGCAACCGCCTAATATTTTAAAGTAGACAATCGTCAGGCATTAAAAAAAGCCCGTTTTTTATTCGAGCTAATAACCGAAGCTCTACGGGTTGCATTAGCAACATGATTTTGACAGGGGCAAATGTCGGTATTAAAATCTGAACAAAAAAAAAAAAACGTTAATAAAAGTTTATCATAAAAGAAAATTTATCGACTCTACGATTCGTTACTTCGTAACAAAAAATGCCCGCCAAAATAGGCGAGCGTTAATTTATATTTTACTATTCGTATCGCTTTCTTATAGCTTCCTCGGTATCTAAAATGCTATCATTATTGGGGGTATTGTTTTCCTGTGCCTTTAAAGCCTCTTTCTCCATGTCTTCAAAATCTTTCTGTGTTATAATACCTTCGCGTATTTCATCATCAGAAACTATATCTTTACTTAATAACCAATGATACACATTTTCTCCCCCCACGGTAACAGCATACGCCTGCTCAAATTTCCACCTAAATTTAGCTAAATAATTCATAGCGTCTACCATAGAATAAAACTCTATTCTCTTACCAGTTTCATCTACCATAAAGTTTTTATACTGGTTCCAATAAGAACGCTTTTGCCCGAAATCAATTTGAACGCGTATCTTAGCACTTAATACTTTCCCGGTACCAACAATTTGGCAAAACGTTTTTCGAGTTTCTTGTGCTGTAGCTGCTACTACTAAAACAGCCAACACGATAGTTAATAATAATTGCTTCATATCAGTAACTTAAAATTAGTGTGTACTTTCGTGTGTACCACCCGTAAGTTCTGACGGTTATATATGCAGTGTAATTTTGACGGTTGCAAAAATACTTAAATATGTACATTTATAAAGAATATTATCCCCAAAAACGAAAGGCAACCGCCCCAAAATACACGGTAATTCACCCAAAAACGGGTAAAAAACGAGTAAAAACGCATAAAAAACGCGCTTTTTCGCGTAAAATTTTGGCCTAAATGCAGATAAATGACTGAAAAACAGTCAAAAACCGGAGAAATTTTCAAAAACTAAAAAAATGACACCTTCCGAAGACCGAGCCGCTCAGAAGTCGGAAAGCAGTTGCCCTCCCCCTAAAAGGTGAAATATGACCTCTCCCGGAGGGGTACCCGTAACCTGGTAACACAAAAAACGCCGGAAAACCGATTTTCCAGCGTTACAAGGCAATTACCTTTTATGCCTGTTCTCTATCCATTGATCCACAAACGAGTCGGCCTGCAGCGTCCGCTTGCCTCGTACTAAAGCTATCCAGCCGGGGCGCATCAGTAAGTATTTGAAAGCGTCGGAGAAATTGGTGGATAACATCGGTAGTTTTTTCGGTGCCAGCTTTTCGGACTTCTTCACTTTGAACACTACCTTAGAGTTACCCCGGTATTTGATTTCAGCCTTTGCCTTTTCTACGGAACTAACCATTTCTTTACAGTTCATCGCATCAACCAGCAAGATAGGCAGGTTCTTGTTGGTACCGCCCATAATCTCCTGCATAAAGTCGTATTCCGTATCCTGCCGGATAACTGCCTGTTTGCGGCTCTTTAGGTTTACGATCCAGCCGGTACGGTTTCCGCTACCGTCTTTTTCTATGGCGTCTTTGATCTTACCCGCGTAATCCTCCTTCTGTTTCTCAAAGTTATTACCTGCACGGTCATAGTACAAATCCAGTTCTTTATATTCGTGGTTCTGGAAGAAAGTGAGGAACTGGTCGGCGATCTCCCGGAACCAGCCCGGCGGTATCTCAAAAAAGTTCTTATGTACCCGGTAATAAGCACCGTCCGGCTGACCGATCACCAAAGAAAGCATATTACCGAAGTCCATACCACCTTCAATCGCTTTATCATGGTGCAGGTACCGGAGCTCCCGCGAGCTGTAAGCGGCTTCTCCGGACATGGTACCGTTATAATACTTATGTCCTTCACCAAACAACACATAGAAACGTAAATCCCTGCGAAGACCGGGACGCATACCCACCACCGACTTTTTAAATTCGTGAAGCTCCAGCGTACCATTATACAACCGCTTTAAATAATCAATCGTAAGTATCTCAACATTAGCGAATGAAGAAGCGTTAAGAAAGAACGTTTGTCCTTTTCTCAACTTCAACAAAGCCCGGTCGTAATATTCAATATCCCGTTTCAAACGTTTCAGTTTCAAAGGGGAAGGCTTATTTTTTCTTTCTTCTTTTAATAGAGAAATTACCAGGTCATTACGCATACTTGCCGCCTGTACTATTTTAATGATCCGTTCCGGGTCCATTTGCTTGACATACCGGAAAAACCAGTCGTACTCGTTTTCGTCGATATCCGGCATATCGGTAGTAATGGTTATCCCCAGGAATAAATGGGAATGTCCGTAAGTGATCGCATCACCGCGAAGAATAGGCATAGCGCGGTTTACTTTCATTTCCTTGTCGTACTTCGCTTCATCATAAAACAGATGTATTACAGACTTTCCGGCAAGCAGTGAAGGGTTATCCAGTGATCCCATGAAAATAACACATCCGTTCCAGAAGCTGTAAACATGCTTGTAATCATCCACGATAACCGAACATTTACGCCGCCAGGATTCAGGCGGGCGGGTATCTTTTACATAGTGTACCCCTTCGATCAGGCCCATAAGCTGCCAGCCCTTCTGTACGGCCGGCATTATATTATCTTCCAGGTTACTGTAGGTATTGGCAACAAAAGCGAACGCACCGCCGGGCATTTCTTCCACACAACGGGCGGAACGCCTGGCTTGTATAACGGTCGATTTGGCCGTACCGCGCCCGTCAACAGATACAAGGATAGTAGTATCGATCCAGTCCGTCAGAACCTGGATTATATGGCCGTATTTGATTTCCACATCATCGGCGTTACTCACCTTCGTTATCTTCCCCGAACTCTTTGATATCATACAACATACGTTTTTTCAGGTCAAAAGCTTTAATACGCGCGTCCTCTTTTATATTATCACGTACAATAACAGGAATTTCCGGGATCGCGTCGATAAACTCTTCCAGTTCCTTACGGTCGATTTCAGGAACACCCAGATCCTTACGGCTGGTAGTATAAATAACCGTGCTTTTCTGTGAAAGCAGTTCCTCCGGTATTTCGGCCTGTTGATCCTTATAACATCCGCGAAGTTCCGCCGCCAGTTTCAGCAGGTTCTTAGCCTCCTTCACATTTCCCATAAGAAAGACGGTATTCGCCCAGTTTTCGGCCTTTTCCGCATACAAGTTAGCGAAAGCCTGCGGGCGTACGTTATCCTGCGTATAAAAGAAATTGAGACTGTCAGCGTACACCTGGCGGGCCATCCAGTCCGAAAGGCCGTAAGGTTCCGACTTCAAAAGGCGGATGATGCCGGCCTTTGTCACCAGCTTACCATTTATACGCATACGGGCACGAAGGCCCCGTACCATTTCCATAAGGCTGTAATATTCCCTTTCATCGGGCGCGAGGGCTTCCAGCGTACCGGTAGAAAGAATCCTTTGAATCTGGTTGATATCCACCTTGTCAAAGTCTATTCGTGAGGGCTTAATTAAATTCGTCGTCATCCATTTGTTCGATTAAACGTTCAAAAGTATGTCTTTTCCGTACGGCCTCCAGCTGTTTTATAGCTTCCACGTTTCCGCCTTCCGCCGCTTCATGGAGTTTTATTTCAGGCGCGGCACGTGCTACCAGAATCCCTTCCCGGATCAGGAAGTTAACGGAAGTTCCTACCGTTTCCGCATCCCGGACAAAAAGCCCGGCATCCTCCAAAGAAATCCCCAGGGAAACGGCTATGTCTTTCGGCGAATACCCTAAAGAAGACAAACGCCGTACATCCTCCTTTTGCTGCGCATCCAGGTAAATACTATCCACCACCGTTAAATCGTTCATACGCATCTTTTATTCGTTTCTGTGCCGTGAAATAATAAATTTCGTCCTGTTCCATTAATACAAAGTTCCGGCCGCTTTCAATGGCTGCCACGGCCGTAGTACCGGAACCGCCGAAAGTGTCCAGGATCAGATCGCCGGGCTTTGTACTGTCTTCAATCAGTTTACGGATCAACGCCACCGGTTTCTGTGTGGGATGAACCTTTTCACCTTCTACCAGTTTCGCACCGGAAGCAAAAGACCGGATATTATCTATTATGTTTGTGGCACCGATAGAAACACCCTTTCCGCAATGAAACAAAATAAGCTCATGTATAAAGGCGTAATGATTACCCGGGCCCGACTGTTTGTTCCAGACGATCATGTTTGACGCACCTAAATACAAGTCAAACAACGGATAATAAAAAGCATACCCGCGCCAGTCCGTAAAAAAGTACACACAAGCACCGGGTTTCTTCACCCGGTTAAACTCCAGGAACAAATCCCGGTAAAAGGGTTTACAGATAGACAAATCTTTAAAACTGCCTTTCTGCCCGTTGTGTGTCATTCCCAGGAAATAAGGCGGATCGGTTATTATACAATCTACGGAATTGTCCGGAACACGTTTCAACGCCTCCAGGCAATCCTCGTTATATATTTGGTTTGTAATCATTGGAAAGTTGTTTAAGCCGGCTTTCTTCTTTTTCTATCCGGAGGGTTAATGTCTTGAGCTGGTGCCCCAGCTCCGAGCGGTCGCAAGGGTGAGAGAAACGGCCCAGGTTCTTTGTGATCCGTTGCCGTTTCCCTGTCAGACTGGCAATAAGTTCAATTACTTTTTTTTTCGCGCCTCAATTTCTTCCTCTATGGCCTTCTGTGTAGTTTCCCACTTTTGGATCAATGCAAGGGCACTCGCTTTCTTCTTCTCATCATCCCCGGCCTGTTCCAGTTTCGCCTTATTCTTTGAAAGGTTGGCGCGGGCGTTATTCAGTGCCTTTTGTATGTCGATATCCGAAAGGTTCTCGACGCCCTTACGGACGGACAAACTTTTTACCTTCTCACATTTACCCAGAATCTTTCCGTTCTCCCGGTAATATTCCAGTTCATCCCACATCTCGCGGTTAGCGATGAAGTTTTCCACAACCGCCTGCGCTTCCTGTGCTGTAGAAAGTGAACTGACATCATCCGGCGTAGCTTCCAGGCGGGCGAAAGCTTCCTTATACTTCCCGTATGCGGTGAACATGTCGGAAACAAGTATTTTCAGAATGTCGGGACAATCCGGAGAATTCAGGAAGGTAAATTTCTCGCGGAAACGTATCATTTTGGTTACGGTTTCCGGGGCTGCTTTGTATCGTTTCTCCGCCTCTTCCAGTTCCTCTTCCAGCTCTTCCACACGGTCGGCATTTTCATCCATGGAAAGAACCTTATCCCGGAAATCGGACGAAACGAGTTCTTCCACACTGACGCCGAAAGATTCGGCAAGTTCCAGCAGCAAATCATCGCTGTATTTTACCGGTGTTTTGGCCGTTTCCTGCCGGGCGGGTTCCATTTTTACCGCGGCCGGCTGTTTGGAGTTGCGCCGGATCGTCTTAAATTCACGTTCGGAAAGCCCGGCCAGTTTCCGTAGTTCCTCTAAAAGAATGGCCTTCATCGTTTCCGTTTCTCCCTGCCGGCGGAATGACTTCTTTAGCATACGGTTGATACCGTATTTCTCGTACAGTTCCACGCCTTGAATAAAGTTACGCGGACCGGCCAGATAGGTAATAATTTCCTGTTTCATACTATATAAAATTTGATGATACAAAGAAAAAAAAGGCAATTACCCCCAAAAAGGACAAAGGGTGGCCGGGCATGTGCTGCCGGTCACCCTTTGAATGATATGAAAGCCGTTTACTTACGCCTCATAACGGCTTTGTTCAATCCATTTCATAGCCTCCGAACCGTCATTAAACGCCCGCAATGTCAGTTGGGAACCTTCGGAAGCGGTAAACGTCTTACCGCCTTTCAGAAGGAAATTACCGCCTTTTTCCACTGTTGGCGCAACGCCCGAACATCCCATAAGGGTAATTACCGATCCATGACTTCCACCGGTAACACCGGCTATCTTAGCCGCACCCGCGGAAAGCTGGTACTGCCCGTCCGTCTGGTAATCTATATCCGTGGCTCCGGCTTCCACCACGGCCACCGGTTCTTCCAGAGTGTCGGTACCCCGGTAAATGGCGATATCATCCCCTTTGCTGATCTGGGTGAAAGTAAGTTCGTTCGTATTCGATTCATTGGAACCGGTATAAGAAACGGATAACTTACACGGGTTACAGGGCGTTCCGATCAGATCGGCAGGCTTTCCGCTACAATAACGGAGCACAACGATACATTTCTTAGACAGCCAGTTTGTCTTAAACTCGCGAATCTCCTGTTCGTTACCGGGATGATTGAACTTAACGGAAGGCGTATAACCTTCGGCGTCGGTTTCCCCGTCACTGTTGGAACTGATTTCAGCGGTACCGGGTGTCAGGTAAATACCAATCGCATAACGCCCCGCCTTCATTACGATGTCATCCTCAATAACCACGCCGGCCTCATTTCTCTGCGGAAAAGAAAGAATATCGTCAACGTCGTAAATTACGAGCTGATCCTTGGGCTGAATACCGTTACCGGGATTGCCGGCCGGCCTTCTTACGCTTGCTTTTACGTATGTCATAACTTAATGATTTATAAGGTTATAAAATGGAAGGGATAAAGTACCCCTTCCGATTAATTTAGCCTCTTGCCACTTCGTAGAATTTACCGTCAGCGGCTTTCGCCAATTTGATGAACTTGCCTTCGGAAAGCGTTATAGCTTCGGTTAAAACAAAGTTTCCACCGCTGGCAATGGTAGAAGCATTTTCAGAACCGTTTCCGTAAATCGTGTAAACGATTCCGGCTTCTGCATCGGTAAAGTTAGTGATTGCCGTTGCTTTTGTATTTACACCGGTAACGAATACTTCACCGTCAAGCAAGGAAGGTGTCGTTTCATCCGGCGCAAACTGCAACGCATCGGAAGAAGCGTTTTCGCGACCAATCTCGATAAATTTACCGTCGGCACGTTTCATCAGTTTGATAACGTCCCCCTTACCGGGCTGCCAGGCATCGGAAATAAGTTCAAAGTTTCCGCTTTTCTCGATCTTAACACCCTTATCCACGCTTCCGCATTTCAGGGAAATAACCGCACCTACCGGAGCGTCTTCAATATCGGTAATAGCAAATTCGGCTGTATTGGCTACGGTAACAATGGATGTATGAAGCTTGGCCGACGGGTTCTTGTCCTTGTCAGCGTCCACAAAGTAAGACGCCGGGCGGTCATACTCATTACAGAAGATCATCTGGCGCGTATAGTCCATATCTTCTTTCTTGGTGTACTTGAATCCCACGGCAATAGCCCAGATACTTTCACGCCAGTTACTCCAGACTTTCAGGCTCCAGTCTTCCTGCTCCAAGTTGAAAGCCGTCATTTCACCCGGCTTATCCTCGTAGGTTTTAATGTTACCTTCAAACGTCCAGAAGATACGGTGGTGGTTGTCAGCATTGGGAACCGGGATAATCTTCACCGCCGGATATTCCTTTACATACATGATATTAGCCTTGTAATCCTGGTTCTGCCCGTAATGCAGTTCATTGTATTTATGATACAATACAATAAAGTGCGAAGGCATATAAAGTGCCAGGTTACCGCTGTCACGAAGAACCGCCGGGATCATGGAAGTACCTTTGTACACTTTTTCACCGATGTTTGCTTCGGTAAGTTCTCCCAGCTCGAACGGCTTGATCTGGTAAACGAGTTTTCCGTTATTGATATCGGTATGTCCGTTCACTTTCTTGCTGATGAACTCATACAGCCCGTCGGCTGCAGCAAGTGCTTTGCCGGGTTCGTTCAGATTCGGGTCCTTACGGATTCCGTTAATACGGCGTTGTTCACGCTCGTTATGCAACTTTTTGGCGGTTTCGGCCAGGATGTACTCGATAAAAGACCACTTGATAGGGTTTGAACCTTCCTTGTTCAAAGTGCCGATCCAGGTTTTCTCCAGGGCCTTTAAATTTTTGAAACGGTGTGCAAACATCACGTTGAACATGCGCAGGGTTTCATCGTCGAACTCGTAGGAACCTTTAGTCACCTTATCGAAGTCGGATTCCTCATTACCGGCCTGTGAAAACTCACCCAGCCAGATATTAACCAGCGTAGCCAAATCCTGATAACCGGATTCAAGCGGGAAAATACTTTCAATGGAAGGAAGTTCCATTAAAAACGACTGCAAACGCTGCTGCCAGGGAATACGGTAAAAGGCCCCGAGGTCCTCCTTCAAACGGCTGTAGTCAATGGAACTTGCTTTCGGAAGAGCGATCATTTCAAAACCGGCAGCCTCCATTAACGCAGCTTTAGCGCGAAGGTTATACGGGCGATCCTCCAGTGAGAACATTTCACCCTGCAAGCCCCCCAGCTGCTTTTCGTCCTGGAGATTGAATTTCCCCTTACCGTCCGCCTGGGCGTTGTGTTGTTTCCCTTTGCCCGGATCATCTTCCGCAGCGGCCGAAAGTTGAGCGATAATACCGGAAAGCTTTGTTATTTCGGCATCCTTCTTGGCAATTAACGCGGTGTTGTTCCGGTTCTCGTCACGCTGTTGCGTCTGCAAGGCTTCAAGCTGTTCCTGCGCTTGTGTCAGACGTGCCGCAGTGTCACCCAACAAACCACGAAGGAAAGCGGTAGTTTTAGGCTCCTCGGTTTCCTCTCCCTGGTTCCCGTCTTCGGATTCGTCCTGGAAATCGTTTTCGAGGGACGCTTTAAAGTCCGTGAGGAATTTTTCGGTAAAACCGTAATTTTTCAGTTTTGCCACTTCCTCGGCCGTGATAGAGTTCTTATCCTCTACCTTGCTCCATTCCGACAGCCCCAGCAGGGCCAGAATGTGAGCGGAAAAGCTCTTAAATTTCATATATACAAAATTTTGAAGTTAATACTATATGTTATACATCTCATTTACTTTTCTGACGGTGGCCTGTGCCAGTACCCACTTTACAGCGTCTTCCAGCGTACCGAACTGGTCTATATAACCGTTTGCCACGGCTACGTCGCCGGTGAATATCTGTCCCCGGAAAAGGGGAAGTTCCGGATCGTAGGCAATACCCAGATTCCGACTGATCGCATCACAGAAAATACGGTGCATGACTGCCAGACGTTGTTTTATAGGCTCTTCGTTGTTCTCTTTTTCAATCGCGCGGGTTTCATAGTTTTTCAGATCGGCACTATCCGGATAGATTTCCCGGTAATCAATGCCCTGTTTCCTAAAATATTCCTTAAAAGATTGGTAAGTAAGCATGATCCCGACGGAACCGACTTCACACATAGGGGAAGCGATAAAGGTTCTACCGGCGGCGGTTCCCAGCCAGAAATGGGCACTCCCCATGGTACCGGCCACATAGGTAGCTATAGGCTTGGAAGATTCGGCAATCATTTTAGCCGCCAGGTCCACATGTGCGACCATGCCGCCCGGCCCATTGATCCAGAGTACCGCACCGCAAATCTTAGGATTATCGAAAACATCCCGGAGCTGCTTTTCCAGGCGGTAAGTCTCCCAGGAATACAAGGTGCCTTCCAGGATAATGACGGCCACGCTGTCAACCGGCAGCGTGTCGTCGTCCAGTTCCCACCGGTTGGCAAGGTAAGGCGTAGTAGCGTAAGCGGTTATTTTATTATTGTTAAGCCGTTTTTCGATCGCATCCAGGTTGCCAGCTGCAACACACGGCACAAGTAAAGAAAGCAACCGGTAATAATCATTATCAGCGATTGCCCAAGGTGCTGTAAAAATCTCCTGTATTTTGTCCACGTTCTCTTTTTTACGGCAAAGAAAACGCCTATATAATAGGTAGAGAAGGACTGAAAGGAACCTACAGGAACGCATCAACGCCCGGACCCGTACCGGACAGGGTACAATTATACAGCCCCCCGCCGATTTCAAAAGAAAAGGTAAGCGGGTAATCGGGAGAACCGGAAACACGGGTATTACCCGTTTCGTCAATATAAAGAGCGACAAAGGGTGTCGCTTTCAGGTTTTCCAGATAAAGCGTCTTATTTTGGGACACGTCGGCAAGTTTGAAGGTATGTTTTTTAGTATAGACGTCTTCGTTTTTGCTGTCACCTGGTTTTAAGGTTCCCGGTACGATCGTAAGAATATCAGGTTTTCCGATTGAGCGGATAACGACTTTCGAACGCACGACGCCAAAATGAATAATGTCGTAAACGGGAACCAGTTGCAGGCTATGGGCGGCGGATATTAACTTTCTTGACATAATTACAGATATAAAGTATTGATAATCAAACATTCAGCATTTTTCGGACGTTTTTCAGCCAAAAACCGGACAAAAAAGGACAAACAGATACAGTTGGTAGGTAAAAAATAACTTGCTTTTTTACATTTTTTTTCGGTTATAAGCCCTTTTCTTCTTACGCCTGAAACTGTCCCGCCACCGCTGGTAGTTTTTCAGTAACCCGTCTTCCTGAATGGAAGATATATCATACTTTTTCAGGAAGGTAAAAACGGTTTCCTTAAACTCGATTCCGCGCAGATGCTTGTTTTCGTCCATGAGTTCGTGCAGCTCGGCCCACATCAGGGCACGCAAACGCTTTTCAAGAATGACGGTACCACGTACGGAAATGTAATTAAACTGTTCCGGAGACTTGCCGCCGGCAAAATTGGCCTCCCGGCGGTCAGGCAGCATAAACTCCAGATTGCCGCGGTCAGCCGAACAATTAACCGGCCGTTTCTCCATAAGATCGTAAATAGTCACATAGATATCGGACGAAGAAGGAAAACGGACGGTACCGACCGTTTCGTCGTAATATTTGCCCCGGACGTACTCGGCCAGGTAGGATTCAATCTGTATTCGGGTGGTAATCATAACAATAACATTCCTTTTTAAAGACAAAGATATCCCTTTATACGCTGTTGTTCTGATATTTACAGAAAAATGTAGGCTTTCGGCCGTCATTTTGATAAATATACTCCGGGAGAATAATTATAATGTGCCTTTCCTTGCCACCACGCCTCCGACATTTTCTCCGCCAGGCTGTTCTAATATAATCCGGTACTAAATTTTTGTAATTTCGTAACCGGGCAACCGTTAAAGATAAGATATTGTATCTTAGCAACTTAGCAACGTTACTAATTCCCGTTACAAAAAAATGGCAGGAAAACAGTTTGTAACCGGGCTTACCGGTAGAAGATAAAAAGGCCGGTGTTACAAACCGGAAAAGTTTGTAACCGTTTTGTAACTGCAACTTCGTAACCTTTATTTCCTATTTATTTATTTGATTTTCAGACTTTTTTCTTTCAAGCAAACAAAGGTTACAAGGTTACTAAAATTTTGTATGAAATAGAGGTGGGGTATGGGGAGGGAAGACGAACGGGCACCTTTGTTTCCATACGAAAAGAGGGACCGACACTTTCGTATCTGGTCCCTCTTTTCGTAGTTTACCGGCTTCGGTTCGTCTTATACACGGTGTTTGCATCTGCTTAAAATCCATTTCTTTACGTCCGGGTCCACATGGCGGTGCACGACGGCCGTATAGTCTTCGTTAAATTCATACTCCAGGGAGTTGTTGCCCTCCAGGATAAAAACACAGGCCGTTTTGATGATCCATTCGAGCTGCTCGCCCGAATAGCGTTCCAGCACCAGGACGGTACCGGGTTTCATACGCTCCAGATAGCGGTAGACCTGTTCGGCGAATTTCCGGAACCTCTCGCCACTGTTCCAGAGCGCGGTAAACTCGGACATGCTGTTTAATTTCAAATGCGCGTTATTCATTCCTCCGGTCGTTCATCAGGTACAAACATGAGTGTCGGATCGGTCGGTTCCGTTTCACCACCGACAGCCGGTTCCGCCGTACTACACGAACGTAGATAAATCATGTCGGCGGCCTTGCCGTCGTTATCCTTGCGGACGATGCGCCCCTGGGAGTTACAAAGGTCCTTCGGGTTGAGTTCGTCAATGTAAGGGCAAAGGGCCACAAAGCCTTTGAGGGCTTTTGTAAAACGCTGCATCGTAATTTTATTCACACCGGAAAAACTTTTGTAATCGGCGAAGGCCTTTTCACGGACGATAAAACTGTCCAGGTGCTCGCTGTCCGGAGAGAAATAAGAGTTCGCCCAGTCCTCGAAATTATTGCCCATATCGGCCTTGTATTTACGCCTGATAATGTTTTCCATGGGCGGAAGTAGTTTAACGGATTCCTCACAAAGAGAAAGATAAAAACGGCAGCACTGCAAGAAGAAATTTATATCGGCGTTCCACTCGTTTTCGGAATACGTCTTAGAAAACAAATCCTTACCGAAATCGTCCCGGATAGAACGCGTTTCCCGGTAGTCGTTATCTTCCGTACGCTGGTGGTAGTAGTCGGAGAATACCAGGTACAGCAAACGGGCTTCCGTAGACGGGTCAAAATCAATAGGAACGTAATTGGTTGTAAATCCCAGCTTGGCCGATTCCTCGAACGGTATAGTAAACGACTGGTTGTTCTTCGGGTTCACGGTCATATCCGACGTGATGATATCGTAAAACAGGCCCGTATTAAGATACCGGTCGCAATCATCCACCAGAATAAAGTCGGTATGCTGGTTCACCTGGTCGAACACGTGCGGGTTATCCATTAGTTTAGGATTACGGCCGGAAAGCTTGACGGTCTTCATAAAGTAGGAAAGGGCCTTGAACATGAATGATTTGCCCGAACGTCCGTTACATTCCCCGTCTTCACCGATCTTGTTATCCATGGCCTGCGGTGCCCAGGCACGGGAAGGGGATTTATACCGGTGCAACATATAACCGATAGTAAATATCTTATTGATAAGGTTCTTTTTCTGTTCGGCCACTTCTTCCGCCGTGAGGCCTTCCCCCTCGATATCGAATTTATGTTTTTCCCGGTAAGATTCCGCTTCTCCTACGCTCTTATCATCGAAATTATATTCCAGCTCCTTACGCCAGTAAACACGGCTCGAATTGATTACATAACCGAAAAAGTTAGACGGAACGGCATTTATCTGGATATCAAACACATCGTTGCCCTCTATGTCTTTTTTACGGGAAATAGTGAACATGTCTTCCATAAGACGAACTTTGTGTTTCAGTACGTTTTCTTCCCAAACGTAGTGGGATAATGTGCTGCCGTTGGCCGGATGTTCCTTTATACCGGTACCGCTTACCTCCATGCTGCAACCGGGAAAGAAGAACATCTGTGTATTATGGGTATAATTGGTAAAGTCCAGTTCTATTTCCTGCAAATTGTCCAGGGCTGTATCTGATAGTTTGGGGCTGTTCAAAATAAGGTTTCTTATATCGCGGGATAAAAAACTATCCTGGGCCCAACCGCGGATAAACTTCCGGATATCCTTTGCCTTTATCAGTTTTACGATATTGCCGGTAATACGGATGTATTTCGTTGAACTGGAATTTTCATCATGAAGCGAATAGAAACCGTTAAGACGTAAAAAGTAGTGAAGGCAGTCCGCGTCGATGTTGTGATCCCATTGCCGAGATTTCTCGTTAAACTTGGAATACCAGAATTTGGCGGGCATGGCAAGCGTCATAAGGTTACGAAAATCTTCGTTCTTGCTTCTTAATTCCATAAAGTCCCGGAAATCTTTACGGGGTTTGCCCCGCTGGTCCCGGTAAGTGTTAAGCCAGGCCGGTAGCCAGATCGTGTGGATATCAATAAAGCGTAGTGCAAGTTCCGTACCCTTCACCCTGCCCGTCGTGTCGATATCAGGTATGTTATACAGAACTTCAACGTATTTCATGATCTCTTTATAGTCCTGTTCGGAAAGTTTGTACGATTCCGAATTAAACCAGACCGGAGAAAAGCCCAGCGATTTAACGCACAGGGCGTCGCGCTCTCCGGAACATATAAACGCCTCCTGCAGCTTCTGCTCCTTATAGGGCTTTTCTGCATTGGCCGGATTCTTTTTAAAGGCGGCTTCTTCCCTGGAATTAAATTCACGGTATAAGGCTTTCAGTTCGGAAAGGCCGTTTATATAGTCCTTCGGCTTGACACCTTCCGGGGTGTAGGAAAAACGCCACTGCTTGTCTGGATTCAAAGGCTCGTATATTTTATAGAACTTCACTTCGGGCGTGTCACCTTCGGCCGGTTTTACCAGACATTCGCGCATAAAGATAGGGTATGTCGCAGTCGCGTATTTATAAGTTACTTCGCGATTTTTTACATACCCTATATATTTGGCCGAATACCAGTGCAGGGCCTCGGCGTTCTCTTGGGTGACACGGGGGCCGAGTATGCGTAACTGCTCCGGGGTAAGATGATCGGCAAGCTCGAAAATTTTAGTACCGTCTTTCTGATCCTGGGAGGCCGGAACCTTACGGATATCCGGCTTGTTTACGTTACGATTAAGTTCATCGGTTACGTTGTACATGGACGCAAGTTTAAGAATAGCCTCATTAAACCGGAGGCCTTCCTCATACATGCAGATATCGACAGGGCTTTGAGCCGTTCCGGTATCGCCGAAATCCGTTACCTTATAAACCTGCTGGGAACCTTCCTTTCCGAATAGCTTGATACAGGCCGACGCGTCGTCTTCTGACGGCCGGCGTTTGAAATGGCGGTTGGTTCCGACACAATCCCGGGCTTGCGGATAATAATGTAGAATTATATCCAGCCCGTTGTTGGTTACTTTGTAGATGTCTTCTGCCTTTATCATCGTTATAAAGTTACGTAGTTACTTATTTTTCGTTATTTTCCTTCTGTTCTGTTTTCAAGTCTCCCCAAGGTTGATACAGGAAAACGAATAATAACAGCCAAAGAAAAGCGGTTTTACCCGTATAATAAATGACAAAGGCAATCAGCCCCATAAAGGCAACCACGATAATAGCGTGGGCGATGTATTTTAAATTTTTATCTTTCATTGTTCAAACATGTTATACTGAATTGAAAAACCGAATTTGCTTAATCTCCTTTCCTGGAGAAGGGAACGTTTGTCATGTGAAGGCATAATGGCCACCAGGTTCTTCGTATCGAACTGGTAACCTTTCTTCCGCATCTGATAACGTAGGTTTCTTAGGCGTCTGTCTTCTTTCATGGCATTTCGTTAAAATTGTCTTAGTTTACAGAAGACACGGTACACTATCGCAAAGTATAGCGTTTAAATCCTCCTGTATGGTTTCCTGCTGCTCTCTGTTCAAGTGTACCAGGAAATAACCTTTTCCGCCGGAAAGATTCTTAATCTCCGCCAGATTATACTTCCTGTCTACCGCATCCACGAACGCAGGGGATTCCATGGGGCGGAAACTGCTGAATATTTTATAGGTTCCACTACTACCTTCTATTCGTAGCGTGGTTAATTCATCGGGGGTAGTAATTGTTGATTTCATTTCTAATTTGTTATGAGTTAGTTGATTCTTCTGTTTTCGCCTTATTATATCCAGCTCTATATGCGTTTATTACTAACTTTCGAACTTCCATTCGATCAATAAATTCAGGTTGAGGATCACACACTCTCTTAGAATGAGCTATCGCCAATATTGTTACTGTTTTCTTCTTCATTACTGATTTGTTTATAACTAAATGTTGGTAATTTCTTAGGCCGCGGACACTCTTTTACATAGGTTCTATCTACTGTAATAATATCCTGCAAAATACTTTTCTTTAATGCTTTCTTTTGCTTTCGAGGAAGTCTTATTAATTCTTTATATCCGTAAACACCGCCTACAATATGCCATAACCAAAAATTTACTTTTAACCCTTCATACATAATTATTTATGCTTTTTTGTGCCGGAGGATAGCATCGAACTACCAATAACACCCGCTTTCGCCCTTCGGGGTTATCTCCATACTCCGGCGGTTATTCTATGGAGCGACAAAAGCCGCCCCGGTTTTTATTCGCTTTTCTTTTGGAGAATATTTTCACTATGGAAAATTTTCACGCCTGTTACTTCCTCGATCTTATCTTTTGCAAGTTCGGGAATACGACAATGACTACCCCGCCAATTACGAACGGTATGTAATGGTACTTTGCATGCTTCTGCCAATTTAAGGGACATTTCAGAAGATTCTTTTACCGGCAAACTCAAAAGGTACATTCTTAGTTTCTCGCCGTCATCATTTCTTTTTAATTTTTTTTTCGTCATACTTTTATGATAAATATACTCTTTATTATTAACTTTACATAGCAAAGATATAATTATTTTTACCACAGGTGAATAAAATTCACGTTAATAAAAGTTATAACAAAGGTATAATATGGCTAATTTCTTGTTAATAAGAGAATTATGTGAATTAAAGAAAATTACTATACGAGAACTTGCTTCACGCATAGGAAAAGAAGATAGTAGTATACAGGCTATTGTTAGGAATGGATCAACGAATACAAAAACCATTGAGGCAATAGCAAAGGTTTTAGAGGTTCCTGTAGGTGTATTCTTTGATAATATTCCCATAACTGGGATAAAATCAAATGAACTTGATAAAGATGCAAAAATAGCTGATTTAGAAAGAATAATTGAAGAGAAAGAACGTCTAATACAAGTCTTATTAAGTAAGAAATAACCTGTAATAGACAAGAAATGTAGGCATATTGTAGGCTATACAATTATGCAAATAATTAATAATCAGGCGATTAAAGAACGTTACTTGAATCACTTTTATAAAACGCTGATTACCAATAAAATAATCAGCGTTTTCTCTTCTAAAGCAGCTGCTCTGCATAAAAAAAACTGCATTTCTACGAATATATTTGAGCAAAATTGTATAGTAGTTTATTCACTATGGCAACAATCAGATTAACAGTTTTAAATTCCATTAAGGAATCAAATGGGAAACTTCCGATTCTTATCTGTATTTCTCAAAAAAAAGACCGTGCATACATTAAAACAGAATTCTTACTTGATGATATTTCCGAATTTGAAGACGGGCGAGTTGTGTACAGAAAGGATGCCGGAATTATTAATAAACGCATACAGTTTGTATTCTCACAATATAAAGAGAAGTACGACTCTATATTGGATAAAGTCACTTGACCCACTATTATACTCCTGATTGACCCATCAAAAAAATATGAGATTTAAGTAGAGAAAAATGCATTTTAACCCGGATCAGTTTCAGTTATAATTCTTTATAGCAGATACTACTTCTTTTTAGCATTAATCTTTCTTACAGAATCTCCTGTTAGTTCAATTTTGTGTGCAGTATGTACAATTCTGTCCAGGATTGCATCTGCTACCGTAGGATCACCAATTGCATCATACCAACTTTCGACAGGAAGTTGTGATGTTATTATGATTGATTTTAATCCGTGTCTGTCTTCTATTATTTCCATAAGGATTGACCTTTCCCTGACATCCGGTCCTATAAGAAACAGATCGTCTAGAATAAGCAGTGAACACTTTTCAATTTTTTTCATTTCAGATTCTATAGTTCCCTTTTTTTTGGCCATTTTAAGCTGTCCCATAAGCTTTGACGCATTGGAGTATAAAGTTCTGACTCCATTTTTGCATGCTTCATATCCTATTGCTGAAGCAATATAGCTTTTACCTGTTCCGGAACTTCCCGTGATAAAAACATTCTGTCCGTCTTTTATAAAATCAAGAGATGCAAGTCTCTCAAGCTGGTTACGGTCAAGGTTACGTTTTATGGTATAGTCTATTTTCTCCATATATGCCTTATATCTGAAGTTGGCAGACCTTATCAGTCGCTCAATGCTTACATTGCGTCTGTAATCATACTCACTTTCTAGAAGCCATTTAAGGAATTCATCATTTGTCATACCATCAGAGGATGTTGTCCTACAGTCATTTCTGTATGTTTCAAGCATACCGTAAAAACGTAATTCGGAGAGTAATTCCATTATTCTGTCCATATTTTTTTCGACTGTTCTATTTGTTTTATTATTACTTGTCATTTTTATCTATGCTTTTAGAGTTAAAATAATCCTTACCTCTGAGATTTCTGTGTTTAGGGGTAAGTTCCGGAGCCTGTCCTTCCATTTGGACATGATACTTTTCATCTTCCCTGTTTACAAGAATACTTTCAAGCTCGTTGAATCCGAACATGCAGGATTCCATTGCTATCTGGCATGCAAGAACCATTCTGTCGTGTCCGAAACGTTCCACAAGACTTAATATACCATCAGCTGAACGTACTGCTTGAGCCGGATATTTTTTGGCTACGGCCACAAGCTTTATGTACTCCTCTACTATCGGATCGATTTTACGTGCCTTGCAGTATACATCATCCATTCTGATTCTGTATTCATGTAGTACTCCGGGAAGTTTATGGGAAGGTTTTTCTGAATATGTGAAAGGTGTATCATCCCTGCGATGTGTCGTAATGTGCCTGAATTTATGATATATCTCCACTGTATCCCCATCATACAGTAATTCTACAGTATCGCCGATATACTCTTTAGGGACACTGTAATAGTGATTGTTAAGCGACACATAATTGTTTCTCATGACAGTTGCCGTTTTCCGACTTTTTGATATAAATCTTGTAGTCGGTAATGTATGCAGCCTGTCTTTCTCTACCTCTATGAAACGCTCCTTACGGCTGTAGCTGCGGTTGTACATCTTTCGGCTGTTCAATGCATCCGTATGTTTCATTATTTCTATGTTCAAGGCTTCAAGATCATTGAATTTCAATCCTGTCATCTTTGAATAGACCTCCCTGTAAAGCAGTCTTACGGCATTTTCAACCAAAGCCTTGTCTTTGGGCTTGCGCACCCTTGCCGGAAAGACTACGCATCCGTAATGGTCTGCAAAAGCTGCAAAATCATCATTTATTACAGGCTCTATTCCACCGGGCTTTGTTACGGCAGATTTGAGGTTGTCGGGAACTATGGCATTTGGTACACCTCCAAAATAATGGAAAGCATTTTCACACGCCTGGATAAGATATTCTTTCTTTTGTGATGGTACAGCCTCGTAATAAGTAATCTGGCTGCAAGGAAGTATTGCAGCAAAGACTTCTACGGGAACCTTATCACCTGTATTCCTGTCTGAAATATAGAGTTTGTCACCGGCAAAATCCACATACATCTGATCTCCGGCTATATGATCTATGCGTCCAACCGGTACTTTTACCTCCCTTTCACGTCTGAGATACAGGCAGAATGAACAATAGCTGTAACCTTGGGGACGGTTTCTCAGATACTCCTCATACAAGGACCTTCTTGTTGTTCCACGGGATTTAAGTCGTTTAATGTACTCAGGTATATGTTCTTGAAGATACTTATACTCTGCAGATCCTGTTGATTCGTTGTCAGTCTCCGTACCGAAAAGCTCGTGCAGATGATGCTCGTCCATTTTCAACAGGCGTTCCAACTCTATACCCATATCTTCGTATATATGGATATATCGTTTTACTGTATTACGTGAAATCTGAAGAGAAGAACTGATACTACGGATACTCATTCCTGACTGGTAGCACCGCAGTATGTGTTTGATTCTTATTTTCATTCTTTAAAATTTTTATTCGGTTAATAATACCGGGTTAAAATGCTTTTTAAAGTACAAAAAACAAGACTGAAATGTGGTAATTCTATAGGGTCAATTTTTATTATAATCTTAGTGGCTCAGTTTCGGTTATAAAGGTGGGTCAGGTCACTTTTACAATAGTGGGTCAAGTGACTTTATATTTTCCAGTTGGGGCATATCGTACCACCAATTGGGGAACCCGACGAACACCACATCGTACTCGTCCGGATTCTTGATGTGGGTAGCTAATGCCGGACGGGTATCTTCGTCCGATTCTTTTTTGGCAGCATCGATAAGTTCCTTATGCGTGCCGGGATAAGTATGCACCGTCTTTATCTCGAAAAGGTCGCCGCCGGTAGCCTCACTGATGACTGTGGCCACATATTCGGTATTGCCTTGCAGTTTGCCGTCCGATACCAACCGGCTGGCACCGGAAGAGGCATCCACGCCATCGGTTTCCGGAATGGAGAAGTAAGCCACAAGAACTTTTCCGCCGGAGCGAGAAACCGTTGTCGCTGTTTGCTGTCCGGTTGCGGCTGCTTCGGGTACATCCGCACTCTCATTGGCGGCAAAGGCGCAAAGGACAATAACGCACAGAGCTACTGCCAGTGTTCCGCCGATAAAATATCTTTTTTTCATGATTGTCATTTTTTTGTTGATAAACGATTGATATTCCTATTCGATAATCCCGATTCGTTTCAGCCATGCTTCCGTCCCGCTGGCATTGCCCGGCATGTCGATACCGGCATCGTCCGGACGGCCCGGTGTCGTGATGTCCTCCGGATCAAGGTCTTCAGGCAATGTTTCCGGAATATGTTTCGAATCGGGCGTTAATTTGTAAATCTTCTGCATCGACTCGTTCAGATAGGTCGTTGCACCGTAAGTGATGAACGGAACTATCACCTTGTCCTTCAAATCGTATGCTTCGAGAAACGTGCACACTACCATAGCGGGCTGGTGCCACCAGCAGGGCGAACCGATGAAAATCGTATCGTACTGCGCTATCGTTTCCGCATCGGGCAGGTTGGCCACACCCGGACGCAGGTCGTTGTAAGCCTCGTTCTGGATGCGGTCGCTGTCATCGTAAGGATTCACGGCATACGGTTCGGCAGCCTCGATGCGGCACACGTCCGCCCCGGTAAGTTCGACGATACGTTCGGCCACGGCCTGCGTATGTCCCTGCGCCGAGAAGTAAACCACGAGTGTTTTTCCGTTGTCGGGGCTGTCCGGAGTCGTCGGCTGCTCCGTTTCCGGTTTCGGCTCATCCTGTTCCGAGCAGGCAGCCATTGTTGTAAGTGAAAAAAATAAAAACGGGATAACAAACAATTTTCTCATATTCTTCTGATTTTATACATGATTACATTTGTTCCTTCAGTATCTCGTAAATCTCATCCCTTGACAGTTGTTTGCAGCAACCCGGCATGATGAAGCAGGTGTCGGCAGCGGCACGGAGAATACTTTCATCAGTAATACCCATCTCGCTCCAACGGGTCGGCAAACCGATTTCCTTGATGAACGATTCGAGGGCATCGATACCCAGTCGGGCTGTTTCGAGAGAACTGTCAGCCTTTACGCTCCATACATTTTCTGCCATACGTGCCAGTTGCGCTTCGCCGGCATCCAACAAATGTCGGTAAAGTGCGGGGTGAATTACCGCCAGACCTTGTCCGTGGTTGCAGTCCGTATAGGCACCCACGGCATGTTCTATCATGTGACATTGGAAATCGGTCTGCTTGCCGAGTTTTAACATTCCGTTTTCAGCCATTGCCGAAGCCCACATCAATTCTCCGCGTGCGAAATCATCATCAGGATTCTGAATGAGACTGCGCAAATTCTTTATCACATTCCGCATGATCGCTTCGTTGATTTCATCAGACAGATTCAGGTTATGGGGCAACCCCATGTAAGTTTCCATACAATGACTCAGCGTATCGAATGCGCCGCTAATGACCTGATTCATAGGTACGGTCTTCGTCAAATCGCTGTCTAATACGGCAAAAGAGTGATATGCGCCCCAAAGAGGTTGTTTCAGTTTCTTCTCCTCGTGGGTAATCACTGCTCCGCAATTCTGTTCTGCGCCTGTACCCGATGCGGTCACGACAGCCCCCATCGGCACGAACTCCGTCGCAAACAACTGTTGGGAATACTGCATATCCCAAATATCTTCATCGGTTTTCGCCTGTACCGATACGATTTTGCAACAGTCGATAACCGAGCCGCCACCTACGGCAAGAATAAAATCAATATGATTTTCCTTGACAAGCCGTGCTCCCTCCTGTACCTTGGCATAAGTGGGATTAGGCATGATTCCGCCGAAATCCGTCACATTCTTGCCCGATTCGTCCAGCCTCCGTAACTTGTCATAAAGACCGTTACGTTTCAGCGAACCGCCGCCATACGCCAGCAATACATTTTTACCGGCCGTTTTCAATTCCGTTTTAATCGCTTCTTCAGCGCATCCTTTACCAAAATACTGTTTGACAGGATATTCAAAAATAAAATTATCCATTGACTATCAAATTAAATATTAAACATTACTCAATTCACACGAATGCTTGCCCGTCGATATGCTCCAAGCGAGTAGCCGGTAAGTTTCTGAAATGTATATTCCAAGGCTTGCAGACTTGAAAAGCCCATTTCGGAAGCAATCTTTACAAACGGCTTATTCGAATGACAGACCTCTCTTTTTATCAGTTCCACGCGAAGTGTCCGGATATATTCAGGCAAAGTCATACCCGTTTCGGAACAGAACAAATCGTTCAGATAGAGTGGCGAGAAGGGAAATTTTTCACGAATATATTCTGCTGCTTGCCGCTCGGATTTACCGGCATGTTCCAACATAAAATATTCTTCTGCCAATACCCTGGACTTTGCCACAACCCGCTCTTGCAAGTCCCCCCGTAAGATGAATTGCCGTCTGTAACTGCGGAGACAATGATCGAGCAATACGCTGAGATGCTTGCAGAGAAGCTCCGAAGTATAGCTGTCCGACGTCCTGAATAACTCAGCCATAATAGTCGCCACATTTCCGGCAATAGTCTGCAATTCGCGCCATGACAAATGCAAAGACTCATTCTCGTGATAACCGAAGAATGTATATTCGTCCCGTTTGTCGCAGAACGAAGAATGAGCCAATAGTCCGGGCGTAAAAAGGATACCGGCCGCTGGTACTTCAGGCAGTTGCCCGACCGGTGCTGGTTCGATAATTTCGCCGGGCGACTTAAACACTACGGTAGCAGACGTGAAGTCATAACATCCGCATCCGTAACGTTTATCCCCGCACCATGTCCGCCGGAAACAAATCGCATAGAAGTTCCCTTTGAAAGCCTGACCGTCCGGTAAGCTGCCGGAGGTAATAATACCGATATCGGGATGAAGGCAGCGTTGTCCGCAGTAACTGCAATATTGCTCCAACGTGGGTATCTCTACAAAACCGGTCATCTGTCAATATCCCATTTTCTTCAGCCACCCGTTCACTTCCTCTTCTTTTCCCGTCACCTGATTTCCATTGCAGGAAAATCCTTCCTCCACGACATCAGCCTCCGTTTCCAGTCGCTTAACCGTCGGTATCGTTCCGGACAACCCGCTTCCGAGATGAGTGGTGAATACGGCTATCCGCTTTCGGGACAAGTCGTATTCCTCAAAAAATGAATATACGGGCATGGGCATGTCGTACCACCAGATAGGATATCCGATAATAATAGTGGAATAATCATCCATATTATCTATATGCGACATCAGCTTGGGCAATACATGATTGTCATGTTCCTGTTTCGCAGCCTCGGCCAGTGGTTCGTAAGTTGCTGGATAATGTCCTTCCGCAACGGTAATGCGGAATAAATCCGCACCCGTCTGCTTTTGGATATACGTTGCGAAATATTCCGTAGAACTTGCATAGCCGGTATCGACAGGGGCATAGCTGGCACCTGTCACGCCATCCACTTCATACGGCACTTGATGCGAAAAATAGACGACCAATGTCTTTCCGGTAGCTGTCCCGGAGTCGGTGTCCTGAACTTCGGCATTCGCATGCTTGCAACCCCATGTTACTATTGCAATGGCGAATACAGCCAAAGCTGCCAGATGTTTTCTTCTCATTGCTATTGTCTTTTAGTCAGGTTATCCAAAATTTTGCGCATCGGTTCCGCCGATGCTTTCCCGAGATTTGTTTCCACGATGTCGAATACGGACTGCATCTGCATAGGGGTCAATCCCAGATGAAGGCAAATGCCGATATGCCCGTATGCCATTGGCTCCACGCCGCCAACGCCGGCAAGGATAGAAACGGTAGCAAGTTCGCGCTCCTTGTAGGTCAGCAGGTCGCGTTCGAAAATGTCACAGAAAAGATGCTCTTTCAGAAATTTTTCAATGGTAGGGGCAAATAACGCAAAGCCGCTTGCGGGAGCATCTGCCGGAAGCCCGTTCAGAGCAGAAAGAATGTCGCGGCCACGCGAGAACTTATCGCCCGTATTTGCAACAGGAGAAGCATCCCTTCCGACCGGGTCCTCGATACCCGTTGCCTTGCGCTCATCAAGCAATGCCATGAAAGTCTGTATCGCTCTCAAACTGCGAGGGAAACCGCAATAGGCGTATGCGTGGATAAGCACCTCCTTAATCTCATTAACGGTCATTCCGGCAGAAAGTCCCTGCTTCAAAGCTCCGCGCAATCCGCCGAGTTCACCTTTGCCGGTAAAAGCGGCAATAGCCACAATGGCTTGCTGGCGTTTGTCCAGCGACCGGTTGTCCGATTGACAGGCATCTGTTGCGGCTTGTGCCGCGCCAAGATAGTCCGCATCATTGACAGGATAAATCCAAGTGACTTGGTTCGCTCCGGGATTACACTCTATGGCGATGTGCGCAAACCAGCGGTCAGGGGCTGCACCATGCCAGTGTTCCACATCGGGAGCAATCTCTACGATATCGCCGGGATAAAGCCTGCGGGCGGCTTTCCCTCTTTCCTGATAATAACCGATACCGGCAGTGGCTATCAGCAACTGGCCACCGCTGTGCGAATGCCAACTGTTACGGCATCCGGGTTCAAACGTGACATTGAACATAGGCGTATTCAGGCTTTCAACACTCGTCAACGGATGCAAATAAGCCTGCCCGATGAAATTCGGATTATTTACAAGAGGCTCTCCTGCCGGATAAGGTTGGGAGAACTGCTCTACCTTGGCTTGAGCAACGGCAGGTAAAGAGTTTATCGCTGTCATAAGAAATAAGAGTAATATTATTTTTGTTTTCATTTGTCTCGTCATTATTGTTTGAATACTTAACATCCGCATCCCAGCCGGTAGGCTTCCTCCACGGCATCCTTGCCTTTTATTTCACCGATTCCGAATGCACTGCCGTACACCCTGCCCTTTACGGAAGAACCGGACAGACAACGTACATAACCGAGCATATCATTCATAGTAGTTTCCATAGCCTGTTTGCCGTCCGCAGCGGTAGCAATCAAATAAAACTCCTTGTTCATCAGTCGTTTCCCTCCGGCAAGCGAACGGTCAATCATTACTTTGAGTTGTGCCGAAACCGAGTAATAATATACCGGAGTGGAAAGCACGATTACATCGGCATAGACCAGTTTGTCGAGAATACCGGCCATATCGTCCTCCTGCACGCACGTCCCTCCGTTACGCAGACAGGCTTCACAGGCAATGCAGGGTGCGATTTTCTTTTCCCGAAGAAGTAATTTCTCGACCTCATTTCCGTTTTCTCGTGCACCTTTGATAAAACTGTCACACAATAGTTCCGAGTTCCCGCCTTTTCGTGGGCTACTCACAATCACCAATACTTTCTTATTCATTGTTAATTCTTGTTTGATTATAATTTCATAATCCGATTCGCTGCAAAAAAACGCTCCGCATCATTCATAACCGCCAACGGTTCAGAGTAATCGCTCGTAATTTTGTCTTTGCAAAATTACTGTGCAAATAAATAGCTGTACCTATCTGAATTACAGATTCACTTACCAAAAACAACGGTTGTTTATTTCAGTCGCCATTTCAGAATTGCCGTACAGCCGAATGCTTGCACAAATTACGGATTCTCTTACCGAAATTACAGATTCACTGTTATATGGGATAAATCTTTCCTCCAAAATGGGTATCTTTGTACAGACGAATAATTGAAAAGAATGATGAACAAGAATATATCGAATATCAAGACCGTTTCGGAATACAACGACCTGTTGGGAGTTGAAACCCTGCACCCTTTGGTAAGCGTTATCGACCTTTCCAAAGTGGATCCGATTAACAACATGCGACTCATTTTCGACTTCTATGTCGTATTCCTGAAAGAAGATAAAAACTGCGATTTGCTTTATGGACGTCAACGTTACGACTATCAGAAAGGTTCGATTGTCAGCCTCGCACCCGGTCAGGTCATAGGAACAGAAGATACGGGGGAGAAGTTCCAGCCGAAGGGTTGGGCCTTGTGCTTTCATCCCGACCTGATTCGCGGCACGACACTGGGACGCAATATCAAAGAATACACATTCTTTTCCTACGAAGTGAACGAAGCATTGCACCTTTCGGAAAAAGAACGTACCATCATTATCGATTGTCTTGAAAAAATCCGGTACGAACTCCAACAATCCATCGACCGTCTCAGCAAGCGGCTCATAGCTACAAACATTGAATTGCTGCTCGACTATTGCCTGCGCTTCTACGAACGCCAGTTCATTACCCGGGGCAATGTCAACCACGACATACTGACTCGCTTTGAGCGGTTGCTCGATAACTATTTTATCGGGCCGAAAGCTGCACAGAACGGATTGCCATCGGTCAAGGAATGCGCCAATAAGTTATGTTTGTCCCCAAACTATTTCGGCGACCTGATAAAAAAAGAAACCGGAAAAACCGCTCAGGAATATATCCAATACCACTTGATTGAAATAGCCAAGGAACAAATACTCGATCCGGGAAAATCGATCAGCCAAATTGCCTATGGTTTAGGATTTCAATATCCGCAGCACTTTACCCGCCTGTTCAAAAGACTCGTTGGGCAGACGCCTAATGAATACAGGAGCGAAAGAATAACGGCATAATTCAACCGGATGGATATGAAAGAACTTAGAATAGATATGCGCAAACCCGAAGAGGCGAATCCGGCAGAAGGGATTCGCTGCGCGCAATTATGTTTCAGGATAAACCATACTATGCCTTATACCGAAGAATATGACAAGTTAATAAATGAGCTGTTCTTAGGTAATATCGGTGAAAATAGTCGGATAATGCCGCCTGTAAACGTAGTGCGCGGCAATAAGGTGAAAATCGGCAGGAATGTGGTAATCATGAACAACTCCCTCTTCATGGCGGCAGGAGGAATTACAATCGATGACGATGTGATGGTCGCCGCCAATGCCCAGCTTATTTCCAACAATCACGATTTATACGACCATCAGGTATTGACCTGCAAACCGGTTCATTTGAAACGGAACTGCTGGATCGGTGCCGGAGCAACGATTCTGCCCGGTGTCACCGTAGGGGAAAATGCAGTTGTCGCCGCCGGAGCGGTGGTGACCAAAAATGTAGAACCCAATACGGTTGTCGGAGGAAATCCTGCAAAAATCATCAGGCGGCTTTCCGATAAATAACCCGAAAAAGATGCTATTTCCGGTAATCCGTCGGATTAAGCCCGAGGTTCTGCTGCACGTAACGGCTAAAGTAAGCAGGCGATGAGAATCCGAACATATCGGAAATCTGGACGAACGTCAGCGACTTGTCGCGCAGCAGCCGCGAAATATCGAGAATCGTGTAACGGTTGATCCAATAGTTTGCGGCATATCCGCTGACCTTTTTCGACACCTCCGACAGATATTTCGACGTGACGCACAAACAGTCGGCATAATAGGACACTTCCCGATGTTCACGGTATGAGCCTTCTTCCAGCATTTTCAGAAAACGATTCATGATGGAAGCGTTCTGTCTGTCTCTTATACACATCTCCGAGCCCACGAGACTCCTGAGCATCTCGT
>ERZ1027056.39-NODE-39-length-77556-cov-11.791654_pt1 | contig 77556 bp, 83 predicted proteins | sample MGYA00519427_ERZ1027056 | MGnify/ENA primary metagenome ERZ1027056 (study PRJEB26926, sample SAMN06164570) | human gut metagenome | biome: ENVO:00009003; feature: ENVO:2100002; material: ENVO:00002003 | host: Homo sapiens | place: USA | collected 2012 ... | reverse complement strand
CGTTTCATCGTTGAGGTTGCTTGGCAGGCTCACTTTGTAACAAATATGTTCATCAAGCCAACAGCTGAAGAGCTTGAGAACTTTGAGCCTGACTTCGTTGTATACAACGCTTCAAAGGCTAAGGTAGAGAACTATAAGGAGCTTGGTCTTAACTCTGAGACAGCTGTTATGTTCAACATCACAAGCCGTGAGCAGGTAATCATCAACACATGGTACGGCGGAGAGATGAAGAAGGGTATGTTCTCAATGATGAACTACTTCCTTCCACTCAAGGGCATGGCATCAATGCACTGCTCAGCTAACACAGACAAGAACGGCGAGAACACAGCTATCTTCTTTGGCCTTTCCGGTACAGGTAAGACAACACTTTCTACAGACCCTAAGAGACTTCTTATCGGTGACGACGAGCACGGCTGGGACGACAACGGAGTATTCAACTTCGAGGGCGGCTGCTATGCTAAGGTAATCAACCTTGATAAGGAATCTGAGCCTGATATCTACAACGCTATCAAGAGAGATGCTCTTCTTGAGAACGTAACTCTTGACGAGAACGGCAAGATCGACTTTGCTGATAAGAGCGTTACAGAGAACACTCGTGTATCTTATCCTATCGACCACATCAAGAACATTGTAAGACCAATTTCTTCTGCACCGGCTGCAAAGAACGTTATCTTCCTTTCAGCTGACGCATTTGGCGTACTGCCTCCAGTATCTATCCTCACACCTGAGCAGACACAGTATTACTTCCTCTCTGGATTTACTGCAAAGCTTGCAGGTACAGAGCGTGGAATCACTGAGCCTACACCAACATTCTCAGCTTGTTTTGGTCAGGCTTTCCTTGAGCTGCACCCAACTAAGTATGCTGAAGAGCTCGTTAAGAAAATGAAGAAGAGCGGTGCTAAGGCATACCTCGTAAACACAGGTTGGAACGGCACAGGCAAGAGAATCTCTATCAAGGATACTCGTGGAATCATCGACGCTATCCTTAACGGCGACATTCTCAACGCACCTACAAAGAAGATACCACACTTCGACTTTGAAGTACCTACAGAGCTCCCAGGCGTTGATCCTGCAATTCTCGATCCTCGTGACACATATGCTGACGCATCTGAGTGGGAGACAAAGGCTAAGGATCTTGCAAGCAGATTTGTTAAGAACTTTGCTAAGTATGAGGGCAACCCAGCAGGTAAGGCTCTTGTATCCGCAGGTCCAAAGGAATAATCGATAACTCTGATACTATTATATAGTATAAAAGCTGCTGTACCTTTTGGCACGGCAGCTTTTTTGTGCTCTTGAAAAAGTGTGATGAAGGTGGTATAATTGGTATGGAGGCGAATTTAGTTTGGAAAAGAAGAATTATGCCGCGAGGGCGGCTATATATGCCATGGGGCTTGTGATACTTGCCGCAGGGATAACGATGAACACCAAAACAGGGCTAGGTGTATCCACTATTATATCAGTGCCATTTGCCATATCGAATATATGGGACGTGAATTTTTCTCTTGTGACTTTTGCTACATATGCACTGTTTGTTGTGATAGAAATGATAATAAAAGGCAGGGACAGAACTGTTATAGACTGGCTGCAAATACCATTCAGCATTGTGTTCAGCCTGCTGCTGAATATGTTTTCAAAGCTGCTTGATTTCAATTTCGGGCATTTGTGGCAAAACACGCTTTATCTTGCAGCAGCGATAATCTGCACGGCTGTAGGAATGTCCATGATGATAGCGATGAAGTTCGTGCCGAACCCAGCTGACGGTCTTGCTCAGGCTATAGGAAAAGCCTTTGGAAAGAACATGGGCTTTGGCAAGAATATACTTGATGCGTCATGCGTCGTGGCGGCCTGCGTGATAGGTCTGCTGTTTGACAAGCGGATAATAGGTATCGGTATCGGAACGGTGGCGGCAATGCTCCTTGTGGGCAGGTGCGTGGCAGTATTCGACCATTTCTTCAAAGACAGAATGAAAAGTGCCGCAGGGCTTGCAGAATAAAAAAATGCCGCAGAGGACAGGTATCTCTGCGGCATTTGTGTATTTATATAATAAAAAATCCGCTCTACATAACGTAAAGCGGATACAAGCAAAAGTATTGACTTTTGCTGGCGCGGATTGAGAGATTTGAACTCTCGCGCCCGTTTCCAGACCTACTCCCTTAGCAGGGGAGCCCCTTCACCACTTGGGTAAATCCGCAAACCTGTATATATAAAAAATGTGGCGGACAGGGTGGGATTCGAACCCACGGTACGTTGCCGTATCACTGGTTTTCAAGACCAGCTCCTTAAACCACTCGGACACCTGTCCACATTAATTATTTGTTTTGTGTCGTTCTCTCTCAGCGACTTAATTATTATAGCACAGTTCATTTCACTTGTCAACCCCTTTTTCAAATTTTTTTTGCGAAATTTTTTAAAGCATAAATATTCCTTCGTATGCTAACGATACTTGACGAAATCTTATAAATATGGTATAATAAATCTCAGATTTGTATGTTTTATCACTTTATATGATAATTTATACAGAAAATTTTTATGGAGGCGACTTTATTATGAAAATGACTGTAAGTCAGGCTATGGTTGAATGTTTGAAAGCTGAGAACGTAAAAGTCGTCTTTGGCTATCCCGGAGCTGCTATCTGTCCTTTTTATGACGCTTTGCTGGATGCTGAAAACGACATCAAGCAGGTGCTCGTGAGACAGGAGGCTAACGGCGGTCATGCGGCTAACGGCTATGCACGAATTTCAGGCAAGCCTGCGGTCTGTATCGCTACATCAGGACCGGGTGCAACTAATCTTATTACTGCTATTGCTACCGCTTATGCGGATTCTATACCTATCATTTGCATAACAGGTCAGGTCAATACCGACCAGATAGGCTCTGACGTTTTTCAGGAGGCTGACATAACCGGCTCTGCTGAACCTTTTGTAAAGCATAGCTATCTTCTTAAAGACCCTGAGGACACTGCGAGAGTGTTCAAAGAGGCTTTCTATATCGCAGGCACTGGCAGACCGGGCCCTGTTCTTATAGATATCCCTATGGATGTTCAGAAGTCTGTTATCGACTTTGAGTATCCTGACAAATGCGAGATAAGAAGTTATAAGCCTACCACAAAGGGCAACTACGTTCAGGTAAGACGTGTTATGGCTGCTTTGGAGGAGGCTGAAAAGCCGCTTATCTGCATCGGCGGAGGCGTCTTTGCCGCTCATGCTGAGAACGAGATAAGAGAGCTTGCAGACCTTATGCAGATACCTGTTATCACTACTATGATGGGCATTTCTGTTTTCCCTGATGATGACCCGCTTTTCTGCGGCATGATAGGCACGCATGGAGTGAAAATGGCTAACGCCGCTGTGAACGAGTGCGACGTGCTGTTCCTTGTGGGTGCAAGAGTTGGCGACAGAGCCGTTAAAACGCCTCTTGCCCTCGAAAAAACTACTAAGATAATCCATATCGATATCGACCCTGCGGAGATAGGCAAGAATATCGGTGCAGATCTGCCGCTGGTAGGTGACGCAAAGCTTGTTTTGCAGCAGATGACCGAGCTTGCAAAGCCTATGAAACATGATGAGTGGATAGCTCATATCAAGACTTTGGGCGGCGAAAGAAAGTATGTTGAGCCTTCACAGGGCACTGTCAATCCGAGAGTGTTTATCGACAGACTTGCAAAGAAAATGCCTGCGAACGTTACTGTTGTGGCAGACGTTGGACAAAATCAGATATGGACTTGCACAGAGTATAAATTCCAAAAGGAAGGCAGACTGCTCACTTCAGGCGGCATGGGCACAATGGGTTATTCAGTGCCTGCGGCGATCGGAGCAAAAATGGCTGACCCTGACAGACCGACAGTGGCTATATGCGGCGACGGTGCTTTTCAGATGTCGTTCATGGAGCTTGCAACAGCCGTTCAGTTCGGCGTTGACATAAAGGTGGTAGTAATGACAAACAACCGCCTTGGCATGGTAAGAGAACTTCAGACAAATGGCTATCATGACAGACAGACTGCCGTTTTTCTTGACGGTTCACCTGACTTTATCAAGCTCGCTGAGGCTTACGGCATACCTGCAATGAGAGTTTATGACGATGCGACCATGGAAAAGGGCGTTGAGATGCTCGCCGAGCATAAGGGTATATGCCTTGTGGAAGTCATTGTGGATAAGGATATGCCAACGCTATAGGGTCAATATTTTAACTATCTGTAGCGTTTACAGTATATAGCTTTTGCGTTCAAGAAATCTTAATAATAAGCTGATATAATAAAAAACTAAGGAAAGGTTTCCTTTGGAGGTTAATTTATGAAACATACGATCTCAGTTCTTGTGGAAAACCACAGTGGTGTTCTTTCAAGAATTTCTGGACTGTTTTCAAGACGTGGTTTTAATATCGAGAGCCTTGCGGTAGGTCCAACACATGACCCTGCTGTTTCAAGGATAACGATAGTTGCTGACGGCGACGAGCATACAGTTGAGCAGATAGAAAAGCAGCTCAACAAGCTTATCGAGGTCATCAAGGTAAAGACATTCGAGGCTAATGAGTATCTCGCAAGAGAGCTTATGATAGTCAAGGTGTCGGCAGCTGCAAACAGACGCAGCGAGATAATGACTATTGCGGATATCACAGGAGCTAAAGTCATGGATATAACTCTTACGACAATGACATTGGAGCTTTGCGATACATACGCTCACCTTTGCAGATTTGAAGAGGTCATCGCACCTTACGGAATAATCGAAATGGTAAGAACGGGCACTATCGCTATAGAGAAAGGCTCTGACACATTCAACGCAAGCAAATAAACTTTGATTATATAGCTGCAAGGCTACATAAAATAAATCTAAAATTTCTGAATTTGGAGGAATTAACAATGGCACAGGCAAGAATATTCTATCAGCAGGATTGCGACATTAACGTACTCAAGGGTAAGAGAGTTGCCATTATCGGTTACGGTTCACAGGGCCACGCTCATGCACTCAACCTTAAAGAGAGCGGCGTTGACGTAGTAGTAGGTCTTTACGAGGGCTCTAAGAGCTGGGCAAAGGCTGAGCAGCAGGGTCTTACAGTTATGACAACTGAAGAGGCTGCAAAGACATCTGATATCATCATGATCCTTATTCCTGATGAAAAGCAGGCTGCACTTTACAAGAAATCTATCGAGCCATACCTCACAGAGGGTAAGACTCTTGCATTCGCACACGGCTTTAACATTCACTTTGGCTGCATCGTACCACCAAAGAACGTTAACGTTATCATGATCGCTCCTAAGGCTCCTGGTCATACAGTACGTTCTGAGTATCAGGCTGGTAAGGGTACACCTTGCCTTATCGCAGTTGAGCAGGACGCTACAGGCAACGCACAGGATATCGGTCTTGCATATGCACTTGGTATCGGCGGAGCAAGAGCCGGTGTTCTTGAAACAACTTTCAGAACAGAGACAGAAACAGACCTCTTCGGTGAGCAGGCTGTTCTCTGCGGCGGTGTTTGTGCACTGATGCAGGCTGGTTTTGAAACACTTTGCGAGGCTGGTTATGACCCAAGAAACGCATACTTTGAGTGTATCCACGAGATGAAACTCATCGTTGACCTTATCTACCAGTCAGGTTTCGAGGGCATGAGATATTCTATCTCTAACACAGCTGAGTACGGCGACTACATCACAGGTCCAAAGATCGTTACTGAGGACACTAAGAAGGCTATGAAGAAGGTTCTGTCTGACATTCAGGACGGTACATTCGCTAAGGACTTCCTCCTTGATATGTCTGACGCAGGTTCACAGGTACACTTCAAGGCTATGAGAAAGCTCCACGCTGAGCATCCTTCTGAGAAGGTTGGTAAGGAGATCAGAAAGCTCTACAGCTGGAACAACGATGACGAAAAGCTCATCAACAACTAATTTGCAAACAAATATTATTGCATAAAAAGAGAACGACTTGCAAATGCAGGTCGTTCTTTTTTTGCCTAAAGAAAAAATGGACGAAAAAAATTTTTTTCGTCCATAAAAAAATCAGCTCTTGCTTGTTTTAACGTATGACCAGCCATTGCCGAGGTTATTTTCTACAGCTGCCGAGCTGAGCGGTGAATAGTAAACGTAGTAATAGTCATAAATGGTATAGAACTTCACTGTCAATCCATCGCAGTCGATATATGTGATGTTTCTGCGTTCAAGCTCTTCAAGTTCTTTCTTCACAGACTTGCAGGCATTGTTTTCAGTGAGCGATTTAATGGAGCATTTGCCCTTTGGTAGTGTCGGCTTTTCACATGAAATGCTTTCTATCATAAATTCCGCAGTCGTCTGAAATGTGGTCTTGTTGTCGTTGAAAACAGACCTTATGGTGCTTTCGCTCCTCATATAATACTGATGCCAGAAACCAAGCCCCACTGCGATAATAATGACTATCCATATTATCCATTTGACTTTTCGTCCCGTTGACCATTTGCGAAGTTTGCCGTCAGTGCCGATGTCCTCTTCGTTTATAACGGGGTTTATCTGTTCGTTCATTTTTTCAGGAACGCCTCCAGTCTGTAAATAGGCATACCCATGTCGGAGAATTTCTTTTCATACTCCGTCACGATATTGCCCTCAAAGCCGCTGTTGTGCAGGTCAAGAGAAATGTTTTTAAGCCCATAATCCGCCGCAGAAAATTCCTCCAGTGAGAACTCAAAGAAGTGCATATTATCAGTTTTCTGATATATTTCGCCGCCCTCAACAAGGATACGTCTGTATATTTCAAGGAACGCTCTGTATGTGAGCCTGTGGCGTGCGTATGTATTTTTTGGATAAGGACAGCTGAAATTAAGATAAATGCACTCCACTGACTTTTCAGGGATAAAGCAATCCAGATATTCAGCCTCGCCTCTTGCAAATCTCAGATTCGGTATGCCCTCGTCTATAGCCATTTGTGCGGCGTCAACTATAACGTTGCTGCTTTTCTCCACTGCAAGGAAATTCTTGTCAGGATATCTTTTTGCTATCTCTCTTGCAAACTGACCCTTTCCGCAGCCTATCTCCAGCACAAGGGGATTGCTGTTGCCGAAAACCTTCTCGAAGTCAATAAGCTGTTTGTTTGACTTGTCCTGAAAATTCTTTTCGTCACGGTCAAGATATAAAATTTCATCTCCGCAGGCCTCAAGACGTGCCTCAAGATTTTTCTTTCTTCTCATTCTCATATGGGATAAACTCTCCTATTTGTTGGTATATTTGTGTATAAAGTAATCCTTGTCAGACGTCACTTTCAGCCACTGAACGGCTGAGCCTGTGAGCATATTTTCGTATGGATACACCGTCAGCATGACCTCAGGGCAGTCCTCGCCGCTGAAATGAGGCGTAACCTTGAAAGCTATCTCGCAGTTGAGCCGCTGAATGACCTCTTCCTCTGTGAGCTTTCTGAAAAGCACAGAGCTGTCCTTTTCGGTGATAGGTATTTTAGTGAACTTTGCCTGATATATCTTCTTGCCGTCCTTTTTGGTGACAAGGGCAAAGCCGTGTTTTACAACGGTTATGTTGCCGCCGTGGTTCTCATAGTATTCAAGGTCTGAGAATTTCACACGTCCGTCATTGACCGCCTCGCCTGATATCGAAACGCAAAGTCCCTTGTTTGATGCCTTTCCTGCACTCTCAACGCCGAAAGCAAAGGGCAGACCGTCTATCATTATTTCTCCGCAGGTGGAAAACTGCAATTTCACCTGCTTAGTTTTCAAACTTGCAAATGGATTTTTCATATGCTCTCCTGAAATTTAAAACTCTATCTGTACGCCGCCTACTGGTCTGATGGACAGTACATAGCATGAACCCTCGCCGAACACTCTTTCCATTTCAGACTTGAAAGCGTCAAGCTTGTATTCAGGTACGAACGCCTGAATAGTTCCTGCAAATCCGCCTCCGTGAACTCTGCAAGCACCTTCGCCGTCAAGAGCTTGCTTAGCAAGATACAAAGCCAGTGACAGACCCTGCTCGGCAGGAGCTGAGGAGGCGTAGATGTTCTGAAGATATTTGAATGATGAGTCGCCTGACTCGTTTATAAGACCGAGGAAAGCGTCAAAATCTCCGCTGCCAAGTGCGGCAGCCTCTTTGCCTACTCTCTCGTTGTCGTCAAAGAAGTGAAGTGCTCTCAGCACAGCCCTGTCGCTGCACTTTTTACGAACTGCACAGATGTTTTCAAGGAGCTGCTCTTTTGTTATCTCTCTGAGCACCTTTTTGCCGAAGAAAGCAGCCACAGACTTCATTTCCTCAGGGATAGCCGCATATTCAGGAGTAAGGTCTGCATGATTGCCCTTTGTGTCAACGATACACAGTGCGTGACCGCTCTTTGTGAAATCAAACTTTACAGAATCTATAACAGGGTGCTTTTCGTCAGCAAAATCAATAGTGATAAAGCCGCCTACAGATGACGCCATTTGGTCCATAAGTCCGGAAGGCTTGCCGAAATAAACGTTCTCTGCAAACTGAGCTATCTGAGCTATCTCCACAGCAGAAACCTCACCGTCATTGTAAAGACCGTTGAGGATAGTTCCAATAAGCACTTCATAAGCCGCAGAAGATGAAAGTCCTGAGCCTTTGAGCACGTTTGAAGTTGCGTAAGCCTTGAATCCACCAGCCTTGTGACCGTTCTTCTTAAAACCGGCTGACATACCTCTTATAAGTGCCGCAGAAGTGTTTTTCTGCTCCTCGTAAATGGTATCGTCCTCAACGTTCACAGTGTCCATAGGGAAACCCTCAGACTTTATGGTAATAACGTTTTCCTCAGTGTCAGGAGCAACAGCAGCGATAACGTCAAGTGAAACGCCTGCCGCAAGAACGCAGCCGAAATTGTGGTCGGTGTGGTTGCCGCCTACCTCAGTTCTGCCCGGTGCAGAGAAGAAAGCAGTTGGCTTTTCACCGTAAAGCTTTTCAAACTCATCTGCGACTCTGTTGTATCTTTCTCTCTGAAACGCCGTCATATCGGCAGTGTAGACCTCGTCAAGTGTGTATTTTTTCATTATGTATTATCCTCCGAACGTAAAATCAACTATACTCTACTATTATACAATATCTATGCGTTTTTTTCAATAGAAAATTTATTAAAAGTGAGGAGTTTGTAAGAGTGAGGAATGAGGAGTGAGGAATTATGGTATCGCCTGTCGGTGATTTATTTTTTGTCATTCAAAGTTTGTAATTACACGATTATTTACACGTTTCACACACGATTTTGTGTGTGGCTTAAACCGCCTATCTGCGTGGTTTGAGGTGCTTTTTACACGGTTACACGATTAAAACGGCTCGTTTGTTTTTATTATATATAATATTTACACTCTGTATATCATTGTAATAATTTTCCATTATGTATATATAAAATAAATCGTGTAATCGTGTAAAGTGCGTATCTATGGGCTTTGAGGACTGTTTAAATCGTGTAAAAATCGTGTATCAAATCATGTAAACTTGTAGAGCGGCATGAATTTTTGCACAGAACCCTGCTTGATATTTTATGCAAACTGACAAAATTGCCGTTAGCAAACTTTTTTATGCTGCCTGTGAGGGCAATATGGCAAAAAACTGTTGCAATTTGGTGATATTTGTGGTATAATTATTTGTATGTATTTTGATTATTGTTTATTTTTACCGAGCCTGAAAAACAGGTCGGTGCAGTGAAAGGAAAGATTTATTGTATGAAAACACTTATGCTTGGAAACGAGGCGTTTGCAAGAGGTCTGTATGAGGCAGGCTGTAAGGTAGTATCTTCCTATCCGGGTACTCCTTCAACTGAGATAACAGAGGCTGTTGCAAAGTATGACGAGGTATATGCAGAATGGGCACCTAACGAAAAGGTAGCTATGGAGGTCGCACTGGGAGCGTCTATCGGTGGAGCGAGAAGTTTCTGCGGAATGAAACACGTTGGTCTTAACGTTGCCGCTGACCCTCTTTACACAGCCGGCTACACCGGCGTAACCGCAGGCATGGTAATAGCTGTCGCTGACGACCCTGGTATGCACTCTTCACAGAACGAGCAGGATTCACGTCATCACGCTATTGCCTCCAAGACAATGATGATAGAGCCTTCCGATTCAGGCGAGTGCAAGGAATTTGCTAAGGCAGCTTTTGAGCTTTCTGAGAAGTTCGACGTTCCTGTTATCGTAAGACTTTCCACAAGGGTTTCCCACTCTCAGTCAGCTGTTGAGCTTTGCGAGAGAGAAGAAAGAGAGAATATCCCATACGAAAAGAATATCCAGAAATATGTTATGATGCCTGGTAACGCTATCCGACGTCACCCTGTTGTTGAGGCAAGAATGAAGGCTATCGCTGATTATGCCGAAACTTCACCGCTCAATAAGGTAGAGATGAACGATACTAAGATAGGTGTTATCACAAGCGGTATCTCATATCAGTATGCTAAAGAGGCTTTGGGCGACAAGGCGTCATATCTTAAACTCGGTATCGTAAACCCGATGCCTGTTCAGATAATTAAAGACTTTGCCGCAAAGTGCGAAAAGGTGTATGTTGTCGAAGAACTTGACGATGTTATCGAAACACACTGCAAGAAGAACGGCGTGAACGTTATCGGCAAGGAACTGTTCAGCCTTATGGGCGAGATATCACAGACTATCGTTGCTGAAAAGATTCTCGGCAAAAAGCCTGAGTATCTTACATTTGAGGATAATGTGCCTGTAAGACCTCCTGTAATGTGTCCGGGATGTCCTCACAGAGGTCTGTTCTATTGCCTGCATAAGCTGGGCGTTATGGTATCAGGCGATATCGGCTGCTATACCCTCGGTGCAACAGCTCCGCTTTGTGCTATGGATTCAACTATCTGTATGGGTGCGTCTATCAGCGGACTTCACGGATTTAACAAGGCAAGAGGTGCAGAGGCTGAGAAGAAGTCTGTTGCCGTTATCGGCGATTCAACTTTCATGCACAGCGGTATGACAGGTCTTGTAAACGTAGCTTATAACTCAACAAATTCAACTGTTATCATTCTCGATAATTCTATCACAGGTATGACCGGTCATCAGCAGAACCCTACAACTGGTAAAAACCTCAAGGGCGACCCTGCTTATGCCGTTGACCTTGAAATGCTCTGCCATTCACTTGGTATCAAGAGCGTAAGAGTCGTTGACCCATACCATATGGCTGAAACTGAGGCTGTTATCAAGGAAGAACTTGCTAAGGAAGAGCCAAGCGTTATTATTTCAAGACGTCCTTGTGCATTGCTCAAATATGTAAAGCACAATCCTCCTCTCAAGGTAAATAAGGATAAGTGCGTTGGCTGTAAGCAGTGTCTTAAAATAGGCTGTCCTGCTATCTCTATCCATGACGGCAAGTGCATTATCGACCATACACAGTGCGTAGGCTGCGGCATATGCAAGGAAATGTGTAAGCTCGGTGCGATATGCGATTAATGATAACATATATTTTGAGGTGTAAATAATGGAAACTAAATCAATAATGATAGTGGGCGTAGGCGGACAGGGTTCACTGCTTGCGTCAAGAATAATAGGAAATGTGCTCCTTTCACAGGGCTTTGATGTAAAGGTCAGCGAGGTGCACGGCATGAGCCAGCGTGGCGGTTCAGTTGTTACATACGTTAAATATGGCAGCGAGGTATGCTCGCCTGTAGTTGAAAAAGGCGAGGCAGATATCATAATCAGCTTTGAGCAGCTTGAGGCAGCAAGATATGTTTCATATCTCAAAAAGGGAGGACATATCATCACTTCCACTCAGCAGATAGACCCAATGCCTGTTATAACAGGTGCAGCTGTTTATCCTGAGGATATCATCGGTAAGCTCAAGGCAGAGGGCGTAGACGTTATTGCTGTTGACGCACTGGCACTCGCTGAGCAGGCAGGCACTGCAAAGGCGTCGAACGTTGTGCTCATGGGCGTTGTTTCAACTAAGATGAATTTTGACGAGGACGTATGGCAGAAGGCTCTTGAGCAGTGCGTTCCTGCAAAGTTCCTTGAACTGAACAAGAAGGCGTTTGCTCTCGGCAGAGAGGTAAAATAATGGACGAGATAAGCGGTCTTATCATAAAAATGACCGAGTTTTTCGCTGGCGACCCGAAACGTATACAGCACTTTATAAAGGTGCATACCTTTGCCCGTGTTATCGGCAGGGCAGAGGGACTTGATATCCGCACTATGTATTGTCTTGATGTTGCGTCGGTGGTGCATGATATCGGCATAAAGTCTGCGGAGGAGAGATACGGCAAGGGTCACTGCGGAGGCAAATTGCAGGAGCAGCTAGGCCCTGAGCCTGCACAAAAAATGCTCAGAGAGCTTGACTTTGACGAGGATATCATAGAAAGGGTGTGCTTTCTTATCGCACATCACCACACCTATGATGGCGTTGAGGGGCTTGACTGGCAGATACTTTTAGAGGCTGATTTTCTTGTGAACGCTTATGAGGACGGTCTGTCCAAAGAGAGCATAAAAAGCTTTCGGGATAAGGTGTTCAAAACGAAGACTGGCATAAAAATGCTTGAAGATATGTACGGCGTATGATACAAGTGCAAGTACGTTGAGGAACAATTATAATGCGGTGTTTCTGTGTAGGGGCGAACGGTTTTCGCACGCCTTTTGACAGGTAGTTTTTTTGACGGACTGGCACCAAGTTGATACCCGTGTTATATGACCGAAAATCATGAAAACAGGAGGTGTGTTCCAATGGGAAAATATTGGAACGAAGAGATCGAGTGCATGGCACACGAGGACATGAAAAAGCTCCAGAGCGAAAGACTTGTTAAGCAGGTCAAGCACGTCTGGGACAATGTGCCATACTACAAAAAGCTTATGGAAGAAAAGGGCGTGACACCTGAGGATATCCACGGCATTGAGGATCTGCACAAGCTGCCGTTCCTTTCAAAGGCTGATCTGCGTGAGGCTTATCCTTATGGTCTGCTTGCAAAGCCGCTTTCAGAGTGTGTCAGGATACATTCCACAAGCGGAACAACAGGCAAGCGTGTTGTGGCTTTCTACACTCAGCATGATATCGACCTGTGGGACGACTGCTGTGCAAGAGCTATAGTTGCAGCAGGCGGAACAAAGGACGATGTCTGCCACATTGCATACGGCTATGGACTTTTCACAGGCGGTGCAGGTCTTAACGGCGGTTCTCATAAGGTAGGCTGTCTGACACTGCCAATGTCATCAGGCAACACAGAAAGACAGATACAGTTCATGCAGGACCTTGGTTCGACTATCCTTTGCTGTACTCCGTCATATGCCGCATATATTGGCGAAACTGTAAAGGAAATGGGTATCAAGCCTGAAGAGCTGAAACTCAAAGCAGGTATCTTCGGTGCAGAACCTTGGACAGAGGAAATGCGTCACGAGATAGAAAAGCTCCTTGGTATCAAGGCTTACGATATCTATGGTCTGACAGAAACCAGCGGTCCAGGCGTAGCTTTCGAGTGTGAAGAGCAGACAGGTATGCACATCAACGAGGATAACTTTATTGCTGAGATAATCGACCCTGACACAGGCGAGGTTCTCCCTGAGGGTTCAAAGGGCGAACTTGTTTTCACAAGTATCACAAAAGAGGCTTTCCCTCTGCTGAGATACAGAACAAGAGATATTTGTATCCTTACAAGAGAGAAGTGCTCATGCGGCAGAACACTTGTTAAAATGTGCAAGCCAATGGGCAGAAGTGACGATATGCTTATCATCAAGGGCGTAAATGTGTTCCCGTCACAGATAGAGTCTGTACTTCTCAAGATATCAAAGGCAAGCCCTAACTATCAGATAATCGTTGACAGAGTGAACAACGCTGATACATTCGAGATAAGAGTTGAACTTAATGACGATATGTTCTCTGACACTGTCAAGTCTATCGAGGAGATTGAGAAGAAGATATCCAACGATATCCATAATATCCTTGGCATCAAGGCAAAGATAAGACTTGTAGAGCCTAAGAGCATTCCACGTTCAGAGGGCAAGGCAGTTAGAATTATCGACAAGAGAAAGCTTGTCTGATAAAAGACAGGGGGTAATTTTATGACAGTAAAACAGCTTTCGGTTTTTATTGAAAACAGACCTGGCAGATTGTCTGCCGTTACAAAAATACTTGGGGATAATGACGTGAATATCCGTGCAATGTCCCTTGCTGACACAAAGGATTTCGGTATCCTCAGACTTATCGTTGACGATTTCGACAAGGCTGTTTCGGCTTTGAAGGAAGAGGGCTTTTCCGTTACCTCCACTCAGGTGCTTGCAGTGGAGATAAACGACCGTCCAGGCGGACTTGCTGAGGCAATGAAGGCTCTTTACAACGACAACATCAGCGTTGAGTATATGTATTCTGCGTTCATCAACACAAAGGAGAACACAGCTTACCTTATTCTCAGAGTTGAGAACGTTACAGCCGCTCAGGAGGCACTGACTGACGCAGGTTTCGCACTTATCTCACAGCAGGAATTGGCAAATATCTAGTCGATTAGTGAATACTAACCGAAAAACCACTTAAAATCTATGTGAAATTTTTATGAAATGCCGAAAACCTCTTGATTTTTTTTGAAAATGTGTTATTATATAAGTATAGTATTTGATATGATACTTGTAGAATTTATACAAGGAGGTCTGTGAAAATGGCTTATAAGATTAGTGATGAGTGCATCGGTTGCGGTGCTTGCATGGATGCCTGTCCAGTAGGAGCTATCTCCGAGGCTGACGGTAAGTGTGTTATTAACGCTGACGAGTGCATCGACTGCGGTTCTTGTGCAGGTACTTGCCCTGTAGGAGCACCTCAGGCTGAGTAATTTTACTTATTAAAAAAGAAAACGTCTGTCATTCGGCAGGCGTTTTTTTATTATGTTTGAGTTTTCAGCAGTCTGTCATAAAACTGTCACATTGGCAGAGTATTATATAAGCATGGTAAGGGAAATACCAAAGATGATATCGCACACATATACTTTTTTCTCCATATATACTTCATATACTTCAAAAAGGGAACGCAGGCTTGTGTCTGCGTTCTTTTTTTGTGTGAGTTTTTATGGATAGATATGTAAGATATTGCGATAAATATGGTATTTTGCAACGCAGGTGTCCGTTTTTCGGTATTATTAATAAAAGTTTTGCTAAATTTGTTCAAAATGATAAAAACAGCCCCCATATTTCTGCCCTTGGCGACAAAAATGTACAAGTGTTGTAACCTGATATTCATATATAGTTCACAAATAACGTAAAAAACGGCTTGAAAATTACAATTTGATTACAACGTCCCTTGACTTTTGTAACTTTACTCATTATAATGATGTGTAGTTTATCACATTTGAAAGGAGCGTTCAGAATTGGGTTACTTGAAGTCGGGGATATCACGCTGTGTGGCTGTGCTTTCAGCCTGCGGAGTGATAACAGTGTCCGCTGTGGGATTTGCAGCACTTGATAAAAATGTCATCGAGCCATGCGGCGTTATGCCACCTGAAAACGCTAAGGTAGTTTCTTCTGTTCCTAATGAAGAGATACCGGAGCAGACAGGCGATATCACTACAACTGTGCTTACAAAATCTGCTGTGAAAGAAACGGCGAAAAATTCTCAGACTGAGGCTGTCAAAGCTGTAAAAACAGCAAAGACAACAAAGACCACTGCTGAAACTGCCTCGACCACTAAAAAGAAAAAGACGGTCACTTCTACGCTTACTTCGCAGAAACCTGCGTCGGTGACTGCTGTGCAGAGCGTGACTTCCCCTGACTCAAAGCTTAGCATATCAGTGAGCATTGTGACAAAGGAAACTCAGGCACAGTCAAAGTCAGAAACGGAAACTTCTTCCGCCGTGACTTCCGCACCTGTGAGCACGTCTGAAAGCGATACAGTGACTTCAAAGGCACCTAAAAAGACTAAGGCGACAAAGGCGACTTCTGCGAAAACAACTACCACCGCAAAGACCACCAAGGCAACAACTAAAACCACAAAGGTCACAACGACCCCTGCCACAACTACAACTCCGGCGGCGACTACCACAAAGAAGAAAACTACCACCGCAGTCAAAACGCAGAAAAAGCCGGCTGTGACAACTACCACAACTACAGCTGTCCTGCCTGACACTAACGGCAAGACTCCTTCGGAAAGGCTCAACTCAGCAGTTCTTGCTCCTAAGGCTACTTTGGGCGATAAGGAGGAAAAAATACTGCTGAAATATCTTAACAAGATAATCACAGATGATATGACGAACTATGAAAAGGCTGTTGCCTGCTATGATTATCTTATAAAGAATACCGTTTATGATTACGGCGGCTGGGCAAAACCTGTTCAGGCTGTCCTTGAAGAGGGCTACGGCACTTGCACCGAGTATTCTTATGTGTATGCCGCAATGCTCAACTACATAGGCTTTGACGCCAAGACCGTTGACGGCAAAACTGCTATGGCGGCAGGCGGCTACGGCTATCATATGTGGGTGGAGGTAACGATAAATGGTCAGGTGTATGTTATGGACCCTCAGGTAGACGATAATATCAGCTGGGGTGCGTATATCTCACATGAGCGTTTCTGCAAGACCTACAGCGAGGTCAAGGACAAGTATATCAAAGACTAAAACAAAATATCGGGAACATCTCAGTGCTCCCGATATTTTTTATTTATCCTCTTGACAGAACATCTGTTCGGTGATATAATAAGTAATGTCGAACAAATGTTTCACAAGAGGTGAGGGTATGGAACGCAGTGTTCTTCATGTGGATATAAATAACTGTTATGCGTCTATAGAGTGCCTGCTCGACCCGTCACTGAAAGGCAAGTGCGTGGCGGTGTCGGGTAATGTGGAGGAGCGTCACGGGATAATACTTGCGAAGAACGAGGCGGCTAAGGCAATGGGCGTGCAAACAGGCGAGGCTATATGGCAGGCTAAGCAGAAGTGTCCTGAGCTTGTGACTGTGCCGCCTCATTATGATACCTATCTGAAGTTCTCAAAGGCAGCCCATGATATCTATGACCGCTATACCGACAGGATAGAGCCTTTCGGTATCGACGAATGTTGGCTGGACGTGACCTGCACAAGGCGTGACATAAAGGAAGTCGCCGACGAGATAAGGGAAACCGTGAAAAAGGAGCTTGGCATAACAGTGTCCGTGGGTGCAAGCTTTAATAAGGTGTTCGCAAAGCTTGGCTCGGATATGAAAAAGCCTGACGGAACTACCGTCATAAGCCACGATGATTTCAAAGAAAAGATATGGGGTCTGCCTGCCGCCGACCTTTTGTATGTGGGCAGGTCTACTCAAAGGAAACTTGCGTCAAAGGGCATAAAAACTATCGGTCAGCTTGCTATGACGCCGCCTAAAACGCTTGAATGTTGGCTGGGCAAATGGGGGATATATCTCTATCGCTATGCAAATGGACTTGACGATTCCCCTGTTAAATATCAGTGGGAGAAAAAGGAGATAAAGTCAGTTTCAAACGGCACTACTGCCTATCGTGACCTGAAAAATGACAGCGACGTGAAGATATTGACCTTTGCTTTAGCAGAAAGCGTTGCGTCAAGATTACGCCGATATGGTTTCAAGGGCATGGGCATCAGTATCGGCATAAGGGACAGCCGGCTGAAATGCTATTCAAGACAGTGCCGCCTGTCATGTCCCACAAGCGACGGCGTGAAGATAGCTCAGACAGCTTTTCGGCTTTATAAAGAGTCCTATGACTGGTCGCAGGATACTGCTATTCGCTCTATAACCGTGGGCGTTCATGACCTCTTCAGCGAGGACGCTGCTTTTCAGCTCGATATCTTTCAGCAGCCTTTGCAGCTTGAAAAGCGTGAGCGTATAAACAAAGCCGTTGACCGTATCAGAGAACGCTACGGCTACAATTCCATAAACCGTGCAGTGGTGGCTGCCGATAAAGAGTTCTTTCGTTTTGACGCAAGGCTGCAAAACGATATCCACCCTGTGGGGTTCAATGGCTGAACCTGCGGTCGTGCTTTTCTTTACTGTCAAGACAGCCTGTTATCACCGCAAGGAAAATAAGTCCGCCGCCTATGCAAAGCCGCAGCGATATGCTGTCGCCGAGAAGTATCACAGAGAATATCCCCGCAAAAACGGATTCCATTGAGAGTATCATTCCTGAAAGGGTAGAGTTCACGGTGCGTTGTCCGTAAAGCTGCAATAAAAATGCAATGGCTATGCAGAAGATCGCTGAGTATATAAGGCTCAGTGCCGCACCTGTGTTCATGTGCCGTGGGAATGGTGACATTATGGTGGATATCACAAGGGTGACCACAGAGGCACAGGGCAGCTGCACAAGCTGTAGGTTCACAGTGTCAGAGGTCTGTGAAAAGCCTGAACTAAGCTCAAAGGTCACGCCCCAGAAAAAGCCTGCCAGCAGACTTAGCATATCGCCAATGTTTACGCCGCCTGCTGAACCTGAGGATATGACCGCAGTGCCGCATATGCAGATAACCGCTGCAATGAAAGAGAACAGGCTTGGTCTTTTCTTTGTGCGTATCCAGTGAAGAAAGGGTATCATCACCACATAGGTCGCCGACAGAAAGGCGTTTTTGCCCACGGTGGTGTAATAGCAGCCCACTATTTGAAAGGTAAGTGCCGCAGAAAGCGTCAGACCGAGAATGACGCCGTGTTTGATGTCGGTCTTTGTTATGGTCTTGAAACGCCTGAAAAACACAAGTGCCGTGACCAGTGCGGCAATGGTGAAACGCAGGGATATGAACCAGTATGTGTCCATTCTCAGGATAGCATATTTTATAGCAACAAAGCCTGTTCCCCATAGAACCGCCGTGGTGAAAAGTGCCGCAAGTGCAGTGCCGTTTTTCTTCATTTTTTTACACCTCCATAAAAAACGGCATGACATTTATAAAATGCCACGCCGTTATGTTTAAAATGTGCGTTTATTCGTCGTCAGGAACTTCTTCCTTGATAGCCTTTGGCTTGCGGTAGAAGATATCCCTTGCGTTCATTGCGACCATAAGAAGTGTTATGCCCACAATGAGTATCGCAGCGATAGCTGTGATAGTCGGGTCAAGCTGCTGTTTAAGTCCTTCCCACATCTTCTTAGGAAGTGTGTTCACACGGATACCTGCGATGAACTGCGTTACAACTATCTCGTCAAAGGATGTCGCAAATGCGAACATCGCTGCCGAGAAAAGTGCAGGTCTGATACATGGGAACACTACCTTGATGAATGCCTTGAACGGGTTCGCACCTGATATCCTTGCGGCAAGCTCCAAGTTAGGGTCAAGTCCTGCAAGGCTTGCAAGAACGGTCTTTATAACGAACGGTACTGCAAGTATGGTGTGTGCGATAACAAGACCTGTCATTGTACCTGAAAGATGCCACTGTGATTCAAATCTGTATATCGCAAGACCGATGATGATAGCAGGGATAAGCATTGGCATCATGAAAAATTCAGTGATAACGCCCTTGAATCTGAACTTTGCCTTTTGCAGTCCTATTGACGCCATAACGCCGAGGATAAGTGCAAAAACTGTTGTGAGAAGTCCAAGCTCGATACTGTTTTTGAGGGCTGTGGTCCAGCTTATGTTGTTGAAGAAAGCCTCATACCATTGTGTCGAAAAGCCCGGAGGCGGAAATTCAAGATACTGTGAGCTTGAAAAGGACATTGGGATTATGATAAGCACAGGGAGCACAAGAAAGCATATGACCAGTGCTGCTATAAGTTTTACGATCATTACTGTCCCTCCTTACCATAGTTTGTCTACCTTCATGATCTTTCTTGATGCGTAAAGGATAGCCAGAGAGATCACAAGAAGTATTACAGAAAGTGCCGATGCGAACTGCCAATCAAGGAGTTTTGATACCTGTACCTGAATGAGCTGTGAGATCATTGCGTCATCAGAACCGCCAAGGAGCGACGGAGTGATGAAGTAGCCGATGCCCATTACAAACACGAGTATGCAGCCTGCGGAGATACCCTGAACGCTCAGTGGGAAATATACCTTGATGAACGCCTTTGTCTTTGTTGCACCCAGCGTTCTTGCTGCGTCAACAACGTTCACGTTTATGCCCTTCATGACAGGGTAGAGCGAAAGTATCATGTAAGGCAGCAGGATATGGGTCATGCCTATGTAAACGCCGACGGTGTTGTTCAAAAGCTGTATAGGTTCGCTTATTATGTGCAGTTTCATGAGAATGTTGTTTATAAGTCCGTCTGACTGTAAAAGTATCATCCAAGAATACGTTCTTACCAAAAGGCTGGTCCAGAACGGTATCATGACGCCTATCATTATAAGCGAGGAAACACGCCTTGAACACTTTGTCATTACATATGCCACAGGGTAGCCAAGCAGCAGTGTGAAAAGCGTAACAAAGAATGATACTTTAAGAGTCAGAATAATGACCTTGAAATAAACGTTCGTGGTAAAGAACTTCATATATGCGTCAAAGGTAAAGCCGCTCATATCCTTTGCGGTAAAGCTGAGCTTGAGCATCGACAGCATAGGGTAAAGCATGAATATCACAAGAAACAGTGCGGGCGGCAGCATTATCAGCCAGCCCTTGTTTTTTATGCTGAATTTTTTTGCAGGTGTTGCTGCTGTGTTTTGTGCCATTTTCTATCCCCCGTTTCCCACGGAAAAGCGGGACGAAAAGCCGTCCCGTATCCCGAAGAATAAGTTTAGGTAAAATTATTATGCTGATTTAAGATATCTTCCACTCCTGGAATCTTTCATATACCTTATCGTAGTTTTCATACCACCAGTCAACGTCGATAAAGAGCTGAGATGATGAAGTGTCAGGATTTGAGGCAAGTGCCTTGACTGCGTCATCTGACATATACTGATAAGCCTCTGTTGTGCAAGGTGCGTTGCCCGGATATTCGGTAGCGTAGTTTGCAACGACCTCAGGTGAAGTTGCATATGCGATAAATGCGTTTGCAAGTTCCTGATTCTGTGAACCCTTGCCGATAACGAATGAGTCGGAGGCGAGGATAGCCTGATTTGGCTCGTAGTCGATCTTCTGACCGTCTGCCTTTGCTGTGATAGCACGTCCGCCCCATACTCCGCCGAGAGCACATTCGCCGCCAGCCACAAGCTCAACTGATTCAGCTCCTGACTCCCAGAACTTCAGGATATCGTCCTTGTGCTTGTCAAGGAAGTTGAACGCTCTGTCAACGTCCAGCGGATACATATCCTCAGGTGCTACACCGTCTGCAAGAAGAATAGATTCAAACATTGACATTGGATTTGTGTAAAGAGTTCTCTTGCCCGGATACTTCTCTGTGTCGAAGAAGTCAGCCCATGTTGTCGGGTGGTTATCCTGTGAATAATCGTCTGAGTTCCATGAGATGCAAAGAGTTGAAGTTTCGCAAGGAACTGAATAATCTGTAACGTAAGCCTCGTTCATGCCCTTTGTCTGAATTTTCGCACCGTCGAAGTCCAGCTTTTCAAAAAGGTCCTGAGCGATTCCACGGGGAACGAAGTCTGTGTCAACGTCCCAAACATCTATTTCCATGTTGCCGCTTTCAACCATTGATTTGATCTTTGCCGGGTCAGGCTCAGTAGCCTCTTCGATGATACAGCCTGTTTCCTCCATAAAAGGTTCAAAGATAGTCTTTCTCTGGGCGTCCTGGATAGCACCGCCCCATGAACACACCACAAGGGTCTGACCCTCGAACTTCTTTCCGCTCTTTCCGCCTGAAGAACTGCTGCCGCAAGAGGAGAGTGGTAAAGCTGCTGCTGTGAGTGTTAATGCTGTGACTGCTGATAAGACTTTTCTGAGATTTCGTTTCATGATTTTTTCCTCCTGTATACTTTTATTATCAATGGCTCACAAGAACCATATCTTCTTGTTTCATGCCCACTGTTATGACATCTCCCTCGTTAAGGTTCAGGGAATACTGAGTGAACACCTTGACTTTCATGCTCTTTCCACATTCAAGTCTGACCTTTAGTTTAAGTACATCGCCGACATATATTGCCTGCTCTATCTTGCCCTTGAATTTGATACCGTCGAACTTATCATCGACCAGTTGTATCTTCTCAGGTCTGATAACAGCGTGAACGGTGTTTCCGACGTTATATTCCGTCTTGCCGTTCTTTGCTGACTTATCCTTGATGACTGCAAGGGTATCGTCGTAAAGGTTCATTGTCACGTCATCGCCGCTGACTTTCTTTACCTGTCCCTCGACTACGTTCGCCTCGCCGATAAACTTTGCACAGAATACTGAACGTGGTCTTTCGTATATCTCCACAGGGGTTGCCACCTGCTCGACCATTCCGTCTTTCATTACGCAGACTTTAGTCGCCATTGTAAGAGCCTCTTCCTGATCGTGTGTGACTGAGATAGTCGTGATACCAAGTTCGTCATGTATCTTTCTTATCTCTATCTGCATCTGCTTTCTCAGCTGTTTGTCTAGAGCCGCCATAGGCTCGTCAAGAAGAAGTACAGACGGCTTAAAGACCAGTGCTCTTGCCATTGCAACTCGCTGCTGCTGACCGCCTGAAAGCTCTCTTGGAAATCTCTTTTCGTATCCCTCGAGCCTTACTTTCTTGAGCATCTCCAGTGCAAGTTCGTTTCTCTCGGCTTTCTTTACCTTTCTGATAGCCAGTGGAAAAGCCACGTTTTCAAGAACTGTCATATGCGGGAACAATGCGTAGTTCTGAAAAAGCATTCCGATGTTTCTCTTATGGATAGGCTTTTTTGAAATGTCCTCACCGTTTACGAGTATCTCGCCATCGGTTGGGTCTTCAAAGCCTGCGAGCATTTTCAGAAGTGTGGTCTTGCCTGCTCCTGAAGGTCCTAATATTGTGAGAAAGTCGCCATCGTCAATGTCAAGGTCAACACATTTTATTACCTTGGTCTGACCATAGCTTTTGTAGATGTGTTCAAAATTGATTGTCGCACCCATATAAATCACCAGATCCTTCTTCGCCCTATGCTTTGGCGATAAATTATAGCGATAACAGAAAAGACGCCTTTAAGTCATCATCGACCTAAAAGCGTCATTGCCTCACTCATTATAATGCAAATGTTTTTTTGAACTTGACGTTCGATATACTGCATTTGCTTTTGATGTTATCAGTATACTCCCTTGTGATCCATTTGTCAATAGACTTTGTGCAATATTGTATACTTGACTAAATTTGCAGGATTGAGGTTGAAATTTATGCAATAATTCGACTGCAACTACATAAAATCGTAATAAAATTCAATTATTTTGTTTTGATTTGCAGGATTATGTTTGTGAAATTTCAAAAGTACAGAGCGGTAGAAAGTCTAGTGGTTAGTCTGGCGGTCTGTTATATTGCACAAAAAACTCACCCTTAAAGCATACTATTAAAAATATAGGGCGGTTGAAAGCGACTGTAAAAAATAGCTTTAAAGGGTGCGATTTTTGTTGACACAGCGGAAAAATGCGTGTTATAATTCTTGCAGAAAACGCTTTTGAAAGCGGGAAAGGCGGACATACTATGGACTATCTATCAAAAAATATTTCTATCAATCTCAAAAAGCTCCGTCTGGGCAAGAAAATGTCACTTGACGATGTGGCAGAGCAGACGGGCGTGAGCAAATCCATGCTCGGTCAGATAGAGCGTGGGGACTCGAATCCTACTATCGGCACTATCGGAAAGATAGTCAGCGGTCTGCGTGTGACGGTGGACGATCTCATATCCTCGCCCTCTCATGAAACATATCTTGTGAGAAAAGAAAAGCTCACTCCGGTAAAGGAAATGACGGGGCAATACAAGGTGTATAATTATTTTCCTTTTGACAAGAACCGTGAGTTTGAGATATACGGCATTGTAATAGAGCCTGACGGCATTTACCGCAGCGGTGCTCACGGCGAGAGGACCTCGGAATATCTTGTGGTGACAAGCGGCACGCTGACCCTGAAAGTCGGCGATGATTTTTACGAGGTGAACGCAGGCGACGCTCTGCGGTTCGAGTCTGACAAGGAACATCACTATATAAACAACGGCAAAGAACAGCTGCGGTTCAACTGCTATTTTGTTTTCAAACAGAAGTTTTAAGACTGATACCGTGCAGTATATCGCATTATATGCAGTACGATATATGAATTTTGTAAAATCAAATCTGTCATATATTAATGAAATATCTGAAATTTGTAGTATATATTGCAATATCAGCATTGAAATATTGCAAAATTCGGATGTTTCGACAAACTTGCATAAAACCTATTGACAATATAACGCACGGAGAGTATAATGTGAGCATAAACAAAAAACATTGGAAACAAGGTCGTTTCAAAGATGAGCTTTCATCTGCGAAACGGCTTTTTTTATTACAAATCTACTACTAAATGGAGGAAAATATCATGAAACTGAAAGACTACAATCTCACTGCACAAGACATCAAGGATATGGTAAGCACCTATATGATCGAAACAATGCCAAGATACGATTTCGTATGCGAGAAGGCAAAGGGTATGTATCTTTATGATACTGACGGAAACGCTTATCTTGACTTCTACGCCGGTATCGCTGTAAACTCTGCCGGCTCATGTAACGAGAAGGTGGTAAACGCTATCATCGATCAGGCTCAGGACGTTATGCATACCTTCAACTATCCTTACACTATCCCACAGGCACTGCTTGCAAAGAGGATATGCGATGCTATCGGAATGGACAAGATCTACTATCAGTCATCAGGTTCTGAGGCGAACGAGGCTATGATAAAGCTGGCAAGAAAGTACGGCGTTGAGAAATACGGCGAGAACAGATATGAGATCATCACAGCTAAGTCAGGATTCCACGGAAGAACTTTCGGTGCTATGACTGCAACAGGTCAGCCGGGCACTGCTATCCACAAGGATTTTGGTAAGCTGACGCCGGGATTTAAGTACGCTGAGTACAACAACCTCAAGGCGTTTGAAGAGGCGGTTTCTGAGAACACTATTGCTATCATGGTAGAGCCTGTTCAGGGCGAGGGCGGTGTTCACCCTGCTACTATGGAGTTTATGCAGGGCCTTAGAAAGCTCTGCGATGAAAAGGGTCTGCTGCTCCTTATTGATGAGGTACAGACAGGCTGGGCAAGAACAGGAACACTTATGGCATACATGGATTATGGCATCAAGCCTGATATCGTGTCAATGGCTAAGGCTATGGGCGGCGGAGTGCCTATCGGTGCTATCTGTGCCACAAACGAGGTAGCAAAGGCATTTACACCAGGTTCGCACGGCTCGACTTATTCAGGAAACGCTCTTTGCTGTGCAGCGTCACTTGCTGAGGTAAACGAGATAATCGACCGTGACCTTGCAGGCAATGCAAAGAAAATGGGCGAGTATTTCAGAGAAAAGCTTGCTAAGATACCGCATATCATCGACGCTCGTGGCAAAGGTCTGCTGGTCGGTATCGAATTTGACGATACTCTTGACGCTAATGATGTTAAGCATGCTATCCTTGACAGGAAAATGCTCGTTACTGCTATCGGAAACAAGATAATCAGAATGGTACCGCCTCTTATTGTAAACAAGCCTGAGATAGACAAGGCAGTTGACATCATTGCAGACGCTATCGCAAGTCTGTCCAAATAATTGTACTTGTGTGGAGGAGTGTGAAATGAACAGCTTTGGCTTTTCAGTACCGCAGGACATAATTTTCGGCGAGGGCAGCATAAAAAGGCTGCCTGAGCTGCTGAAAAAATGCGGTGCAAAGAAAATACTTATCATATCAGGTCCGCACCTTAAGAAAATGGGTGTGGTAAAGAAAATTGCGGATATGACTGCCGCTGAGGGTATTGAGTGCGGCGATTTCTGCGACGTTGAGGGAAATCCGTCAACTGAAACTGTTGAAAAGGCAGCCGAGTGCTACAAGCAAATGGGTGCAGAGACTATTATCGCACTGGGCGGCGGCTCACCAATGGACGTTGCGAAGGCTGTCGGCGTGCTTGTGAAGTTCGGCGGAAAGATAACTGAATATGAGGGCGGAGGAAAAGTCCCTGATGAGATAGTGCCTCTTATCGCTATCCCAACAACGGCAGGAACAGGCTCGGAGGTGACGGCGTTCTCCGTTATCACCGACCATTCGAGAAACTATAAGCTCACTGTGTTCAGCTATTATCTTATCCCGAAATATGCTATCCTCGACCCTGAACTGCTTTATTCGCTGCCTGCATCTGTGGCAGCTGCCACGGGAATAGACGCACTTGTTCACGCTATGGAATCCTATGTGTCAAGGGCTGCGTCACCGTTTTCCGAGGCGATGAGCGAAAAGGCTATGGAGCTTATCGGCGGAAATATCAGACGTTTTGTTGCCTGCCGTGAGGATAAGGAGGCTGCTGCTGCAATGCTGGCAGGTTCTATGTTTGCCGGTATCGCATTTGCTTGGGCAAGGCTCGGCGACGTTCATGCTATGGCTCACCCGCTGAGTGCGTATTACGGCATTGCTCACGGAGTTGCAAATGCTGTGCTGCTGCCGGTGGTGGCTGAGTATAACGCTTTGGCTGATAACGGCAAATACAGAAAGATATATGACTATATCTCACTGGTGAAGTCTGACGACAGCTTTGAGCCGTCAATGCTTGCACCGTGTATCCGCAGTCTGACTGCATCTCTTGGGATACCTAAAGGTCTTGCGGAGCTTGGCGTGGAAGAAGAGAAGTTCACTGCCATGGCTGAGGACGCAATGAAGAGCGGCAATATCGCCGTAAATCCACGGGCGACAAAGCTTGAGGATATAATGGATATGTTTGCTAAGGCAATGTAATGGGAATATGGCAGTTAGGCGTGCTCTGCGGCTTTTGTCCGTGGGGCACGCTTTTTTGTGCAGTACGGTTATTTGTACATTTAAACCTGTTTTGTGGCTCTCTTTTTGTGTGATATTTTTCTCTCGTGCCTATAGACAAAAAACTCAAAGCGTGATATAATTATTCTAAAGTGTCGGCTTATGCCGAACGTCATTTTGTACAGGAGGATAATTAATGGCGGTAAATTCCACACAGACAAAAAAGAGAACTTCGGGTGCTGTGAAAAAAAGCAGCTCTGCCAAAGGCTCTTCAAAGAACAAGAAAAGAAAGAAGAAACGCAACAATGTATGCCTTATCTGCGGAACTGTGGCTGCGGCTATGATAGTTATCATCGGCGGCGGATTTTTTGCAGGAAAGGCTTATTACAGCAATAAATTTCTCAAGGGAACGAACATAAACGGTATCGACGTGAGCGGCAAGACTTTTGAACAGGCTTGCGACCTGCTTGGCGTGAACGATATGCCTTATGAGCTTACGGTCAAGACCATTGACGGCACACCTGTGGTGTTCAATACGGCTGATTTTGACTACAGGCTAAGCGGTAAGGACGAGCTTAAAAAGATCTATGACAGCGTGAACAGAAAAACTTGGTTTTCCGGATTTGTTCAGAACTCTACATACAGCTATGACGAGGATATCACATTTGATGTTGACAAGCTGCAAAAGCTTGTGGAGAAAGCTGACTGGGGCGACGTTGAAACAACTGACGCAAAACTGGGACTCAATGATGACAAGACAGCTTATGTTGTAACGCCTGAAGTTCAGGGCAACAAGATAACAGATATGAAAAAGCTTGAGGCTTATATCACTCAGTCTGTTGCAGGTGGAGAGCTCAGCGTTGAACTTGACAAGGACACGGGCTGCTATACTGTGCCTGAGGTGAAGAGTGCTGACCTTGAAGAGGACTGCAAGAAGAGAAATGATGTCTTCCAGATGTCTATCACATATGATTTTGACTACACCACCGAAACGCTCACAGGCGAGGAACTTATGAAGATGATAAAACTCAAGGACGACGGCAGCTACACGGTGGACGAGAAGAAAGCTATGAAGTATGTGGAAAAGCTTGCGAAGAAGTATGATACATATGATACAGAGAGAAAATTCCATGCCACATTGCAGGGCGATATAGTAATTCCTACAAGCTCTGACGCAAAGTATGGCTGGTGGATAGATCAGGAAAAGACCTGCAATGCACTGGTGGATATGCTCGAAAAGGGCGAGAGCGTTGACAAGGTAGACCCTATCTACTACAGCACCGGATATTATGATTTCACGGGCGTAGAGTCTGCGAGAACTAAGGACGATGATATCGGCGATACATATATCGAGATAGACCTCACCGACCAGCACTTGTGGTATTATGAAAAGGGCAAGAAAAAGCTTGACACATATATCGTTTCGGGTCAAACAACGTCTGAGGCAAGAACAACTTTGCCGGGCGTTTATAAGCTTTGGTCAAAGGAAACCAATAAGCGTATGAAGGATACCAATGCCGACGGCGACGAGTGGGATACAAAGTGTAACTTCTGGAACAACGTTTCCCTCTGCGGAATAGGTCTGCACGATTCAACATGGCGAGGCGGATATTTCGGTGGTCAGATATACAAGTACAACGGCTCACATGGCTGCATAAATATGAGTTATGATGATGCTAAATATGTTTATGACAACGTGCCTTACGGTACTCCTGTTGTTATGTACTACAAGTCTGCAAAGTAGACAGATAAAAATTAGGACGGTCAAGGCATCAAAACCTTGACCGTTTTTTGTAAGGAGTGTTTTTATGGAAAAGATCTTATACAGAGAGGGTTTTACAGCCGAGGAACTGCCTGAGGAGATAAAAGACCGCATCATGGGCGTTTCCTATAAGGAGAACCCATATGTGAAACTCAGCGACCTGAGTTATCTCAGGGTGAGATATTATGACTTTGAACATAAGGTGCAGTCGGGCGAACTTATCGTGGCGAGAAAGCTTGCAGAGGAAGTACTGGACATTTTCTATGAGCTTTTTGAGGGCGGATATGAGATCGAGAAGATAAAGCTTGTGGACGAGTATGACGCCGATGATGAAAGGTCAATGGCGGATAATAATTCCTCGGCATTCAATTATAGGGTGGTGGCTGATACCAACACCATTTCTGCTCACAGCTATGGCAGAGCTATCGACATCAACCCTCTTATCAATCCCTATATTGTGGGTGATAAGGTAATGCCTGCCAACGCTGTGCAGTATGCTGACCGTGAAAAAAGCTTTGAACACAAGATTGACAGAACCGACCTCTGTTATTGCATTTTTAAACGTCATGGCTGGAAATGGGGCGGCGACTGGCGTAATTCCAAGGATTATCAGCATTTTTACAAAGAGTATAATTCACCGCTGAAAATGGTTGTGAGAAAGCTGAAAAGTGCGATAATACGCTGATTTGCAGCGATATTTAAAATGATATAACGCACAACAATAGCTATATGTGTTTACGGATTAACGAAAAATTAAAATAGAATTTATGCAAGTTTTATCATTCTCTCTTGCATTTTGACATGATGTATGTTATAATGATTAAGCCGTCAGAAAAGACGACAAAAGGCTATTTATCAGCATTTGCACGAAAAAGCTTAACCTGAGCTTACTTCTGTATATGCAGGATTGCAGGATTTTTATTTCTTCCTGCAAGAATTTTTATTGAAAACAGCTAAAAATCGGCTTTTAGCCGTGAAATAACATACGTTGCTGAACGAAAGAGCTATAATTTTTTACAGTTTGGCAGGAAAGGGTGATAAAAATGGAACGCATGGAGGATATGACTAATGTAAAAAGCCTGTATTCCCCGAAATTCGAGCATGATAACTGCGGAATAGGTGCTGTTGTCAACATTAAGGGCGTAAAGAGCCACGATACTGTTGCAAACGCACTGACTATCGTTGAAACGCTCGAACACCGTGCAGGTAAAGACGCAGAGGGCAAGACAGGTGACGGAGTAGGTATCCTGCTACAGATCTCACATAAATTCTTCAAGAAGATCGCTGCCGCAGAGCTTGGCATCACGCTGGGCGAGGAAAGAGATTATGCTGTCGGTATGTTCTTCTTCCCACAGAACGAGCTTGCTAGAAATCAGGCTAAGAAGATGTTTGAGATCATTGCCGAGAAAGAAGGACTTGAGATACTCGGTTGGAGAGTCGTTCCTGCTAAGCCTGAGGTGCTGGGCAAGCGTGCCGTTGAGTGTATGCCTGCCATAATGCAGTGCTTTATAAAGCGTCCAAAGGGCGTTAAAAAGGGCCTTGACTTTGACCGCAAACTGTATGTCGCAAGACGTGTGTTCGAGCAGTCAAATGAGGACACATATGTTGTATCTCTTTCAAGCAGAACTATTGTATATAAGGGAATGTTCCTTGTTCAGGATCTGAGAAAGTTCTTCCCTGACCTTCAGGATAAGGATTATGAGTCTGCTATCGCTATGGTGCACTCAAGATTTTCTACCAACACAAATCCAAGCTGGCAGAGAGCACATCCTAACAGAATGATCGTTCACAACGGTGAGATAAACACTATCAGAGGTAACGCTGATAAGATGCTCGCCCGTGAGGAAACGATGAAGTCTGAGCACCTTAAAGGCGATCTTGACAAGGTTATCCCGGTTGTAAATACTGAGGGTTCTGACTCAGCAATGCTCGACAACACACTTGAATTTCTTGTTATGAGCGGAATGGATCTGCCGCTGGCTGTTATGATAACAATTCCGGAACCATGGGATAACAACGGCACGATGAGTCAGGCTAAGAAAGACTTCTATCAGTATTATGCGACAATGATGGAGCCATGGGACGGCCCTGCGTCTATACTTTTCTCTGACGGTGATATCATGGGTGCAGTGCTCGATAGAAACGGTCTGCGTCCGTCAAGATATTATATCACTAAGGACGGAAACCTTATCCTGTCCTCAGAGGTAGGTGCACTGCCTGTTCCGTCTGACAATATCGTTGAAAAGGAAAGACTTCGTCCGGGCAAAATGCTCCTTGTTGATACTGTTCAGGGAAGAGTTATCGACGATGACGAGCTTAAAGAATATTATGCCTCAAAGCAGCCATATGGCGAGTGGCTCGACAGCAACCTTGTAAGGCTCAAAGATCTCAAGATACCTAACATCAAGGTGGAAGAGCATGATTATGAGGAAAGACAAAGACTTCAGAAAGCTTTCGGCTATACATATGAGGACGTTATGACCTCTATCCTGCCAATGGCAAAGAACGGTTCTGAGTCTATCGCAGCTATGGGTACAGACAGTCCGCTTGCAGTGCTTTCAAAAGAGCCTCAGCCGCTGTTCAACTACTTCAAGCAGCTGTTCGCTCAGGTAACGAACCCGCCTATAGACGCTATCAGAGAGGAAGTCGTAACTTCCACAACTATCTATATCGGCGAGGACGGAAACATTCTTGAGGAAAAGCCTGAGAACTGCAAGGTAATGAAGATACACAATCCTATCCTTACCTCTACAGATATCCTTAAAATAAAGAATATGCATATCCCTGGTTTTAAGGTAGCTGTTATCCCTATACTTTATTATAAGAACACAAGACTTGAAAAGGCTATAAACAGACTTTATATAGAGGCAGACAAGGCATTCAGCGAGGGTGCGAACATACTTATCCTCTCAGACAGGGGAGTTGACGAGAACCACCTTGCTATCCCGTCTCTGCTGGCTGTATCAGCACTTCATCAGCACCTTGTTGTAACAAAGAAGAGAACATCTCTTGCCGTTATCCTTGAAAGCGGTGAGCCAAGAGAAGTTCATCACTTTGCAACTTTGCTTGGCTACGGTGCGTCGGCTATCAACCCTTATCTTGCTCAGGAAACTATCCACGAGCTTATTGCAGACGATCTTCTCGATAAGGACTACTACGCTGCTGTGGATGATTACAACTCAGCCGTTCTCCACGGTATCGTAAAGATAGCGTCAAAAATGGGTATCTCAACTATCCAGTCATATCAGGGTTCACAGATATTCGAGGCTATCGGTATCGGTCAGGACGTTATAAACAAATACTTCACCGGCACGGTCAGCAGGATAGGCGGTATCACAATATCTGACATCGAGAAAAATGTTGACAGACTTCATACATCAGCCTTTGACCCTCTGGGACTTGGCACGATCACAGAGCTTGAGTCAAGAGGCAGCCACAAGTTCAGGAGCGGCAAAGAGGAGCACCTTTATAATCCTCAGTCTATCTATCTGCTCCAGCAGGCTGCAAGAACCGGTGATTATGAAACATACAAGAAGTATTCAAAGCTTATCTCTGAGGAAATGGACCCTGTAAATATTAGAGGCCTTATGGACTTCAACTTTGCTGAAAATCCTGTTCCGCTTGAAGAGGTGGAGAGCGTTGATTCTATCGTAAGAAGATTCAAGACCGGTGCTATGTCATATGGTTCTATCTCACAGGAGGCTCATGAGGCTCTTGCTATAGCAATGAACAGACTTCACGGCAAGTCAAACTCAGGCGAGGGCGGTGAAAGCCTTGACAGACTGCTCACAAAGGGCACTGCTGAGGATAGATGCTCGGCTATCAAGCAGGTCGCATCAGGACGTTTCGGCGTAACTTCAAGATATCTCACATCTGCTGACGAGATACAGATTAAAATGGCACAGGGTGCAAAGCCGGGCGAGGGCGGACATCTTCCGGGCAAAAAGGTTTATCCATGGATAGCTAAGACAAGACATTCAACACCTGGCGTATCCCTTATCTCACCTCCACCGCACCACGATATCTATTCTATCGAGGACTTGGCACAGCTTATCTACGATCTGAAAAACGCTAACAAGGACGCAAGAATTTCTGTAAAGCTCGTTTCTGAGTGCGGCGTTGGTACGGTCGCAGCAGGTGTTGCAAAGGCCGGTGCAGGCGTTATCCTTATCTCAGGCTATGACGGCGGTACAGGTGCTGCTCCTAGAAACTCAATCTACAATGCAGGACTTCCATGGGAGCTTGGTTTGGCTGAGGCTCATCAGACACTTATCAAGAACGGTCTGAGAAACAAGGTCGTTATCGAAACAGACGGCAAGCTCATGACCGGTCGTGACGTTGTTATCGCAGCTATACTTGGTGCAGAGGAGTTCGGTTTTGCTACTGCTCCGCTGATAACACTTGGCTGTGCAATGATGAGGGTATGTAACCTCGATACTTGTCCGTTCGGCGTTGCAACACAGAACCCTGAACTTAGAAAGAAATTCCCTGGCAAGCCTGAATACGTTATGAACTTTATGATATTCGTAGCGTCAGAGCTGAGAGAATATATGTCAAAACTTGGCGTAAGAACTGTTGACGAGCTTGTGGGCAGGATAGACCTTATCAAGCCAAAGGCAGGTATCACAGGCACTGCGGCAGAAGTTGACCTTTCAAATATCATCAATTCTGATTATGTTTCAGAAAAGGTAGAATACAATAAAAAATCAAAGTATGACTTCAAGCTTGAAGAAACTCTCGATGAAAAGATAATCATGAAAGAGTTTGAGAAAAATCTCAAGAGTGGCGAGAAAAAGTCTGTTACAGTAAATGTTAAGAACACAGACCGTTCATTCGGTACTATCTTCGGTTCTGAGATAACAAGAAAGTATTACAACACACTTGCTGACGATACATACAAGATAGTCTGCAACGGTTCAGGCGGACAGAGTTTCGGTGCATTTATCCCGAACGGCTTGACCTTGGAACTTGTGGGCGACTCTAACGACTACTTTGGCAAGGGACTTTCAGGCGGTAAGCTTGTGGTCTATCCTCCTAAGGATTCTACTTTCAAGGCTGAGGACAATATCATCATCGGTAACGTTGCTCTTTACGGTGCAACAAGCGGTAAAGCGTTCATCAACGGCGTGGCAGGCGAGAGATTCTGCGTAAGAAACTCCGGTGCTGTAGCAGTAGTTGAGGGCGTTGGCGACCATGGCTGCGAATACATGACAGGCGGCTGCGTAGTCGTTATCGGCAAGACAGGCAAAAACTTTGCGGCAGGTATGTCAGGCGGTGTTGCTTATGTTCTTGACGAGGACAGACACCTTTACACAAGACTCAATAAGGAAATGGTGCTTTTCTCTGAGGTCAAGGAAAAGTACGATATAATCGAACTGAAAGACCTTATTCAGCAGCACGTTGACGCAACAGGCTCTGAAAAGGGCAAGCGTATTCTTGATAACTTCGAGGAGTATCTGCCTAAGTTCAAGAAGATAATCCCTCATGATTACAAGAAGATGATGTCTGCTATCGCCTCAATGGAGGAAAAAGGTCTGAGCAGCGATCAGGCACAGATAGAGGCGTTCTATCAGATAATCAACGGCAAGCAGTAAGCTTGCGGCACAAAGAGGATATCGTGCTTTTTGAAACAGCGAAAGGAGGATATACTTGCGTTTGCAAGTATGATTGAGATATGGGAAAGCCAACGGGTTTTATGGACTATAAGCGTGAGGACGCACCAGCGTTCTCAGTTGAAGAACGTATAAAGAATTTTAACGAGTTCCACACTCCTCTTTCAAAAGAGGAGCAGCAGAAACAGGGTGCAAGATGTATGGACTGCGGCGTGCCTTTCTGTCAGGCAGGTCTGAAGATCGGCAACGCATTTTCAGGCTGTCCGCTGAACAATCTTATTCCTGAATGGAACGATCTTATCTGCAAGGGCAACTGGGAGCAGGCTTATTACAGACTGCACATGACAAATAATTTCCCTGAGTTCACATCAAGAGTATGCCCTGCACTTTGCGAAAAGGCGTGCACCTGCGGAGCTAACGGCGACGCAGTTACCACAAAGGCTAACGAGTATGGCATTATCGAAAATGCTTATGATCGTGGCTATGCGGCAGCAAGGATACCACAGGTGAGAACTGGCAAGACTATCGCAGTCATCGGCTCAGGGCCTTCAGGTCTTGCGGCTGCTGACCAGCTTAATCAGAGAGGTCACAGCGTAACTGTTTTCGAGCGTGAGGACAGAGTGGGAGGACTGCTTATGTATGGTATTCCGAACATGAAACTTGAAAAGCAGATAATCGACAGAAAAATAAACATAATGAAAGAAGAGGGAATAGAGTTCCGTACAGGCGTGAATGTGGGTAAGGATATCACGGCAGCCGAGCTGCTCAAAACTTTTGACAGGGTGATACTTTGCTGCGGAGCGTCAAATCCTAGAGATATCAAAGCCGAGGGCAGGGACGCAAAGGGCATATACTTTGCGGTAGACTTCCTGAAATCCACAACGAAGGCACTTCTTAACGGCGGTCTGACTGACAAAAACCACATTTCCGCCAAGGGCAAGAACGTTATGGTAATAGGCGGCGGAGATACGGGTAATGACTGCGTTGGAACAAGCATAAGACATGGTGCAAAGAGCGTTTTGCAGCTTGAAATGATGCCAAAACTCCCTGACACAAGGGCAGAGAACAACCCATGGCCACAGTGGCCAATGGTCTGCAAGACTGATTACGGTCAGGAAGAGGCTATCGGCGTGTTCGGTCACGACCCTAGAGTTTATCAGACCACGGTCAAGGAGTTCATAAAGGACAAAAAGGGCAACCTTAAAGGTGCAGTGCTTGTAAAGCTCAGCCCTGATAAAGACCCTAAATCGGGCAGAACTATCATGAAAACTGTTGAGGGCAGCGAATACAAGGTAGACGCTGAACTTGTGCTCATTGCAGCGGGATTCCTTGGCTCTGAAAGCTATCTTACAAAGGCTTTCGGCGTTGAGGTGGACGGTAGAACGAATATCGCAACTGCTGAGGGCACTCATCAGACCAATGTCAAGAACGTGTTTGCGGCAGGCGATGTCCGCAGAGGTCAGTCGCTGGTGGTATGGGCTATTAGAGAGGGCAGAGATGTTGCCCGTGAAGTTGACAAGAGCCTTATGGAATACACAAATCTGTAAGTATAATCAAACACCGTCCGAGGATATCGGGCGGTGTTTTTTGTGTGTGGATATTTATGGGGTACAAAAAAGCGGACAGCTTTGAAACTGTCCGCTTGAATTTTTGCTAATTACTGAATAGTTGTAATGTCGCTGCCGAACCAAGTTGTTGATATCTCAGCAAGCTTGCCGTCCTCTTTCATCTCGTGGAGAACTTCTTCAATCTTGTCGCAAAGTGCCTGATCGCCCAGTCTGAATCCGATAGCGTATTCCTCAGGGTCAAGACCGTCAGGGAGGACCTTGTAATCCTTGCCTGAAGTTGATATCTCGTAGTTTGCAACTACTGAATCAAGAAAAGCTGCGTCGACCATGTTGAGTTCGAGCTGCTGAAGTGCCTCAACGTTTGTTGCAAGCTCTGTCGTTGTCGCACCGTTTGCTGTTACAACGTCTGACGCAAGGAGTGTTTCCTGTGCTGTTGAACCGTTCTGTACTGCAATGTTCTTGCCTGCCAGGTCAGCCTGTGACTCGATATCGCTGGAGCCGTTTACAACGAATACCATTTCGTTTTTCATGTAAGGCTCGCTCATGAGCATAACTTTCTTTCTCTCGTCGCTGACGGAAAGACCGTTCCAAATGCAGTCGATCGTGCCTGCGTTAAGATCCTGCTCCTTTGTGTCCCAGTTTACGGAGTAAGTTTCAAGCTCGACACCAAGTCTTGAGCAAACTTCCTTTGCAACGTCGATATCAAAACCTACGATAGTGTCGTTCTCGTCGGTGTAGCCCATTGGTTTGAATGTTGGGTCAAGACCAAGAACGAGCTTGCCTGAATCGAGCACTTTCTGAAGTGAATTATCCTCGCCTGTTGCAGCTGTGCTGTTTGTGCCTGCTGCTGAAGATGAGTCAGATGTACTGCCGCAGCCTACAGCCAAAAGCATCATGGCAGCAGCGGAAAGAGATGCGATAGTTTTAAAAATAGATCTTTTCATTATTAACTTCCTTTCGGGCATTGAAAATACCGTTTTAATACTTTAATATAATAGCATATTATAACGCTGCTGTCAATTATCATTATTGACCAATCATTTGCAGGCTGTCAGCTCTTTTTCATAGAAAATGACCGCAGGTGTGGAAATATCAGCATTTGCCCAGCTTTTTGGCTCTTTCCATGAACCTTGCATACTTGCCTATGACCGCCTCGCCTTGTGTTATGCCGGCGTTTTTCAAAATATCCAAAGGCTTTTCGGGATAGTCTGCGGTGTATTCAAGTTCAAGCTCATAGTCGGTTAAGCCGAGATAGTCGCTTTTATCAAGGCATATCTCTACGCTGTCAAAGGCTGTGCACAGCTTTCGCTGAGTGTGCAGAGAACCTGCAAGGTCTGCGGCAGGGAAGTCGCTGCCCACAAGTTTGGAAAGCTCCTGTGCGGTGAGCGTTTCAGGCAGGCTGTCAAGCTGTTGTTCATACTCTTTTTTCACATGAAGTGCACCGTTTTCGGAGATAGGTGCTTTAAGCTGCAAAAAATATTTTTCGCCTATCTGCCTGACACGGATACTTGTCATGCCTGAATCTCTTTGTGGGATATAATAAAAATTGGTCTGCTCGATTATTTTGTTCCATTGAAAAAGCTTTTCAGCGGTCTTGTACTGCTCCTGTGTGAGAGAAATTTTTATCTCACGCTCTATATTTTCGCTCATGGTAGCCTCCTGAATATATTATCATTTTACTACATTATAGCAGTATCATGCCCTAAAGTCAACTGACGTATAAGGTTGACAAAATCCCATAAAAATAGTAGAATTTAAGTATATGATTTTAAGGAGAGTTTGAGATGTCAAGAATACTGACGCCGCAGCAGAAGATAGAGCGGAGCATCGTTACTGATTTTCGCAGAGATATATGGAACAAGTTCGTTATGGGATATGAGCGTTACGATATGATAAAGCCCGGCGACAAGATAGCTGTTTGCATATCAGGTGGAAAGGATTCTATGCTCCTTGCTAAGTGTATGCAGCATTTGCAGAAATATCAGGGAATGGATATCGGGCTGGAGTTTATTGTGATGAACCCAGGCTACAGCGACGCAAACAGGCAGAGGATAATCGACAATGCAAAGCTTATGGGAATACCGATAAAAATGTTTGAAACAAAGGTCTTTGACATTGCATACAATACAAAACGCAACCCATGCTATTTGTGTGCAAGAATGAGGCGTGGCTGGCTTTACAAATTCGCTCAGGACCTTGGCTGCAACAAGATAGCTTTGGGACACCATTTTGATGATGTTATCGAAACGATACTGATGAGCATGGTCTATGGAGGACAGATACAGACCATGATGCCGAAGTTACATTCGAGAAACTACAAGAGCATGGAGCTTATCAGACCGCTCTACATGGTCAAGGAGGCGGACATTTTACGCTGGGTGGAATACAATGACCTGCATTTTATTCGCTGTGCCTGCCGTTTTACGGAGAGCTACGAGGGGCTTGAGAAAAAGGGCGAGGTATCAAAGCGGCAGGAAATGAAAGAACTTATTGCGAAGTTCCGTGCCACCAACCCTAACATTGAAAACAACATTTTCAAGAGCGTTTACAACGTCAACTTGCGTACAGTGATACAGTATGAATACAAGGGCAAGAAGTACAATTTTATGGACACTTACGACGATTATGACCCAAATATCCAAGCTGACGACGCAGATGATGAAGAAATTGAATAAAAAGTGATAAAAGTTGCGAAAAGGGCTTGACAAAGCGGCGTACATAGTGTATAATATATTACTGTAATTGGTATGCTGCTATGGCTCAGTAGGTAGAGCACGTCCTTGGTAAGGACGAGGTCACCGGTTCAAGCCCGGTTAGCAGCTCCACGAAAAAGCCTTTAAACTGCGTAAAAACGTGGTTTAAAGGCTTTTTATGTTTTATGTGATGTTTTGTCATATGCCGTGAATTTTTGCGTTAACGTACAACGTAGCGTACAATGAACTTGTTTATTTTCTCAATTTGGACATTTCAGCAACAAGTGCCTGGCTGTCCTGCCCTGAGTGGTTATATATGTCAGCGGTGGTTTCATACTTTGCGTGACCAATTATTTTCTGTAGCTTTTCGGGCTGCATACCGCAGTCCGCCGAGAGGGTAGCAAAGGTATGACGACAACAGTGAGGAGTTATCTCTGTATCATATTTCTCACTGGTCCTTCCGTTCTTTAATATCGTGATAGTAGGAGGAGAAATTATTCCAAGTTCTGAAAGTGTAGGGTAAAAATTACGCTTGCGAAAATTGTTTGTATCGCCGTTAAGTAGGAACTGCGTCTGACTTTGTTCATACCAGTTTTGCACAAAATCTTTTATTTCAGGTATTTGAGAGGGAAGAGGAACGAGACGGTTTTTACCTGCCTCTGTCTTTATGCCGCCAATTATGTACCCTTCGTTGAGATGTACATTCTCTTTGAGTATAGTGAAAACTTCACCAATACGAAATCCTGTGTAGATCATAAATAAAATGACCTGTACCGACTGGTCGGAAGAGTGTTCCCATAGCTTTTTGATCTCCGCTCTTGTGAAGATTCGACGCTCTTTCTTTACCTCTTTCGGCAAAGTTATGTATTCGGCATAGTTTTTGTCTATGATATCGTTTTGAGCGGCATATTTGCATAACTGTGAGCACAGCTGCTTTATCTTTGCACATTGTGAACGGCTGAATTGCCTTGCACAGTTGTCTACACAGCGTTGATAATCGGCTGTTTTAAGCTCAGCTATTTTTCTCCCGGCAAGGCTGTCAAGGTACTTCCAAGCCGTTTTATATCCTTGTTCACCGCTCCTTGTGAGGTTTTCAAAGTGCTTTTCGCTCCATTTTTGATATACCTGAGCAACAGTAAGGTTTTCGTATTGGATATGTACGCTGTTGAAGTACTTGTCCAGTGCCGCCTGAGCCTGCGTATAAGTTGGATATGCACCTAGATATCTTGAACCTGCACCTGATATTGTTGCTGGTGTAAAAACGGTATACGGATTATACCTGCAATCAGGTCTGTATCGTATGCAACCTGTGCCTCTTGGTCTGCGGCGTACTTTTCGCTTAGTGGTTTCCTGCTTTTTGCCGCAGCGGTTACAATATAGCGACCCCTCAGGAATTTCCTTGTGACATTTCTTGCATAGCATAAAATATTCCTCCTATTCTTGACACTTCCTCGAAAGTGTGCTACAATAAAAGGGCAAAATTCGCCCTTTCTTAACGGTTTTGGGTGTGAATTTTAATCGAGCTGATACTGTCAATATCGGCTCACCTGTCCTCTGAGTGCTGTCAACGCTCGGAGGACTTTTTTTATTCAGTCTATTTTATGAGTAAAGATTGCCTATACTGTTCAGCTTCTGGAACGTCAGTCCATTCAACTGTTTTATCAAAGTTTTCTCTTACAACTTTCTTTATCTCATCAAGGGTAACGTGGAAAAATTCTCGTCTAGGATTTATCTTGTTTACTTTGCGGTCCGCAAAGGCTGTGTGAAGTGCAGTTTCAAGCCCTGGAGCGTCATCTGTAAATATCAATGCGTGAACATCAAAGTTGAACGGTACCGAAGCGTCACCTAGTTCGTTTACTCTGTCCATTGGCTCAAGTCGGCGTGTCATGCCTATTTTGTAAACATCTTTGCCAAATGCACCTATATTACTGATAACATAAACATATCCTGCACGTTTGTTGGCTTCACGATAATCAACATCTTTTATAGCCTTTTCAGTATCTTCAATGTTAAGTTCCAACTCTCGACGCTTAGCAAGCAAGTCGGGATTGTCCGGTGTTTTTGAAAGCTGCTCCTCTACTGCTTTAAGGGCATTTTGGTAATGAGACTGCTCTTTTGCAAGCTTTTTGCGTGCTTCTTCAATTTCTTTCTGAGCTTTAGCTTCCTCACGCTGACGTTCACGTTCTTCTTTGATACGCTCTTTTTCCTCTTGCTTTTTCTGTTGAAAATCTAACGCAAGAGATACCTCCTCTATTTTAAGCTTTACATAGGCGTGAGTTATTGATATAGACATTATAGAACCTAACTTTGATATCTGCTCACAGGATTTATGTATTCTGTCTTTTGATTTGTCAAAGTTGGATATCTTGATGTTATCTACAATATCGTCACATTCAACATTAAAGGCTCTTAACAGAAGTTTCTGCATATCCTTTACCATTTTGTTGCCCTGCGATTTGCTGCCGTTTACTGTCCAGCCCATGTTTCCTGTGCAGGCTTCACCTTGCCTTATCATCATTTTTTGCTCATTGCGTACCTCTTTGAGCCTATCTTTGTATAGGTCGGAGTTTGCAAAAGTAAACGTTGGTGAATAAATGCCATAAGACTGCATATCTATATCATCATCAAGCTTGAAGATCTCTATTTTCCTATCTTCAATTTCCTGTGCTTGCTTTGCAAGAGTGATTTCATAACGAGAAAGCTGCTGTTGAATATCAAAAAGCTTTGCCTGTGCGTCTGTCTGCGACTTTTCCAATTCTACTATATTTTCTTTGAGCTTGATTATATTCTGCTGTTCAGGTGTGAGCTGACTACGCAGGTTTTCTATTTCAGCTTGAAGTGCCTGTTCTTTTTTCTTTGACCCGAATATTCCCATTTGTTTTACCTCCCTATAATTATCTATTTGCGTATATAATAGCGAATATAAGACATATGGCTAAAAGTATGATGCCTATGCAAGTGACGATCGTCAGACAGCCGCTTGTTTTAGTCTTGTTCGCAGAGTTATCAAACTCAATTTTGCCACTATTAACCTTTTTATTAAAAGTGAAATCAAAGCACTTGCTACGTTTTTTTCTCTTACGAGATTTTGACCCCATAAACGTTTCCTCCTAATATCTACATTGTTTCGACTTCTTCAAGAGAGCCAAAACTGAAAAAGTCACCTCTGACTATATGCTCCATTTCGTGAGCTATAGTCTTTTTTTGTTCCTCATAGGATAGCCTAGAGTTTATGTATATATTATAAAATCCGTCAGAATCCATTGCTGTCACACCCTTTACCGTTATGGGCAAAGGAACGTATCTAATGCAATAATCCAATCTATTCACTATCCTTTTGCATACGCTTTAAAATCTCAACTGTAGCTTCTATATCCTCTTTGGTGACGTTCTTTGACACACTAAAGAGGATCTTCATTTCTGGTCGTGTTCTCAGCTCATCTATTATATCTCTTGTTTCGTCATCAAGATAGATAGGCTCGTTGTGTGCTTCAACTTTGATACTCTCATCACTGTTTTCAGTAAAATAGGTAATAGGCACATTAAAAAAGTCTGCTATCTTCTGGAGTTTATCAAGCTTAGGTTGACTCTTTCCTCTTTTCCATTCGCTAAAAACAGACTGACTTATTCCCGTTTCTTTTGATACCTTATACGCAGAAACTCCGTAATCTTGTAGCAGTTTGCTAAATTTTTCGTACATAAATTATACACCTTTCACAAAAATTAAATACTTAGAAAATTCTAAGTCAAAAAGTGTTGACAGGTTAGAAAATATGTTGTATACTATGTACATGCTTAGAAAAACGAAAGTGTATTCACCGGCAAGTGATTTTTTTGTTTTCTATGGTATGTAAAATAATATGCTGCGGATTTTCTCCTGTTGATATTCTAATTATATAGGAAATCCTAAGTATATTAAATACAAATGATGTTATGGAGGTGTAAATAATCTATGTATGAAACGTTTGCGAAACTGCTTTCAGAACGTGGCATATCCACTTACAAAGTCGCACAAGATACAGGTTTGTCACAAACAATGTTTAGCGATTGGAAAAATGGAAAGTCTAAGCCAAAGGTAGACAAGCTTAAAATACTTGCCGATTACTTCGGAGTAAGCCTTGAAACATTTGTTGAGTAGATTATACTACTTAATTCAAGTAATGTCAACAGCTAACAGTCCGTTTGAACGGACAGAAAATGAGGGGGTGAGAAAATGAAACTGTACAAAGTAACAACAGTAGACCAGTATCATTATAAAAGGGTGTTCACAGTAGCAGCAAAGAGTCAGTATGAGGCTCTGACAAAGGCAAGTGTTATTTGCCCCGATGAGAATGTTTTGACTATCGAGGAGGTGAGCTAAATGCTCAAAGTGATATCATCGGCAGAGGCGGTGGAACGGCTGAAAGCCGCAGGGTTCAATACAAATGTGAACAGGTTGAACGCAGGGCTTAGACAGGGCGTGTATCCTTTCGGCTGTGCCATAAAGCTTAATGATTATGTGTACGAGATATATTCAACGCTGCTCGACCAGTGGATAGCAGAAAGGTCGGAAAGGACGTGAGAAAATGATAGCAGTACTGGAGATAATCAGGTTTGCGGCAGCCATAGCACTGGTGGTGGCACTCATAATGCTTGCAGGAGCATGGTGGTATGAAAACCTGAGAGAAACCGCATACACTGAGGCAGGTGAACAGCTTGAAAAAGCTATCGAGAATGCCACAAGACCAGTAGTCAAAGTCGAGATACAGACGAAAGGAAAGTGGTAAAATGGCGTTGATACTGCTGATAACAATAGCCGTGCTTGCAGGGATAGATGTAGTGATGTATCTTGCGTTGAGCGTGGCTGATAGGCACTGGGAGAAACGTTTTGAAAACGAGGAGGATAACGATGATAGTAATGAGAGAGGTTTTTAAGAGGGACAAGCCCCTTGACAACGGCAGTGGAGCGGTAAGCCTTTGCGTATTCCATTCAAATGTCAAGTCTGATGAGTGCGGTGCACTGACAGTAAAGCCGACGAAGGACTACTGCCGTAGATGTGCATTCTACAAGACCCGTGAGGATTTCGACAGAGGGCTGGGCAACGCTGCAAGGTCGCTCCGTGAGAAAGGGCTTAAGCCTGTGCAGAAGATGAACTATGACGGCAAGCAGTATATGAGCGTACAGCCGGTAAGGGGGGATAGAGATGATACCGATGATGACAAAAGAGGAGTTTGAAAAGGCGTTTGAGGTTTGCACCAGTGCAGATACGAACTGTGCATACTGTCCGCTCAGCAAAAAAATCTATAGATGCGGCGGATATTTTGCCCGCTACATAAAAGAAAACGAGCCTGCACTGTCTGCCAACAGCACAAGCTCGGAGGTGGTATCAAAAGATACCGATTCAACACACCTTGATGATAGCACAAAAGAGCAGATTTGTCAAGCATATGAAACCGCTGACAAAGCCTGTACAGATATACTTCTTATCTATGACGAAATGTCAGAATGTGAACAGAGAGCCTTTGATATTGGTGAGGTGTACGGAAAGATATGCAGCACAAGGGATAAGCTTGAAAATTTGAGAGGAGCGAACTAAAATGAAACTTCTGAAACTGAAACTCACAAACTTTGAGGGCATAGGCACTTTGGAAATATCACCTAGCGGCAAGTCTATGACTGTGTACGGAGATAACGGCACGGGTAAGACCACTATCGCTGACGCTCAGAGCTGGCTGTTGTTCGGTAAGGACAGCACATTCACAGCGAATTTCTCTCCGAAAATGCGTGACAAGAACGGCGAGGAAATACATAACTTAGATTGCTCCGTTCAGGCAGTCTATGAGCTTAACGGCATAGAAGTGACCCTCGAAAAAACTATGCGTGAGGATTGGAAGAAAAAGCGTGGTAGTTCTGAGGCTGTTTTCTCAGGTCACACGATAGCATATTCTATCGATGGTGTTCCGAAAAAGGAGAAGGAGTTCAATGACTTTGTTTCCTCTATCGCTGATCTGCAAACGGTAATGCTGCTGTCTGTGCCAAAGTATTTTCCTGAGATACTTGATATCAAAAAACGCCGTGCAATGCTTATGGCTCTTACTTCTGATATAAATGACTTTGATGTTATTAATTCAGATGATGAACTGAAACCTCTGCTGCACCTTATGCTCAAGCCCGGCTCAACTCAGCTTTGGTATGGTATCGACGAGTTCTTGAAGATAAGCAAGGCAAACGCCTCTGAGGCTAATGCACGGCTCAAAGAGATACCGGGCAGGATAGACGAGGTAAATAAGACTATCCACGATAACAAGGCGGACAAGACTTTGGAAGAAATAAAGTCCAGTATCGCCGCATTGACGGCTCAAAGAACAGCCTTGCAGATCAAGCTTGGAGCTACTGAAAGTCAGATGATAAATGAGATATCTGAGGATATCTCCAAAGCACAGCTAGAGCTTGCTGAGAAAAAAGCCGCATATGCTGAAAAGGACAGAGAAAAGAATGACGCTGTCCTTGAAAAGATAAGCGGTCTGACTTCTCAGAAATATCAGATAATGAACGCCATAAGTTCTTTGGAAAGTCAGAAAGAACAGCTATCAAAGCAGATTGACGATATGAACAAAGAACGTTCTAAACTCATAGAGGCTATCGTAAGAACTCAAAGTGAAACATGGCAGGGAGACGCCATATGTCCTGCCTGCGGACAGGCTATCCCACAGGAGCAGATAGATAATGCTATGGCACAGTTCAATATCCACAAGTCACAGACCATAGAAGAACTCAATGCTCATGGCAGAGAGCATTGTTCAAAGGATATGATAGCGAAAGTTGAGAGCGATATAAAGGATATCGGTGAAAAGCTGAAAGTTCATAAGGCAGCTCTTAAAAAGGTGGAGCAGGATATAGCTTTACTGTCAGAGAAAAGACTTGCATATTCAGAGCCTTTTGAGAACACCCCTGAATATATCGCCCTTAATAATAAGGTAGAAACCATGAAGTCGCAGATAGTTAAACTCAGAAGTTCTGATGATAGTGCAAAGAAAGCAATGGCGGAGAAGATAGTCACTATTGACGGACAGATATCCAAGCTCAATGCAATGGCAGCAAAGTATGATGTGTTAGACAGTGCACGCCAGCGTATGGCAGAACTTGAAAGGCATGAGAAGAAACTTGCAGAAAGCTATGCAAAAGCACAACAGGGAGTTGAACTTTGCGAGCTGTTTTCAAGAGTAAAGGCTGATATGCTCACGGACAAGATAAACAGCAAATTTAAGAATGTTCGTTTCAGGCTTTTTAAAATGCAGATAAACGGCGGCATTGCAGACGATTGCGAGGTAATGGCACTGACCTCAAACGGATATATCCCATACAGCACAGCCAACAACGCTGCAAAGATAAATGCAGGACTTGAGATAATACGGACTTTTTCAGAGCAGGCAGGAGTGACAATGCCTGTGTTTGTCGATAACGCTGAAAGCGTTACAAAACTTGACAGCGAGGGCTTGCAAGTCATAAGGCTTGTGGTTTCGGAGAATGATAAGACACTTAGATTTGAAACGGAGGAATGTTAAATGAACAACAATCAGCTCACACCTGTGGATAACTTCAAGCAGGTGCTTAACTCAAATGACATAAAGGCAAGGCTGAAAAACAGCCTAAAAAACAACTGGACGCAGTTTTCAACGTCTATGCTTGATCTCTATTCAGGCGACAGCTATTTGCAGAAATGCGACCCATATGCTGTTGCAATAGAATGTGTAAAGGCGGCAACTCTCAATCTCCCAATATCTAAAAGTCTTGGTTTTGCCTATGTTGTGCCTTACAAAAATGTTCCGACTTTTACTATCGGATACAAGGGACTTATACAGCTTGCACAGCGTACGGGTCAGTACAGGACTATCAATGCTGATGTGGTGTATGAGGGGGAGTTTGCAGGTTATGACAAGCTGTCGGGAATGATAGATATATCAGGCGAAAAGATACTTGACGAAAAAGGAAAGCCTGTTCCTGTTGGATATTTCGCATATTTCAAGCTTGTGAACGGCTTTGAGAAAATGCTGTATATGACTAAGAAAGAGGTCGAAGAATGGAGAGATAAGTATTCGCCGTCTGCTAAATCGGGGTACAGTCCTTGGAAAACCGAGTTTGACAAAATGGCTCTAAAGACTTGTTTACGCCGCCTGCTTTCAACATATGGCATTATGACAACAGAAATGTGCTCTGCTCTTGCACAGGATAATTTTGAAAACAATGTGCAGAAAAGAGCGGAAGAAAAGGTACAGTCCAACGCAAACAGTGTAGTGATAGATATTGACAGGAATACAGGCGAGGTAGTTGAAAAAGCAGTGGAAACCGCTCCGACGAAACCACAGGTGGACTTCTAATGAAGATAGATGTATACGCTTCGGGCTCAGGCGGCAACTGCTACCGTCTGAGTGACGGAGCTACAACGATACTTCTTGAATGTGGGATACCCTGCAAGCAGATCATGAAGAAGATACGATTTGAGATACGCAGCATTGCAGGGGTGCTGCTCTCTCATAACCACATGGACCACGCAAAGGCAGCGAAAGACCTTGCAGGCTTTGGTATCGATATTTACAGTGGAGAGGAAACATTCAAAGCACTGGGGCTTAGTGGGTATCATTTCAAGGTGGTCAGAGCGTTGCAAAGCTTTGATATTGGCACGCTTAATATTTTTCCATTTGACGTTCAGCATGATGTACCAGAGCCGCTGGGGTATCTTATCACAAGCAGAACAACAGGTGAACGGCTGCTGTTCTTTACGGACACTTACTACATAAAGTACCGATTTCCTAATGTAGATATAATAATGGGTGAGGTCAATTACAGTCTTGATACCATAGACGAAGATATCTGCCAAAGCCGCAGAAACAGACTTATGGAAAGCCACATGAGCCTTGAACATTTTAAGGAGTTTCTTAAAGCTAATGATCTATCGCAGTTAAAGAGGATATATCTTCTTCACCTATCGGACGATAACAGCAGCGAGGAGTTTTTCAAAAGGGAGATACAGAAACTCACAGGTGCGGAGGTGACAGTATGCTGAAAGAGAATGAGGATATAGAGGACTTGAAGATACAGATATCGGTCATGAAACAGGCGGCTATCAGACTTCGCAACAGTGGCGGCGAGCCAAGCGATAATTTCAAAAAGCTGCTTTGCATGAAAGTGGCAAGGCTGAGAGAGGTAAGTCAAGAAAACAGCATTATTCGAAAAGGAGAATGAAAATGGATAACACAGTATCAATTTTGGAAATGGCTAAGGGTGCGATCATGGAGCAGTTTGATGTCGAGGTCGGTAAGGTGATATCAAATATCCTTGACCCGAACACAGAGCCTAAGAAAAAGCGTACTATCACACTTACGGTAGAATTTATCCCCGACGATTACAGGCAGAATATAACTGTTCAGGCAACTGCAAAGTCAAAACTTCTGCCTAACAATGCAATAAAGACAGGGCTTTTCATTGGAGCAGATGTCAACACAGGAGAGCTACAGGCGACAGAGCTTGTTCCGCAACTGCCAGGGCAGATGTCTTTTGAGGGCGATGAGCAGGAAGAGCCAAAACATTTTAATATCGCAGTAGCAGGAGGAATGAGATAATGGACAGCATAGCTATCAAAGAAATCGTAGAGCTCGCAAGACCAAATATAATCGCAGAACACGGGTATGTATATTCAGATAAATCCCTGAATGTCATTAACGAACCACAGGTAAAGACGATCAGATTAAGCACTCTGAAAAGCCTTGTTGAGTTACTCAACAAGGAATGTGATGAATTTACGTCACCGATTATAATTCACGTTGAAGGACCTTGCAGTGTGACTGTACATACGGGAGTTTCTGAAGCTGACAGGCAGAGAGAAATCCCTTACTGTGTATCGCCTGATATCCCAGTGATCTCATTTGACCGAAAAATGGAATATGAGAATATGATGATAGGTCTTAAGTCAAAGTTTGTTGAAACTCCTGAACTTAAAGAACTGGTCAGACTTCTTGGGACTATCACAGAGGAAAATAATATGCAGATCGCCGACGACGGCTTTACACAGACTGTAACAGTACGAAAAGGTATCGCTATCAAGGGAAACAGAGCGGTAAACCCCATTGTAAAGCTCAAACCTTATCGCACTTTCCTTGAAATAGACCAGCCTGAAAGCGAGTTTCTCGTAAGGCTGTTTGAGGGTGGTTATGTAGCTCTTTTTGAAGCTGACGGCGGAGCATGGAAACTCAATGCTCGCAATGCGATACAGGATTATCTCAGTAAGAGTCTTTCGGAGCTTATTGAAAGCGGTACAGTAATAATAACAGCATAGAAATAATTATCCATATATTAATTTCGGCGGGGCATGACAGCTCCGCCGTTATGGGAGGTAAAAATGCTCAACAAAGTAATAATCATGGGCAGGATAACCCATGACCTTGAACTAAAACAGACGCAAAGCGGTGTTTCGCTCCTGCGGTTCAACGTCGCAGTTGACAGAGGTTATGTCAAGCAGGGCGAAGAACGTCAGGCGGACTTCATAAGCTGTATAGCATGGGGGCACAGGGCGGAGTTTATCAATGGCTACTTCTCAAAGGGCAGAATGATAGCTCTTGAGGGACAGCTGAGGACAGGCTCATATGATGATAAGAACGGCGTGAAACATTACACTACTGATGTCAATGTGGACAACGTTTCTTTTACAGGCGAGCCTAAACAGCAGGATAGCGGCGGATATCCACAGCCTGAAAACAATACTGGTGCGGATAGAAATGTTACCACAGGCGGAGATCTTTCTGTAAGTGATATTGCAGATTTTGAAGATATAATAAATGACGGAGCAGTTCCGTTTTAAAGAGTAAGGAGAGACTATGGCAGGATATAATATGCCTGCGATCTTGCTACCTACTGTTGACTGGAGCAAGCATTATCCTGATAAGGTACTCGAATGTTTTGAGTATATCGAGGCGTCTTATGGTTTGAAAGGATATGCTGTACTGATAAAATTATGGCTAAAGGTTTGTGGTAGTGCTGAGGGGTACTACTGTGAATGGAATGATAGGGTGTGCACTTTGTTTGCGAACAAGATACACGCAGGTAAAGGGCTTGTTCTTGAAATATTGAACGAACTTTTCAAAGAGGATTTTTTTAATGATGATTTGTATGAGAAATACGGCATTCTTACCGCTGACTGGATACAAGACAGTTGGCTGAAATACATGAGCCGTAGGAAAAATGCAAAAATTTTAAATAAATACCTCTTGGTCAAGTGCGTCAAAAATTCCGAAAGTGTCAGCAATTCGGGCAAAATTGCAAGCAAAAAAGATAAAAATGCAAACAAAAATGAAACAACAGAACTGTACTTAACTGAACATAACTTATCTATACTTGACGGACCTGAGTACAAGCTCAGTAACTTTTCAAAGGAGCAGTATGACATACTTGTGGCAATGTCTGACGAGCGGTCTGTCGATAGATATATAGGCAAGGTCATAGAGTGGCAAAGAAACAGCCACAAGACTTGCAGAGAGCCTTTCAAGACCATATCCAAATGGATAAGTGAGGACAAGAAGTCGGGCAAGCAAGTCCGTGACACTTCATATGATCTTGATGATTATGAGGAGTTCGCTATGAACTACGATCTGAGTGAGGTGCTTGATAAAGATGATAAGCTTTAAGATACCGTTCAGGCTGCCGTCGCTGAACGAATACATAGATAAATGCAGGGGCAATCGTTACGGAGGTGCGAGTTTTAAGAAAAGCATTGAGAATGATATAATGCTTATTCTAGGCACAAGGCATTTTCTGATAGCCTCTCCTGTGAACGTGACTTTTATCTGGCACGAGCCGAACAAACGCCGCGACAAAGACAATGTGGCATTTGCAAAGAAGTTTATTCTTGACGCTTTGCAGAAGTCGGGACGGTTGAAGAACGATAACAACAACTTTATCGCTGGGTTTAGGGACGAGTTCGTTTATGACGGGGGCGAGGGGGTGGAGGTCATTATTGAGAATGAAACACACTGACCACACCCTCTGCTGGTACTGTCGCCACGCAGTGCCGACAAAGGACGAGATGACAGGAGAATACCTCACAGGCTGTGCATGGTCCATATACCGCAGACCGGTTGAGGGTTGGAAAACACATCAGCACAGAATGTATGAGGCTCAAAAGGGCGGTATGATACATTCGTATACTGTGACGGAGTGACCGAGATTTGAGGAGGGGTAAAATGGCAAAGGGCAAAACACCCGAAGAACTGTTAAAGCAGTATTCGGCAGAAATTTTAAGGTCAATAGAGCGGTACAAGTCCATTATCGAGCATGGCTGCAGTGATCCATCATGGCCTGACGGCTGTAATGCCAACTTGTGCAGAAACCACGTTCTAGCGTATAAGCAATATATTCTGGATATCTGCACGGATAACGATTTGGAAATCCCACAGGAATATTACCTGCCAACGCCGCCTGAACAGGACAATCGCTTTATGGCTGACAAGACTAGCGAAAGGTACAAAAGGTTGAACAGCTACCCTGATTATAACGGCAGGCTGACAACGAGGAAAGTTGACTATGATGACAGTCAGATGAGTTTATAGGAGGGATAAGAGTGAAAACACATGATCTGAAACTTAGCATAGACTTTTGTGACGCTGTTCTGAGCGGTGAGAAAACTTTCGAGGTCAGAAAGAATGACAGGGGTTTTCAGACGGGAGATCTGATAAGATTTATACCGACTGACGGAACGTCTTATCGTAGCTTAGACGGCACAGTAAGAGAACACGCAAAACATGAGATATCAGGACATACATACAAGATAACATATATCCTCAACGGCTGGGGAATAAAGAATGGGTATGTTGTGCTGGGAATTAAGGAGTATAGACAAACTGAGGAGGTATAACAATGTCAAGATATATTGACGCAGAAAAGTTAAAGTGTTCTATTGATTCGGAAACAGACAGCATATTTGATTGGGATATGACCATAGAAGAACTTTATTATAACCTGTGCAAACTGGTTGATGATGAACCTACCGCAGACGTGCAGGAAGCAAGGCACGGAAAGTGGGAAAGCACAGAATTAATGTATGAAAACGGCTGTACAAGATGTAGTGAATGTAAAACAGAATATTATGCAAGCGATTTAGAAGAAATATGCGGCGATACGTTCCCGACTTATTGTCCACTTTGCGGAGCAAGAATGGACGGTGTTGCTAATGGCTGACCCTATGACCATGTCACGCCTGAAAGCCTACCGCAGGAACGCCTCAGCCATTGAGGACATCAAGACAGAGCTTTCGGGCAAGTACGTTGCCGACAGTATCAGCGTATGCACTCCACCGTCCTACACGCCCCACAGCACACGCATAGACGGCTTTCTGCCAAGCGGCGATACACTTTCGCTGCTGTGTGAGCAGGCACGTTTGGAGCGTGAACAGAGGGCTGTGGAGGAGTTTATCAAGGGGATAGAGGACTGTCAGACACGGCGAATGTTCGTGCTGAAATTCATCAAGGGTAAGACGTACTTGCAGATAGCTATGCAGGTGAGTGGTGGAAGAATCACAGAGGATGCAGTTGAAAAGAAGATAAAAAGATATATTTCAAAAAAATCTTGATTTGTCGGTTTTGTCGGTTTTCACTATGCTATAATTTATACTGAGGAAAGTGTAGATGTACCTCAGACTTGTACTTTCATTGAAGTCACCTCCAATTTTCTAAGCCCCGTAAGGGGCTATGCAGAACGTGAGTGCATGAGCTTGCGGTTTGCCCATACGGTCAGTTGGTTTCCCGACAAAGCCAGCACATAATATTTGAACCGCCGCCAAGCTTTCGGGCTTCGGGCGGTGTATGCAGGGAGAGCGTGCCAGCTCAACATCTGCTCCAACATTTACTTAACTCCTTATAATATATTTGCGAGAGGCACTCCTATGGGGGTGTCTTTTGCGTTTAGTACTTACAAATTCGTAGAAACAATGATCAAAAGCATTGACAAAATGAATTTATTTATGGTTAATAAATTCATATAAGCTGAAATATTTTCATATCTATATGCATATGACAGATGTATTTTAAAACTTATGGTTGACAACACTACGGCATTATGGTATAATATATAAGATTATTGCAATTAAAAATTGCGATGGTTAGACACAATGATTGAGAGTGTACAATAAGTAGTAAATAAAAAAAGAAGGCAGTTGGTGGCTACCTTCTTTTTGGGGCTTGTCTTATTTTGAATTAAACATCAAGTTAGTGATAACTGCTATGATTACATCAATGGTTGCTTCTGGGAAGATACGCAATGTGAAACAAATCACTAGTGTAAGAATAGACACTTCAAGCGAGCTATACATCCTACTACTCGATGAGCGGTTGTTTCTATCGCTCATATTATACACTCTCCTTTCTTGGTATTATTTTCTTTTAAAACTTGTCCTATTGCCTCACATTTAGTTCGGCTTGGTTTTAAATTGGTTATAAAAAAAGTACAAGTGGAAATACACTCCCACTTGTACTAACTTGCAACTCGAATACTGTGTCAAACAGTTGCTAAGTGATAAAGTTTGACACAATTTGGCTATTTGTGTGCAACAAAAATATAGTAGGATGTAGGTGCGATATATTCAATATCATTTTGAGTATTAACATTCTGATTTCCTCGTCAAATTTAAGGGCTTATTTTTTACAGTCTAGTCGCCATTTGTTATTTAAATTACGGTTGGTTTATTTTATTTGCAGTGTACTGCCATCCATGTATTATACATGGATTTTTATTATACATGGATTTTTTGGCCTTTTTATAAATAATATATTAACATTGTTTAAAGAATTGTCAGTTGGTTGAAATTTAACTTTTCATTAAATTTATATTTGTCGGTTTTATTATATCAGAGTATTTCCGTTAATATTGCGAAAATGAGTTTGGTAGCTTACCAGGCTCATTTTTTTTATAAATAAATTAGTTAATCGAGGTGAGGTGAATGCCGAATGAAAAGAATTTAATAGTTCCAAGCTCGAGTGAAGCTCGAAAAAACGGCTCAAAAGGCGGTAAAAAATCAGGCGAAGTCCGCAGACGTAAAAAGACTATGAAACAGGTAATGGACTTTCTGCTTGAACAGCCTGCCAATACCAGAGCCGACTATGAGTTCCTCGTTGAGCAGGGCATTGACCTTAACAGCCTCGACCCTGACTTCATAAATAATATGCTCCTCGTCAATGCGGCTCTTATGGCGAGGGCAAAGCAAGGGGACGTTGCAGCGGTGAAAGAGCTGCGTGACATTATCCGTGATGACGATATGCTCAAACATAAGATTAAATACGATAACGCAAGGCTCAGGCTTGAAAAACAAAAGCTTGAGCCTGTTTCTATGCCTGATAAGGCGTACAGCGGTATCCCTGCGAGCCTTGTTGCTCCTACGTTCTCACCCGTCCTGTTCGATATTGCAGAGCAGGAACATTCCGAGTATGTTTTCCCTGGCGGACGTGGCTCGACTAAATCTTCATTCTGCGGTCTGAACGTTATCGACCTGCTTATGAAGAACGAGAATATGCACGCCTGCGTCCTGCGTTCTGTGGCGAATACTCTTAAAGACAGCGTTTATTCTCAGATACTCTGGGCAATATCTGCACTTGGTCTTGATGATGAGTTTGCCTGCACAAAGTCGCCCCTTGAAATCACACGCATTTCAACAGGGCAGAAAATATACTTTCGTGGTGCTGATGACCCGCACAAGATAAAGTCTATTAAGCCGCCTTTTGGCTATATCGGCATCGTGTGGTTTGAGGAGCTTGACCAGTTCGGCGGTGAAGAAGCTGTGCGAACGATAGAACAGTCTGTTATAAGAGGCGGCGAGAGAGCATATAAATTCAAGTCTTTCAACCCTCCGAAGTCGGCTCAGAACTGGGCGAATAAGTACATCAAAGTGCCGAGAACGGACAGACTCGTTACCGAAAGCACTTATCTAACTGTGCCGAAAAAGTGGCTTGGCAAGCCTTTTCTTGATGACGCCGAATTTCTCAAAGAAACCAATCCCACTGCCTATGAGAACGAGTATATGGGCGTTGCAAACGGCACAGGCGGCAATGTTTTCGATAACGTCCTCATAAGAGAGATAACCGACGACGAGATAGCACAGTTCGATAACATCTATAACGGCGTTGACTGGGGCTGGTATCCCGACCTTTACGCTTTTGTCAGAGTGCATTACGCTCCTGCTCAGCACACGCTGTTCATATGGCAGGAGTACACCTGCAACAAAACAAAGAATGTTGATACCGCAAAGCATTTGCTGGAGCTTGGTATCACGGCAAACGATCTTATCACCTGCGACAGTGCAGAGAACAAGTCTGTTGAAGATTACAGAGCATACGGCTTGCTTGCAAGAGGTGCAGAGAAAGGCCCTAACAGCAGGGAGTATTCATATAAGTGGCTGCAATCTCTGCGAAGTATCGTTATAGATAACAAGCGTTGTCCTGTGGCTTGCGAGGAGTTCATCAACTGCGAATATGACAGGGATAAAGAGGGCAACGTTATAAGCGGATATCCCGACGGCAATGACCACGTTATCGACGCCGTTCGGTATGCAATGGAAAGAGTATGGAAAAGGCGGGGTCAGTAAGCTATGGGCATTATTTCAAAAATAAGGGAGTGGATAAGCAGAATGCTTTCAAAGTCAGATATAAAGGGCGTTTACGGTATTGATATCGCCGTGACGGACAGTATGATAAGAGCTATCGACAAGTGGGACAGAATGTATGCAGGTAATGCAGCACCCAAGGGAGTTCACTCTCTGCGGCTTGAACACGCTGTTGTGAGGGAGTTTGCAAACACGGCTATCAATGAAATGGCCCTGAAAGTTTCCAACGATAAGCTTGATGCCATAATGAAAAACGCCCTTGAAAACCTCAATAAAAATCTGCAAAGAGGTCTTGCAACAGGAGCAATGATAATAAAGCCGCTGGGTGCTGATAAGGTGCAGTATGTTCCGCAGTCGCAGTTCATTCCTGTGGAGTATGACGTGAACGGCAGGCTTATAAAGGTCATTTTCCCTGAGATAAAACGCATGGGCGATAATGATTACCGCATAAGGCTTGAATATCACGCTCTGGACTATGAAAAAGGGCTGACTATTACAAACAGGGCTTTCCGTTCCAATGACGGCGTGTCTCTTGGTGCTGAGATACCTCTCGCGGCTGTTGCAGAGTGGGCGGAGCTTATCCCTCAGATAGCCTATCCCCTTATGCTGCAACCCTCTTTCGGCTATTATGTCAACCCTATCGACAATACAGTTGACGGTTCACATTCAGGCGTATCAGTGTTCGCAGGGGCGGAAGAAGTCATAAGAAAAGCTGATATCCAATTCGGCAGGCTCGATTGGGAGTTTGAATCGGGAGAACGTGCAATAGACGTTGACGAGGCTGTGCTAAGACCTGTTACAGACCCGTTCACAGGTAAGAAACGTGCAGAAATGCCTAAGCTCAATGAACGGCTTTTCAGAGGGGTAAACGTGTCGGCTGGCACGAGCGGCGACTTTTATCACGAGTTCTCACCGCAGTTAAGGCAGGCGGATTTTATCGCAGGACTTGAAGAATACAAGCGTGAGATAGAGTTTGCTGTGGGGCTGTCCTATGGGGATATCTCAAACCCTCAGACAGTTGATAAGACGGCAACGGAGATAAAGTCCTCAAAGCAGAGAAAGTTCGATACTGTCACGGCGATACAGAATAATCTCCGTGTCTGCCTTGAAGACCTCTGCTATTCGCTGGCGTTTTATAATGGGCTTACTCAAAGCGGTTATGAGCTGTCTGTGAACTTCGAGGACAGTATCCTTGCAGATGATGAAACAAAGCGTGCAAGCGATCGTCAGGACGTTTCTATGGGCATTATGCCACTGTGGGAATACCGAATGAAATGGTATGGTGAGGACGAGGAAACGGCTAAGAAAATGACCTCTGACAGCACCGCAGAGGTAATAGAATAATGCTCAAAGCAAGCGAGATAGAGCGGGTTTCAATGGTTCTTGACAAGCCTCTGCGTGACCTTGAAATGCAGATAATGGAGGATATCGTCCGCAGGATAAAGATAAACGGCGAGATAACACGTTCGGCAGATTGGCAGATATACAGGCTTCACGAGCTTGGAATGAGCAAGCGTGAGATAAAGAAAGCCATAGCCGATAACCTTGACCTCTCCAAAGCTGAGATAAAAGAGCTGTACAATGATATCCTGCAAAAAGGCTATGAATGGGACGATAGCATATACAAGACCAAAGGCAAGGCACGGATACCCCTTGAAGAAAATGAGGGTCTGCAAAGGCTGCTGTCGGCTGTATCGGAGCAGACTTCGGGGGAGCTTAAAAACATATCTCAGTCACTCGGATTTGCAGTAAAACAGCCTGACGGCAAACTTAAATTCACGCAGGCGGCTGACTTTTATCAGCAGAGCCTTGATAACGCCATGATGGGCATAGCAAGCGGAGCGTTCGATTATAACACGGTCATAAAGAAAGTCATTTCGGATATGACGAACTCAGGTCTACGTACTGTGGACTATGCCACAGGCTGGAGCAACAGGGCAGACGTAGCCGCAAGGCGTTCGGTGATGACAGGGCTTTCACAGCTAACCGCAAAAATGAATGAGGACAACGCCAAAGAGCTTGGCACAGACTATTTTGAAGTCACTTGGCACAGCGGGGCTAGACCCTCTCACCAAGAATGGCAGGGCAAGGTCTACAGCAAAAAAGAGCTTGAAACTATCTGCGGTCTTGGTACTGTGACAGGTCTGTGCGGAGCAAATTGCTATCACGATTATTACCCCTTTATCCCCGGCATATCTGAGCGTTCCTACACAGACGAGGAGCTTGCACAGATGAACGCAGAGGAGAACAAGCCTGTTAAATACGGCGATAAAGAGTACACAAAGTATGAGGCTTTACAGCGGCAAAGAAAGCTTGAAACTGCAATGAGAGCCCAGCGACAGAAAATACATCTTCTTGAAGAGGCAGGTGCTGATGAGGAAGATATCATCAACGCACGCTGCCGATATCGTGGCACTTCCCAGGAGTATACAAGGTTTTCAAAAGCAATGGGTCTGCCTCAGCAGAGAGAGCGTGTGAACGCCGACGGACTGGGGAATATCGGGGTGGGAAAAACCAAGATAGACTTGACGCAAAAAGACTATAGTGATATAATTGATATGAAAGGTAAGATGTCGGATAGAGACGTGCGAAAGTGGTACAGACACCATAACAAAAATATCCCTCAGCTTATTGACAAAAGCAAGTCTATTGAAGAACAGGCAAGACAAGCTTGTGAACTGCGTAACAAGTATCGCTTTCAGGCAAGAGAGTTAATGGAAGATCAAAAAGCTCGTAAAACCCTTGACCAGACCGACCCTATCATTTCTTTTGAAGACTTGGTGTCAGATAAAATGGCACGAAAAAACATGAGCAGAGAAGATGCTGTAGCAGACACTTTGAAGACCGCTGTAAAAACACGAAGATCAGTAGATAAAAGGTATGGATTGGAGGATCGCAATGAAGAAATATGAATACAATATTTGCACGGCTGCGGACAAAGAAATTTTTGATAAGCAATGTGCAGCATTGGAAAAGCATATTCCAGGCATTGAACGGTCCGATATGCTGACAGATGTTGACGGCTCACAAACGCAGATATATGAATTAAACGGAAAGAAGATAATCGTACACAACAGTTACTATATTGACGCTGTGTACATTGATTCAGAAGTTGAACTTACAGAGTATTTCAAATGATAATTTTACCGCTTGACTAAGGTCGGGCGGTATTTTTATACCCAAAATCAGAAAGGACGGATAAATATGAATTTCGGACAGGCGATCGAAGAAGCAAAGAGAGGTAAGAAAATAGCAAGAAAAGGTTGGAATGGCAAAGGACAGTATGTTGAGCTTGCCACTAATGTTAGTTATAGATCACCTAATGGTACTGTGACAAATGTAGACCATAAGGATATGGGCAATAAAGCATTAGCGTTTGTGGGAACTTCTGGCGTACAACTTGGCTGGCTTGCAAGTCAAGCAGATATGCTGTCGGAAGATTGGCAGACAATGGACTAATCAAATATCGGAACTAAGCACCTTAACGGGTGCTTTTTTCATACCATTTCGTCCTTGATATGACGTTAAACTGTCAGACTTTCACACCGCAGACAGAGCGGTATATAAGCTATGTAGAAAGGACAAACATATGAAAAACATTTTTGAGATCCTTGCCGCTCTGGGTATTGCTATCCCTGAGGACAAGAAACAGGACATCACAAAACAGGTGGCAGAGAATTATAAGACTGTGGCTGAGTTTGAAAAGGTGAAAAGCCGTCTTGAGGTGGAGCGTGATAACTATAAGGACAGCCTTGATACCGCACAGAACTCTCTCAAAGAATTTGAGGGCGTGGACGTCAAGGAGCTTAACGGCAAAGTCGCACAGCTCACCGCTGACCTTGCTAAGAAAGATACCGAGTATCAGGCGAAGATATCTGATATGGAGTTTGACGCTGCCCTTGATAACGCTATCTCGGCAAGCAAGGCAAGAAATGTCAAGGCTCTTAAAGCTTTGCTTGATGTGGAAACTCTCAAAGCCTCCAAAAATCAGGCTGAGGATATCAAGACGGCTATCGAGAACGTGAAGAAAGATAACGATTATCTTTTTGAAAGCTCCGAGCCTATCAAGAACCCGGTTGCTCCCACGGGGACTCCTGCCGCAGGTGAAGTGAGCAAGGAAACCTTTGCAAAAATGGGGTATATGCAGAGGTTGGAACTTAAACGAACAGACCCCGAAAAATACGAACAGTTGAAAGGATAGGATATTATGAAAATGACAAATGGCATTAGAATTTCTATGCAGTATTTCGCAGAGCAGACAAAGATCACCGACCTTATCGATCCTGAGGTAATGAGTGATATGATCGACGCAAAGATAGAGTCTAAGATAACTGTATCTCCCTTTGCGAAGATAGACAGAAAACTCGTTGGCGTGCCTGGCGATACTATCACAGTGCCGCAGTACAAGTATATCGGCGACGCAGTTGATGTTGCAGAGGGCGTTGAGGCTGAAACTGTCAAGCTTGAAACAGACTCCACTCAGGCTAAGGTGAAGAAAGCCATGAAAGTGGTGGAGATAACCGACGAGGCTGTTCTCAGCGGCTATGGCAATCCTGCGGGTCAGGCGACTTCACAGCTTGCAATGTCTATCGCTTCTAAGGTGGACGCAGACAGCATGGACGCACTTATGAAAGCCCAACTCATCTATGACGGCTCGACCTCTGCTATCTCTTACAGCGGCATTGTTGACGCTGTTGACAAGTTCAACGAGGAGCTGAATACCGAAAAGGCTATGTTTATTAATCCTCATCAGAACTCACAGCTTAGAAAGGATCCGAACTTCATTTCAGCAGATAAGTATGACGGCAATGTGGTAATGACAGGCGAGATAGGCAAGATAGCGAACTGCCGTATCGTTCCGTCAAAGAAAGTTTCACTTAACGAGGCTATCCCAGAACAGTATGTGAGAGTTGACAGCGATGCAGAGGGTGCGAAGGAAGTTGTTGCCGACAGCACATCTTCACCGACTACTTCACAGATAAAGCTCGGCTCAGTAACGCCTTGTGCAGAGGGTTACGCTCCAAAGGTGGGTGACTATGTTGTAAAGAACGCCGCTGTCAAGGCTGGTACTTTCTACACATGTCCTATCATCAAGCTCAACGCTGATACTGAAACAGAGGACGAAACATCAGCTCTGACTATCTACCTCAAGCGTGACACCAACGTTGAAACTGAAAGAGAGAGCAGAAAACGCTGTACAGACATATCTGCTGACAAGCATTACACTGTGGCTATCTCAGACCAGTCAAAGGTAGTGCTTGCAAGATTCAAGAAGTAAAGAGGTGTGGCAGTATGAAAGCATATGCAAGCGAGAGCTACTATATAGGCGTTTATCTTTGCGGCAAAGAGCCTGACATATCTGCCGCTTTTAACTTCTATGCAATGCAAGCCACAAGCCTTATAAAGCAATATACCCTTGACAACGTTGACGAGAACGATATCCCCGAAGAAGTGAAAATGTGCTGCTGCGAGCTTGCGGAGAATATCTTCAAGGCAGAGCAGGAGGGTGCCACTCAGGGGGTATCTTCCGAAAGCGTTGGGGGCTGGTCGAAGTCATATGAAAGCTCAGATATCCGCAGACAGAACGCTGACAGAGCCGTTCACGATATCGTGTACAAATGGCTCAGCGGAACAGGGCTGCTTTACAGAGGGGTGAGGTAAATGCTTGCAAACAGCGATTGCACAGTGTATCTTTTCGACAAGCAGACAGGGGGATTTGTGCGGAAATATGCAGAGAAAGTTTATTGGTGCGAAAACAGGTCGGGAAGTATCGTGAAAAGCGGTATGCAGACCTCAGACAGCACAAGGGTGTATTTCTATGACGATAATGCACCGAAAACCCCTGCAAAGGATATGCTTGTGAGAGGAAAATGCGAGTTTGAGTTCGATAATCAAACGCCGCAGAGCATATCTGAGAGCATGAAAATGTTCCGTGGGGAGTATGACTTTGTTACGGTAATGAGCATTGATGATTATATGTTCGGCGGTCTGCCGCATATGGAGGTGAGCGTGAAATGAAGATAGGTCAGCCTATGGACAGCAGGGCTATCACTTGGGATAAGTCCTTTGCAGGCAAGTATTCAGAACGTTTTGATAAGGCTCAAAAGTTCATTGACGCCGAGTGCATAAGGCATATGGTGAAGTATACACCTACCCTCAGCACTAATCTGAGAAAGTCTGCCACGAGAGGCACAAAAATAGGCAGCGGCAAGATACAGTATCTTGCACCTTACGCACGCTATCAGTATTACGGCAAGCTTATGGTATCCTCTGTCACAGGCTCATCTTACGCCCGACAGGGTGAAAAGAAAGTGTTGACGGACAAAGACCTTGTTTACAGCACTTTTAAAGAGCCACTTGCCGGCAAGCTTTGGTTTGAGCGAATGAAAGCCGACAAGAAAAAGCAGATACTCAGAGGAGCGGCGGCGATAATGGGAGGCAAAACGAAATGAACATAATTGAGCTGGTGAAAGATATCTTGCAGCAGTTTCCGAAAATATCGGAGGTTTGCAATGATATTCATATCGACTTTACCGATGATACGCCAACAAATTACGGCTTGTCCTCGACAGGCGACAGCCTTATAAGTTCGGATATTCTGGGCGGTCAGACAAGACAGCATAACTTCATTCTCTATGCTGTGTATCAGTCTATGAATGATTTTGACAGAATGTCAAACAGCGGCGTACTGCTTGAATTGCAGATGTGGCTTGAAAGCTATGCAAACAAGCATAGAGATACCACGTTCACTACCATAACAGAGGGCGAGGAAAGGACAGGCGTTCTTGAAAAGCTCACCTGTGCAAATGGAATGATATACGCAATACCAAATGAAAACACAAACGATACTGTGCAGTATCAGTTACAGATAGCGGCACAGTATCAGATATAAAAGGAGGAAAACATATGCCTGATTATTCATACAAGAGCGGAAAGCTCAACAGAAGTCATCTTCTGCATTATCTTGACACTACATTCGCAGCGGTCGCCTCATCACCAAGCTGGTATCTTCTCGGCAAGGACGTTGAGGACGCAAGTGTGGCACTCAATCCTGACACTTCCACAAAGAAGAATATCCTTGATGAAACCACAGTTGAGGACAACGGCTATGAGCCTGAGTTCGACCTTGACACATTCTATGCAAAGCCCGGTGACGCACTTTACGAAAAGCTCAAGGATATCATGATGAATCGTCTTACCGGTGACGCCTGTAAGACAAGCGTGCTTGAAGTCATCGTTGACAAGACCACAGGTGCGTATGACGCATGGACGGAAGATGTCATAGTCAAGCCGCAGTCTTATGGCGGACCACAGGGTGGCGTAAATATCCCGTTCAACTGCACTTTTGCAGGAAACAGAGTGAAAGGCTCTGTCACCTTTGCAGCAGGCGTGCCAACGTTTGCAAAGACTACGGAAGAATAAACTATATGACAAACATATGAAAGCACTTCGTTCAGAGTGGAGTGCTTTTTGTTTGCCATAATACAGAAAGGACGATAGAAATGTCAATGCAGTCAATAGATTTTAACAGCGGCAATTACAAAGAGTACGCTATAAACGGCGACGAGAACAGAGTGATAAGGATAAACGTGTCAGACGTTGGTATCATCACAAGGATACAGGACGCTATGAGCAAGGCTGACAATATCGCAGAAGAAGTGTCAGAACGTGAGAAAAAAGAGGATAAAACTCAGCTGCTCAGGGAATATGACCAGCGTGCAAGAGATATGGTGAACAGCATATTTGAAAGTGATGTGTGTACGGCGGCACTGGGCGGCATAAATGTATTTTCTATGGGTTCAAACGGCAAGCCTGTGCTTTTCAATTTCCTTGAGGCACTCCTTGCGGTGGTGGTGCAGGAGATAAAGTCAACGCAGACGGCGGCTCAGATAAAGCTTGAAGAAAAGGTGGAGAAGTACATAGCTCCCGTTGTTGCTCAGCCTGCGGTCAATGTGGCGGAGCTTTCTGACGAGGACAAAAAGGCTCTGCTCAGGGAGCTGCTGAAATGATAGGCAACTTGCCCACAGCCCTTGAAATAGGCGGCAAAGAGTATGCCATACACTCGGATTTTCGGGTCATACTGCGGATCTATTCAGCCTTTGCAGACCCCGAACTTGACGAGCGTGAAAAGTGCTATGTGTGTCTTAAATGCCTTTATGCTGAGGATATCCCACGAGAACATTTGCAGGAGGCTGTCAACAAGGCTTATTGGTTTGTGGGCGGTGGAGATGTTCCACAGGAGAGCGTTCAGCCTACAAAAACTATCGACTGGGAGCAGGACGAGAGTATTATTTTTCCTGCGGTGAACAAGGCGGCAGGCTTTGAAACGAGGACGGTAAAATATCTTCATTGGTGGACTTTTCTCGGCTATTTCAATGAGATAGGCGAGGGGCTTTTTTCGTCTGTTATAGGCATACGGCAAAAGCTTAACAAGGACAAAAAGCTTGAAAAATACGAGCAGGAGTTTTACAGAAACCACCGCAATATGATAGACCTTAAACGAAAGCTCTCAGCAGAAGAGCAGAGGGCTGAAAACGAGGACAAAGAGTTTCTGAAACAACTGACGGGAGGTGAATGACAATGGCTGACGGGTGTTTGAATTTTGACACCAACATAAACAGCGAGGGCTTTGAAAAGGGCTTGAAAAGCCTTTCCGATATGGTGGGGGATATCAAGCCAAAACTTAAAAGCCTTGCAATGGCTGTGACGGCAGCATTCTCCGTCAAGAAGCTTGTGGACTTCGGCAGGCAATCCATAGAAACAGCCTCAGACCTTGCGGAAGTTCAGAACGTTGTTGATACGGCTTTCGGAGAGTCCAAGCAGAAAATGGAGGACTTCGCTGACACGGCTGTCAAGACCTACGGCATTTCAAAGCTCACCGCAAAGCAGACAGGCTCAAACTTCATGGCTATGGCAGCAGGAATGGGGCTTGCCAATGACAGTGCAAGCGATATGGCTATGGCTCTTACAGGGCTGTCTGCGGATATGGCGTCATTTTATAATGTCGGTCAGGACGTGGCAAGCACGGCTCTGAAATCGATATTCACAGGGGAAACTGAGACCCTCAAACAGTTCGGTATCGTTATGACGGACGCCAATTTGCAGGCGTATGCACTTTCAAAGGGTATAACGAAGTCAACTGCCGATATGTCGCAGGCTGAAAAAGTTCAACTGAGATACAATTACGTTATGTCGCAAACGGCTCTTGCACAGGGCGACTTTGCAAAGACTTCTGACAGCTGGGCAAACCAAACTAGAATACTCTCTGAGCAATGGAAAGAGTTTGGAGCGACTATCGGCACTGTGCTGATGAACGTTCTTCTGCCTGCTGTCAAGGCGATAAACAGTCTGCTTTCACAGCTCATAGCTTTGGCACAGGGGGCAGCGAGGGCACTTTCAGAGGCGTTCGGTTTTGAACTAAGCAACAGTGCAGACGAGGCTCAAAGCATAGTGAAAAGCACCTCTCAGGCGGCGGATAATTACAGCGATATAGCCGACAATGCACAACAGACTCAGGAGGCACAGGAAGGCTCTCTTGCAAGCTTTGATCAGATGAACAAGCTGAATGATGAGAGCAAGTCAGACAGCACTGAGGTCAGCGGAGCTGGGGAGATAATGCAGCCTTCCGGGACTAGCGTTGAGGTGGATACGGGTAAGGCAGATAAAAAGCTGTCTGACTTTTTCACATCAGTGAGAACTCAGTTTGAAAAGCTTGCAGACTATCTTAATAAGAATTTTAAGCCTATTTTCGCTGATATATGGAGCGGACTTGAAAGAGAGAGCATTGAACTTGTTCAGATACTCGGCGGAGTTTTCAGCGATATAAAGTCGCTTTCCGAACCGCTCAAAGCTTATTTTATAAACGATTTTACACCGCTTATGCAGACCGCTTTCAGCACGCTTGGCAAGATAGGCATAGGACTTTTTGACAGCTTCAACAAGGTGTTTTCTGATATCTGGAATGTGGCAGTGTTCCCTATACTGCAAAACTTTCTCACTGTAGGATTACCCCTAATAGCGGATTTTGGCACGCAGGTATGGAACACGTTAGGCGTACTGTTTGACAATATAAAAGAGATCTTCGATACCTTGTGGAACGGCGTTGCACAGCCTGTGCTGAACGCCTTGAAAACACTGTGGTGCGATACATGGCAGAGCATTTCAAACTTTTGGAACGAGTGGGGACAGCCTATATTTGACGGCATAAACGAGGGTATAACCACCACAAAGAACGTATTCCTCAATCTGTGGGAAACGGTCTTGAAACCTGTGTTTGACAAGCTCATGGACGTGGCTGACAGCGTTTGGACGGAGCACTTGAAACCTCTGCTTGATGAGTTTCTCGACTTTGTGGGAACGCTTATCACAAGCGTTCTGAGCATTTACAACAAAGCCATAGCACCTGTTGTGAACTGGCTTGTGAGCATACTCGGACCGATAGTCAGCAGTGTGCTTGGCAAGATAATAAAGACAGTGGGCGATGTCATAAGCAATATAATTGACGCCGTGAAGAACATCATTTCAGCACTTAAAGGCGTTGTGCTGTTCATAACGGGAGTGTTCACCGGTGATTGGAAAAAAGCTTGGCAGGGTGTAAAGAAGATTTTCAAAGGCGTATGGGACGCACTTGTTGACATAGCAAAAACACCTATTAATTTGATAATCGGGCTTATAAATGGTCTGACAGGTGTAGTTGAGGACGCTTTGAATTGGATAATCGACGGCATAAACGAGCTGAGCTTCACGACACCTGATTGGCTTCCCGGTGATCTTGGTGGTCAGACATTTGGCTTTGACCTAAGCCAAATTGATATCCCTGAAATACCCAAACTTGCTCAAGGTGCAGTGATACCGCCGAACTCTGAGTTTCTTGCAGTTCTGGGCGATCAGAAACGTGGCACGAATATCGAGGCACCGCTTGATACTATCACGCAGGCTGTTTTGCAGGCTCTTGTGTCTTATGGCGGAGCGGGTGGAAATCAGAAGATAAGCGTTACCATACCGCTGACGCTCAACGGCAGGACTATCACGCAGATAGTTATTGACGATATCAATGACTATATCAAACGCAACGGCAGGTCGCCAATAAGGGCATAGGAGGTGCAGAAAATGAAAAGTAAAGGACTTATTTTTGGCAGTGAAAGGGTCGCCACGCCTGCGGAAGTCAGTTTTACAAATAACAAGATATGGTCGAACAATGCAGGGCGAACGGCTAACTGCAAAATGGTGGGCGACATAAGAGCCATAAAGAAAACCGTCACGCTGAAATGGTATCACCTCACAGGTGAGGAGACGGCAAAACTCAATGAATATATCTCCAACGTTGACAGACCGTTTTTCAGTATCACGCTCCTTGACGAAACATTTCAGGAAAGCACTTTTGACGTTTATGCAGGCGACCCAACTTATGAGGTTTTCGGCTGGGACGAGAACAAACAGTTCTGCAAAGGCGTTGCGGTGGACTTGATAATGCAGTAAGGGGGGCGTTTGAATGTACAAAACAGGGGAGCTTGTCTCTCAGCGTATCGAGAGCTATTGCCGTACTTGGCGTTTGTGGATAGAGAATGCAGAGGGCGTTATATCAGGCGACAGCATTATGTCTGCTGACAGCTCAATGCAGTCAACAAGCCTTTCCGATGACATCGAACTTGGAGCAGTATGTTCACAGTCATGGAATATGACCATAAGCGACACCAAAACAGCTTTTCTCGGCAAGGAATATGACACATATCTCTACCTTGTGGACTATGAAACTGACGGCATACTCGCAGACGAAAAAATACCAATGGGACGTTTCACCTGCGTAAAATCAAAGAAATCAGGCGGCAGCGTCCAGCTGACAATGGCGGATAGACTGTACTTTTCGGATAAGCCATATGTACCGCATATTCCTATCCCAAACTGGAATAAAGCCGTTGAAGACGACATTTGCAGACAACTAGGCTTGCAGAACGGCAATGACTATACACAGGTGCGGCTGCTGCGTGATAAGAACGGCAGACGGCTAAGAGATAACAAAGGCAGACTGCTGTACTCAAAGTATTTCTACTTTGAGGTCGGCTCCGTGCCAAAAGACGTGACCATGCGGCAAATGCTGTCTTACCTTGCCTCAGCTCAGGGGCAGTTCGGGTATGTTGACAGGTACGGAAAGTACGTCCGAAAGTGGTATGGTAAGAGCGTGAAAACGTTGGATAACAACACGATAGACCTGCCTACTCTTAGCGAACGACAAAACGTTATCGTGGGCATTATCTGCAAAGTCAGTGACGATGAAACGTTGTCGCTAGGCGTGACAGATACAACGCAGGGTAGAGTTTTGGAGTTTGAAAATCCATACATGACAAGCTCTCTCTTGCGGTCGCTTTGGCACAGACTGCAAGGCTTTTCGTGGTACACTACAGAATTGTATCACAGGCTTGGCGACCCACGTTTCGATATCGGGGACGTGGTGACTTATGACAGTGGCTCAGGGTCATATGACATACCAATAACAAATTTAGGATTTAACTTTGACGGCGGACTGAGTGCTGACATCTCAGCAGTGGGTCTGAGCGTTGAAGAACAGCTTTAAGGAGGCAATCAAATGGCTGAAAATATACAGGTGCAGGATATCACGGAGAACGATTATTCCATCCAGAAAGCAGGTGAGGAAGTTGACGCACTTCTTGACAAAGCGGCAACGATAGATGCAATGAGTAGTCAGCTTAACCATGTTGGTTCTATCGCTACAAGTACGAAAAGCACTGTGGATAAAATTCACTTCGGAACGGTGGAGTATAAGCTGGCAAAGGCAAACTCAATGGTTCAGATACCTCTGAAACTCGGTTTCACACCTAAGCAGATCATACCTTCACTGAGAAAGTATGGTACGCCAAATCCATATCTGACGTTCTGTACTACTGTTGCGGAATACAGCGGCAGCTTAACATTCATCATTTGTATGGGAAAGAATGACGGTCCGGAAATTTTAGATGTTCCAGCAGGAACATACTACGTTGACTATATAGCGATAGAATAAGAGGTGATTAAATGACAATAACACTAAACGCAGACTATGACGTAGCCCTAAGCACAGCCCTGCTGGGCTACGTCGGCGAAACAAATGCTAGACCTGTGTCGGTCGAGGGCATGGAGGTAGACGGAGCAGACCGCTATGTGCTGACGATAGACTATGGCGATGGCGTGACGTATGAGGTCGATATCACAGGTGGCATATGGACGCCTACGGCAGATGTCTTGCGTTCAGCACAGACAGTATCGTGTCAGATATCAGCACGGAGATATGACAACGGTGCTTACACACTGGTGAAAAAATCGAAAATTTTCAGCCTACGGATAGGCCAGGCACTGACCGACGGCGTTGCACCGATACCGTCACCAAGTGTGGCAGTTGATGCACTGGATAGAATGACGGCACTGGGAAACCGTATCACAGCCGACGTTCAGACAGCAAAGTCAGCCGCAGAAACAGCGACAACAGCGGCAGAGTTCGCAAAAAAATCAGCCACAGCCGCAGGAGTATCAGCCGATACCGCAGAACAGGCAGCAAGTCGTGCCGAAACCGCAAAGACATCTGCTGAAACGTCCGCTACGCAGGCAGAAACCGCCATGCAGGGTGCAGATACTGCACGTCAGCAGGCGGTCGCTGCACAGAACAACGCTAAGATATCCGCAGACCTAGCGGCTAATGCGGCACAGCAGACAACAGCCGACAAGACCGCTACAGCAGGCTACGCACAGACCGCAAAGACAGCAGCTGACAGTGCTGTGGCGGACAGGCAAGCGGTGCAGGATATGGCAACGCAGGTGACAGCCGACAAGGCTATTGTGGCAGAAAACGCCGCACAGGTCGCCACAGACCGCAAAGCCGCTGAGAACGCTGCACAGACAGCACAGGCGGTGGCTGATAATTTGTCAAAAAAAGATTTCACACTAAGGCTAAACGAAAATAGCAGCGTGACGCTGATATATAAATCGGAAACGGAGGAATCATGATGGCAGAGACAATAGACCTTGTAAGAGACTCAACAATGCAGGAGACAAACCGCATTTTGACCCTTATTGCAGGCAAAGAGGGCGGCTTTACGCCGAAAAGTTGGAAAGATGTGCAGCTCATTGTACGTCAAGGCTTGGCGAAAACGTATTTTTCAGTTGGCGACCAGTTTACGGTAGAAAAAGCTACCGCTATCAATGCGACCGTAGGAAACACCACTGGCGAAACGTCAGGAGTGACGTCAGCTACTGTAGATATCAGTACTTTTGTAGCTCAGATAGGCACAGCACATAGTGACGATTACGAGTTCACTTATGACGGTGCAGCGTGGCACTATGGCGATACGGCGGTATCGCTTGCGGCGTATGGTATAACTGTAGCCGGAACAGCTAAGCTTGGCGACGCTGTCGTGGTACACGAAACGGCGTCTAAGATGATCGTTACTGTGCTTGGTATTGACCAGGACACACCGGCAGAACCTCAGCTGGAGCACTCGCTGACGCTTGGTTGGCAGGACTGCTATGCTGAGTTGCAGTATGACGGCACAGAAACTTTGTTCGCTTTTCCTGATGGCTTAGCTGCTGGTACATATCATTTCACTATCGACAGCACCTACGATACCACAAACAACGATTACAGCGGATATCAGTTCACGCTGACGAAAGCTATCCCTCAGAATGGTGTGATAATGTTTCCCTGGGTCTACAACACGAAAGCGTCAACCACAAAGGTATCAAGCTATGCAAGTACATCTGCCACATCGTCATTGGAGACAGTATCGGTGACCAACGGTACAGACGGAACGAGTCTCGGCAATGCTACGGTTGCAGGCACACCTGAAAGCAGTATCAACAGCATACACAGAGCAAGATATGGCTCTAACAACTGGAAAGAATCTGCTATGAGACAGCTTATCAACAGCGGCAAGGTTGCTGGGCAGGTATGGACACCGCAGACTAAGTATGACAGACCGCCAAACTGGGTGACAAGCACAGCTGGTTTCCTGTATGGTATGGATCCCGACTTCGTAAGCGTTATCGGCAAGGTCAAGAAGAGAACGGCAAAGAATGTTGCCAATGAGGGCGGCGAATATGAGGACAGCGTTGAGGAAGTGTTCTTGCTGTCACGGTCTGAGGTGTATGCAGGCAATGAGAGTAACATCAACGAGGGTGGTCCGTATGATTACTTCAAGGACTTTTCCGACTCGGCAGCTGCAACTGCTGGTAAGGATACCAACAGAATTAAGTACAGAAACAATAGTGCAAAAAACTGGTTGCTGCGAAGTCCCGACGTCGGCTACGCCAACGGCGTGCGTGTCATCTATCCGTCAGGAGAGTTGAACAGCTACAGTGCGTACGGTGCTTACGGAGTCGCCCCAGCTTGTTGCATCGTGTGATGTGAGAGGAGGATAATCATGTTTAAATATAGTCCAGTAAAAAAGCAGATAATCGAAGAAAGAAACAAAAACGCAGTGCTCAGGTCGACAAATGCCGAACTGACTGCGAATGTGGACTACCTGTCTATGATGTGCGGTGTGGAGTTGGACGATGAAAGCGAGGAGGTATGTGAAGATGAGCAAGAACTATCATAAAGTCAAAGACTACTATGATCGTGGGCTGTGGTCGTCAGAAAGGGTCTATAACGCCGTTGGCAAGTGGATAACGGCTGAGGAGTATGAGGAAATCACGAGGGAAAAGTATGAAAGGGAGAAACAGAAATGAAAGAAAACACAACAAAAATAATCATATCAGCAATAGCCGCAGGGCTGTCAGCATATTTTCGTGTTATGGCGATACCTATAGTCATTCTGGTGCTTGTGATGATCATTGATTATATAACAGGAATGTGGAAAGCATGGAATAGGGGCGAGTTGTCAAGCCGTGTCGGTCTTAAAGGGCTTTTCAAGAAAGTTGGGTACATATTTGTGGTGGCAGTGTCAGGCGTGCTTGATTGGCTCTTTATCTCAGGACTTTCACAGATAGGCATTGAAGTAAACGTCAGCTTTTACTTCGGTCTTATCGTGACGATATGGTTTATCATCAACGAGTGTATTTCTATCTTGGAAAATCTTGCGGTGATAGGTATACCATTGCCGTCATTCTTGGTGAAGATCGTACACAAGCTTAAAATCACAGTTGAAAACAAAGTGGATACAAACGAAAGCGAGGAATAGAAAATGACATATGATGAGTTTATCAAAAAGCACAATGGTGTAGCTGTTAACTATGACGGTGCAGCAGGCAAACAGTGTGTAGACCTTGCAACGGCATATTTTAACGAGGTTTTCAGTTCAGGTATCAAGAATTTCTGGTATGACGCTCACCATTTTTGGGATTTGTTCGACAAGAACACTTGGCTGAAAACGAATTTCACAAAGATAAAAAACACGCCAAGTTTAGTGCCGAAAAAGGGTGATGTAGCGATATGGTCAGGCACGTTGAATGGCGGCTGGGGTCACATAGCAATCTGCACGGGAGAGGGCAACACGAGTTATTTTTATTCGTATGACCAAAACTGGAGCGGAAAAGCCTGCACTAAGGTCAAGCATAATTATGACCACATTGCAGGCTTCCTGAGACCAAAGAACCAGAGCAAGATAAGTGCGAAAGTGCTTGACAAGACAGGCTACAAGCAGGGCAACAAAACAAACGGTGTGCTTGCACTCAAGGAGCTGCTGCTTATTGCAAAGGCGGTCAAACTCCACAGTGTGGGCATGGACAAGAACGGCACATATGGTACAGGCACAGCAAAAGCCGTGAATGCTTTGCTGAAAAAGTGGGGGTATTACGAAAACGGCATTGCAGGTGTGAACTTCATCAAGAAACTCAGCAACGAGATTACAAAGAAGATAAAGTAGGTAGAATTTCAGCCGACAGGGATTATTCCTTGTCGGCTGTTTTTGTTATGAAGTACCAAAGCACTATGTTCTATTGCTGATAACTGCTGATTAAAGTAACATCAACAATTTAGGAAAACTTTTTTGAAAAATCACTTGACAAAGTTCTATTGATGTGTTATAATACTATCATCGAAGGGAGGGCGTAAAAGATGTTGACAGAAATCGGCAAGTTTCTCAGAAGATATCGTATTGACAATGGTCTCCTGCTTAAGGATATGGCTGGTAAAGTTGGAGTTACATCAGCCTACTTGTCTGCTGTTGAAAATGGCAAGAAACGGCCAACCGAAGATTTAGTGGGTAAGATCATAAACGCTTACGATTTGGATTCGGAAAAGGCAACAGAGCTTAAGGAAGCTTATTTCCGGAGCGTAAACGAAATCTCAATTAGCACAGCAGGGTATTCGACCGAGCAAACAAATTTGGGACTTATCTTTGCACGGAAGATTGACTCGCTTACAAGTGATGAGATTAACAGCTTGATTAAAATTTTAAATAATAAGAGGTGATCGCTATTGAATCAAGTTATTGCAGAACCTATGAGTACGAAGAATATTCTGTTTTTAACTAATACTCTTCGCAAAAAGTTTAACTTATACGATTGTACATATTTCCCAATCGTTGAGTTCATAGAGACTGTGTTACCAGAAATAGACCCGAAGTTTTCATACTTGTATGTCGATAAAGCTGAAATGCCTGACACATACGCATATTTTGATAATGAAACAAAAGTTATGGTTATTCGTGAAGATGTTTATGAGAGAGCGTTAAATGGTAGTGGACGTGATAGGTTTACATTGGCACACGAACTAGGACATTATGTTCTCCATAGTTCAGGTGTGCAGTTATGTAGGAGTGACGGCGGACGTGTTGTTACATATTGTGACCCAGAGTGGCAGGCTAACACATTTGCAAGCAAGTTGCTTATGCCGGATCATCTAATATACACGCTGACACCGTCAGAAATCTCAAAAGAATTTGGCACGTCTTATCAGGCAGCAGAAATTGCTCTGTATAAAGCAAAAAAAGCCAAGCTCGCAACTTGACTTTTCATACCACTTGCTATCGAAACTGTGTTTGTCAGCAATGTATTCTCAACAATTACATTATATCATAGTTCTTTCGAGTTTGCAAGGGGTTTTATAAACTTTTTTGCAAAGGGGGAATGTCTATGTACATTTTCACGGCGTATATTACGACGAAAGATGGACGCAGACTCTATGCTAAACAATATGGCATGAAGGCGTTCCGTATCTGGATTGATGACGACATGGTAAAAAATTAATATAGACAGTATGTGAGCTGACAACATACTTCTGCAACAATTAAACCAGCCGTCTCGGACTTTTATGGGTCTGAGGCGGCTGAAATTGTTTTAAAACCACTGCATTTTATTTGATTTTTTGCCACTTTGACCTATCTTCAAGGACGGTTTGAACGTACAGCTGACGTGCAATAAGTCACGAAAACGGCGTATCTTCGTTGTTTTTATGAACTTGGTAAGGACGAGGTCACCGGTTCAAGCCCGGTTAGCAGCTCCAATGCATATCCGCTTTACGTCAAGTAAGGCGGTTTTTTTTGTGCGAAAATAAGAGAGCGAACTCTTTGAAAGAAATCGCTCTCATTGTTGATACATTTAATCTGAGGTAGATATGACTAGCTCATGGGGAAATTAAAGGGACGTTATAGAACCATCAGGATAAACCATATATGGATACTCGTACCCTAAGCCGAATGGGTCACCCCACATCTGAGTACCCGTGCCGTAATCGTTTCCGTTCGGTGTCTTACCTTCCTCTATCGTTCCATGTTGCCAATTTCCGTTTTCATCTTGCCAAGACCAAGACTGACCGCCACCAGAGCCTCCGCCGTTGTTATCGGAACTACCTCCGCCATTGTTGTTGCTAGAGCCACCATTGTTATTGTCAGAGCCACCGTTGCCACCATTGTCATTGGAGTTACCACCATTGTTGTTGCTAGAGCCGCCGTTGCCTTCGTTGTTGTTAGAGTTGCCTCCATTGTTATTGGAGTTACCTCCGCCATTGTTATTGCTAGAGCCTCCGTTGTTGGTGCTAGAGTTGCCTCCATTATTATTGGAGTTGCCGTTGTTATTATTGTCAGAAGTCTCCTCGACCTTCTTGTCCTTCTTCTCTTCCTCTGGCTTTTTCTTGATGACGAGCTTTGATGTGGCGGTCACTTCATTACCGCTGCTGTCCTTAGCCTTGTAGGTGATAGTGTATTTTCCAGCCTTGTAATCAGATTTCTTTGCCTTACCGTCAAGCTCCGCTGTGAACTCTACACTCTCATCATAGTTATCCTTTACAGATACCCCTTTCTTGAAATCAGGGAGCTTACCACCCTCCGTTATTTCATACTTCTCCTTGATACCCGTGAATTTAGGTTTCTCACTGTCAACTACCGTTACCGTGATGTTCCAAACCTCTTCCTCTCCTGTGGCAAGCTTGATGTTAAGTGAAATGCTCTGTACGCCCAACTTGTCAAGTGTTATCTTTTCTTCGCCGCTGGCAAATGCAGCTGTGTCTATCTTATCATCGCTCAGTTTAGCAGCAAGTTCAGCTGCGGTCATTTCGCTGCCTGCCTCAAGCTCACATTCAAACACCTTAGGCTCTTTCACCTCAGCCTCAGAGCTGCTTTCCTCAGCTGCGGAAGATACTGAACTTGTGTCCGCAAGGCTGCTTGCTGTGTCTTTCTTGTCCTCGTCATTTCCGCAAGCGGTAAGAAATACCCCTCCTGCTATCGCCAAAGCTGCTGCCGCAACAATAATGTTTCTCGCCATTTTTGATACCCCTCTTTTAATAGATTTTCCAAATACTCTAACTTCAAGTGCCTTAGGCACGTCAGTTTCATTCTCCATACCCTCAAGACCGGCTCTGAGCCAGAAGAACGGAATGATACATCTGAACTTCTTGTTCTCTTCTTTCTCAAGGCGTTCTATCTCGTCACGCATTTTCTTAGACGCTCTGCTGAGCCTGCTTTTCACAGTACCCAAAGAAACTTCAAGCGTGTCTGCTATCTCCTGCAAACTCATTTCATCGTAATACCTGAGTATCACACACATACGCTGCTCCTCAGGCAGGCTTTCAACTACCCTGCGTACACATTCGATAACGTCCTTGTTTTCAAGCAGCTCGTCAGGTATCTCGCCGTCAATGTCCTCAAGCTCGAAATCCTCGCCGTCCTCTGTCATATCTGACAGGTGCATTGGCTTTGCCTTTTTGAGATAGTCACGACAGCGGTTAGCCACTATCTGATTGAACCAAGCAGGGAACTTTTCATCATTCTCCAGCTTATCAAGGCTCGCAAAAGCTTTGATGTAGCTGTCCGAAACGATATCAAGGCTTTCTTCCTCGTCCTTAGTTATCTTCATTGCCACGAAATATGCGGCACTATTTGTTGCGAGATACAAGCCCTCCTGAGCCTTCTTGTCGCCCTGTCTCGCTTTCTGCACCAACTGTGCAAGTTCTGTCTGAGCCATTATCAATTCTCCCGTCATTCAAAATTCTGTTCCAGAGCATACGCTGTTTTTCGTCTGAAAGTCTGCAATCATCAGCCATTTGAGAAAGAACATCGTGCAAAAATCTGCCTTTCACATATGCCCTCCTTTCTGCCCTCTGTCTATAAGACGATTGAAAAGCAAAAAGGTTCCCGATTTTATGAAAAAAATTTTTTATTTTTTTGCTCGGTCAACATCATTAAGAATTTATAATGTTACAGTTATCATAATACACCATTTTTCGGCAAATGTCAACAGAATAAGCCGTGTTCAACATACTGAACGCAAAAAAACGGACGGCAAGTGACCGTCCGTTCTTATTATATCTATTTTCTGTCCTTGTGCCTAGCACGCTTGTTTGCATACATCGCCTTGTCAGCCTGTTCAAACATCTCTTCCACTTCATGGATATCTACAATGCGTTTGCACACGCCGCCAATGCTTACCGCCGCCTCAAAATCGTTGCCGGCGTATTTGTTGTAAACGTCAAGCCTGTCATTCACCCGTGTCGCAAAACGCTCAGGGTAGTTGTCGTCATAATCATTGCAGCCCAGTATGACAAACTCGTCGCCGCCTATCCTTGCACATATCTCGTGGTTCTTCTCAGCCGCCATGAAAGCGTCTGCAATGGCTTTTATGGCAATGTCGCCTCTGTTGTGACCGTGTTCGTCATTTATCCTCTTCAATCCGTCAAGGTCGCCGATAGCGATAAAGAACTTGTTCTTAGGGTCAGCCATTCTGTCTATAAGCGGCTGGATATTCCGCTCAATGCCAATTCTGGAATAAACGCCTGTGAGAGCGTCACGAACCGCAAGGTTCGCAATGGAATTTTGTATTCTCATGGATTCAAGGGCATTGTTTATGTGCTTTGTCCAGTTGCGGTAGGTGATATCAATGACTTTTATTTCGCTGCCGAATGACAGCACCGCATAGCCAAGGCATCTTCTGATAAAATGCACCGGCGTGATGAAAAATGCACATGGCGATTCACGCTCATCATCAAGGTCAGGGAATATCTCGCTGCGGTCAAAGACCTCATGGAGAGTTCTGCTATTCTTGCCATAGGAGCGTATGTAAAGAATCATCTTGTCAGTGTAGCCTTCCGCCGGAGGAGTAACATCGCCCACGACTTCGTTTTCACCAAGGCTGTTTTCATTCAAGCAAAGATAGAACTTTTTCCAACCAAGAATAAGGTACAGAAAATACTGTATCTTAGCCATAAGGTCCTCAGCGTTCTTTGCACACGCCATATCCTCTATCATATTGCTGTTAAGAAAATCGTGATAGTTTATCCTGTCATTGGCAGTCATGTAGTCACGCTTTGTGTAGTTGTAATCCTCCTGACAGCCACATGACGAACCTATCTCCACCTTGCCGCCGTCCTTGATAAGTCCCTCCGGCTCAACGCCTCTCATTCGTGCGTCAACGGTTATGACAGCGTTCTCACCAGCCTCAAAAAGCGGCGGAGAACATGACGTTACCGAAGGCACACACGCTGTAGCCTCATCAATGGCGTCATATCCCACGACCCTCATATCCTCAGGCACTCTCAGACCGTTTTTCTGATACTCATGGATAACGCCAATGGCCATATAGTCGCCGCAGCAGATGATAGCGTCAGGCTTTTTACGTCTGCCATAAATAATGTGGTTAGCGACCTGAGCGGCTTTGTCATACCAAAAACCGCCGTCAAAGCAAATGAAATCATCGTCTATCTCGATGCCGTGCTTAGTGAGTGCACGTTTATATCCCGCCAGTCTGTATCTCGTAGTAGCGACCTCCTCAGGTCCGCTGAGAAACAGTATCTTTTTGCAGCCGTGCTCAACGATAAGGTGTTCCGTGAGCCTCATGAATGGCAGCTCGTCACGGGTGAACACACTCTCATAATCTTTATATTTACGGTCAAGAAACACAACAGGGGCGTGGCATTTTTCGTCTATATCCTTACATATCTTTTCGAACAGTCCCGGCATTTTCAGGGTATCGCCCAAAACTATGACGCTGTCCAGCTTATCGTAATTTATGGCGTCATAGATCTGTTTTTCGCCATGTACGAAATCATTCAAAAAGGATTCTTTAACAAAGCTTGTGAAGATAAGCACATCATAGTCAAGCTCGAAAGCTTTAGTCATTATACCCTTCAGAATCCTAGTCTGATAATAGCTTTCAGCCTCAGAAAGAATTACACCAATGCGTTTTCTTCTCAATAGTTTTCACCTTCTGTACACAGGCAGCGTATATGGACGCACCGACGCTGCCCTAGATAATATTGTTAAAAATAGTATACCACACAAAGGTAGAT
>ERZ1027056.34-NODE-34-length-81040-cov-12.586936_pt1 | contig 81040 bp, 64 predicted proteins | sample MGYA00519427_ERZ1027056 | MGnify/ENA primary metagenome ERZ1027056 (study PRJEB26926, sample SAMN06164570) | human gut metagenome | biome: ENVO:00009003; feature: ENVO:2100002; material: ENVO:00002003 | host: Homo sapiens | place: USA | collected 2012 ... | reverse complement strand
AGCGTCAGATGTGTATAAGAGACAGGTTGTGTTTTTCTTACTACATTATGTTGTAAAAGCCCTATGGCTGTTTGTGAAAAATTAACAAAGTATTTATAAATACCAAAGATTTTGTTGACTTGTATAAAAAAATGTTGTAAAATAAATTCATTAAAGAAATATGGAGGTAACATTATGAAAAAAATATCTGCTCTTTTATTGGCAGTGGTAATGGCTTTTGGCATGGCAGGCTGTTCTGACAGTGGGTCTTCCGACAGTGATAACGAAAGCTCTGCTGCGGCTGTGCAGACGGAAAGCAGTGCTGCTGACTCATCAGAAGATGCAACAGCAACGACAACTACCACAACAACTGCTCCTGCGGTAACGGAATCATCACAGGCTGATGTGGCTGACACGAGCACTGCTGACGAAAACAAGCCTGCAAGCGTTGACAGCAACGATATTGCGGCTAGTGCTATCGAGCCTTCTGAAACAAGCGAGGAAAATCTTGCATCTATCGGTCAGTGGATAAAGACTACCATATACTGTCCTACAGACAAGATCTACCACACTGTTTATACAAGAATAACAAAGGTAGTGAGCAAAACTGACGACGCAGATTATGTAAACAAGGCTATCGAGCTTAACAACTCTGTTGGCAGTGATTTTTATAAGATAGACGAGAGCGAGCTGAAAATACCTGATGACTGCGAGCTTTGCGTTATGGAATATGAGGTATATGTTCCGGAGGATTTCCCTAGCAATGATTATGGCATAATCTCTCCTGAAGTAAACTATTCTGCTTCTAACAAGGGCGGAGGAGGAATACCTTCTGCTGACGGTGCTTCTACTTATATCGGCATGGGCGGAACTACTGAGCTTCTTACACAGAAAAAGAACGAATATTATGTTGGAAATACATACAAGTATGTAAACCTTTTCCTTATGGTAAAGGGCTACAAGGATTACAAGTTCACATTCAGCTCTTATCCAGAGGGAACAACTTCTGACGATCTTAACTCTGATGACGCTGTAACGGCATATATCAGTGCAGAGTAATATATGCTTTTGGGCAGGCACGATTTGTGTCTGCCTTTTTTCTTTGCGGAGAAATTGACAATGTCGGGCAAGCGTGTTATAATAAAGTATTATGGAAAAGTATACTTATCTGAGAGAGGAAAAAACGTAAATGAATGAAAAAAATATACGCAATTTCTGCATTATCGCTCATATAGACCACGGCAAGTCCACCCTTGCCGACAGGATACTGGAGCTTACGGATACTGTTAAGCTGAGAGATATGGAAGATCAGCTCCTTGACAATATGGACATCGAGCGTGAAAGAGGTATCACTATCAAAGCTCGTGCGGTACGTCTTAATTATCATGCCGACGACGGTCAGGACTATGTTTTCAATCTTATCGACACTCCGGGTCACGTTGACTTCAACTATGAGGTGTCACGTTCACTGGCAGCCTGCGAGGGTGCTTTGCTTATCGTTGACGCATCTCAGGGTATCGAGGCTCAGACGCTGGCTAACACTTATCTTGCTATCGAACATGACCTTGAGGTCGTGCCTGTTATAAACAAAATAGACCTGCCGTCCGCTGACCCTGAGAGGGCTTGTGCGGAGGTTGAGAACGTTATTGGCATACCTGCTATGGACGCTCCGAGGATATCTGCGAAAATGGGCACGAACGTCAAAGAGGTGCTTGAGCGTGTGGTAAAGGATATCCCATGCCCTAAGGGCAACGAGGACGCTCCGCTGAAGGCTCTTATCTTTGACAGCTACTATGACCAGTACAAGGGCGTTATAATATACTGCCGTGTGAAAGAGGGCCATATAAAGGCCGGAGATACCATAAGGCTTATGGCTACGGGAGCTGAATTCCAGACGGTGGAGATAGGCTATATGGGTGCGACTGACCTTGTGCCTGTGGGCGAACTTCATGCAGGCGAGGTAGGCTACATTGCGGCATCTATAAAGGATATCGGCGACACTCGTGTGGGCGACACGGTGACAAATGCTGCAAAGCCTTGTGCGGAGGCACTGCCGGGATACAAAAAGGTAAACCCTATGGTATACTGCGGAATCTATCCTGCGGACGGTGCGAAATATCCTGACCTGAGGGACGCTTTGGAAAAGCTTATGCTCAATGACGCATCACTGTCCTTTGAGCCTGAAACTTCCATTGCGTTGGGATTTGGTTTCAGATGTGGATTCTTGGGACTTCTGCACATGGAGATAATCCAGGAGCGTTTGGAGAGAGAATATAATCTTGACCTTATCACAACGGCGCCGTCAGTTATCTACAAGGTAAATCTTACTAACGGCGAAACTGTGTTCATTGATAACCCGACAAATTATCCTGATGTGGCGAACATCGCATCGGCGGAAGAACCGATAGTGAACGCACATATTTACACGCCGTCTGAATATGTTGGAAATATAATGGAACTTTGTCAGGACAGACGTGGCGTTTACAAAGACATGAAATATATAGATGAAACGAGAGTTGACCTGCATTATCAGCTGCCGCTCAATGAGATAGTTTATGACTTCTTTGACGCACTGAAATCAAGAACAAAGGGTTATGCGTCATTTGACTATGAGATGATGGGATATGCGAAGTCAAAGCTTGTAAAGCTTGATATATTGCTTAACGGCGAGGTAGTGGACGCACTTTCATTTATCGTCCATGAAGACAAAGCATATTCAAGAGGCAGGAGGCTGACGGAAAAGCTGAAGGATAATATACCAAGACAGCTTTTTGAGATACCAGTGCAGGCGGCTATCGGCGGCAAGATAATAGCAAGAGAGACAATAAAAGCCATGAGAAAAGATGTGCTTGCGAAGTGTTATGGCGGAGATATCACTAGAAAGAAGAAACTGCTTGAAAAGCAGAAAGAAGGCAAGAAGAGAATGCGTCAGCTAGGCTCTGTGTCAGTGCCGCAGGAGGCGTTTATGTCGGTGCTCAAGCTGGACGAGTAGAGAGTTTCGGTGAGGAGTGAGGAATTGGCATAGCTGAACCGAGCAAATCACTCAGCAAAGAGCGGAGCGATTTTGCGGCACGACAAACTAACCCGAAACACTGTAGGGGTGTTAGAGAGTGTGTGATTATTTATACGCTGTGATGTCCCATAAGCGGGACGCCGGGGGCGTCGTCCTCTACAGGTGTGGTGGGATAGTTTATTCGGTTATCGAACAGTGTTATTACCGTGGATTTGTTTCTTCGACGGGCGAACGGTGTTCGCCTCTACACATACATTCTGCGGTCATTTATCAAAACCTAAAAAACTTCAAGTTATTTTCTAAAACTTAAAAAACTTGAAGTTACTGCAAGTTTTTTTGGAAAACTTAATAAAACTTGTGGGGGCTGATAAAGATACAGATATAGAGAAAGACAAAGACATAGATACAGAATATGTCTTGTATGTCTTTCGCTCAAAAAGCTTTTGGTTATTTTAAAAGCTTTTGGTTTTTGCGGAAACCTAATGGTTTTTTTTAAAAGCTAAAAAAGCCGATAAAGATAAAGACATAGATATAGATAAAGATATAGAGATAGATATAGACATAGAGAAAGACATAGACAAAGACATGGTCTTGTCTGTCTTGTCGTCTTGAAACAGAACAAACGAGAATGAAAGGAGCAGCTATGCCTGATATTCAGAAGTCAATGAAACTGTCGCTTGCTTTTGGGCTGAGCGGTGCGGTGATAATGCCTGTGATGTATGAAGTTTATGCTAATATCTCTGGGGCGATCGGGCTGCTGCTTATTGCCGCTTGGGCTGTGTATGCCGGGGCGAGATTCTCGGTCATAAGATTCAGAGAGGCGTTCGTGGGCATGATATGCACTCTCGCTTATGCCGGTATCTTCGGCGTGATATGCTATATCGTTATACACCCCAGAGTGTCGGATATGCTGGGCAGGCGGTCGGTGTATTTTCAGTTGAGCTTAAAACAGCAGGCTTATTTTGTGCTTTATGCGGTGCTCATAAGCCTTTGTATGTTTATCGTGTGGGGCGGTATCTTCGGCGTGCGAAAGGCTTTGGAAAGATTTCGCCTTAACAGTGAGAAAACCGGAGAGTACATTGACAAGGCTTTTGATGATGACGAGGATATGCTATGACAGGAATTTATATCCATGTGCCTTTCTGCAAAAGAAAGTGCCCTTACTGTGACTTTTATTCTGTGTGCAGACCTGACCTTTATGAGGACTACACCCAGGCTGTGTGCCGTAATATTCAGGCTTTCAGGGGCAGAGGTATAAAGTGCGACACTATATACTTCGGCGGAGGTACGCCCTCCGTGCTGTCGGCTGAACAGGTGGACAGGATAATAGATACGGCAGGGAAGTGCTTTGACCTTTGTGACCCTGAGATAACGCTGGAGGCTAATCCTAGCTCTGCGGACAGGGACAAGATGTCAGGGTGGAGAAAAGCCGGTGTAACAAGGCTTTCTTTCGGCGTTCAGTCGGCTGATGACAGGGAACTTGGTTTCCTTGGCAGACTTCATGATTTTGCTCAGGCTGAGGGGGTCGTGGAGGCGGCTGCTCGTGAAGGCTTTCAGCACGTCTCCTGTGACGTCATGCTGGGGGTCAAGGGTCAGACCCTAGAGAGTTTACAAAACAGCATAGAGAGGCTCACAGCCCTGCCTGTGGACCACATATCGGCTTATATGCTGAAAATAGAAAAAGGCACGGCTTTTGACTGCGAGGAAATGAGAAAGTCGGTGGCCGATGATGATATGCTGTGCGATATGTATTTGCAGGCGGTAAAACAGCTTGAGGGCAAGGGCTTTTTGCAGTATGAGATATCCAACTTCGCCAAAGAGGGCGGAAAGTCACGGCACAATCTCAAATACTGGCACGGTGAGGAATATATCGGCATCGGCCCTTCGGCACACTCTTACTTTGAGGGTGTGAGGTACTTCTGCAAGGGGGATATAGACGCTTTTATCGCTGACAAGCTGCAAAGCAGGACAGTGCTTGAAGAGAATCCCGACAAGGCGGAAGAGTATGTTATGCTTGGACTAAGGCTCACGGAGGGCATAGATATCCGTAAAGCTGAACAGCTTGGCGGAAGTGAACTTGGCAGGAACATACGGAAAAAGGCGGAGCTTTTTCAAAAACAGGGGCTTTGCGTTGTGGACAAGGATAATTTAAGGCTTACCCCAGAGGGTTTCCTTGCGTCAAATTCTATTATCGGGGAGCTGCTGTGGTGAACCTGTATAAATATTTGCAGACAGTGTTGTGCAGATATACAATAGATACACGATATGTTGAGGATAAGCTTGAAAAATGACAGAAAATGTGGTATAATGCACTGCGGCGGAATGTGTCCGCAGTTTTATGTTACCGAGAGGGCTGTTTTATGAAAGGTACAAGATCTATCGCTTTGATATCAGCGGCGGCAATGTGTTTTTCTCTTCTTTTGTGCTCCTGCGGCAAGTCGGAGAAGAAGGACGAGATAGCTGTGCCTATACTGGAAACAAAGGATATAACATACAAGACCGTCAAGGCGGAGATAGGAGATATCTCGCAGGAATATCATCAGGAGGGCGTTTACGACTATCCTTACAGCGAAACTGTCACGTTCAAGGCGAGCGGTCAGATAAAGTCTATAGAGGTGGAGTCCCCTTGTGATGTGAAAAAGGGCGACCTGCTTTGCACACTTTATTCTGACGATGTGGACGAGCAGATAGAAGAGGAAGAGATACGTCTTGACCAGGCTAAGCAGACTGTTGCAACATTGCAGGCGAACGGTGCTGACTACAGTGAGATACAGCTTTCGCAGTATGACTTGCAGATAGAGCAGCTAAAGTATGACAGGCTTGTGGCGTCGCTGGAGGACTACAAGGTGTATGCTCCATGTGACGGCGAGTTTGATATTGCTGACAGGCACGGGCAGGAGCTTACAGCATTCACTCCGGTGAATAAGGGTGAAGTGCTTGGGTATACTTCCGATAAGTCGCAGAAGGCTTTGTGCGTGGCGGTGTATGACAATCCGCTGACAAACGTGAATTTCGGCACGGCGGTGGATATCGTTCAGGGTGCGAACACCATGGGCGGCACTGTGACGGACATAATATACAACGAGAGCGGCGACTTTTCAGCTTACGTTTATGTTATCACCCCTGACGAGGAGAACGATATGCTCGACCTTGGTGGCATAGAGGTAGTATTTGATGTATATTCAAGGCTCGACACGGTGATAGTTCCCCAGAAGGCTGTAAAAAATCTTGACAACAGGACATATGTGAACCTGCTCGTTGACGGCGTAAAGGTGGAGCAGGACGTGGAGCTTGGTATCGAGGACAATGATAATGTTGAGATACTTTCGGGGCTAAGCGGCGGTGAAGAGATAATACTTAATTGACAGCGTTTGACAAAGCCGAATGCCTTTTGATATGTTTGATATATGTTTTAAGAAAAAATAAAGATATAAAGCACTTGATTTTTTGTGCGATCTCGTGTAAAATAAAAGAACAGAGTGTCTAGGGAGGACTTAAAATGAAGGATTTTTTATCTAACATATGGGTAAAGAGAGCGGTATCCGTTTTCAATATCGCATACTTTGCTGTAATAACTCTGCTGACATACGCAACGTTCCTGTATGACTTGGAATTTGCGGCAGGCAGAGAGAAGTCGTTTTTCACGGTATATGTGGTGCTCAATGTAGTATTTTTGGGACTTATGATATTCTCAAGGCGTGAACTTGTGACGGAGATACTCAGTGTGTTAATGCTGCCTGTGGTGTTCTGTATGATACTTTTCAACATGGGCGACTGGATACTGATAGTTCCGCCGTTCATTGTGGCTATCATAATGTTCTTTACGGCAGGCACGAATGAAACTGTTAAGGTAATAATGGGAACTATCTACCTGCTCTTGTATGTGCTGGGAATAGTTGCATACTTTGTGCTGAACATTCTTTTCGGTGGAACGTCTGTTGAAACGGTGCTCAGTGCTGATCTTGACACTTCGTCAAGTGTTTACGCACTTTACAGGGACAATTTCAAAAAGCTCACTGAGGTGACCTCAGACTCGAACACTATCTCGCCTGACGGTCAGTATCAGATAATACTCTATGATGTAAAGGACAGCGACAAGGGTGCTGTTAAGATATGCGTAGTGCCTTACAATCAGGACATAGAGCTTAAATTTTTCACCCTCAAGCAGAAAGGTATCAAAAAGACCATTTCAAACAAGGGCACAAGGGGCACAGTTCCTGACGTGGGCTGGGTCGAAGAGGACGGCGTTCTCAAGGTACAGTACAGGCTGTCAGACACTGATAATCTGAGATCCACATCTGTTACAACGATGCCGGACAAGCAGTATTTCCAGTTCCTTGGAATCCAGTGATGAAACAATAGAATGACGAAGACCGTCTGAAAAGGGCGGTCTTTTTTTGTTATAAAAGAAATGTCGATACAAGATTATTCATAAAAATGCAGCAGGCTTTTTGTTGAAATCATTCAGTTTGTATTACAAAATAGTTACATTGTTTGAAATACTGCACAGTGCTCTTGACAGTTTTGTTAAAAAGGTGTAAAATATTAATAACGTTTTCGATACTGTGTGAACGCTTATGAAAGCGATTACATACAATGGTATCAAGGGAGGATAATATTTAATGAGATTAAAGAGAATACTTGGCATGGTATCGGCAGTAATGATGCTTGGCGTATGTGCTGTACCTGCTTATGCCGACAGTGAGGCGGACATACCTGAATACAGTGCCGACAAGAGTATCCTTACAACAGATACTTCAGCACCGTCAATATCTTTTGACATGAAAGACTGGGAGAGATACATTCATGTAACTCCTGACGGCGAGAAGATATCCATAGGAGTATCTCAGGAAAAGACATATGCATATCAGGGAGCGAGCCTGAAGATAACGGCTACACAGCCAAATGACATCAGTGATTTCTGCACTTACTCGGCACTTATAAGAGATGAGAACAATGAACTTGTATATCCCGGTTCTGACGCAGAGGACGCACAGTATCTTACAATGGGCGTTGAGCTTGAGGCAAAAGATTATGGCATGAGCTGTTTTGACGGCTGTATGATATCTTTCAAATACAGGATAAATCAGGACGCACAGGGCAAGCTGTTAGGCGACTCGGTATTTGCGTTCCCATGCACAGATGAATACAAGACGGTAACGAGCAACAGCGTACAGCTGAAGATAAACACAGATGCGAGCAACAATGTAACGCAGTATGCGACGGCACTTATACCTGTACCGGACAAATGCGGAGCAACAAAGTTCGTATTTGAGATACCTGTTATCAAGAAAATGGATAAGACAGACGTGCTTTACATTGACAACATTGTGATAGACACGCCGTTGCAGCAGAATGGAACAGATCTTCAGGTAATGAATCTTGACGGCTACAACAAGAGTGCGAAGGCACAGGAGATCGTACAGGGCTTGAAGATACAGCCAAAGTCTAACGGTTTGAGCAGCACGAGCACATCTGAGGCTGATTCATCAAGAGGCATTGGAGTTATCGGCATTGTTGTTATTGTAGTGGTAGTTGTAGTGGTATTAGGAGCTGTAATTCTTGTGATAAAGAAGAAGAGGTCACGGTTCTATTGATATGGATATAGTGGAGAGGCAGACTTAGGTCTGTCTCTTTTTTTGTGGGAATTTTTGTAGGGGCGACCTGAGGTCGCCCGTCGAAGAAACAAACTTACGGTGACAGCATGGTTCGGCAAACGCAAAAACTTTCCTATCACGCTTGTAGGGGACGACGCCCTCGGCGTCCCGTTATTTCTCGTCCATTGAATTAACGTCGAACATCGCAACAATGTCACCCCGAATAATCCAACATTATGGGTGTGACAATTACAGTGTTGTCCCTCCATTTGACAACCGAAAAAAATCCAACATCAAGGATACAGCAATTACGGCATTGCTCCTCCGAACGGGCTGTCGAGGACGCCGTCCCCTACAATTCTGTTTACAGCAAATTCTGAGCAACGGGCGAACGCTGTTCGCCCCTACAGTGGTTCGGGCAAGTTTGTTGTGCCGCAAAATCGCTACGCTCTTTGCGGATTTGCATTTGATTGGGGAGAGGGTGGCGGTGCAGATTTTGTCACTCCGATATGACTTTGTGTTTGTCCTTTACTTTGGTCAGCTATGCTCATTCCTCATTCCTCACTCCTCACTTATCCCGCTTTTTCAAATTTTTTATTTTTTCAAAATGAATATATTCTCAGCAGCGAGAAATAATAGCAATAGCCGTAAACGGCATATTCTAAACCGAAAGGATCTTTGCTATGAAAAAATTATTCGCTATGCTTACTTGCCTCAGCCTCTGCGGTATCATGCTCGCCGGCTGTTCAAGAAATGACGATAACTCAGGCTCTACTAACTCAGGCGTCACTGCTACCACTTCTTCAAGAAATGATATGACTAGCAGAAACGACGACAGCGACACACTCATGAGCCGTGTCGGCGACGGTATCAAGGACACTGTCAGCGGTGGTGCTGATATCATCGACGACACTGTGAGCACCGCCGAAAGCGTTGTTGACGATATCCTCAGATAAGCTGCACATAGGCATTGCCCCTACGCTTTGCCATATGCTTGCGGACTGCTCAGCCGTGCTATGTTTTCGGCTTGCGGCAGTCCGCTTTTTTCATTGCGGTCCTATGATAAAGTTCAAATAATGCTAAAAATCAATCATTGACTATTGATAAATTATTAACGCAAAATCATAATTAACTATTTATTTGACTAACTGTGAATAGACTGTAAAATCCATGTAAAATAACTGTTTAAAGTTGTCGCTTGCTCTTTAAAAAGGTCAGGGCGTGTGGTATAATGTATAACATCAGACAGATTTTATCTGCTGTTAAGAAAATGTAAAAATTCATGGTGGATTTCTTTATGAAAATCGGAGAAAATAAGTGAGAAATGTAGGCTCGGAGCTTGGTGCTTTGCTAAAAAAAATATGCCTTTGGGGCGGAGTTATGGCTGCTGCGTGCTGGGCGTTCACACTGCTGTGGGGATTCGATATCACTCAGCTCACCGGCTTTTTGCTTGGCTGGGGATATATGTGCCTTTGTATGTTTTACCTTGGCGTGACCTGCGAAAAGGCTGTGGAGCTTGACGGCAAAAAGGCTAAGCGGTCTATGCTTGGGTGCTATGTGGCAAGGTATGGGGTGCTTTTTGTGCTTTGTGCCGTGGCTATGCTCACGAAGGCTGTGAGTGCAGTGGGGATATTGCTGCCGCAGTTTTATCCGAGGATCATTCTGTATGTCATGCAGATAAGAGAAAGAAGGGATAAATAAATGACCGGTATTGGAAACGGTCCTAAGATCGTGTTTGAGATAGGGGGACTGCGGTTCACCGAAACGGTAGTAATGGGCTGGGTCATAATCGTGGCGGTGCTCATATTGTGCTTGTGGCTTACTCATGACCTGAAAAAAGTGCCTGAGAAAAAACGTCAGGTGGTAGCGGAGATGCTTGTGAACTTCGTCAACAACATGGTCAAAGAGAACATGGGCGTTAAGATGATGAAGTATGCACCGTATATTGCTACGCTGCTTATCTATGCGGTTTTGGGTGCTCTTATCAGTATGATAGGTCTGAGGTCTATGACTGCGGACATAAACGTTACAGCAACGTGGGCACTTATGACATTTGTGCTCATCACATACAACAAGATAAAGGCGAACGGTTTCAAGGGCTATCTTAAAAGCTTTGCACAGCCAGTGGCTTTTATCCTGCCTCTCAATATCATCAGTGAGGTGGCAACGCCTGCGTCTATGGCGTTCCGTCTTTTTGGCAACGTTGCAGGCGGCATGGTAATAACGGGACTGCTTTATGGTGCACTTGGCTCGCTGTCATCTGCACTGGGTCTGACTTTTGAGGCAGGCTCATGGGCGTTCAGCGTATTTCAGGTAGGTATACCTGCGGTGCTCAGCGTGTATTTCGACCTGTTCTCAGGGTGCATACAGGCTTATATCTTCTCGATGCTCACCATGGTAAACGTTGGTGCGGCTGCGGAAACAGAGTAATTTACCGCTTTGGCGGAAAGTATAAAAAAGTAAATAGTAAATAACGGAGGTTTATCATTATGGAAAAGGCTATTCTTCTTGGCTGTTCAGCAATCGGTGCAGGACTTGCAATGATCGCAGGTATCGGACCTGGTATCGGTGAGGGCTACGCAGTAGGAAAGACTATCGAGGCTATCGCAAGACAGCCTGAGGCTAAGGGCGACTGCACAAGAACAATGTTCATAGGCGTTGCTATGGCTGAGTCAACAGGTATCTACGCATTCGTAGTTGCACTTATTTTGCTCTTTGCTAACCCATTTATCGGAAAGCTTTAAACTAGATTTGCTCTGCATGAATGCGGAGGGGAGGTTGGATAAATGGTATTGGCAGCAGGCGATGTGACAGAATTTCTGTCAATAGATCTGACAACGATAATTGCGACTTTGCTCAATACGCTCATACTGTTTCTTGTGCTCAGGCATTTTCTGTTCGACAAGGTGAACAAGGTCATCGAGGACAGAAAGAACGATGTGAAGGAAACTTACAGACAGGCTGACGAGGCGAAGGAAAACGCCGAAAAGCTGGAGGCTGAGTATACGAGCAGGCTGGAGGGTGCAAAGGAAGAGTCTGCACAGATAATACAGTCGGCAACAAGAAAGGCTCAGCAGCGTTCTGACGAGATAATAAACGAGGCAAGAACTGAGGCAAAGGGTCTTGTGGACAACGCTTCAAGAGAGATCGAAAGAGAAAAGAAGATCGCTGTCAACCAGATCAAGAACGAGATCACCGATATTGCTTTCTCAGCTGCGGCGGCAGTTGTGGAAAAGGATATGACAGGCGAGGACAACGAACGTCTTATCGAGAAGTTCATCGACAATGTGGGTGAGATGTAATGGCAGACAGTATCGGGAATATTTACGGCAACGCACTTTTCGAGGTGTGCTGCGAGGAAAACTGCCTTGATGAAGTCTATGGTGAGCTTGGGAGCATAAGGGATATACTTTTCTCTCAGGGTCAGGAGGAATATGTGGAGCTGCTTGCGTCGCCGTTGGTGACGGAGAACGAGAAAAGGGCGACGCTGGAAAAGGTGTTTATGGGCAGGGTACAGCCTGTTACGCTTAATTTTCTCTGCCTTGTGAGCGAAAAGGGCAGGATAAGGTTTCTGCCTGAGATATGTGCAAAGTTCAAGGAGCTTTATGAAAAGCATAATAATATCATAGAGGTCACTGCGGTGACGGCTATGCCTCTGTCTGAAAGGCTCAGGGACAAGCTTGTGGCTAAGCTGGAGGCTGTTTCGGGGGCAAAGATAGTGCTTGTGGAAAAGGTGGACAAAAGCCTTATGGGCGGTATCGTGCTGAGATATTCAGACACTGAGATAGACGGCAGCGTCAGAACTAAGCTTGATGATATCAAAGCTCAGATCGACGGGGTCATTGCATAGGAAAGGAACGGTATTTTAATATGAAATTACGTCCTGATGAAATAACAGGCTTGATAAAACAGCAAATCAAGGACTACCGCAGCAAGCTGGAGCTTGACGATGTGGGAACGGTCTGCACCGTGGGCGACGGAATCTCAAGAGTTCATGGACTTGACAAGTGTATGTCAGGGGAGCTGCTTGAATTCTCTAACGGAACATATGGTATGGCAATGAACTTGGAGCAGGATTTTGTAGGCTGTGTACTTCTCGGCTCTGAGGACGGAATAAAAGAGGGCTCGGGAGTAAAGAGAACAGGCAGGATAGTTTCTGTGCCTGTTGGCGACGCACTGCTTGGCAGAGTCGTGAATGCTCTCGGTGCACCTATCGACGGCAGGGGTGCTGTGCTTACAACAGAAACAAGACCTGTGGAAAGCCCTGCTTTTGGAATAATCACAAGACAGTCGGTAAACAGACCATTGCAGACAGGTATCAAGGCTATAGACTCTATGATACCTATAGGAAGAGGTCAGCGTGAGCTTATTATCGGCGACAGACAGACGGGAAAAACTTCTATTGCTCTTGATACTATCATCAATCAAAAAGGCAAAGATGTTATTTGTATATATGTGGCTATAGGTCAGAAACAGTCTACGGTGGCAAACGTTGTGGACACTCTTTCAAAGCATGGTGCTATGGAGTATTCTATCGTTGTGTCGGCTACTGCGTCTGAAATGGCACCTTTGCAGTATATCGCTCCATATGCGGGCGTTGCAATGGCTGAGTATTTCATGCTGCAGGGCAAGGACGTGCTGTGCGTTTATGACGACCTTTCAAAGCACGCTGTGGCATACAGAACAATGTCACTGCTGCTCCAAAGACCGACAGGACGTGAGGCTTATCCGGGAGATGTTTTCTATCTCCATTCAAGACTTTTGGAGAGAGCCTGCTGTCTTAACAAGGACTACGGCGGCGGTTCTATAACGGCTCTGCCTATCATCGAAACTCAGGCAGGCGATGTTTCGGCTTATATCCCGACAAATGTTATATCTATCACTGACGGACAGATATTCCTTGAATCTGAGCTGTTCTTCTCAGGCGTCAGACCTGCGGTAAACCCTGGTATATCAGTATCCCGTGTAGGCGGCTCGGCACAGATAAAGGCTATGAAAAAGGTTTCAGGCTCACTGAAACTGCTTTATTCACAGTACAGAGAGTTGCAGTCATTCTCGCAGTTCGGCTCTGACCTTGACAAAGACACAAAGGAAAGACTTGCACAGGGCGAACGTATAGTGGAGGTGCTCAAACAGGGCAAGACCTCGCCACTGGACGTTGAAAAGCAGGTCGTTATAATCTATGCGGTGGTAAACAACTATCTGAAGAATATCAGAGTTGAGGATATCGCTGAATTTGAAAAAGATCTTTTTGTGTATATAGATGAAACTCACCCTGATATTTTCTCATCAATAAGAGAAACAGGGGAGCTTACAAAAGAAAACGAACAGGCTGTAAAGGACGTACTTGCGGAGTATTCACAGAAGTTTCTTCAAAGCAGATAAGGAGCACTGAGCAATGGCAACAGCTAATATGAAAGACGTCAAAAGACGTATCAAAAGCGTTGAGAGCACAATGCAGATAACAAAAGCCATGCAGCTCGTGGCAGCCTCAAAGCTAAGGCGTGCCAAGGACAAGGCAGTGGCGGTGCGGCCGTTCTTTGAAACGCTGTTCAAGACGATGTGCGATATATCCTGCGACAGTGCGTTCAAGTCGGTGTATACAAAGAAAAAGTTTTTGAACTCCACGCTGCTCATTGTGGTGGCAGGCGACAGGGGACTTGCAGGCGGTTTTAACTCAAACGTGCTGAAAATGGCTAAGGCAAAGGCTGACGAGGTCTTGGCGTCAGGCGGTCAGCTGCGTGTTATGGCAGTGGGCAAGAAAGCTGTTGAGTTCTTTGAAAAGCGTGACTATGACCTTGTGTGGAAATATCCGCAGATAGCTGAGAGCATTGACGCTGACACTGTTATGGACATTGCGGAGGACATTATCGCAGGGTTCAGGCATGGGGATTATGACAAGGTGGACCTTGTGTATACTACCTTTGTTTCAGCTATGACGCAGGAGCCTTGCAATTTGCAGATACTTCCTGTGGAGGATCTTGACAAGCTGGGTGGCAGAAAACACCTGTCAACTATCTATGACCCGTCCCCTGAGGAGGTCTTTGACGGCATGATACCTCAGTATATAAGCGGTATGCTTTATGCGGCGATAGTTGATTCATACGCCGCTGAGCAGGCGGCAAGACGTACTGCAATGGAGTCTGCGACGGACAACGCAGGAGAAATGATAGACAACCTGTCGCTCCTTTATAACAGGGCAAGACAGGCTCAGATAACTCAGGAGCTTACGGAGATAAGCTCGGCAACTATCGGAAGATAGGAAGAATAATTATGCCCGAATGCGGGCGTTCAAAAGTAAATGTAGTGGGTATTGTTTGAGAAGTCTTGCAGGGGCGAACAGCGTTCGTTCGCATTTTAGCAGGCTTTTGAACATATCAAGCTATGATGATATCCCTTTTTGAAAGGTGGTAAATAAATGGAAAGCAAAAACATAGGCAAGGTAGTCCAGATAGTGGGAGCGGTAGTTGATATCCGCTTTGAAAAGGACAGCCTTCCTGATCTGCTCAATGCCATTGAGATAGACAACAAGGGCGAAAATCTCGTTGTTGAGGTGGCTCAGCATATCGGCGACGATATAGTAAGATGTATCGCCATGGGCTCTACAGACGGACTTGTGAGAGGTATCGACGCTGTTGATACGGGCAAGGCTATATCTGTTCCGGTGGGCAAGGAAACTCTTTCGAGAATGTTCAATCTTCTTGGCGAGCCTGTTGACAATCTGCCTGCACCTGAAACTAAGGAGCGTTGGGAGATACACAGAGAGCCTCCGACATATGAGGAGCAGTCCGGCTCGAATGAGATACTTGAAACAGGCATCAAGGTAATCGACCTTATCGCACCATATCTGAAAGGCGGAAAGATAGGTCTTTTCGGCGGTGCAGGAGTAGGCAAGACGGTGCTTATTCAGGAGCTTATAAATAACGTTGCCAATCAGCACGGCGGTATCTCGGTATTCACAGGCGTTGGAGAGCGTACCCGTGAGGGCAACGACCTTTATTATGAAATGAAAGAGTCGGGTGTTATCGACAAGACCGTGCTAGTGTATGGTCAGATGAACGAGCCGCCGGGAGCAAGAATGAGAGTTGCACTTTCAGGACTGACAATGGCGGAGTATTTCAGAGATGTTGAGCATCAGGACGTGCTGCTTTTTATCGACAACATATTCAGATTCACTCAGGCAGGCTCTGAGGTGTCGGCTCTGCTTGGCAGAATGCCGTCAGCCGTTGGTTATCAGCCTACCCTTGCAACTGAAATGGGTCAGTTGCAGGAGCGTATCACTTCCACGACAAAGGGTTCTATCACTTCCGTTCAGGCAGTCTATGTGCCTGCTGACGACCTGACAGACCCTGCACCTGCCACAACTTTTGCTCACCTTGACGCAACAACGGTGCTTTCAAGAAGTATTTCTTCACTGGGTATCTATCCTGCGGTTGACCCTCTGGAGTCAAACTCTAGGATACTTTCACCTGAGATAGTGGGAAATGAGCATTATCAGGTGGCAAGACAGGTGCAGTCTATCTTGCAGAGATATGTCGAACTTCAGGATATCATCGCTATCATGGGTATGGACGAGCTTTCTGACGAGGATAAGCTCACGGTATCAAGAGCAAGAAAGATACAGCGTTTTCTGTCGCAGCCGTTCTCTGTTGCGGAGCAGTTCACAGGCATGAAGGGCAAATATGTGCCTATCAAGGAAACTATCAGAGGTTTCAAGGAGATCATAGAGGGCAAGCATGACGACCTGCCTGAATCTGCTTTCCTGTTCGTGGGCACTATCGACGAGGCTGTTGAAAAGGGCAGACAGATCGCAGAAAGTGAACAGCAGTAACAGAACGTTTAAAGAAAAACGCTTGACAAGAATCGGATTATAGTATATAGTGAATGTATGCGGCATAAAGTGCCGTGCACGCTGATTTGTAAAAAGCTTATGGAGAGAGATTATGACGCCTTTTGATCTAAAGATAATAACCCCTGAAAAAACTTTTTTTGAGGGAAATACTGAGCAGATCATTGCCAGGACCGTATCGGGAGATATCGGTATCCTTGCAGGTCACGCACCATATGTGGCAAATATCGTATCTTCTCCTTTCCGCATAAAAATAGACGGCGAGTTCAGAACTGCCGCTATTTCGGGAGGGCTTATAAAGGTGTCTGCCGACGGCGTTACAGTGGTGACATCTGCTATTGAATGGGCTGACGAGATAGACGTTGCAAGAGCTGAAAAGGCAAAGGCTGCGGCTGAGGACAAGCTCAGAGAAAATGCAAGCCAGAAGGAGTTTGAAAGGGCGGAGCAGAAACTGCGACGTGCCATGAACAGACTTGTGGTGGCAGGAAAGAAATAATCAATGAAGTCAGAGCCTTACGGGATATCCGTGCAGGCTTTGGCTTTGTTTTATTTATTAAGTAAAATCGTGATAAAATCGGCGTAAAAAGCAAGGAAATGGGGTACGCAGGGGCGTACTCGGACGTTGTGCAGTGGAAAAAACATGAAAAGGAATGAATTGATTTGAGTATCTTTAACATTGTCGGAATGGCAGGCGGACTTGGTCTGTTCCTGTATGGAATGACCATATTGAGTTCGGGGCTTGAAAAGGCGTCGGGCGGACTTATGGAGAAAGTCCTTGCGAAAATGACTGGAAACGTGTTCTCCGGAATACTTTTCGGTGCGTTGGTGACGGCTGCGGTGCAGTCATCATCGGCAACTACGGTCATAGTGGTGGGACTTGTAAACGCAGGCCTTTTGAAACTAAAGGGTGCAGTGGGAATAATCATGGGTGCGAATATCGGTACTACCATGACAACTCAGATACTGAGGCTCACGAACCTTGAGGGCGACAGCAGCGGCCCTGCTATATTGCAGCTTTGCAAGCCGTCAAACTTCTCTTCTATACTTATCGTTATCGGTCTTATAATCATAATGGTGGGCAAGAAGAACAAGACAAAGAACGTGGGCGAGATAATGATGGGCATAGGTATCCTCTTTACCGGAATGATACTTATGCAGGAGAAGATAGCTCCGCTGGCGGAACTGCCGCAGTTCGAGCAGCTTTTCGCAGTGCTCAAGAACCCTGTTCTGGGCGTTTTGGTGGGTGCTATATTCACGGCGATAATCCAGTCATCGGCTGCGTCTATCGGTATTTTGCAGGCTCTTTCAGTGTCAGGTGCGATAACATTTGCGTCTGCGTTCCCTATCATAATGGGAACTAATATCGGAACTTGTGCTACGCCGCTTATTTCAAGCATCGGTGCGTCAAAGAATGCCAAGAGAGCCGCTATGATACACTTCTACTTCAATCTTATCGGTACTATAATTTTCCTTATCGGAGTTTATATCATTCAGTATACAATAGGACTTCCATTTTGGAACAAGAGTTTTACAACCGGCAGCATTGCAAACTTCCACACTATATTCAACGTGGTGGTAACTATCATCTTCCTGCCGTTCTACACAGTGCTTGAAAAGCTGGCAGAATGGACTATCAGGGACAAGAAAAACTCTGAGGACGATGATACTTTCACTAAGGAAGACCTTCTTGACGACAGATTTCTTGTTACTCCAAACGTTGCTATCGCACAGGCTACAGAGGCAGTTGTGCAAATGGGCGTGCTGGCACAGAAGAATTTTATTGCGGTAAGAGAGCTTTTCGGCAAATATGACCTTAAATCTATAGACAAGATAAAAGAGCGTGAGGAGCTTATAGACAGGCTGGAGGACAGAGTAGGTTCGTATCTTATAAAGCTCAATGACTGCGGTCTGAACGAGGACGAGTCGAGAACTGTTACGGCACTGTTCCACCTTATCTCTGAGTATGAGAGGATAGGGGACTACACAATAAACATCTCGGAAACTGCGGATATACTTTATGAAAAGGAAATAAGCTTTTCTGAGCAGGCAACACATGAGCTGAACGTTGTGTGTGATGCCATTCAGGAGATAATCGGTCTTGCCATTCAGGCGACAAAGACCGGGGACATGAATGTGCTCAAGGAGATAGAGCCGCTGGAAGAGGTCGTTGACAGACTGGTGGAGGAGCTTAAAGCTGTTCATATCGACAGGGCGAAGAACGGTCTTTGCAACATTGAGGTGGGCGTGAACTTCCTTGACATTCTCACAAATGTTGAGAGGATATCTGACCACTGCTCGAATATTGCGGTATATCTTATTGCGAATCAGGAGAAATACAACAGCCTTAAAAAGCATGAATATCTTGACAAACTTCACAGAAACGGTCCGGATTATTATGAAAAGCTGCTGGCTGAGTATTCCGAAAAGTTTGCACTTTAGTTCAGCTTTTTGCACCTGCAAAGTGATATAATATGGTAAAATATCAAGAGGGACTTTAGTCCCTGAGAGTGTTGAAAAAAGGCTCAAACAAGCGGGACGTCACATTTCTGTGAAACAGAAATTGAGCCGCTCCCATACAAACGACGTAAATACGCTGTTTGTATGTAGGGGCGAACAGTGTTCGCCCGTTGATTTGACACTTTTGCAACAGACTGAGGGACTTTAGTCCCTTTTGTTGTAATCTGAAAAGGAGAGATAAGAATGGACAAATTCAACTACACTATGCTGTGTGACTTTTACGAACTGACTATGGGAAACGGCTATTTTGTCAGCGGTATGCAGGAAAAGATATCCTATTTTGACCTGTTTTTCAGACAGATACCTGACGGCGGCGGATTTGCCATTGCCTGCGGTCTTGAGCAGGTCATAGACTATATCGAAAATCTGCATTTTGCCCAGGAGGACATAGAGTTTCTCCGCTCAAAGGGCATTTTTGACGAAGGCTTTCTTGAATATCTCAAAGATTTCCACTTCACGGGAGATATTTTTGCTGTGCCTGAGGGCACTGTTGTGTTTCCAAACGAGCCTATCATAACGGTGAGAGCACCTGCGGTGCAGGCTCAGCTGGTGGAAACTTATCTTTTGCTGTGCATAAATCATCAGACGCTTATTGCCACAAAGGCTAACCGTATCGTTAGAGCGGCTCAGGGCAGGGCAGTTTCTGAGTTCGGTTCAAGGCGTGCTCATGGTGCGGACGCTGCCATACTCGGTGCAAGAGCCGCAGGCATCGGCGGTTGTTCGGGAACAGCCTGCACTATCACCGACCAGCTTTTCGGTTTCAATGCAACCGGCACTATGGCACACTCATGGGTGCAGATGTTCGACAGCGAGCTGGAGGCTTTCAAGACATACTGCAAGTGCTATCCAAATGGTGCGGTGCTGCTTGTGGATACTTATAACGTGCTCAAAAGCGGCGTGCCTAACGCTATCAAGGCTTTCGATGAGGTACTGAAACCTATGGGCTGCCGTCCTGTGGGAATAAGGATAGATTCAGGCGACATAACATATCTTTCAAAGAAAGCAAGAAAAATGCTCGATGATGCCGGCTATCCTGACTGCAAGATATGTGCGTCGAACGCTCTTGACGAATATCTCATAAGGGATATGATCTATCAGGGTGCAAAGGTGGATATGTTCGGCGTTGGCGAAAGACTTATCACTGCAAAGAGCGAGCCTGTTTTCGGCGGAGTTTACAAGCTTGCGGCTGTGGAGGACGACGAGGGAAATATCCAGCCTAAGATAAAGATATCAGAGAACGTGGCGAAGATAACAACGCCGCACTTCAAAAAGCTTTACCGTATTTATGACAAGAACAATCACAAGGCTGTGGCTGACCTGCTGTGCGTTCATGACGAGGTTATAGACGAGAGCAAGCCGCTCACGCTCTTTGACCCGCAGTTCACATGGAAGAAAAAGGTCATAACAAACTTTGAGGCAAAGCCTATACAGCAGCAGATATTCAAGGACGGCAAGTGTGTATACAAAAAGCCTGCATACGAGCATATCGTAAAGTATGCGGCGGCTGAGATAGACACACTTTGGGACGAGATAACAAGATTTGAGAACCCTCACACCTATTATGTTGACCTGTCACAAAAGCTTTGGAACGTGAAGAATTATCTTCTTGCGGAGAACAACAGACAAACGGCAGATTAAAATTTACATTATTGACTTGAAAAAAGCTATAGGCTGTGTTACAATAAGCATGGTTAGCAAGTTCTAACCTATTAAGCATTGGAGGGTCAGAAATGGAAAAGATCACAGTAAAAATAGACGGCATGATGTGCGGAATGTGTGAATCGCATATGAATGACACTTTCAGACAGAATTTCAAGGTGAAAAAGGTAAGTTCTTCACACGCAAAAGGTGAAACTGTGGCTATAGTTGAGGAGGATATCTCTGACGAAAAGCTGAAAGAGGCTGTGGAGAAAACAGGCTACACCTTTATTTCCGCTGAGAGAGAGCCTTATGAGAAGAAGGGCTTTTTAGCAAGATTCAAGTAAATAGCTATGTGCAAAGTCGTGGCAGATGAAAAGGTTTGTCACGGCTTTTTTTGTTTGCTTGACAAAACATATTTTCTGTGATATAATAAATATAAGTTAGTATACATTAACTGATATTCTATACTTTTAATACTGCACGAGAAGGGTGCGGCTAAGTTTGCAAAAAGCTTTTTTGTGAAAAGGCATTTTGTTTTAATAGGCTTAGTTTCGTGGCGTGCAGTAATTTTAAAGATGCAAGTTAGCTATAGCTAACAAGGAAAGGGGCATACAAATGGGAAACATTCACACGTCTGGGGAGGACTATCTGGAGACGATACTCGTTTTATGGAACAAGCAAAACGGCGAGGTGAGGAGCATTGATGTTGCAAGGGAACTGAATGTTACAAAACCCAGCGTATCAAACGCTATGAAGATACTTCGTGAGGGAAAGTTCATCACAATGGACGAAAACGGTTTTATCACTCTAACTGACGCCGGCAGATATGTTGCGGAAAAGATCTACGAAAAGCACCTTGTATTGACAGAGTGGCTTGTAAGTCTTGGTGTTGACAGAAAAATATCTGAACATGACGCCTGCAAGATAGAACACGTTTTGTCTGACGAGAGCTTTGCGGCATTGAAGAATCATATCAGTGAAGAACAATGAGCATGACAATTTTTAAAGGCATTCTGATACCGTTTTTGGGTACATCTCTTGGTGCGGCGTGTGTGCTTTTCATGAAGAAAAATCTGCATTATCTTGTCCAGCGAGCCTTGACAGGCTTTGCGGCAGGAGTAATGGTGGCGGCAGGCGTGTGGAGCTTGCTGATACCCTCTATGGAGCAGTCGGCGGATATGGGCAGGCTGAGATTTATCCCTGCGGCAGTGGGTTTTCTTCTTGGCATATTCTTTCTTCTGATACTGGACAGGGTGATACCGCATCTTCACATGAACGCTACTGAGCCTGAGGGAGCGAAAAGCGGTTTCAAGCGAACTACCATGCTTGTGCTAGCGGTGACGCTGCACAATATCCCCGAGGGCATGGCGGTAGGCGTTGTGTATGCAGGCTGGGCGGCTGACCATAACGCAATAAGTGCCGCAGGTGCACTGGCTTTGTCGCTTGGTATCGCAATACAGAACTTTCCTGAGGGTGCGATAATATCTTTGCCGCTGCGTTCGGAGGGTATGGGAAAGGGCAAGGCGTTTGTATACGGCGTGCTTTCGGGCGTTGTTGAGCCAGTGGGTGCTGTGCTGACCATACTTTTGGCACAGTTTATAATCCCTGTTTTGCCGTATCTTTTGAGCTTTGCGGCAGGAGCGATGATATATGTGGTGGTGGAAGAGCTTATACCTGAAATGTCGGAAAAGCCTCACTCCAATATCGGAACTATAGTTTTTGCACTGGGCTTTGTGCTTATGATGATACTTGATGTGGCACTTGGATAGGTGTTTTTTTATGTTTACATAGGGATCATCTTTATGCATGGTAAGTGTATTGAATATCTTTTTGTATAGCCGGGAATATCATTTTGAAATGATATGCTCGGCTTTGTTTTGTGTGTAAATTTTATTTGTTAATTTGTTTATCTTAAACGTTTGATGTTAATATGAAATGTAAACGTTTTTAGCTATTGTTTTCTTTGGCAATGAAAGACAAAAATAATATAAAATGATGATTACTTATAGCACAATGCACTAAGTTCGTGTTTCTTTATTTGTCAAAAACATTGATTTTTAAAAACTTGTTTACTTAATCGTTTTAAGAGATTGACATTAAATTAAGTTTGTGGTAAAGTAAAAATGCAATAATTCGGCAAGCTAAATTAATCAAAAATTAGCTAAAGTGATGAAAAAGGAGTATGGTTATGACAGGAGTAATGAGAAGATTTTCTGCGGCTCTGGCGGCTGCTGCAATGGCTGTTAGCATTGTGCCTTTCGCAGATATCAGTGCATATGCGGAGTATGCGGCGACACACCCGGAGGGATTTGTTTATGCTGACGGCTCAAAGTTTATGTGCGACGGGAGCCCTTACTATTACGGCGGTACGAACTGCTATTATCTCACATATAAGTCAAAGAGTGAGGTAAAGAATGTTTTCGATGACGCTTCAAAAATGGGGCTTAAAGTAATAAGAATTTGGGGAAATCTTGACGTTGGCAAGAAAACAGGCAAGATCGACTCGCAGTCTGGTCATGAGGCCTTTGAGGGCAACAATGACGGAACGGGCGAAAAGGACGGAGTTTACTTCCAGTATTGGGACGATGAGGCTGGCAAGCCTGTTGTGAACGAGGGCGAGGACGGCCTGAGACATCTTGATTATATTATCAAGCAGGCTGAAGAACATGATATGAAACTTGTTATCACTTTCACGAACTATTGGGAAGCGTTCGGCGGAATGGGTCAGTATGTAAAGTGGTATCAGATGTCACAGGGCAAGAGCGTTGGCAATAGCAAAGTGGACGAAAAGGACACCTGCGATTTTTACACTAATGAAACTATCAAGGGTTGGTATAAGGATTATATCAAAACTTTGTTAAATCACACCAACTACTACACAGGCGAGAAACTTATGGATTCTGAAGCTGTTTTTTCTTGGGAGCTTTCAAACGAGCCGAGATGTACTGTTGACGAGTTCTGCAAGGACGATATTCTTTATAACTGGGCAAAGGAAATGTCAGCATATGTAAAGTCTATCGACCCTTATCACATGGTATCTGTTGGCGACGAGGGCTTTTATAATCTTGGCTATCAGGAAGCTGCAAAGCAAGATCTTCCGTCTTCCGCATATTCAGGCTACTACGGTGTTGACTTTGACAAGCTTATGACTATCGAAACTGTAGACTTTGGCACGCCGCATATGTACGTTGATCAGTGGGGCTTTGACCTTGGCGATGATGACCTCGAGTGGATAAAGCGACATGCCCAGACCACATCTTCCGCTGACAAGCCTATTATCTTTGAGGAATTCGGTCTTACAGACAAAACAAAGCGTGACGCCGCTTATTCAGATTGGCTGGATATTGTAACGGGGGACTACTATGAGGGCGTCGAATATCAGGGTTTCAACTACTGGATGATAGCTTCCTATCTTGATGACGGCACTCTTTATCAGGACTATGACGGCTACACCGTTTACGGCCCTGAGGGTATCGAAAAGACGGACAGCACAAGAACTCTTATGATGAACGGTGCTGCAAAAATGGAAAAGAAGAACATTGTAAACACCACTGACAAGTCTACATACAGTTTTGACAGAAGCAAGTCAGGTAACGTTGTGGTGAATGTTTCTATGAAAGAGGGCAGCATAAGCGGTGTTGAGGTCGGCGGAAAGAAACTCTCGTCAGACGATTACACCATAAGGGGCGACGCTGTTACTATCAAGGCTTCTTATCTTAAAAGGCAGGAGCTTGCAAAGTATTCGTGCAGGATACTCACAACAGGCGGCAATCAGCCTAAGTTCAATCTGACGGTGAGCGACAGCTCTATCCCTAAGCCTATTATCTCACCTGAGATAATCTCTGTTGACGTAAACCCTAAGAAGTGCAGTGATGTTGATATCACCATGGATCGCAAGACAAGCGAGTTCAGAGGCATTGTTGCTGATGGAAATTCACTCGCAGAGGGTACAGATTACACTACTTCGGGCGACACTGTGACCCTTAAAAGTGCATATCTCAAGACGCTTTCAGCAGGCATTGTGACGCTTAAGTTCGATTTCTATGAGGGCGAGGATAGGGAGCTTACAATAAATGTTTCCGACACCACAGGCCTTGATGAGCTTGACACATTTGAGAGCTATTCATATGATAAGGCACTTTGGTCGTCTTATTCAAGAAACACAGGCGGCAATGAAGTTTCACTTTCTCTTACTACAAAGAACGGTTCAAAGGTGCTTGCTTTCGGATATGATATCGGCTCGCCAAACGGCTACTGCGGAGTAAACCACCCTATTGCAGTAAGAAATGCTTCATCATTTGCAGGCGTTGAGCTTTGGCTAGAGGGGGACGGCACAGGCAACAGCCTTACTGTTCAGCTTAGAGACGCAAACGACAATTATTTTGAAGCACAGATAGCACTTGATTTCGCAGGCGGAAAAACTATCAAGATACCATTCGCTGACTTTAAAGCACCAAGCTGGCAGTCTGGCGGAAATCTTGATACATCAAAGCTTAACCAGTTCTCGTTCTATATGGGCGGAGATTCTGCCCAAAAGACAGGTACAGTTTACATAGACGATGTTGTTTTCTATGAGGACGGACAGACCGAGAAACCACACCTTTCCACAAAGTCAGGCATATTTGACGCTGATGCTCCAAGCGGTGTGAGAACAGACCTTGTGCTTTATGGAAAGAGCGTTGAGTCTATCATAGCAAACGGCAAGAAACTTGCAGGCGGCTTAGATTATTCCACAAACGGAAGTCAGATAATGCTCAACGAAAGCTGGCTCAAGACGCTTGCAAATGGTAATTACACACTTACATACACATTCTCAGACGGAAACACAGATACATTTGCACTCACTGTCAAGAATGTTAAGTCATCACACACTCACAGCTACACCGCAAAGGTAACAAAGGAAGCTACTTGCACAACAGATGGCGAGAAAATTTACACTTGTACTTGCGGAGACAGGTACACTGAAACTATTCCTGCAAAGGGTCACAGCTGGATAAAGGGCGAGACAGTTGCTCCTACAGAGAACGAAAAGGGCTACACTATCTACACCTGCACTTCCTGCGGCGAGACAAAGAAGGACGATTACACCGACCCTATCGGTCACAGGCACAGCTATACCTTCACATCAACAAAGGCTGCAACTTGCGAAACTGACGGCGAAAAAGTATACACTTGCTCATGCGGTGAAAAGTACACTGAAACTATCCCTGCGACAGGTCACAGCGAAAGTGCATGGATAATCGACAAGGCGGCTAATGCGACAGAAAATGGCTCAAAGCACACTGAGTGTACAACTTGCGGCAAGGTGATAAAGACAGAGGTTATCCCTGCAACTGGCGAGGTAAGTGACAAAAAGGAAACTGTTATCTTCACAGGCTCGGCAAAGACATCAGGCTGGGGTCAGGCTATCACACTTTCCACAACTAAGGAAGGCGGCAGCTTTGACAGCTCAGTTATCGAAAAGGACGGATATTTTGAAGTTCAGTTCAAGGGCGGCACAGACAAGGCGGAGGTCATTCTCCAGAGTTGGTCAGGCGGTGAAGACTGGGCGAGAGTTTCACCAACTGAGGTAACAGAAAAGGACGGCATTGTATACGCAAAGTACAGCTACGACGATGTTGCGGCGGCGTTCGGAACAACAGATTTCTCTAAAGTAGACCGCTTCCATGTTGGTGCGGCTAACGGAGATATCGAAGTTCTTAGTGTTAAGTATATTGTTGGGAAGTCAACAGAGCCGGTTGATCCGGTAGATCCTGTTGACCCTGATAAGCCGGAGCAGGATCCATATGTATCTATTTTCTGGGGTGCAAAATCATGCGGCTCATGGGGTCAGGCAGTTTCAGTTATGACTTCAAAAAATTATGGCAGTTTTGATGTTTCGTATCTTTCTGCCAACGGCTATTTCTATGTTGAGTATTCGGGTGCAGAGAACGAGCTTGAGCTTATTCTCCAGAGCTGGTCAGGAGGAGCAAGCTGGGCAAGAGTTCAGCCTAGCGAAACAGGCAGAGCGAATGATCATTACTATGCTAAGTTCACATATGCAGACTGTGTAAAGGGGCTTGGTACAGGTTTTGATAAGCTGGATCAGCTTCATGCTGCGGCAAAAAACGGTGATATCACAGTTTATTCTATTTGCTACTGTACACCTGCTAGGTAATTAAAAAAAGCGTTACATTTATTAAGATGCAAAAAGAGCGAATGACATGATGTCATTCGCTCTTTATATTTTGTTTACTTGTTTTTCTTTTTGTGTTTTTTGTCCTCAAGCGGTGTCATGCTCTTTGCACATATTGCCATTGTTGAGGCGTTATGCAAAAGTGCTGACGCAGACGGCTGCAAAAGTCCGAATGCACCTGAGAGCAAAAGTGCTGAATTGAACAGAACGATAAATCTGTAGTTGCTGTTTATCCTGTTCATAAGCTTTACGCTCAGTTCTCTTATAGCTGCAAGCTGTGTGAGGTCTGCACCACGAACGGTGATATCAGCGGTCTCCTTTGCGATATCTGATGCGTCGCTCATTGCAACGGAAACGTTTGCCGCCGCAAGTGCAGGGGCGTCGTTTATTCCGTCGCCGACCATTATAACTCTGTGGCCCTGCTCTTTGAGCTGTTCAACATATCTGTGCTTGTCCTCTGGGAGCACCTGTGCTCTGAAATCAGATATGCCGAGCTTTTGAGCCGTTATCTCGGCAGCCTTTGTGCTGTCGCCTGTGAGCATCACGATATTTGTGATGCCTGCCTCTTTAAGCTGTTTTACAGCCTGTTCAGCCTCAGGTCTTGGTGGGTCGCTTATGCAGAGAGCACCTGTGAGCTTGTCGCCCACTGCAAGATAGACTACCGAGCAAGCTCCGGACTTTTCGTCTATCTCAGCCTGCTGTTCTTCGGTTATCTCGATGCCCTCGTCCTCGCAGACAAAATGTCTGCTGCCTATAATGGCACGCTTGCCGTGGAGGGCTGTGGATATTCCGTGTGCCACGATATACTGTACCTCTGCGTGTTCTTCCGCATGGTCGATATTTCTGTCGGCAGCACCCTTCACTATCGCTCTCGCCACGCTGTGAGGGAAGTGTTCTTCAAGGCAGGCTGCTATCTTGAGGGTGTCCTCTTCAGAGTAATCACCAAGGGCGATAACTTTTTCAAGCATAGGCTCAGCGTTTGTGAGCGTACCTGTCTTGTCAAAAACTATGGAATCTGCAAGAGCGTATTCTTCAAGATATTTTCCGCCCTTGACTGTAACGTCACTGTCGGCTGCCTCTTTTATTGCGGATATAACGGCTATCGGCGTTGAAAGCTTGATAGCACAGGAATAGTCCACCATAAGAACGGAAACTGCCTTTGTGACATTTCTTGTAAGCAACAGCGTGAGTGCAAATCCAAGAAAGCTGTATGGAACGATAGAGTCCGCAAGACGCTCTGCATTGCTCTGCACACCTGCTTTAAGGTTTTCTGAATTGTCGATAAGCTCGATTATCTTGCTTATCTTTGTGTCGGAAGAAAGCTTGCGTACTTTTATTACAACTGAGCCTTCCTCAACAACTGTTCCCGCAAAAACGCTTGAACCTGCACTCTTCATCACAGCCAGAGGTTCACCTGTCATGGACGCCTCATTTATATAAGCCTCGCCCTCGGTTATCTGACCGTCAACAGGGATAACGCTGCCGGTGCGAACTCTTATGCAGTCGTCCACCTGCAACTGTGACATTGGTATAAGCGTATCGGCGTCCTTGCCTGCCAGCCATACCTGATCTGCCTTTATCGCCAAGCTGTCAGTAAGAGCAGCTCTTGTTCTCGCTCTTGTGTAATCCTCCAGCAGTCCTGATACAGACAGCAGGAACATGACAGTGCCCGCCGTGTTGTAATTTTTCTGGATAAGACAAGCACTTATTGACGCTCCGTCAAGTACCTCTACCGTCAGCTTGCCGTCAAACAGTGCACTTATGCCCTTTGCTATGTATTTAAGTCCGCTGTACACAATAAGTGCCGCACCTATAGGTGCAGGAAGAACAGCTTTTCTTATATACCTTTGGGCAACAAGCTTTGCAAGATCAGACTTGAAAGTCCTGTCTATCTCCTCGGTGTCATACTGATTGTCGCTGACAGGCTCAAGCTCGCTTGCTCTGAGCTTTCTCACAAGCTCTACAGCGTCAGCCCTGTGACCGTCCTTGTAGCGGATAAGTATGCCGCCGTTCTCATAGTGAGCCTCGCAGCCCTCTGCCCAAGGGTTTGACATAACAAGCTTGTGTATCGACCGTTCAAGTTCTTTTGTGAAAGCGTCACAGCCGCAGCGGAAACGTATGCGGCAGGGCTTGTCATAAACGATCTGTGCTCTCATTATTCAGTTACTTCTTCCTCTTTATCTATGCCTGCCTCGACCTTTGCGTCATAGCAGATATCAGATGCCTCGTCCTTCATACTTCTCAGTGCTGACTGAGCATCGCTCTTGAGTTTCATTCCCTTTGCAAGACCTGTAACGGCAAGCTCTCTTGTCTTTTTAGCCTTTACGACCTTCTTGCCAAGAATAACTGCGGCTGCTCCGCCTACTGCACACCAGAATTTTTCGTCTTTAAAACACTTTAACATAATATTACCTCCTGTTTTGTTTTTAAATATTAGTAAGAACTAATTATTTCGGTATATACAGAAACTCTGCCAAAAGACGAGCATATAACAAGTCCTCTGACAGGATTTTTACCGTGATTTCAGTATAACTCTATATTGTTTATTAGTCAAGTCAAACCGACAAATTTAAAAATCATTTAAAATTTTGTATATCAATTTGCCGTAAGTTAAATTATTGACGCTTTTCTAACTTTTCAGACATAGACCTTTGAACGGAAAATGTTAAAATGTTCAAGGTGTCTAATATTTGTACGCCCCGTGAACGAGCCTTGAAAAGTTATGCCAGCACTTGACAAAACCCCTAAATTCGGGCTTTCTTTTACTTGTAAGTTATGCAGTCAACCAAAAAAGTTATAACTTTTTGTTAAATCAGTTGTATCAATAACAGAGTTATGTTAAAATATTATTAGAATAATATGGGGAGGTCTGCGGTGTGGGTTATATTATCCATTACGATATATGTGCACTTGTGATATATCTTATTACAGGAGTTGTATTCTATTTTAAAAAGCGTATTCCTTGCGGCAAGAACAAGGTTTTTGCTATTCTTGTGGGCGACTCGGCTTTGTCAACGGTGTTTGACATTTTTTCTGTATTATCCACATTTGAATTGGGGATAGGCGTAAAAACATTTTTCCACACGGCATATTATTTTACCCACAACCTCATCCCATTCATCTTCATGGTGTATATACTTTATCTTACAGACGGTATCAAGAATCTGTCCAACCTGTTCAAAAGCGTGCTGTTCGCACCTATTATAATAGACCTTATTTTCGTGGTGACATCGCCTGCGACGCATTTTATCGTAAATGTTGACGCTCAGGGCATTTATCACAGAGGTCCTTTGCAGCCGCTCACATATGCCGTTGCCATATACTATCTTGCATTCGGCATCATATACGCAATGGGCAACAGGAGTATGCTCACAAGACAGGTGGTAACTTCCATAACGGCATTTATTTTAATGACGGTCGTGGCGGTCATAATACAGATGATAAATCGGTATCTTCTGGTGGAATGTTTTGCGGCGTCGGTTTGTATGCTGCTTATAATGTTCACACTGCAAAGTCAGGACGATATGATAGACCCTAGCACAAAAATGCTCAACTGGAGCAGTTTTGTGAACAAGTGCACCGTAAAGTATGCCTCAAATTCTGATTTCTCACTGCTGCTTATAAAGATACCTGATTATAAAATGCTTATGAAGACCTTTGGCGGACGTTTTTCAAACTCTCTGCTCAGGAGCTTTTCAGACTATCTTTACACCTTTGTAAATCTCGGCGACGGCTTTTATCTTGAGGACGAATGCTTTGCACTTTTCTTCTCGAAGGATTCTGAACACCTTGGTGAAACTTACCGTGTTATAAGAGAAAAGCTTTCTAACAACTGGAAGATAGGCACGGTGGATACACTTATAACAGCCTGCTTTATGAGGCTTGACTGTCCTGAGGACGTTGACAATACGGATATGCTCCTTGACTTTATCGAGCAGTTCAAGCATCGTGAGCCTGAAACGGAAAGACTTCTTCATGCCTCCGACATCAATTTCTATGACAGCAAACGCCGCAGCGAGGTAGAAAATGCAATCGACAAGGCTTTGGATAACAGAGGTTTTGAGGTCTACTATCAGCCTATATACTCACGCACAAGGGACAAGATAGTTTCTTGCGAGGCACTTGTGAGATTGAAGGACGACAAGCTTGGCTTTATCCCTCCGCAGGAGTTCATACCTATTGCAGAGGAAAACGGCAAGATACTGAAGATAGGCAAATTTGTTTTTGAAGAGGCTTGCCGCTTTATCAAAAAGGGCGTCGGCACTTCGCTGGGCATTGATTATGTTCAGGTAAATCTCTCTGTGGTGCAGTGTATGCAGTCTGACTTGGTCGAGCAGCTGCTTAGCGTTATGGACAGATACAAGGTTGACCCTTCGTCTATTTGTCTTGAAGTGACGGAAACTGCGGCGGTGTATACCCCGCATATCATGGAAAAGAACATCAAGACCCTTTCGGACTTCGGCGTGAAGTTTGCACTTGACGATTACGGCACAGGATATTCAAACATGACGTATCTTCTTAATCTGCCGTTCAGATTTATCAAGCTTGAAAAAGAGATAGTCTGGAAATGTTTCAAGAGCGAAAAAGCTCGCATAGCTATCGAAAGCACAGTGGCAATGATAAAGAAACTGAATATGCAGATAGTTGCCGAGGGCATTGAGGATAAGCACCAGTTTGACACTCTCCTTGACATGGGCTGCGATTTCATTCAGGGATATTATTTTTCAAAGCCTGTTCCTGAAAAGGATTTTATCGAGGTGCTCAAAAAGAACAATACGCAGACAGCGACGGTTTGAGCTGTTTGGTCTAAGCCCTGACTTCGGTCGGGGCTTTTTCATTTAGTTTTCATTTTTCATTAAGGTCTGTTTAAGCATGGAACGATATAATATAGTCATAACAAAACTAAGGCAGGAGGCGTTCTTATGAACGTAAATGCTATGGCTATTCTTATTATTTCGGCTGTGCTGCTCACTTTGCCGCTCGTTTTATCCGCCGCACTTTGTGCTGAAGAACGCTGGGGGCTGCTTGCAAGAAAACATGATAAGTGGATAGATGAACACTATAAATAACAGGCATACAGATAAATACAAGTTGTCCGTCATACAAATACAAGCGTATTTCACAAACATACATTGAAAAATCTATAAAAATTAGTCCATTTATACATTGACTTAATCACGCAAATTCGGTATACTATTTATTGTAACGTCAGTGTGCAGAAAAGCACGCAGACAGGAATAATTCTATAGTTTGTAAGGGGTTTGTGAAATGACTAAGGTTGTAAAATTCGGCGGCAGCTCGCTTGCCAGTGCCGAGCAGTTCAAAAAAGTTAAAGAGATAATCACAGCGGAAAGCTCAAGAAGATTCGTTGTACCTTCTGCTCCGGGTAAGAGATTTTCAAACGATACAAAGGTAACGGATATGCTCTACGGCTGCTATGACCTTGCAGCAAAGGGCAAGGATTTCACTAAGGAGTTCGACGATATCAAGGAAAGATATTACGGTATAATCAACGATCTGGGTCTTGACCTTTCTCTTGAAAAAGAATTTGAAACTATCAAGGCTTGCTTTATCGGCAAGGCAGGACGTGACTATGCAGCGTCCCGTGGCGAGTATCTTAATGGTATCGTTCTTGCAAACTACCTTGGATATAATTTCGTTGACGCAGCAGATGTTATCTACTTCAACGATCAGGGTCAGTTCGATTCTGTAAAGACAAACGAGGTACTTCCACAGAGATTGGCGTCACTTGACAATGCAGTCGTTCCTGGTTTCTACGGCTCAATGCCTAACGATACTATCAAGACATTTTCAAGAGGCGGTTCTGACGTAACAGGTTCTATCGTTGCGGCAGCTGTAAATGCTGATATCTATGAGAACTGGACAGACGTATCAGGCTTTCTGGTATGTGACCCTAGAATTATCGACGACCCACAGCCTATCACTACCATAACATATAAAGAGCTCAGAGAGCTTTCATACATGGGTGCAGGAGTGCTCCATGAGGACGCTATTTTCCCGGTAAGAAAAGCTGGTATCCCAATAAACATCAAGAACACAAACAAGCCTGAGGATATGGGCACAATGATCGTTGAGTCCACTTCACAGAAACCTGCGTTCACTATCACAGGTATCGCAGGCAAGAAGGGCTTTACTGTAGTCAATATCGAAAAGGATATGATGAACGCAGAGCTTGGTTTCGGCAGAAGAGTTCTTGAAGTTTTCGAGAAGAACGGAATCTGCTTTGAGCATATGCCTTCAGGTATCGACACAATGTCAGTTGTAGTTCATCAGGCAGAGTTCGCTCCTAAGGAGCAGGAGATAATGTCAGGCCTGCACAGAAACTGCCACCCTGATACTATCGATATCGAAACAGACCTTGCTCTTATCGCTGTCGTTGGCCGTGCAATGAAGTCAAACAGAGGTACAGCAGGCAGAATATTCTCAGCACTTGCACACGCTCATGTAAACGTAAAGATGATAGATCAGGGCTCAAGTGAGCTTAACATCATCATCGGCGTAAATGAGGCTGATTTTGAGGCTGCAATGAAGGCTATCTACGCTATCTTCGTTGATACAAAGCTTTAAGGCAAAAATATAACGGGCGGCTCAGGCTGCCCGTTTTTTCATGGTGTGAAAAAAGCGTCCCGAAAATATCGGAACGCTTTTGTTTATTTCTTCTTGTCAGAAAGCTCAGTGATTATCTGAATGAATGAGTCAACGTCAGAGAAATCCTTGTAAACAGACGCAAAACGTACATACGCAACGTGGTCAAGCTTTTTAAGCCCCATAAGCACCATGTCGCCTATCTCGCTGGTGGTGGTTTCGGTCTGCATTTTGTTTGCAAAGGTGTTCTCGATATCGTCAACAAGATTTTTCATGTCATCAACGCTGACAGGACGCTTTTTGATAGCGTTCTGAATACCTTTTATAAGCTTTTGTCTGTCGAAAGGCTCGAAAGAACCGTCACGCTTGTATACCATGAGTTGCGGCTTTTCCACCACCTCATAAGTGGTGAAACGCTTTCCGCATTTAGGACATTCACGGCGGCGGCGTTTTTTGCCTTCGCTTGGGCGTGAATCTATTACTCTTGTATCTTCATAGTTGCAAAAAGGACATCTCATTATAAACACTCCTTTATCCAGAGAAAACAGTCGGTGTGTGTAAGCACATATTGTGTATTTATTGATTAATTATACCATAGATTGTAGCTGATTGCAAGAGGTTCGGGAAAATTAATTTGAGGTGGAACAGAGTATAAGTGAGGAGTGAGGAATTGGCAAAGCTGACCAAAGTAAAGAACAAGTAGAAAGTAAAAGTCAGCACCGAGCGTAGCGATTTTGCGGCACCACAAACTATCCCAAACCACAGTAGGGGCGAACAGCGTTCGCCCGTGTTCAGGATTTGCTGTAATTTCATAATTGTAGGGGACTTTATTAATATAAAAAAACAGGCAGCCGAAACTGCCTGCTTTTTTGTGTGTTACTTGTTAAGATATTCAAGATTTTTTCTGATAAGCTCGCATCTCTGCTTTACACAATCAACTGAACGCAGTGGGTCTGACGGCGTGTTGAACGTGTAGTCCATAAGCTTGTCAATAGTCGTTGCAGCAACGTGCAGTCTTGTGTCTGATGATGCGTAGTAAATGTATACATCACCGTTTTCACGAACGATAGCTCCGTTTGTGAACGCTACGTTTGAAACGTCGCCAACTCTCTCACTGCCGTGTGGTGCTATGAAAAGTCCTGACGGCGATGCGATAAGCTTGGAAGGGTCCTTGAGATCTGTGGCAAATACATAAATTACATATCTCAGACCTGCGGCTGTGTTCCTTACACCGTGTGCAATGTGTATCCAGCCCTTAGGCGTCTTGATAGGCACTGCACCTGCTCCGTTCTTTACCTCTGTGATAGTGTGATACTGCCTTGGTGAGATAACAACTTCTTCTGTGCAGATAACAGGGTTCGTGATGTCCTCGCAAAGTCCAAAGCATACTCCTCCGCCTGAACCTGTTTCTATGAAATCGTCCTGCGGACGTGTGTAGAATGCGTACTTGCCGTCAACGAACTCAGGGTGAAGAACTACGTTTCTCTGCTGCGGTGACTTGGACTTGAGATTAGGGAGTCTTTCCCATGTCTTGAGATCCTTTGTCCTTACGATACCTGCCTGTGCTGTAGCTGCGGAAAGATCATTCGATGTCTTGTCCTTGCTCTCAGAACAGAATACACCATATATCCAGCCGTCCTCGTGCTGAGTCAATCTCATGTCATATACGTTTGTTTCCTCAGGCTCTGTGTCAGGGAGCTGAACAGGGTAGTCCCAAAAACGGAAACCGTCAACTGGACTGTCACTCTCTGCTACTGCAAAAAATGACTTTCTGTCGTTGCCCTCAACTCTTGCTACAAGGTAATACTTGCCGTTAAGGTATATAGCACCTGAGTTGAGCACAGCATTTATGCCGAGCCTTTCCATGAAGTATGGATTTGTTTCAGGATTCATGTCGTATTTCCAGATAACAGGTGCGTGTGCAGCTGTCAGTACAGGATAAACATATCTGTCATAAATTCCGTTGTAGCTGTCGGATACGATATTTTTTCTGTTGATGAGAGCCTCGTATTCAGCTGTCACCCTTGCCTTGTTTCTTTCAAAATCTGTCATATCAAGCATTTTCCTTTCGGTAAAAAAATCTTCTTAGACAAGTATACTACAATGATACGTCAATTACAAGTACCCTCGAAAACATCAAACGATTACATGAAAAAAGTTTTACGAACTGCATAAATGCTGTACATATTTTGTTGCCCGTGTTAATGTTTTTTACAAATCATCACTCATCTGCCTTTCTATCTCCGCAAGTATGACGCTTGGACTTATCCGCATAGCCTCTCCTACGCGGTAAAATGTTTCAAGTGTTGGCTTACGCTGTCCACGCTCGATCGCACTGAGATGTGTTCTGCCGATATCTGCAAAGCCGCTCACAACTCCCTGAGAAAGCCCCTTCCGCTCACGAAATTGCTGTATAACTCTGCCAAATATGATAGGGTCAAGCATTCCGATATTGATTTATGAATACATATATTGACATAAGAATACAAATGTGTTATAATATAATTAGAGTATTAATTGATCCCCTTATCAATTAGTGTTTTGGTATATTGCCGACACATGAAAAAGAGCCTTGCATTTACAGCGTATGCAAGGCTCTTTTTTTGTATTGTGTGAGATATTTAATATTTGAACTTTATGCGTGGATTTTAAATGATTCCGATTACAATATTAATATGCTAGTGATTTGTTGTGCAATGTGCATAATAAATGCGGCTGCTTTTGTGCTAAAATGGTGATTGACAATAGCTTTGTATGTGTTGTATAATTATAGCAAGATTGAATATATGAACTCACCAACCAAATACGATCAGTCGCAATGCTAAAATATTAAACTATGGAGGAATATTTTATGAATTACAAAAAGTACATAGCAGCTGTAATGGCTTTGTCAATGGCAACAGGCATAGCAGGCTGCGGCAGCTCAGCAGGCTCATCATCAAGCAAAGCAGAGGACGATTTTTCTGCAACAGAGAACGTTGCAGTAGCTGATACAGAATCTATCGAGGCTATCCCTGACGGAGCTGAGAAAGAGATACTTTATCTCGGCGAGGGCGACCTGAACCCTACAAAGGGCAGCCCTGAGAAGAGCACAGAGCTACAGCTTTTTGAAAGCAAGGGCGGAAAGATAAGATTCCAGCAGACTTCAAATGAGGACAGATTTGACAATCTTGCTGCCGCTATCACAGCAAACAAGGATATTCCTGATATATTCAAATATGAGTGGCTTGCATTCCCGTCACAGGTAGTAAAGGATATGTATCAGCCTATCGACAGCATCGTTGATTTCAGCCAGCCTCTGTGGTCTGCAACAAAGGAAACAGCAGATCAGTTCATGCTCAACGGCAACCACTATGTTGCACCTCTTGGCTATACTGCGTCTGCAATGCTCTGCTATGATAAGGATATAATCGACGCTGAGGGTCTTGACGATCCATATGAGCTTTATGCAAACAATGAGTGGACATGGAAGAACTGGGAGGACATTATGTCATCTTACGTTGAGAACGCACCTGCCGACACAGAGCGTTACGGCGTAAACGGATTCTTCAGAGCACACGTTGTTCAGCAGACAGGCAAGCGTCTTGTAAACTATGATCCTGCAACAAACGAGTTTTCAAGCAACCTTAACGACCCTGATATCGAAAAGGCTCAGAACTTCCTTTATAATATGATGAAAGACGGAATTATCCTTAACGGCTGGGTAGGTTCTGCAAGAGATTGCTTTAACCAGAACTGTCTGTTCTATGCAATGGGCGAGTGGGCATACACTGGCAACCAGACACCTAAGGAGGGCGAGAACTGGGGCGTTGTTCCTATCCCTCAGTATGACGATAATCAGCAGAAGATAACAACTTCTGATATGACTGCATTCATGTGGGTAAAGGGCTCAACAAAGAGCGAGGCTGTTAAGTGCTGGTTCGAGTGCGTAAGAGCGTCAAAGACAGATCCTAAGTATGAGCAGACAAACAAGGACAAGTTCATGGAGAACAACCCTTACTGGACAGACGAAATGTACAACGCAAAGATGGACGTTGTTTCTGATGATTACCTTATGCTCTTTGACTACGCTTACGGTATATCTTCCGCTCTCGGCGACAGAAAGCAGTTTGACGGCAACCAGTGCCTTGTTGACGCTCTCTATGGCGACGCATCAAACGTTAATGAAGAGGGCGTTCAGTCCACATGGACACAGGTTCGTGAGAAGTATTCTGCAACTGTTGATTCCGAGATAAAGGAACTTAATCAGAAGATCGCAAGCCTTAAATCATAATAAATAACTCCTGATAAAAATAACGCAGGCTGTAAAAAGTCTGCGTTATTTTTTGTGCTTTTATCCGAATATGCTAAGTCCTAAAGCTGTGCGAACGGTTATGAAAATAAGTCCTGCAAAGGCAAGTATGGTGACAGGTGCGGTGAGGTAGGTCAAGATCTTTTTGCCCTGTGAAACGTCAGGGCAGAAGTTTATGAGTCTGAAACTTTCACGGTGATACCTAAGCTCTTTTACAAAAAGCACAAGACCAGCTATCATAAGTCCGAATGAAAGCAGTGCGACAGCTATTATTATCATTGGTGCTGTGCCTGTTATCCTGCCCTTTTCTAGTTCTGCGGCAAACTTGTCAAAGTCTATGGAGCCAAGTGCAACGCTTTGCACTGCACCGATAGTGTTCAAAGTGAAGTGAAGTATCAAAGACGGTAAGATAGAACCTGTTTTTGCCACCATAAAGCAAGCACACATACCCATGACTGCTGCATAGAGTATCTGCTGATAGCTGCCATGCCAAAGTCCGAAGGTCAGACCTACCATTATAATGCCTGTGAGCTGACCGCATTTTTCGGCATTTCTGAAAAGCGTGCCCCTGAACATAAGCTCCTCAAAAAACGGTGCGAGCACTGACATTGCAAGCACGCTTGTTACGCCGCCGAGGACAGTGCCGCTTGAAGTGAAATCAACGCCTTTAAGGCTAGTGCCGGAGGCTTTCTGCACATATGCAAAAATAAATGAGTTGATATAATTTGCGGCGTAGATAAGCCCGAATGATATGACTATCCACTTCGCCACCCATTTTACAGGCATTGAGGGCTTTCTGAAACAAGCTGTTATTTTAAGCCCCTCTTTTTTGCCGCTCACGAGCCGAAACGCCGCAAGAACTATTGGCACAACTACGAGATACTGTATGCAGTAGCTTACAAGCTGTGCGATATCCTCATAGTATGCAGACTTTCCTGCGATGTGATACACTGCCAAGCTGCCAAGCCTTATGAGAAGAATGTCACAGACATAGAAAATTATCACCATAAGTGAATTTACGTTTGATGTCTTTCTAATAAGTTTTATCGTATCGTTATTCATTTTTATTCTCCGTATTCGGGTCAGATGTTTTACAAGAAAATTATATCACAGGGAAAGTTTTGTGTCAATCGAAACGTTGTATCAGTGAGGAATTAGGAGTGAGGAATGAGGAATTATGGTATCGCCTACGGCGATGTATTTTTTGTATGAAAAAAGACCGCCCTATGATGAGCGGTCTTATATGTACTATGAAATTAGAGCTTTACTATCTCGCCGTACTGTTCTCTGCCTGCACCTACAGCGTTTGACTCGTCTGTATCAATGTGCATAGCAAGTGCGAACTTGTCGCTGACTCTGATAACAGTGTCGCAGAGGATAGCTGTTCTTTCTGCGGACTCTATCTTGACAGCAACGATATCCTTATCCTTTACGCCGAATGTTTCAGCGTCAGCAGGTGTCATATGGATATGTCTTTTAGCAACGATAACGCCCTCAGAACACTCAACTTCACCGCATGGTCCAACAAGCTTGCAAGCACCTGAACCTGCTGTGTCGCCTGACTCTCTGATAGGAGCGGCAACGCCGATAGAACGTGCGTCTGTAGCTGAAAGCTCGATCTGGTCTGCTTTTCTTACAGGGCCGAGGATAGATACGTTTGCAAGCTCTCTCTTAGGACCTACGACTGTAACTCTCTCCTCACAAGCAAACTGACCAGGCTGTGAAAGATCTTTCTTCTTTGTAAGTGTTGCACCCTTTCCGAACAGTATCTCAAGAGTTTCCTGAGTAACGTGAACGTGACGTGCAGATGTTTCAACGATAAACTTTGGCATGATGAACATTCCTTTCATATATAGTATTTACATCTCTATTTTACTACTATTTTCATCATAGGTCAAGGGGTAATTTTACTTTGGGTAACAATTTTTTTCTTTTGACCATTTAAAGCAAAACCCTTGTAATATTATAAAAAGTATGATATAATCAAATTACGAATTTTTTTGTATATTTCTAAGGAGGAAATAATTATGAGTATGTATATCACTTGTCTTGACCTTGAGGGAGTTCTCGTTCCTGAGATATGGATAGCTTTTGCTGAGGCTACAGGTATCCCTGAGCTTAAAAGAACAACAAGAGATGAGCCTGACTATGACAAGCTTATGAAATATCGTATCAACATTCTTAAAGAGCATGGTCTTGGTCTGAAAGAGATCCAGGATACTATCGCAACTATCGACCCTATGCCGGGTGCAAAGGAGTTTCTTGACGAGCTGAGAAGTTTCACTCAGGTCATCATCATCAGCGACACATTCTCACAGTTTGCAGGCCCACTCATGAAAAAGCTTGGCTATCCTACTATTTTCTGCAACACACTTGAAGTTGCAGACAACGGCGAGATAACAGGTTTCAAGATGAGATGTGAAAAGTCAAAGCTTACAACAGTTAAGGCTCTCCAGTCTATCGGTTTTGAAACTATCGCAAGCGGCGACAGCCACAATGACCTTGGCATGATTCAGGCAAGCAAGGCTGGTTTCCTGTTCAGAAGTACCGACAGCATCAAGGCTGAATATCCTGAGCTGCCTGCTTATGAAACATATGATGAGCTTATGGCTGCAATAAAGGCTGCTATGGACTAATAGCCTTTAATAAAGGAAAAACATAGATGAAAAGGTAATATCACTTATAATGGCAGCGGCTTTGTCACTGCCTGCGGCAGCCTGCGGTGGAAAGCTGCAAGATAGCAGACGATATGTTCGATACATATTTGTCCAATACCTACGTTGCCACGGGAAACAATTTTGTGGTAAAGAAAGCTAACGAAGTTACATACAGAGCCTATTTTCCACTAGAGGAGTACGGCGAACTTGAATATGCTTTCTATTTTTCAAATACCTTGGATTCCACATACAACGCTGACGGAAAGCAGGCTTTTGCAGGCAAAGAGGGCGGCGAGGCAGTATGCAAGGCATTCATGAAACAGTTCGCTGAGCTTTTTGAAAAATAATATCGATTTTTACGGCGGTGTGTCTTTGCACTTCGCCGTATTTTTTTTGCAAAATTATACCGTTCATAATCTGTGATATGTAACGCATATTATATATAGTATCAACAATATCAGGATGATTATTTTATCTTCTGAAAAGTTTATATTTAAGACATAAGTTACCCTTGACAAACAGGGTTAGCGTGTGCTAATATATAAATGCAGTTAGTAAATGCTAACCAATAAAATCGAAAGGAGGAGGTCGAAAAAGTATGAGTGTAATAATCGTAGGCGGAAATGACCGTATGGCAACACGCTATAAGGATATCTGCAAGTCATATGACTGCAAGGCTAAGGTGTTTATCAAATATCCAACAGGCTTTGATAAGAAGATAGGAACTCCTGATCTTGCTGTGGTGTTTACTGATACGGTGTCACATAAAATGCTCAATGGTCTGAACCAAAGGGCAAGCAAGCTTGATTTTCCTGTGGCGATATGCCATTCGTCAAGCTGTTCAGCTTTGAAAAATGTATTGGAAAAATATTGTGTAAATAAAGGCGTTGCAAACGCTTAATTTTAAGCTTGATGGTTAGGAATTTCTAACCAAAGGAGGGACTATGTCACAGTCTGAGTGCAGAAAATTTGAGAAAAGCATAGCATATCATCTTGCACCTGCAATGCTTGGTATAAAGCCTGCCTGTCTTATGTCCATGGAGAAAAACAGAGGCGGTCTTGAAGAGAACGTAGAGCTTTTCAACAGCAGGGCGTATACGAAAGGCATGAGGCTCACTGTGCTTTGTGAATGTAAAAGCAGAAAATTGCTTTTCTTATATAACGAAAAGCTTTTGAAATACAGACTGGCAGACAGCAGGGTGAAAGAACTTCTGGAGCGTTTTGGGTATGATAGTCACATGACATTGGAACAGCAGCTTGAAAGGCTGTCTGAAAGGATATCTGAAAGCGGAGATTTTCCTCATGAGATAGGATTGTTCCTTGGATATCCTGTAGATGATGTGACAGGGTTCATTCAGAACAAGGGAAGAAATTATCTTCTCTGCGGATATTGGAAGGTCTATTCTGACGAGAACAGAGCAAGACGTATTTTTAATAACTATGACAAGTGCAGAAATTATCTGTGTAATAAACTTGCTCAGGGCGAAAGCATTTACCAAGCCCTGAAAATTTCTTAGGAGGTAATCATAATGAAAACAGCAGTAATTTATTGGAGCGGTACAGGCAATACAGAGGCTATGGCTAAGGCAGTAGCTGAGGGTGCAGGTGCAGAATGCTTTGCAGTATCTGAGTTCAGCGGCAACATTGAAGATTATGACGCAGTGGCTCTCGGATGCCCTGCAATGGGTGCAGAGGAGCTTGAGGACAGCGAGTTCGAGCCTTTCTTCTCAGGTATCGAGGGCAAGCTTTCAGGCAAGAAGGTAGCACTTTTCGGCTCATACGGCTGGGGCGACGGCGAGTGGATGCGTCAGTGGCAGGATAGAGTAACAGGCGACGGTGCAACACTTGTAAACGGTGAAGGTCTTATCGTAAACGAAACTCCTGACGATGACGCTCTTGCAAGCTGCAAGGCTCTCGGTGAGGCTCTTGCTAAGTAAGATATTATCCTTATTGTAATAATGTAAACTGCGGACGCAGGCAGATAAACGGTACTTTTGCTGTTCTGCCTGCGTTTGTGCGGCATATTGGTTAATGCAGACTAACTAAAAGTTATCCAATACTAACTTGTATTTTTGTGCAAGCTTACAAAATTGAAAAAACATCACTTTTAGTCTTGACAAATCAGGTTAGCCGTGATAAACTATAATACGGGTTAGAAAATGCTAACCTTTAAAAATTGCCGAAAAGTTAGATTATTCTAACTTTTGATATTGACAAAAGAACAGGAGGGTCAGAATGATGCCGCTGACATTTGCGAATGTAGGGGAAGAGAACATGATAAAGAAGATAGGCGGAAAGCCTGAAACAAGAAAGTTCCTTGAGAATCTTGGATTCGTAGCAGGTGGAATGGTCACGGTAGTAAGCACTATCGGCGGAAACGTGATCGTTAAGGTCAAGGAATCCAGAGTAGCTGTTTCAAAGGAAATGGCGTCAAAGATAATGGTATAAAAACATAGAGATATGTTTGAAGTTATTTTGTATAGTTAGGAGGATCAGGTTATGGCAACACTGAAAGAGGCTAAGATCGGTTCAACAGTGACCGTGAAAAAGCTCAACGGCACAGGTGCTGTAAAGAGAAGAATCATGGATATGGGCATCACAAAGGGTGTTGAGGTCCATGTAAGAAAGGTAGCACCACTGGGTGACCCTATCGAAGTAACAGTCAGAGGCTATGAGCTTTCGCTCAGAAAGGCTGACGCTGAAATGATCGAAACAGTCTGACAGTTCAGACATCAAAGCAAAAATTCATCGGCAGAGCTGATGTGTACTCAGAGAATGAGGATATATCAGAGTGCCGAAATTCTGAAAGGATTGAATTAGATGGAGATCAAAATTGCTCTCGCAGGTAACCCTAACTGCGGTAAAACAACTCTTTTCAACGCTCTCACAGGTTCAAACCAGTTCGTTGGTAACTGGCCGGGCGTAACAGTTGAAAAGAAAGAGGGTAAGCTCAAAGGTCACAAAGATGTAGTTATCATGGACCTTCCTGGTATCTACTCGCTTTCACCTTACACACTTGAGGAAGTAGTTGCAAGAAACTATCTTATAAGCGAGCGTCCGGACGCTATCCTCAACATCATCGACGGTACGAACCTCGAAAGAAACCTTTATCTTACAACACAGCTCGTTGAACTTGGTATCCCTGTTGTAGTTGCTATCAACATGATGGACGTTGTTAAGAAGAACGGCGACAAGGTCAACACAGAACAGCTTGCTAAGGAACTTGGCTGCAAGGTATGTGAGATATCCGCTCTTAAAGGCACAGGTATCAAAGAGGCTGCTGAACTGGCTGTAAAGGCTGCTGAGGCTAAAGAACCAATGGTACCACAGCATTCATTCAACGGCGTTGTTGAGCACGCTATCGCTCATATCGAAGAGGCATTCCTTAACGATGTTCCTGAGGAGCAGCAGAGATGGTACGCTATCAAGATATTCGAGAGAGATGAAAAGGTCATCGAAAAGCTCGGTATGTCTGAGCAGGTAAAGGCTCACATCGAGAAGGATATCTGCAACGCTGAGAAGGAAATGGACGACGACTCAGAGAGTATCATCACAAACGAGAGATACATTTACATAGCATCTATCATTAAGGATTGCTACAAGAAGAAAAATCAGGGCGGTCTTACAACATCAGATAAGATAGATAAGGTCGTTACGAACCGTTGGCTCGGTCTTCCGATCTTTGCAGTAGTAATGTTCCTTGTTTACTATATCTCAATGGTAACAGTAGGTTCAGCTGCAACAGACTGGGCAAATGATGGACTCTTCGGCGACGGCTGGCACCTGTTCGGTATAGGTTCTTCTGACGCTGAGGACGCTGCTGATGAATATGGCAGCTCACTTGATATCATCAACGCATTTATCGAGCAGCAGGGCGGCGAGGCTATCGACAACGAGGCTGACGATTTTGACGTTGACGCTGCTAAGGCAACAGCAGACAATCTGCTTGCTACAGTAGATAAGTCCGCAACTGCTGATTACACAGTAGAGGACGAGGAAACACTTGAAGAAACAACAGAAACAGCTAAGTATGCTGATCTTGAGGCTGCCGTTGCAGCTGCAGAGAAGTATGACTTTGCAGATCCGGATCCTGCTGATTACGGCGTTTGGGTACCAGGTATCCCTGTACTCCTTGAAAAGGGTCTTGACGCTGTAAATTGTGCAGACTGGCTCAAGGGTCTTATCCTTGACGGTATCGTAGCCGGTGTTGGTGCGGTGCTCGGATTCGTTCCACAGATGCTCGTACTCTTCATTCTCCTTGCTATCCTTGAAGCTTGCGGTTACATGGCTCGTATCGCATTCGTAATGGACAGGATCTTCAGAAAGTTCGGTCTTTCAGGTAAGTCATTCATTCCTATCCTTATCGGTACAGGTTGTGGTATCCCAGGTATCATGGCATCAAGAACTATCGAAAATGAGCGTGACAGACGTATGACTGTCATGACAACAACATTTATCCCTTGCGGAGCTAAGACACCATTCATCGCAATGATCGCAGGTGCTATCTTCGGCGGTTCTGCTTGGGTAGCAACAGGTGCATATTTCATCGGTATCGCAGCTATCATCATTTCAGGTATCATGCTGAAAAAGACAAAGATGTTCGCAGGCGACCCTGCTCCATTCGTAATGGAACTTCCTGCTTACCATATCCCAACAGTAGGCAACGTGCTCAGATCAATGTGGGAGCGTGGCTGGTCATTCATCAAGAAGGCTGGTACTATCATCACACTTTCAACTATCTTCGTATGGTTCACTTCATACTTTGGCTGGGTAGACGGTTCATTCGGTATGCTCACAGAAGATCAGATGGAATACAGTATCCTTGCTCATATTGGTAAGGCTATCTGCTGGATCTTCGCACCTCTTGGCTGGGGCAACTGGCAGGCAACTGTTGCGGCTGTTACAGGTCTTGTTGCTAAGGAGAACATCGTTGGTACAATGGGTATCCTTTACGGCGGCGGAGACGGCTCTGTTTACTCTGCTATCGGTGCAGCATTCACAGGCATCACAGGTATGTCATTCCTCATCTTCAACCTTCTCTGTGCACCTTGCTTTGCAGCAATGGGAGCTATCAAGCGTGAGATGAACAGCAGAAAGTGGTTCTGGTTCGCTATCGGTTATGAGTGCGGTTTTGCTTATGTTATCGCTCTTATCGTAAACCAGCTCGGCAACCTCTTCACCGGTAAGGTAAATGTTATCGGTCTTATCGTTGCAATTCTCCTTATCGTTGCTATCATCTACCTCCTTGTAAGACCTTACAAGGAAAGCACAACTCTTGAAAAAGAAGTCAGGGTAGGAGCTAAGGCTTAATAAAAGAAAATTTCATCATCACTAATCTTGCATAAACAGTTGGGAGGATAATTATGGACACAGTAGTCGGTACGATACTGGTTGCAGTTATACTTGCTGTTATCGTGGCAGCTATCATTTACAAACTTGTAAAAGATAAAAAGCAGGGCAAAAGCTCCTGCGGAGGCAGCTGCGGCTGTTGTCCAAATTCTTCTCACTGCCACAAGTCCTGAAAACAGCGTTAGGGGAGGTCACCAAAAATGCTGACTAAATCACAGAAAAGGTATTTGTTTGCTATATACAGACTGGGTCAGAACGGCAGGTCTGTCAAGTCCACAGAGGTAGCCTCTGTTCTTGGCGTGACAAAGGCGAGCACAGTTAAAATGACTCAGAAACTCATTGACGAGGGCTATATAATCAAAGAGCCTTACAGAGAGATAACGCTGACGTCAGAGGGAATAAAGGCTGCTAACGAGCTTTATACCCCAAGCATAATTCTTCAGGATTTTCTTGAAAACCGTGTGGGCGTCGAGAGAAAGAACGCTGAGAGCGACTCGGTGGCTATAGTTTCTCAGATCTCTGATGATGCTCTTGACAAGCTCGTAAGCTTTGCTTTGCAAAGCACGGCGACAGTTAAGTAAATATTTTTATCGGTAGATCCCGCCTTTTTCGGCGGGATTTATCAGATATTAGGGTTAGTTATATGTAACTGTGATAAGAAGTAAGTTAAGGCTTACAAATTTGTATAATATGACGTATTGAAAGCGGTGCAGCCGCATAGAAAAATGTATAGTTGGAAAGGGGAATGAATGTGTTTCTTGAAATAAAAGGCATAAAAAAACACTTTGGCGAAGGAGAGAGCAGAGTCGAAGTCCTCAAAGGTATCGACATTGAGATCGAAAAAGGTGAGATATGTGTACTTCTCGGACCTTCAGGTTCAGGAAAATCAACACTTCTTAACATCATAGGCGGAATAGACGCAGCCGATGAGGGCTATATTTCCATAAACGGCGAAAAGACAGCCGATATGAATGAAAAGGCACTTACACTTTACAGAAGAAAACACCTCGGATATATCTTCCAGATGTATAATCTTATACCGAACCTTAACATCAAGGAGAACGTAGAGGTTGGTGCATATCTCAGCGACAATCCTCTTGATGTTGACGATCTGCTTAAAACGCTGGGCCTTTATGAGCACCGTCACAAGCTGCCAAATCAGCTTTCAGGCGGTCAGCAGCAGAGAACTGCTATCGGCAGAGCTATCGTAAAGAATCCTGATATTCTCCTTTGCGATGAGCCTACAGGTGCACTTGATTATAATACCTCAAAAGAGATACTCCAGCTTATTGAGGACGTAAACAAGAAATACGGCAACACTGTAATAATGGTAACACATAATGACGCTATCAAGAACATGGCTGACAGAGTTGTTAAGCTGAGAGACGGCATGATAAGAAAGAACTATCTTAACGAAACTAAGCTCACAGCCGCAGAGCTTGACTGGTAAGGAGGGGAAATATGAGAAACCCTCTTATAAAGCGTCTGCCCAGAGAGCTGAAGGGCGAAATAGGAAAATACATAGTTCTTTTCTTGTTTATCACAATGATGATAGGTATAGTATCGGGCTTTCTTGTTGCAGCGGGCAGTATGGCGACTGCTTATGACGAAAGCTTTGAGAAATACAACATCGAACAGGGAAACTTTGAACTTCTCCAAAAGGCTGACGATGAAACTATCAAAAAGATAGAGGACGGCAAGGAGAAGGTAAAGGTATACGAAAACTTCTATATCGAAAGAGAAACAAAGGAAGTTGACAGCACAGTCAGAATATTCAAAAACCGTAAGGATATCGACAAGATATGTGTAATGGAGGGCGAACTTCCTACAACTGACGATGAGATAGCTATTGACAGAATGTATGCTGTCAACAACGACTACAAGGTCGGCGACAATATCACTCTCGGCGACAAAAAGCTGAAGATCACAGGCTATGTTGCACTTTCAGATTACAGTGCTCTGTATTCAAATCCTTCTGACACAATGTTTGACGCTGTAAAGTTCGGCGTTGCTATCGTTACAGATGAGCTTTTTGACGATTTCGGCGAGGCAAATCTCCACTACAGCTATTCATGGAAATATGACAAAGCACCTGTTGACGACAAGGACGCTCAGGATAAGGCTGAGGAACTGATGAAACACATAAACAGCATTTCTCCGCTTACTCAGTTCATACCTGAATATTCCAATCAGGCTATCCACTTCACAGGCGACGATATCAAGGGCGACAGCACTATGATCGCTGTGTTCCTGTATCTTTTCATGATTATAATCGCATTTATCTTCGCTATCACAACAGGAAACACTATTGCAAAAGAGGCTAACGTTATCGGTACTCTGAGAGCGTCAGGCTACACAAAGGCCGAGCTTGTAAGACATTATCTGGCAACGCCTATGTTTGTAGTGCTGGTGGCTGCGGTGGTCGGTAATATCCTTGGCTATACCTGCTTTAAGGATTTTGCCGTAAGTGCATATTACGGAAGTTACAGCTTGCCGACATATGTGACCCTTTGGAATGCAGAGGCATTTGTAAAGACAACAGTTGTTCCGCTTATAATACTCTTTATCATAAACCTTGTTATGCTTATAGACAAGCTGAGCCTTTCACCGCTGAAATTTCTCAGACGTGATCTTAAAAAGCGTCAGAAGAAAAAGGCTTTTAAGCTCAACACAAAGATAGGCATTCTCAAGCGTTTCAGGCTGAGAGTTATTTTCCAGAACATTCCTAACTATGTGACGATATTCGTTGGCGTGCTTTTCGCAGGCGTTATCATTTTCTTCGGTCTTGCAATGAAACCAATGCTCCTCCATTATCAGGAAGTTATCGAGGACAATATGATAGCAAAATATCAGTATGTTCTGAAAGCTCCTGTTGAAACAGAAACAAAGGGTGCTGAGAAATACTGTGCAGGCTCTATGAAAACTGTTGACGATAAGCTCAAAGAAGAAAATGTAACAGTCTATGGTATTCAGAAGGACAGCAACTTTGTAAAGGCAGACATCAAAGGCGACGGAGTTTATATCTCTGACGGCTATTCACAGAAGTTTGGCATAGACGTTGGTGATGAACTCACTATGAAAGAGTCTTACGGCGATAAGAAGTATACTTTCAAGGTAGACGGAGTCTATGACGGGCAGGAGTCTATCGCAGTTTATATGACTGATGATAACTTTATCAAGACATTTGACCTTGATGACGGCTATTTCAACGGATATTTCTCAAACACTAAGATAGATGATATAGACGATCTTTATATCGCAACCACTATCACAAAGGACGATATGACAAAGACTTCACGTCAGCTTATCGTTTCAATGGGTTCAATGATATCTGCTTTTGCAGGTGCAGGCATTATATCGTTCATGCTTATCATTTACCTGCTTTCAAAGGTTGTCATCGAAAAGAACAGCCAGTCTATCTCAATGACAAAGATATTGGGATACAATAACAGAGAGATAAACAGCCTTTATATAACAACAACATCTATCGTTGTTATCGTTTCGCTGATACTTTCTGTTCCGCTGGTGAACGTAACGCTGAAGTATATCTTCATTGCGGCGTTCGCTCAGTATTCAGGCTGGCTGCCATATTACATTCCTGCGTATATATTTGTTGAAGTTCCGCTGTTCGGCATTATTGCTTATGCAGTGGTGGCATTCATACTTACAAGGCGTGTAAAGAAAGTACCTCTTGACGAGGCACTCAAAAATGTTGAGTAATACTTCTAAAATCATTCTTTCTTAATGGAGCTGTGCTGTCGGTTTATATCGGCGGCACAGTTTCGTTTATTAATGTATGTTAGGCACAGTTTTGCAGTGCGAAAATATAGGATATTGTGGAAAAACATTAAGTTTGTTCTAAGGGGAAAATCTTATCAATATCTTTACTATACATTAACATATTATTAACAGCATAGTGTTACATTATATGATATGGAATTGTACGCTTTTGAAAGACAGACTCTGCTGAGTGAAGTAAGAAAGTGCAGAGAACTGCTGTGAATGGCGATCTGCCATTCAGTGGGAGGAAAAGTATGAGTAAAACAAAGAAGTCCGCAGGGGGATTGAATATAATCATCGTAGGCTGCGGAAAGGTAGGCACAACGCTTGTTGAGCAGTTGGTGAAGGAAGGACACGATATAACCATTATCGACAAGAATGCAAAGAAGTTACAGGAACTGAGCAGCCTTTATGACATCATGGGCATTGTTGGAAACGGTGCAAGTTTCAGCGTTCAGCAGGATGCCGGCATAGAGGACGCCGACCTGATAATATCAGTAACAGAGTCTGATGAGCTAAATCTGCTTTGCTGCACACTGGCAAAGAGAGTGGCAAAATGTGCGGCTATAGCAAGAGTAAGAACGCCTGATTACAGCAAGGAGATAGGCTATCTCAGAGAAAAGCTTGGTCTTGCAATGGTGATAAATCCTGAAATGGAGGCGTCCCGTGAGGCGGCAAGGATACTTTGTCTGCCAACAGCTCTTGAGGTAAACACCTTTGCAAATGGTCAGGCGGAGCTTATAAAGTATAAGATACCTGAGGGCAATCCTCTTGACGGCACTACGATCGCTGAGCTTAACCGTAAAACGGCAACAAGCCTGCTTATATGTGCTGTTGAGAGAGAAGGGGAAATATATATTCCATATGGCGATTTCACAATGAAAAAGAATGATGTTATCTCATTTTGTACCCAAAGAAATTTTTCAAGAACATTCTTTGAGGATATCAGTGTGAAGACAAATCAGGTGAAGAACACAATGATAATAGGCGGTGGCAAGGCGGCTTATTATCTTGCAAAACGTCTTATTGGCATGGGGATCAGCGTCAAGATAATCGAGAATGACAGACAGCGTTGTGAGGATCTCAGCGTCCTTTTGCCAAAGGCGATAATAATAAACGGTGATGGCACTGACGAGGAACTTCTGAAGGAAGAGGGTATAGAGTATGCAGAGTCATTTGTGGCTCTCACGGGAATAGACGAAGAAAATATCTTGCTCACTCTTCATGCCAGACAGGTGTCAAATGCTAAGACTATCACAAAGATAAACAGGATAAACTTCAAGGACGTTATAAGCAGACTTGACCTTGGCAGCGTGGTATATCCAAGATATATCACCTCTGAGGCGATAATAGCCTATGTCCGTGCAAAGAACGAATCGGGCAACAGCAATATCGAAACGCTTTATCACCTTTTTGACCACAGGGTAGAGGCGATAGAGTTCAAGGTAGACCATACCTCTGAGGTCACAGGCGTTCAGCTGCAAGACCTTGATTTGAAAAGACATTTGCTGGTGGCGTTCATAAATCGAAACGGTAAGATCATTATCCCGAGCGGTCAGGATACTATAGAGAGGGGCGACACTGTAATGGTCGTCACTACTCATACGGGATTTAACGATATCACTGATATTCTGAAATAGCGGAGGAAATATGAACAGCTCGATAATTCGATATATTTTGGGACACGTTCTGAGAATGGAGGCTTGCTTTCTGCTGCTGCCTTGCATAGTGTCGCTGGTCTACGGCGAAAGCGAGGGCCTTTACTATCTTGGAACTGCTGCCGTGTGCCTGCTGCTTGGCATGGTAATGGCTTGGAAAAAGCCTAAAAACTATGTGTTTTATCTCAAAGAGGGTTGTATAGCAACATCTTTGAGCTGGATAGTGATGAGCCTTTTCGGCTGTATGCCTTTTTGGATAAGCAGAGAGATACCAAGCTTCACGGATGCTATGTTTGAAACAGTTTCCGGTTTTACAACAACTGGTGCTTCGATCCTTACCAATATTGAGGCACTTTCCCACACTGCACTTTTCTGGCGTAGCTTTACACACTGGATAGGCGGAATGGGAGTTCTCGTTTTCCTGCTCGCTATCATACCGCTGAGCGGCGGCTCGAACATAAATCTTATGAGAGCAGAAAGCCCTGGACCATCAGTTGGCAAGCTTGTTCCAAAGATGAAATATACCGCAAGGATACTTTATATAATCTATTTTGGCATGACCATATTGGAATTTATTTTCCTTATTATCGGCAAAATGCCTGTGTTTGACAGCATTTGTACAGCCGTTGGAACGGCAGGCACGGGTGGTTTCGGAATCAAGAATGACAGCTTAGGAAGCTATTCGCCATATTTGCAGTGGGTGGTTGCCATTTTCATGATACTGTTTGGCGTGAATTTTAACGCATACTATTATATTATATACAGGCACTTTAAAAAGGCATTCAAAATGGAGGAAGTACGGTGCTATTTTGCTATAATCCTCATTGCCACAGCTATAATATTCGCAAATATCCTCGACCGCTGTGTTAGCATTTTTGACGCACTCACAAAGTCAGTCTTTCAGGTGGCGTCGCTTATTACAAGTACGGGCTTTTCAAGCACCGACTTTAACCTTTGGCCGCAGATATGCCGAACAGTGCTTGTGCTTATAATGTTCATAGGTGCTTGTGCAGGCAGCACGGGTGGAGGTATAAAGGTATCAAGAGTGATCGTGCTTTTCAAGACCATGATAAAGGAGCTTCACTCCTATATACACCCAAAGAGCATACGCAAGGTCAACCTTGACGGCAAACCTGTTGAGCATGAGATAGTGCGTTCTATAAATGTTTATATCGTAACATTCGTGATAATTTTTGCTTCATCAGTTTTTATGGTGGCATTTGATGGTAAAGATCTTGTAACAAACTTTACTGCTGTGCTGACAACCATCAATAACATGGGACCTGGTCTTGCGGAGGTAGGTCCAGCAGGCAACTTTTCAAACTTCTCTGTTTTTTCAAAGTTCGTTTTCATGTTCGATATGCTTGCAGGCAGATTGGAGCTTTTCCCTCTGCTGATACTTTTCCACCCCTCTGCATGGAAAGATCTTATCTCTAAAAGGGCGGAAACAAGAAAATTCTGATAACATAAAAAGGACGGCTCAAACCGTCCTTTTTTCATTTTACAGCCTTTTTGAACTGCTGTTCATATTTATGCTTGGTCGCTATTCCGCCTCTTATGTGTCTTTCACGTTTGTTTTCCTCAAGGACCTCTTTTACGCTTTTAAAAAGCTGAGGAGATATTTTCGGCAGACGTTCAGTCAGATCCTTATGTACAGTGGATTTGCTTATGCCAAATTCCTTTGCCGCAGAACGTACCGTGGCTCTGTGTGCCGCAACATATTCTCCCAGCAGCACACATCGTTCCTTTTCGGATCCATTCATTGTTCACACCCCATTAAATTTTTCTGTAGTAATCTATATGCTGTTCCTTACCTCATTATTACTTGACGTTCTTTCAGACTTTACAAAATAATTGCCGATAATCAAATATTTTTATGCAAAATGCTTGAAATCACACTGGGAATGTGCTATAATGTAAGTGTGATAGAGATACTGTCACAGAATATGAACGAAACGAGGGGATCGGGTCAATGAAACTTAATTTTATCGGTGCAACACACGAAGTAACTGGCAGCTGTACATATATAGAGGCTTGCGGAAAAAGATTTCTGGTAGATTTCGGAATGGAACAGGGAGTAGACTATTTTGAAAATGCTAAGATACCTTGTCCTCCAGGAAATATAGATTTTGTATTGCTCACTCATGCACATATAGACCATTCAGGTCTGCTGCCTCTTCTTGCGGCAGGCGGCTTTGCAGGTCAGATACACGCAACTGAGGCGACCTGCAATCTGTGTGAGATAATGCTCAGGGACTCGGCTCACATTCAGGAGTTCGAGGCTGAGTGGCGTAGCAGAAAGGGCAAACGTAAGGGCACCGGCGAAGTGTCGCCCCTTTATACCATGGCTGATGCCGAGGCGGCTATTGCCTGCCTTTGTCCGCACCCATACAGTGAGGTGACGGAGATATCAGAGGGCATAAAAGTGCGTTTTATCGACGCAGGTCACTTGCTTGGTTCATCGAGTATTGAGATATGGCTCACTGAGAACGGCGAGGAGCGGAAGATAGTATTTTCAGGCGATATCGGAAACCTTGACCAGCCGCTTATCAGAGATCCGCAGTATATAACCGAGGCGGATTATGTTGTCATGGAGTCAACATACGGCAATCGCCGCCATGATAAGCCTAAGGACTATGCAAAGAGGCTTGCAGAGGTGATCCAAAAGACCTTTGACAGGGGTGGAAATCTTGTTATACCGTCATTTGCAGTGGGCAGAACACAGGAACTGCTGTATTTTATAAGGCATATCAAGGCGGAGAATATGGTGACGGGTCATGGTGATTTTCCTGTGTATGTGGATTCTCCACTTGCTATCGAGGCAACGCAGATATTCAACAAGAACAAAAATTCCTGTTTCGATGAAGAGGCAATGTCCTATGTGAACAAGGGCGTAAATCCTATCACTTTCAGCGGACTTAATATCGCTGTCACAAGTGACGAGTCAAGAGCCATAAACTTTATCGACACACCTAAGATAATAATTTCCGCAAGCGGTATGTGCGAGGCAGGCAGAATAAAACACCACCTAAAGCACAATTTGTGGAAACCTGAAAACACCATACTTTTTGTGGGCTATCAGGCTATGAATACCCTTGGAAGAAGTCTTGTGGAGGGTGCAAAAACTGCAAAGCTTTTCGGCGAGGAAGTCGTTGTCAGGGCTGAGATACTGGTGCTGCCGGGCGTGAGCGGTCATGCTGACGTTGACGGCCTGGACAGGTGGATAAAAAGCTATGAAAAGCCGCCTAAGAAAGTCTTTGTCAACCACGGCGAGGATTCAGTTGCCGAGGCATATAAGGAGCATTTGCGTAACGATTTCGGGCTTAACGCCTTTGCACCTTACAGCGGTGCGGAGCTTGACCTTATAAGCGGCGAGTTCAAAAACACGACCCCTGTGAAGATAGTTAAAAAGACTGGTGCATCGCCTAATTATCAGCGTCTGCTCAGTGCTCTTGACAGGCTGACGGCTTTGGTGAACAAAAGCTCAGGTCTTACAAATAAAGACCTTGCAAAGCTTACTGACACTATAAACAATATCTGTGCAAAGTGGAACGACTAGCCTTGCCGTGCATATAATATGAGATACGGGCAACACTGCACGCTTTATGTGCGGTGTTGCCTAATGCATACGAAAGGAACAAATCACATAATGAAAAAGATACACGTCAACGCCATAAACAGAAAGGTCAGAGATGACGAAAAGCTTTTTGTAGCGGAATGTGACAGAAAATATAATGATAAGCTTATTGCTATCGCAGACAGTATAGAGGAGCAGCATAACGAAAAGCCGATACTTCTTCTTGCAGGCCCGTCAGGTGCAGGAAAGACCACCACGGCACTGAAAATAGAAGAGATATTGGACAGCCGAGGAATACACACCCATTCTATCTCAATGGACGATTATTTTCTTCCTGCTGACAGCTTTACCGTTGCTATCGGCGAGGACGGAAAACCAGATTATGAGTCACCTGACAGAATAGACAGAAAGCTCCTTTACGAGCATATGGAAAAGATAAACAGTGGCGAGGAAGTCGTTTTGCCGAAGTTCGAGTTTTCAGGGCAGTGCAGACGTGACGGCGAAAGACTCAGACGTGACAAAAACGATATAGTTGTCTTTGAGGGTATCCATGCACTAAATCCTGAGGTAACAGGTGCGGCAGGGGATTATGCAAGGTGTATGTACGTCAGCGTCCGCAGCAGACTTGAAATGAAAGACGGAGAGCTTTTGCACCCTTGCTATATAAGACTTATGAGAAGGCTCATCAGAGACGGACTTTTCCGTGGCAGAAGTGCAGCGGAAACACTAGATATGTTCGACAGCGTTGAGGCTGGCGAGAACAAGTATATAATGCCATACAAGCACAGGGCTGAGTTTTCAGTGGATACTTTCCATGCCTATGAGCCTGCCTTGTATAAGAACTATCTGCTTGAAACATTACGCCGTGAAAGCCATAGCTATGAGGGCTTTGAACGCTTTCTGCCTATGCTCAAGGCGTTGGAGGAGATAGAGCCTGTGGCTCTTGAAAGCGTGCCGACAAATTCGCTGGCAAGGGAGTTTGTCGGTGAGAGCAGCTATAGATACTAAGACGATAAAACGCCGTCGGAAAAGGACGGCGTTTTGCTATGCTTGCTTGACTTTTTTTATAAAAAGTAGTAAAATATAATAAGGTAAGTGTAGGTATTTTTGAAAACGTTTTCCTGAACGCGATCATTGAATAAAAAATTAGTGGGGATAAAAATGAATTTTGATAATGATTTGATGCTTTTCTTCCGAACGATATATGAAGATTCGGAGAATATTGACGAATGCATTGCCAAGGTGAAAAGTGCTGTGGCTGCTGTGGCAGACAAGCTTGACATCGTCAGAGCGGAGCTTGCAGTGAAAATGCCTGCAACAAAGCTTTGTGAGGATGGTGCAGATGTGCTCATGGTGCTTTATGACAGAGAGAATGACGTGGAAAACGAGCCTTTTGAGGCAAGTTTTCCTTTGTTTGAAGGCGGCTTTATAACAGTGACCTTTTATTCTGGTAATTCCAATGGCTTTGATAACGAGCAAAGGAATATCGTAGAGATAATCGCAAACACTGTATTTATCCAATTTAACAGGGTAGTTATGCAGGAGCTTGTTACTCATGTTATAAAAACGGATATCGAAACAGGTGCAGCAACTTTAGACGCTTTGATAAATCACGCCGCTATGCTTATAGCACAAAACAGGATAGAGGATTTCAGTATAATCTTTTTCAATATACATAACTTCAAATATGTAAATAAGGTATTAAATTACGAACAGGGCGACGTTGTTTTGCGTAATTATACAAAGACAATATACCGAAATCTTTCAGATGGTGAGATGATTGCAAGACTTGGCGGCGATAATTTCGTTATGCTTGTAAAGAACGAATCGCTCAGAGAATATATTGATATGCTCAGCTTTATGAACATAAGGTATGATGATGGCAAAGTATCAAAGGATTTTATTTTTAGTGCAACGATCGGATATTCGTCAACTGTGGGTATAAGATATCCAAGAGAAGTAATGGCTCGTGCAAGCATTGCATATGCTGCTGCAAGACGAGTTGGTGCAGGCCATGTAATGGAGTATTCCGAAAATATAAAACAAGAACTGATGAAAATTCAGGGAGTGCTGTCAAACTTCATGGCTGGGCTTATGGCAGGTGAGTTCGAGGTGTATTATCAGCCAAAGGTACGCATCGAAACCAAGGAGATATTTGGTGCAGAAGCCCTTGTACGTTGGCATAGAAAGGGAAGGTTATCAGCACCGGTGGAGTTTATTCCGCTTCTTACGAATGACGGAAGCATAATAAAGCTTGACTACTATGTACTTGAAGAAGTTTGCAAATGGCTGAGAAAACGCATAGATATGGGTTTTGAACCCTTGAGGATATCAGTGAATTTTTCGAGGAAACACCTGGAAGAAAAAAATATGATAGGTAATATAGTTGCCTTGATCGACAAATACGAGCTTGATCACCAGCTTATAGAAATAGAGCTTACTGAAAGCGAGGATTATCAGAATTTTGAGCTTATCACAGAGATCGTGAATGGTCTGAGAGCTAACGGTATCGTCACATCTATGGACGACTTTGGTACTGGCTTTTCATCGCTCAATATGATAAAGAATGTTGATCTTCAGGTAATAAAGATAGACAAGTCCTTTATTCCTCTTGAAAAGGATTATGAGGGCAAGGATAAAGATCTTATAATGTTCTATTACATTATAAAAATGGTTAAAAAGCTTGGCAAGGAAACTATCGCCGAGGGCGTTGAAACTGAGCAACAGCTTGACTATCTCAGAGAAGTTGGCTGTGACGCTGTTCAGGGCTTTGTGTTTGACAAGCCTCTGCCTGCGGCTGAGTTTGAGAAACGTCTTGCCTGCGGTTATAACTGATAAATAAAAGGACGAACATTTTGTGTTCGTCCTTTTTTCTGCATGAATGAAAACAGCCGCAGAATGTTCTGCGGCTGCGATCTTTTATCCTAATGGAGGTTCATCAGGGTCTATCTTTTGGTATGAGATATTGATCATTACTACGTCAGTTCCTGAATCTGCCTCAGGCAATGTGACAGTGTGGGCATTGTTGTCGTAAGCACCTTTTATTTCACAGTCATAATACAGCATATAACCGTCTTTTGAAAGGTCAGGAACGGTGATAGTTTCACCATAGTCGCCGAAGTCCCGCCAAACGTCAAACTGGACGTCATTGCCGTTTTCGTCCTCTGTACTCATTATTATTACTGCCGAGCAGAACTTTATAGTCGCAAGTTTTCCTGTGAAATGAATGTCACTGTCCTCAATGATATAGGTGTTGTCGTATCGAGGTATAACGTCTGTCGGATACCAGCCTGTGAACGTCTGTCCGTCCTCTTTTTTGTCAGGATAGTGAGTGATCTGTACCTTAGAGCCTTTTACAAGGTTTTCCTCAACATAAAAAGGTTCGTCTTCGCCCTCGAGATAGAAGTAAGCCTTGAAAGTCTTTTCGGTGTAAACACCGTATACTTCTGTGTCCTTTGCAGGGATAGTGTATTCGCCGTCAGGTATGAGCGTATCATCTGCTGTTTTCCAGTAGAATGTGTAGCCCTCACGTTCAGGCTGCTTAGGCAGTGTGATAGTGCTGTTGTAGTCTGCACTTATCGGACTGTCGGCGATCACCTTGCCGTCAACATAGATCGTCACTTTGTATTTCTTTGGCGTCTTTGTTGCCTTGAAAGTTACGTTTCCGGCAGGCATTGTGAACTTGCCGTCTGTTATCGTTACGCCCTCAGTTGTCCAGTCGGATACCTCATAACCCTCGGCTGTGAACTTATCCTTTACCGTTACCAAGCTGCCAATAGCCGCAGGTTCAGGGTCAGAAATGGATTCGCCGTCTACCTCGTAGTATACATAGCACTGTTCTGCTGTGGCTGTAGCTGTCAGATCATATGCAGGCATTGTTTTTGGCATCTCGGAGAGCAGTCCGTTCTTTGAACTCCACGTCCAGCCGCTGAACAGCAGTCCTGCCGCCTCATCAGGCTTACCATAGTCTGTGAGCGTGTCGCCGTAGTGCATCGTTACAGTGTCGATAGTATTTCCGTTAAGGATATAGGTTATGGTGTATTCTTTAAGCTTTCCATCTTCCCAAACGGCTTTTAGGTCAAGATCCTTGCGGACGATGATATTTTTGTCCATTGCGTTGTAGAACTTTCCGTCCTGATCTTCCCAACCTTGAAGGATATAGTCACGCATATCGTCGGTCTTTGTAGGTGACGCCATTGATGTCAGGTCGAGAAGTGTGCCGTAGTCAACGGTCTTTGAACTTATGCCGTTAAGAACACCGCCGTTAGGGTCAAGTGTGATAGTGTGCTTGTGGACGGTGGTGCTCCAGCTGTCATAGTTGATTGTAATGGAAAGTCCGTCAGATGAAAGAATTTTTGAGCAGCCTTTACAGCTCCTTGTCAAGCCTTCCTCTACAACGTCAGCAGGCAGCCAGTTCAAATACTTGTTTACAAAATCAGTATAGCCCTCATATCCGCCTGAATATGTGTCCTCAGTCTTGCCGTTTTGCAGCACGCCGTATTCAGTTGTGATCGTGGCGTTATAAGTTTTAGGCACTGCCGCATAAACTGCCGTCAGGGTAGTTGGAATGCCCCAGTAAGCCTTTTGACCCACTGCGTATATATCTCCTGTGAGAGGGTTTTTCCAACCTGTGAGCTTGTAGTCATTTGTTTCGTCTGATTCCTTTGCAGCCCATTCCGCCGGAATGAACTCAAAGAAGTTTTTGGAAGTTACCTTTATCTCTGTTACGTCAGAATTGAATTTGCCCTCGCCTGGGTCAAGCTTTAGAGTTAAGGTCTGCTCGAAATTCACTCTCAGAGTGATGTCCCCAAGGACTTTCTTGTCTTTGTCAAACTTGGATTCGCTCCTTGCGTTTTCCCAGTAGTTTATGGTGTGCTCAGTATTTTCACGCCATATGCAGGCGTCCTCAGCCTCTTTGAAATATTCCTCAGGTATCTTGTTTCCGCTTTGCACCGTGTAGGTCTTATAGTCTACATACTTGTGGTTGATGTCATCATAGTATTGCAGCGTGACTTTGCACGGCTTTGTTTCATAGACACCAAAGTAGGTAACATCGTCCCTCACTGGTGGGAACCACATATCCTCGCCGTATATATTTCCGTCGCTAGGGTCTGTGCTGTAGCCGAGAAGTCTTTTGCCAAGCGGGTGGTTCCACGGCATTATGTTTATGTTGCCGTTGTAAGGATAGGTGTACATCTCGACGTGCTGTTCGCCCTTGTAATCTTCATATGCGAACTTAACGTTGAGGTCAGCCACATCATAAGATGCGGTGTAGATATAGGTGAGTGAGTAATACTCTCTTTGATTTGCTATATGAAGAGTCATGAGTAGATCATAATGGTATGGTGAAGTCACCTTATACAGTGCCTTGTCAACAGGCTGACCGTAAACGAGATCTTGTGAACCAAGACGTTCATAGATGCCCTGGTTCATTACCTTTATGCCGTTTGTAGCCTCGCAAACATCACTTCTGTAATTGTAGCCTATCCTTGTATGCCATTCTTTCAGTTTCATATACTTGCTGTCAGCCTCTTCAGGCGGAACAGCCTTTTCATTGACATTGGCAGCCCTTATCTCAGCCGTCCAAAGGTTGGTGTTTGCGTCATAGTAAAGGAATGCTACCTTACCCTGCATTTTCTGCCTTGAATAAATAAAGTCAGTGTTGTTTCTCATCACTGTTGTGGCAGGGTCTTTGTTCCATGAACCTCTTGTGTATTTTACACCGTATATGCCGTCAGGATACATCGCACCTGCAACATTTCCTGCCATGACCTGTCTTGTGCCGATAAGCTCTCTCACACCGTCTACCTCAGAGTAGAAGTTTGCAGTGTACACCTTGCCTATCTCGTCAGGCTTTATCTTTGTGGCGTCAGCCCAGATTATTTCTACGTTTGCGACCGTGTTAGTTCCCTTTGCCGCAGCCTTTGTGAACTGGAGATACGGCCCTGTGTAGTATATCTCAGCCGTTGCTGAAACAGTGTTCTTTGACGGGTCATAAGCCTTGTTATACTGAACATATTTGTCAAAGCCTCTTATTTTAGAGGAGTATACCTGTTCGATAGTGAATCCCCTGTGAGAAAAGCCCATGAAGATATTGCCCCAAGGAATGACAGCATGGTTTTTCTTCTTGCCTGTGGTTATGTCAAGAACAGTGCCGGTCATAGCAGGCAGTTCTTCCATTTTTACTTTTACCTTGCCCTCGCCCTTTTCTGAGGTGAGAACTATAGGCGTGGTAGGCTTATCCATTGATAATAGGACTTCTTTATTTCCCATTGTGAAGAACGGCCATTTCTTTTCCGCCAGCGGAAGTTCTAGCTTTGCCTTGAATACATCTGATTTTGCAATAAGTTTCAGCTCAAGGTAGATTCCGCTTTCCATGTAAAAGCCGCCCACAAGAGTTCGGTATACATTATCGTAATACTGTTCAGGCTTTACAACATGATATTTCGCATATCCGTAAAGGTCAAGATAAGCACCCACTTCAAGAGCCATTCCTACCTTGCCAAGACGTTCAAGACCAAAGAACGAAAGTGTAACAGAGCCTTCGATTCCTGTCTTTATGCCCATATAGCCGCAGGCTGTTAGGTCAAAGCTGTATCTGTCTGCACCTATGAGCTTGTTTTTATAGCCCTCGAATTTTCCTGTTGATGAGTCGCCGCAAACGCCTATCTGTGTGGCGTCAAGGACTGACAGGTTGCTGCTTATGCCTGCTGCGAAATTTACCTTCATAACATAATTCAGCTCAAGATTTACGCTGAATATAGTTATAGGCGGAACGAGAGGCTGTGACGCCTTGAACATCGGTATCTCGCACAGAGTAATGTAATCTCCCTGATTTGAGAGCATTTCCTGCATTTGTGCCACAAGGCTGTCGGTGTCGTTCTCCTCGTTGCTGCCAAGCATTTTCTTTACATCGTCGGAGATATCACGCCACTTTTCATTTTTCTTGTTCGTTGAGCATACAAGCACCTTGAAACCTATGTCAGTCTGTGAATAAACATTTATGGCATAGTCAAATTCAAGCTGGCTTTCTTTGAACAAATGGAACTCAAAGGATTTGTAGCCCTGAAGTGAAATGTTCAGATACTCCGTAATGGTGATAGATGCGTCAACTTTCAGCTTGTTTTTGATAGTGCTGTTGTATGACAGTGTGAAGGTTATCGCACACCAGTTTTCAGGGTCGCATACACCAAAATTGTCATTCTCTGCATCGCCTATGGTCACGCTTATGGAAAGGTCTTTGCCAAGCTTTTTGGAAAGGTCGAAGAGTGCGTCCTCTTTGAGCCTTGCGTTCTCAGAGAAATCTGTCATGGCCTTGTCAGTATCGTTGCTTGCAAGCAGCGATACGCCGCCGAGTTCGTCCTTTACCTCGTCACTTTCTGCAAGAACTGCCGCCATTATCATGTTCAGCTGAACAACGCCCTCGCTGCTGTAAAGCGACTGTTCAAGTGCCTGAGTGTCAATGCCGCCGCTTAGTATCTCATTGGTCATATCCTTTTTAAAGCTGATATCCACCTGATCGAAAACGTCGTCAACGTCACTGTCCTCAAGAGTGATATAATATTCACCGCTGTATTCTGTGATATCAACGATATTCATAAAGCGGACGCTCTCGTCTATTTTCTGAGTTCCGTAACCAAGACATACAGTGTCGCCCACTTTAAGGGACTGTTCATTGTAATATGACTTGCTTGCGATATACTCAAATTCGCTGTCTGTGGCGATAAGCTTATCCTTGTCAAGATATTTTACCTCGTTGTTAAGTTCAAGGATATTTGACTCAGGCTTGTATATCCTGAATGTGTATTCTGTGACTTCTTCTCCAACGCCCTTTATAGTCACGCCGTCGTTGACGGTCATTCTGTAAAGGCAGCCTGCTGTATAGCTGCTCTCAGGGATAAAAGTGTATTCATTGCCGTTTGCTGTGACAATGAACTTATCAGGAACTTCGCCTGTCAAGGCTCTGAGAGAAATGAAGTCAAAAAGGTTATCCGCTGTTATCTCGCTGTCGCTTATAAGCGTGATAGCAAGCTTTTCGCTTTGGTCTTCTGCATAGTATGTTGACGGCTTGTTAAGCTGGAAGTTATCGTCGCTGTCAACATATGAGGCGTAAAGGGTCGTGTCCTCATTTACCACTGTGTCAGCATAGAAAGGTTCTGTAAGCCCCTTGTCTGAATACCAACCTGTGAATGATCTTCCTGCCTGATAAGCCTGTGGAAGAGTGCCTGCCTCTTTGCCTTTTATTGCGGTAACAGGTTCAACAGGCGTGCCGTCGCCACTGTCAAAGGATATCGTCACGGTGTCATCGTCAGACTGTGAAACAGAGCCTTTTACCTTTGCCGTAACAGTCGCCTTTTTGCCGTTTACAGTAACGTCCTTTGTTATAACAAGTCCGTCAAAGCTTTCCGCACTGTCAGCCGAGGCTGTCTGTGGGAACTCTGCTGCAAAAGCAGAAACGCACATTGCGGTACAAAGGAACATCGAAAGCATACGCTTGCCCTGCTTTTTCTTTGTGGCAATGATGATAAGTCCCGCCGCTGACATAAGCATAAGAACTATCCACGGTGCTGCGTTTCGTGAGCCTGTTGACGGGTTCACGCTGCCTGCTGTATCGGCTGCTTTTGATGATGCCGCTGATGATGTGTCAGCTGTATTGACAGAACTGTCAGCTTGTGAACTTTCTGATACAGTGCTTTCCACTTCAGAAGTTGCAGACGAGCTGCCTTCGACCACTGCCGTCACTTTGTGTTCTCTGCTTTCGCCTGCCGCCAGAACATAGCTGTCTGTGGTGAGAGCACCGCTTATAAGTTTCATATCCTCAGGCAGAACTATCTCGCCGCTGACATTTTCCAGCGTATCGCTGCCGCCGTTAGTCATTGTCAGAGTTATGTCGGCTCTGTCACCTGAAACGTAATCGTTTTTATCGGTCTTTATTTCCGCAGACAGACCCCTCGCTGCCTCTGCCCCGGCTGAAACAGTCATCACAAACGAAAAGAGAAAAACTGTCAGCAGGCTTATGACCGATATCCTGCAATATCTTTTTTTCATTATCCTACCCCCTTTTTTGTATTATGACCGCCCTGATATCATGCGGTCATGACTTTGTCACTTGCTGCCCATTGCCTGTTCAAAGCCTTTTTCGGCTCTCTTGACCACTTCTTCAATAAGCTTGCGTGCAATGGTGGCAAGGTCGATACTTAATACCTTTTGCGTCATCTCCTTTCTCTTCTCTTCAGGAACATTGTAGAGTTTCAGGCAGCAGTCGAGAAATCTTTTGAGCTTTAAGTCCACCGTGAAATAAACATCACATGGACGTGCCATAAAGCCTCGCATTATGCTGCTTGACGCTATATCCATTTCGTAGAAATCTTTGTCATCAGCGTTGCTCATATAGCTGCCGAATATCGCTTTGAGCTGCTTTGCCGTACTTCTGTATATGTATTCCGAAGTGCTCGGCAGGGAATATGCCTTTACATACACCTCTCGCAGCGGCTCTGAAAGCTCTGTTATGTGTATCTGCAACGCAGTTTCAATGCAGTACATCAGCACAGGATCATCTGTCTTTGCGAATGCCTTTGCCTGCTCGAACTGACCTGTGAACATTACCTTCACCAGTGCCAGCAGCAGAGCCTCTTTGTTTTCAAACGCCGCAAAGAACGAAGTCGCCGACATTCCTGCCGCCTTTGATATCTGTGAGGTGGTCGTGCCCTCATATCCGTTTTCTAAAAAAAGCTGTACCGCCGCATAGAGCATTTTATTTCTCCTTGCGATACCCTTAGCTTGCAGGCCTTTCATTATATGTACTCCTTTTGATTTTTGGTTCAGATATCGATTGTACTTTTGAGTTTACTCAATTATAGCATATCAAGCAGCGATTGTCAACTGTTTATTAATACAATGTTTCGGAAAAACAAAAAAGGCTGACGGATAAAACCGCCAGCCTTTCTCATATGTATTTACTTGTCCTGTGCACCAAGAATTTTTCTTGTCTGAGGTATCTCGAAAAGTGCGAACGTACCGATAGCTGTGAATATCATTTCAGGGAGCATATAAGAGCCGTTGTAAAGCAGGCTGTAAACTACGCTGTTGTCTGTTGAGAAACCGTCCCACAGAGCACCGAATGACTTCCAGATAACAACACCGCTGAGGAAGTGGCAAACGAATCTCAGGAAAACTGCTATCATTGTTCCTGCAATCCAGCCCACAGCACCTTTCTTTCTGAACATTCCTGCAACGCCGAGAACCGTGTATGCTGCAAGATAGTCAATAAATATGCAGGCAACGAGCATTACAGGAGAAAGTCCCCAGCCGAAAAGTCCGTCTGTTATGCCCTGAATAAACTGAACGAGGGAGAACACGAACGCAACTCCAAGACCCTTTGCAACGCCGTGCTTGATACTGAAAACAGCTATAGGCAGCATTGAGAGCAATGTTATTGAACCGCCCCATGGCAGCTTGTAAATTCTTATAAAGCTGAGCACCGTTGCCAGTGCAACCATTACTGCACCCTCTACCAGTGTGAGTGTTTTAGATCTTTTCATATTATACCATTCCTTTCTGTGTATAAAAAATGCGTATGCCTGATAAGGGCATACGCAGTGACAGTCAGTATTTTTTCCCTACGCCGGCATTACCCATATCAGGTGCGGTCAGAACGTCGATTCGCTCTTTCTCAGCCGAAAAACATTCAGCTCCCGTGATTTTTATACTACTGTTATTATACAGCTGTTTTGCGTTAAGTTCAATAGCTTTTTCAGCAATTCATATCCGATTTGTATGAAAAGATAAATATTTGCCGCAAAAGCTCGATTTATTATGAGTTTTGTACATCTGTGTCGAGAATTTCCTCAATGTTCTGATAGATAAATTCCTGTGCCTGCTTTGGGAAAAGTATCACTTTGTAGCTGTTTCCAAGCTGTGATATCTTCTCACACTCTATTATGCCAGCCTCGGAGGAAAGTATGGTGGTCTCAAGAAAATCCTTGCCGTTGGCTATATCCTTTGCAAGATAATTTTCGCTTATGAGCCAGCTTTTCACCGCACGCTTTATGCTCCTGCTGTCGCCGTCAGTGCCAAGCTGATAGAAAATGCTGTCGCATACTTCTGTCAGGGTCATATCCTGTTCCTTGCCTGAAAGCTCCTCTGCATGAGAGATTATGTACTGCTTTGTGCCCTGTCCCCCTGCCTGCGACTGCTTTTGCAGATAACCCTCAGGGATATATCTGTAGCCTGAAACAGCGTCGGGATTTTCTTTGAGATATTTCTGTATCTCAGCGATGAAATACTTTCCGTAACGCTCCTGCTTTGATTTTCCCACACCTGATATGTTCAAAAGTTCAGCCTGCGTTCTCGGCAGTTTTATGCACATATCACGCAGCGATGCGTCTGTGAGAATGATATATGCAGGCAGGCTTGCCTGTGCCGCCAGTTTGTTCCGCACGTTTCTGAGCCGACCGAAAAGCTCCTTGTCGAAAGCTGTGACCTCATCTCTGCCAATCTTTGTGGCAGTTTCGCTCTTAGGTCTTTTCTTTGGCAGCCGCATTGTAACGGTCTTTTTGTCCATTAATATCTCCGCAGACTTTCTTGTGAGAGTAAGCACAGAAAAATCCCCGTGGGAGGTCTGAGTGATGTAATCGTCTGCCTCAAGAAATGATATGAGCCTGCGGATATAGACCTGCGTGGAGTCTTTCATTATGCCGTAGGTGGAAAGGGTAGTGAGGTCGAAACGCTTTACCTTTTCAGTTTCAGAGCCTTTCAAAATTTGAGCTATCACCCCTGCACCAAAGGACAGATTACGTTTATGCAGTCTATAAATGCAAGAGAGCACCTTTTGACAGTCCACTGACACATCGACCTCTTCAGTTTCCCCAAAATCGCCAAGACAGCCTGAGCAGTTCTGGCAGGGCTTGTCTTGCTTTTCGCCGAAATAACCTAGGATAAATTCTCGCAGACAGCCGCTTGTGTTGCAGTAGTCGGTCATTTTTTTCAGTCTCATAAGGTCACGCTTGCGTATCATCTCGAGGGTATCGTCATCAAGGTCGGGATTGTCATGAGAGTTGTTTATAAGGAATTTGTTCGTCACAACGTCCTGACCGCTGTAGAGAAGGATACACCGTGCGTCATTGCCGTCACGGCCTGCTCTGCCTGCCTCCTGATAGTAGCTTTCGATATTCTTCGGCATATTGTAATGTATAACATAGCTGACGTTGGATTTGTCTATTCCCATGCCGAAAGCGTTTGTTGCTACCATGACCTGGATACGGTCAAAGATGAAATCGTCCTGATTTTTTCGTCTTTCTTCGTCAGAAAGTCCGGCATGATAACGTGACGCTTTGTAGCCGTCGGCACGGAGCTTTTCACAAACGCTCTCAACATTTTTTCGGGTAGAGCAGTAGATTATACCGCAGCTGTCTTTGTATTTTTCAACTATCCTCACTGTTTCGCTGTATTTGTCACGAGGGTGAGAAACGCAGAAGTAGAGATTTTTTCTGTCAAAGCCTGTGGTAATGGAGAATGGATCACGAAGTTCCAGCATTTTGACAATGTCGGCTTTTACTTCTGCTGTGGCAGTGGCTGTGAATGCACTGACTATGGGACGGTAAGGCAGTCTGCTTAGAAACTCCGGTATTTTCATGTAGGAAGGTCTGAAATCCTGTCCCCACTGAGAAACGCAGTGTGCCTCGTCCACCGCCAGCATAGATATTTTCACTGATGACGCCAGCGAAAGAAAAGAGCCTGTCATTAGCCGCTCAGGTGCAACATATATTATCTTGTACATACCACGGGCGGCATTGGATATCGCCATGTCGTATTGTGCCGCAGTCAGGGAGGAGTTAAGATACGCTGCTCTTACTCCTGACTGTATGAGGGAGTTCACCTGATCTTTCATAAGAGAAATGAGTGGTGAGACCACTACGGTTATCCCGTCAAACATCAGTGCAGGTATCTGATAGCACATGGATTTGCCTGCACCTGTTGGCATGACCCCAAGACAGTCACGTCCTGAAAGTATGCTGTCTATTATCTGCTCTTGACCGTTTCTGAACTGCGAATGTCCGAAAAAGTCACGGAGCACTGAATATTTATTGCGAAAATCTGTCATTTTATCCTTGCTTTCCATTGAATATATACCTCTATTATACTACCAACCGACCGTTAAGTCAAACAGATATACAAAATTTGCCGCCGTATTTTGTCACATCTTACATTCTGCCGCTATTGTAATTTTGATGATATTATGTTATAATTATTTATGATAATGACATTTAGAAAAGATAAAAAATTAACAAAATCCGAGGGAAGGAATGTCCGGCGGCAAGAGGGAAACTGCGGACAGGGTGAAGATCATGGATAGGGAAAATAATTTGTGGCAAAGCTATTTCGGTGCTGCTTGGGGAAAAATATGCTCAATATGGCATAATATCGGCGGCTTTGTCGTAGACGAGAAAAATAATAAGGTGTATGCCGACGAGAATTGCAGGGCACTTATGGGCCTTGGTGAAAACGTTGACAGCAATAAGTTCAAGGATTTTATATCACTTAACGGCGGAGGACATGACCTTGGTCTGCCTCTGCGTATGGAAATGCTGGATACCCCTGAGGGTGTGACGGCAGGCATAGTTTATCTGTCAAAGGAGCACTTTGCAACGGGCATACTTGAAGAGCTTGACGTTATTTCGCAGTCTGACCTTGTGAGGCTGCTTGACGGCATGACAAGCTCATCACTGCTTGCACTTGTAAGGTTTGAGGGTGCGGACAGGCTGCTTGATTCAGATTGCTGTATCGGTGCTGCACTGAAAGCGGCTGTTATGGCTCTGCCTGAAAACGCTGCTGCGGCATTTCATTCTGACGGTCAGTTCTGGATATATGTTCCACGCTTTGACGGCAAACCTGAAAGCTTTGCGGCGGATATACGAAGGGCAGTGGAAGAATGTCAGCTGCCTGATGAATTCGGCGTAAGGTCTTTGGCTCGTCATTCAATGACCGTTACGGCAGGCATAAGCAGCGGCTTTGAAGTTCCTGCGAAACTCATGCACGCAGCAGGATTTGCACTCTATGAGGCAAAGGCTAAGGGAGCAGGCAGCACTTGCTGTTTCACTCCTGAAAAATATGCAAAGCAGAAGAGCGACATCGAGAACATCAGGGCTTTTTCAGAACTGCTTGACAAAAATCTGTTTACATATCATTTCCAGCCTATAGTCAGTGCCTCAACAGGTGAGATAGTGGCTTATGAGGCTCTTATGAGAACAAAGGGCAACGTTTCTCTCAATCCACTTCAGATACTTGACTGTGCCAAAAATTTCGGCAGACTTTATGATATAGAGAAAGCTACCCTGAAAAACACTCTTAAATATCTCAGCAAGCATCAGGCTGACTTTGAGAACCGCAGGTTATATGTAAATTCCATTTCTTCTCATGTTCTTGATGATAATGACTTTTATGCTATTGTCAACGATTATGGCGAGCTGCTTGAAAAGGTCGTTATTGAAATGACAGAGCAGACGGAGATAATCGAGGACGACCTCGAAAGGATAAGGGTGCGTCTTGAAAAGAACAATATGAGCCTTGCTATTGATGATTACGGCACAGGCTATTCAAATACATCAAATCTTCTGAGATATGACCCTGAGGTGGTAAAGATAGACCGCTCGCTCATATCGGGTATCGACACGAACCCTAAGGCTCAGAAGATAGTTTCAAAAATGGTGGAATATTTCCATTCAAGCGGATATACTGCACTTGCAGAGGGCGTTGAAACAAGCGAAGAACTCAAGACCATGATAGATTTTGGCGTTGACCTTATTCAGGGATATTATGTTTCAAAGCCTAAGCCTGTGCTTATCCACGATATTTCGGAGAATATCCGTGAAGAGATAGTCGCTTTCAGTATAGAGGCTGGCGACAACGGCAAAAAGGTATATCATGCGGCGGATAATGAGCAGATAGACCTTGCTAAGCTTGGCAAGAAAAATTATTCTGATATTTTCCTTGGTTCAGGTTCGTTCACACTTGTGGGCAAAAGTGAGGACAACAGTGCAGTGCCGCTTTCAGTTACCATTGGTAACGGCGTTGACTGCACGGTGCATCTTAAAAACGCATGGCTAACAACAGATGAGGACGCTCCTGTTATCAGGATTGGTAAAGGTTCAAGGACTAAGATGATATTTACAGGCAGCAACCATATAGAAAACAAAGGAATTTTCGTTCCTGAAGGCACTGAGCTTGAGCTGTCAGGTTCAGGCGACCTGAGCGTAAGGTCAGAGTCGCAGGACTGCTATGCTATCGGCACAGACAGCAAGCAGCCATGCGGCAGGATAATCGTCGCAATGTCAGGTGCACTCGATATTGTCGCAAACGGCGGTAGGAGCGTCGGCATAGGAGGCGGCAGATGCTGCGGAAAAAGCGGCGTTGTCATCGCAGGTGGAGATATTTCAGTTAATTGCAGCGGCGACAGGTGCGTTGGCATAGGCAGCACTGACGGCGACGCTGATGTAAGTATCTCAAACTGCGGTTGTAGATTAAAGCTTGCAGCAGGAATGTCAGTGGGCGTAGGCTCGGTAAAGGGAAATGCGAATATAAATATTTTAGATTACAGCATGAGCTGCGTTCTGTCAGGCAATAATTTGACGGCAGTAGGCGTTCTGGAGGGCGGCACAGGAAATCTGCGTATCGCAAACGGCAGGATAAATGTGTCCATGAAAGGAAGAACGCTCAACTGTGTTGGCACAAGAGACGGTGCTATGAACTGTGACCTTGAGAACTCAGTCTTTACACTTTATTGCGAGGGCGGTTCTGTTTCAGGCGTTGGCGACAAGACGGGCAGCGGAAATGTGACGGCGAAAAGCTGTCAGTTTGATGTGCTGTTCCTGACAGGCGACGGCTGGGGTCTTGGCAGTCCTGACGGCGTGCTGACAGTCACAGACTGTAAAGATAATATCAAGATAAACGAATAAATCTTTTTAGTGCAGCAAAGCTGCCATATACGGAGGATCATGTGATGATTAATGATACTGCTAAACGCAGACGTATAAAAATAGGACTTTTGGTAAGTCACCTTGAAGACGATTTTGACGACGCAGTTGCAGAGGGTGCAATGATAGGTGCAGAGCAGTGTGACGCTGACCTTGTTATTTTCCCTGGAAGATATATAGACGGTTTATATGACGATAAGATAAGAACGGTGTATGAATATCAGTATAACACAATGTTCGATATGGCGGCTGCAAACAAGTTTGACGTTCTGCTGGTGCTTATCGGAACTCTCGGAACTTATCTTGATACAGAGCAGAAAGCTCAGTTTTTGAAAAAGTTCGCAGGCACTCCCGTTATAACTGTCACTGCCCATATAGACGGCTATCCTTGCATAATGCTTGATAACAGGACAGGCATGAAAGAAGTCATAGAGCACCTTATAAAAGTCCACGGCTGCAAGAAGATAGGCTTTATGAGCGGACCAAAGACCAGCGATGACGCTTTGGAAAGACTTGACGTATACAAGGAAACTATCGAGGAAAACGGTATTGCCTACGATGAGGGACGTGTGGCATATGGCAACTTCTCGAAGTTCTGCGTTGATGAAGTGGGCGAGCTTTTGGATAATAACCCTGACCTTGAGGCTATCGCTTTTGCAAACGATCAAATGGCTATAGCAGGCTACAGAGCCATGGAACAGCGTGGTATACGTCCAGGCAAGGATATCCTTGTGACGGGCTTTGACGACGACCCTGTGGCTGAGGAACTCAATCCGCACCTTACTACGGTAAAGGCTGACGCCTCCGAGCTTGGCTATTACGCTGTTTCTGAGGCTGTGAATTATGTTGTGAACAAGGTCATAGATAACGATAAGATACCGTCAGAAATGATTAGGAGAAATTCGTGCGGCTGTCAGGGCAATTTCAAGCTGAAAACTGCGACCTTTGAGAATATATCCAGCGACCCTGCTGCGTTCGCAAAGAAAATGGGACAGTTTTTGTTCAACAAATACAGTGCCAGCGAAACGACAGCTAAAATGCGTGAGGACTTTGTGAAGATAGTTTTTGCACTGGATAAATATGCGACTGATGAAAATATCGACAATGAGGCACAAAGGGACAGGATACTTGAAATGTTCTCCGACCTTGCAAGAGAGGAGTTTTTCAGCTTTGTGAGCGTTGATGTGCTCTATGCCTCGGTGGAGCATATACAGCAAAAGCTCATCTCACGTTTTGATAATATTGAGGAGCACCTGAAACTCAATCAGACCTTTGTGCAGATATATAAGATACTTGCTGAAAGAAATGCAAATTACTGCAAGGAAAAGCTTGAAGATAACGAGTTCCTTTCATGGCAGACAAACTCTATCACAAGAGATATGCTCGTGTTTGAAACTTATGATGACATGGCTTATGAAACGGTAGTGGATAAGCTCACAAGACTTCATATGGAGTCAAGCTATCTGTTCAGCTTTGAACCTGCTTTAGTTCACCTTAATACAGAAAGGTGGCAGCCGCCTGAGTATATGTATCTGAAAGCCTATCATAACGGCTCTGACGCTATCCAGCTGCCTCCTGAGGAGCAGGCTGTGAAGTATACGGAACTGCTTTCAAATAAGTTTCTGCCTTCTGACAGACGCTATACTCTTGTGGTGTCGCCGCTGTTTTCCAACGAGGAGCATTACGGAATACTTATGTGCGAAATGAAACACGAGTATTTCAACTATCTCCAGTCGGTGACTGTTCAGCTTTGTGCGGCTCTGAAGATAATCACCCTGATGAAACAGCAGGCGGTAACGCAGAAACAGCTGCAAAAGAGCCTTATCGAGATCAAGGAGAACAACGAACTTCTCCGTGACCTTTCAAGACAGGACGCTTTGACTGACTGCTATAACCGCAGGGGCTTTTTCGAGGAACTTCGTAAAAGGCTCAGCAATGATAAAAACGAGGGTGCAAAGGCTATTATGGTTTTTGCTGACCTTGACTGCCTGAAAACCATAAACGACAGGTTCGGTCATGAGGAGGGCGACTTCGCTATACGCTCTGCGGCAAAGATACTAAAACATTCTTTCGGCGACGCTGAGATAGTCGGACGTATCGGCGGCGATGAGTTCGTTGTGTGTGCTTTTCTTGACAACGCAGTCGATATCCCGTCCCTGAGAAATCATATCGAGGCTGTCACAAGAGAGTATAATATGAAGTATGCCGCTGACAAGCCGTATATAATCCACACAAGCGTTGGCGTTTATCCTTTTGTTTGTAGTGCGACCCTTGAGATAGGCGAGCTGCTCAGCCATGCTGATATCCTGCTTTATGAGGAGAAAAAGCATAAGAGGAGCATACTTAAAAGCGATTATGAATAACATTTGCAGGCTGTCTGAAAAAGGCAGCCTGTTTTTTGTTTTTATGCTTGACAAAATATCATGGCTGTGATATAATAAAGCATATTTTACGAAAGGAGCGTCGGACAACATGAGAATCACAAGAATTTGGGTGAGCAGTTATTAAAACCGAATATCAGGCAGGTGCATTGGCACAAGCCGCTCCGACTCTTCCGTATAACGTTGTTGGTTACACGCCTGAGGGTGTGTTTTTTTATGCCTGAAAAAGCCGAAGAGCGGCTTGACAACAGACATTAAGGAGTGATGAACATGGCAGAAATGGTTGACAACACAATAAAGAAAGACCGTGTGCTGCTGGCGGCGGTGGATACAGGTTCGTATGACGTGGAGCTTTCCCTTGACGAGCTTGAAGAGCTGACAGAAACAGCAGGCGGTGAGGTGATAGCAAGAGTAACACAGAAAAGACCGTCCTTTGACAGCGGAACTTGCATAGGCTCAGGCAGGCTTGAAGAAATGGCTGAGATATGCAAAAACGAGGATATCGACAGGATAGTTTTCGACTGCGAACTGACAGCCACGCAGATAAGAAATATCGAGGACGTGTGCGGCGTTTTCACTATCGACAGAACTATGCTCATACTGGATATTTTCGCTCAGCGTGCAACGACCCGTGAGGGCAGATTGCAGGTAGAGATAGCACAGAATAAATACAGACTTCCAAGGCTTGCAGGCATGGGAACGAATATGTCACGTCTTGGTGGCGGAATAGGCACAAGAGGTCCTGGTGAATCAAAGCTTGAAACTGACAAGCGACACATCAGAACACGCATTGCGGCACTTTCAGACGAGCTAAAAGAGATAGAAAAACGCCGTGGACTTATGAGAAAACGCCGCAAAAAGGACGGAGTTCTCACAGCGGCGATAGTTGGCTATACGAACGTGGGCAAATCCACACTGCTCAATTATCTCACCGAGGCAGGCGTGCTTGCGGAGAACAAGCTTTTTGCGACACTTGAAACTACCTCAAGGGCTATCGAACTTCCGGACGGCAGGTCGGTGACGCTTATTGATACGGTAGGACTTATCAGACGTCTGCCGCACCAGCTTGTGGAGGCGTTCAAATCCACCCTTGAAGAGGCGGCAAGTGCGGACGTTATAATCCATGTGTGCGACGCCTCGGCAGATGACTGCGAGGAGCAGGCAAAAGTTACCCTTGAGCTGCTCAAAGAACTTGGCTGTGAGGGCATACCTGTGGTGACAGTGTTCAACAAGTGTGATAAAGTGCCTTATATAAACGAGCTTGACACCAACGGCGAGGCGGTGAAGATATCCGCCAAAAACGGCACCGGTATTGACAGTCTGCTGGCGGCGATACAAAAGGCATTGCCTGAAAACAGCGTGAGATGCAGACTTCTTTTGCCTTTTGACAAGGCAGGTCTTGTGAACACCATAAGGCAGGAGGGCAGGATATTCAGCGAGGATTATACCGCCGAGGGCATCGCACTTGACGCCCTTGTGGATATCAAGGTCTATCACCTTGTGGAGGGCTATAAGGTAAAAAACGAAGAATAAAGTGTTTTGCAAACGTTAAAAAAATGTAAACTCACAGGCAGAGCTATTGACAACTACTGCCTGTGAGAGTATAATAAGCGTGGTTAGCAATAACAAATAAATCGAAAGGAAAAACAGAATATGTCTACTGTTATCATGTTTGCAGTCTTTACATACTTCTTTATGAGCTTGAGCTACTTTTATGGCTACGAGTTTTTTTGGCGTGTGAAGAAAGCGACGAGATCAGAATAGGCGTATAGAGAAGTTTCTGTTTTTATATCTGCGTTTATTATAAGCCGTGGCTTTCTTGGAAAAGAATGTCACGGCTGTTTTTATTGCCTATACAAATTTGAATTTCGGAGGAAAGTAACATGATAATCGTATTGAAAAACAATTCACAGGAAAAACAGGTAGAAGAGCTTTTGAACTGGCTCGACCAGTTCCACGTATCGACGAATCTGGTAGAGGGCGTTCATTCAAATGTTATCGGTCTTATCGGCGACACAACTCAGATCGATATCGAGGCTGTTCAGGCTAAGGAGTGCGTTGAAAAGGTCCAGCGTGTGCAGGAGCCTTACAAGAACGCTAACAGAAAGTTCCACCCTGACAACACTGTTATCGACGTTGCCGGCAGAAAAATAGGCGGCGGAAAACTTCAGGTCATTGCAGGCCCTTGCTCTGTAGAAACTGAGGAGCAGGTCATCACAACTGCTATCGCTGTCAAGGAGGCAGGTGCGACAATGCTCAGAGGCGGTGCGTTCAAGCCAAGAACTTCACCATACTCATTCCAGGGACTTGGCAAAGAGGGTATCGACCTTCTTATTCAGGCAAGAAAGGTAACAGGTCTGCCTATCGTTACTGAGATCATGGATCTTTCTGATCTTGACTGCTTTGCAGACGTTGACGTTGTTCAGGTGGGTGCAAGAAATATGCAGAACTTCACACTGCTCAAGGCTCTCGGCAGAAGTGACAAGCCTGTTCTTCTCAAGAGAGGTCTTTCAGCAACTCTTCAGGAACTTCTTATGTCTGCTGAGTACATAATGTCTGAGGGCAATCAGAACGTTATCCTCTGCGAGAGAGGTATCCGTACTTTTGAGCCTGCAACAAGAAATACTCTTGACCTTTCAGCTGTTCCTCTTCTTCAGCAGAAAACACATCTTCCTATCACTATCGACCCTAGCCACGCTACCGGTATCGCATCACTGGTTGAGCCAATGGCACTTTGTGCTGTAACAGCAGGCTGTGACGCTCTTGAGATAGAGGTACACAATGACCCTAAGAATGCATGGAGCGACGGTGCACAGTCACTTACACCTGCACAGTTCGCTGAAACAATGAAGAAGATCAAGGCACTTTCTGAATTCATGGGCAAGCCTCTTGATGTAAACGAATAAACAAGACATTGAAAAAGAGGTGTTTCTGCACCTCTTTTTTCTTTACAAATATCCTGTTTTGTGGTATAATAATTTTAGGACTGTAAATTGATAAAGTACAAAGGAGGCAGAACGATGAAACTTGTGCTCAAACAAAGGCTGTTTTCATGGCTTGACAGCTATGACGTGTGCGACGAATATGGCAACACAGTTTTTAGCGTAAAAGGTAGGCTCTCATGGGGTCACTTGCTGGAGGTATACGACAGCATGGGAAACAAAGTGGGCGTGCTAAAAGAAAAGGTGCTGAAATTTTTGCCGACCTTTGAGATATACATAGGCGGCGAGTACATGGGCTGCATAAAGAAAGAGTTCACCTTTTTCAAGCCTAAGTTCGACATAGACTTCTGCGGCTGGAGAGTGGACGGCGACATTTTCGGCTGGGACTATTCTGTTTACAGCGGAGCAGATGAGATAATGCGTGTATCAAAAGAGCTTTTGCACCTTACGGACACTTATGTTATAGACGTTTATGACGACGCCAACGCTTTGGCAGGTCTGCTCATTGCACTGGCGATAGACGCTGAGAAATGCTCTGACGGAAACTAAGCATAGCACCACTAACTGAGTAAAAAATTGTACTGAAAGGGCTTGATATAAATGAAATTCAACTGCGAACTTAGAAGGGTCGTGGACGATTCTTACGATATAGAGATAGGCAGAAAATTGCAGGATACGCTTGTTAGCGACCTCAAAGGCGGTCTTGTGGGAAAGATAAAGAAATTTGCCGTTGTGACGGATTCTATCGTTGTGGATCTTTACGGCAGAGATATTTATGAAAGGCTCAATGCCGCAGGTTTGAAAGCCGAGCTTTTTGTGATACCTGAGGGAGAAAAGTCCAAAACAAGGCAGATGAAAGAGTTCGTTGAGGACTCTATGCTTGAAAAAGGTTTTCGCCGTGATTGCTGCATAGTTGCTGTGGGCGGCGGCGTTGTCACTGACCTTGCAGGCTTTGTGGCTGGAACGTACGGCAGAGGAGTGCCGTTCGTGAATTATGCTACCACGCTGCTGGCAGCGGCTGACGCATCTGTCGGCGGAAAAACTGCCGTTGATACGCCGCTTGCAACAAATCTTATAGGTCTGTTCAATCAGCCTAAAAAGGTGTATCTCGATATCGACACATGGAAAACTCTCCCTGAAAAGCAGCTTTCAAGCGGTCTTGCGGAAACTATAAAGCATGGCTGCCTTGGGGATAAGGAGCTGTTTGAGTATCTTGAAAAGAACGTGGAAAAGGTGCTTGGATGTGACGGCGAGGCTTGTGAATATATCGCAAAGAAAAACTGCGAGGTCAAGTACAAGGTGGTAATGAAAGACGAGAGAGAGTCGGGTCTGAGAGAGGTGCTCAACCTTGGTCACACTGTTGGAAGAGCCATTGAAACAGTGTCAGACTATAGACTTTATCATGGCGAGGCTGTGGCTATCGGCATGGTGGCACAGGCAAGGCTCGGCGAAAAGTTTGGCTTTATATCCCATGAAAATGAAATGCGTGTGGAAAAACTCCTTGAAAGAGCAAAGCTGCCTGTTGGCATACCTGACTATATTGACAGGGCAGAGCTTGTGAAAAAGCTTTATACAGATAAAAAAGTTCGTGACGGAAAGCTGAGGTTCGTTTTCCAGAAAGAGATAGGCGAAATGATGTGTTTCGGCGAAAATCAGTATGGCAAAGAGGTAGCCGAGAAACAGATAGCCGATATAATCGCAGAGATGTAACGGAGGAAAGATATGAATATTACTGTATTTCCAACAAAGCTCAGCGGACGTGTGACCGTACCGCCGTCAAAGAGCGTTGCACACAGAATGGTAATTGCCGCAGCATTGTCTGAGGGCACTTCTACCATAACGAATATCTATCCCTCTGAGGACATACTTGCCACAATGAGCTGTATGCGTAAGCTTGGTGCGGATATAGATTTCACAGGGGACAGGGCTGAGATAACAGGCATAAAAGATATTCCCGAAACAGCGGAGCTTGACTGCGGAGAAAGCGGTTCGACCCTGAGATTTCTTATACCTGTGGCTTGTGCACTGGGCGTGAAAACCACTTTCCAAGGCAGAGGCAGACTTCCTCAAAGACCTATAACCCCATATCTTGATGAGTTTCCAAAGCATGGCATAAGCTTTGAATATGACAACACCATGCCTTTTCCTGTGAACGGCAAGCTGACAGGGGGCAAGTTCTATGTTGACGGCGGTATATCCTCGCAGTTTATCACGGGGCTGCTGTTTGCACTGCCGCTGCTCAAAGAGGACAGCGAGATAGTTCTCACATCTCATCTTGAGTCAAAACCATATGTTGACATCACCTTGGGCACGCTCAGAGATCATGGCTGTAAGATAGAGGAAACTGAGAACGGCTATTTTGTGAAAGGCGGTCAGCATTATGAGCCTTTCAGCGGAAAAGTTGAGGGTGATTACTCTCAGGCAGCTTTCTTCAAAGTGGCAAATTCTCTCGGCAGCAGGATAGAAATAGCAGGGCTTGAAGAAAAATCTTTTCAGGGCGACAAAAAAATTGTTGAAATATGCGAAAAAATAGTGTATAATAAAAATGGCAGCTTGCAGCCTTTTGACCTTGACTGCTCTGATATACCGGACCTTGTGCCTATCTTGACGGTGCTTGGCTGTTTCTGCGAGGGTAAAAGCTATATAAGAAATGCCGCACGTCTTAGGATAAAGGAGTGCGACAGGCTTTCGGCTATCTCACAGTGCCTTAACAAAATAGGCGGCAGAGTAAAAGAGCTTGACGACGGCCTTGAAATAGAGGGCGTTTTGGCACTTAACGGCGGAACTGTGGAGAGTTTCAATGACCACAGGATAGCAATGTCAATGGCGGTGGCTGCAACAAGATGCACTTCTCCTTTGAAGATAAAGGGAGCAGAGTGCGTCAGAAAATCATATCCCGATTTCTTTGAGGTATATGAGAGCATCGGCGGCGAGATAAGCAGAGAATCTTGATCTCAAGTACATAAATTTGTACAGTTTGTAATGTGTGGCTCGTCTGCCGTTATTTATACAGGCTTTATAAGCTGACAGGAGGAAGTAAAATGTCATCAACATGGAACAACAATATAGGCTTTACCGTTTTCGGAGAGAGCCACGGCCCTGCCATAGGCGTTGTTATGGACAATGTGCCGCCGGGAGAGTCTATCGACCTTGACAAGATATATCAGTTTATGGCAAGAAGAGCACCTAAGCAGAACAAGACCTCTACACAGAGAAAGGAAAAGGATATGCCGCAGATAATGTCGGGCTATTTCAATGGCAAGACTACGGGCACTCCTCTTTGTGCACTCATTGCCAATACCGATCAGCATTCGCAGGATTATTCAAATCTTTCAAAGCTTGCAAGACCTGGTCACGCTGACTATACAGGTGCACTGAGATACAGAGGCTTTAATGATGTTAGAGGCGGCGGACATTTTTCAGGCAGACTTACTGCACCACTTTGCTTTGCAGGTGCGGTAGCAGGTCAGATACTTGAAAAAAGAGGCATCTATGTTGGTGCACATATTGCAGAAGTGCATGGCATAAAGGATAAGGCTTTCGACCCTATCAACACAACTAAGGACATGATAAGGGAAGTTCGTGGAAAGGAGTTCCCGACTATCATTGACGTTCAGGGCAACGAAATGATAAAGGAGATAGATAAGGCAAGAAAGGATAAGGACAGTGTTGGCGGCATTATAGAATGTATCGCCATAAACGTGCCGGCAGGTATCGGCTCGCCTATCTTTGACGGACTGGAGAACTCTATCGCTCAGCTTATTTTCGGTATCCCTGCGGTAAAGGGTCTTGAGTTTGGTGCAGGCTTTAAGGTCGCAGAAATGACAGGTTCAGAGAATAATGACGAGTTCTATGTAAATGACAAGGGACACGTTGTCACAAAGACGAACAATCATGGCGGAATACTCGGCGGCATAGCGTCAGGTATGCCTATCACACTGAGGGTGGCATTCAAGCCTACTCCGTCAATAGCAAGACCGCAGGCAACTGTGGATTATTCGGCAATGAGGAATGAAACGCTTGAAATAAATGGCAGACACGACCCGTGCGTCGTTCCGAGAGCAGTGCCGTGCGTAGAGGCGGCTGTGAATATTGCTCTGCTCAATCATATGCTTGAATACCCAAATTTTTAGATAATTTTCCAAAGGAGGATTGATAGCTTGGTACAAAATCCTGAGGCTCATATTTCAGAGAATATGAAGAATATTTCTGACGTGTATGAGGTTCAAATATTACTGGCTTATTTTCTCGGTCAGATAAATCAGCTTTGTACGCCCAATCAGCTGACAGAGATAGCAACGGGCGAAGGCGTTGTGAATTATTTTGTGTACACTGAGGCTGTCAGCAGAATGTTGGAAAACGGTACGCTGGAGCTTGTGGAGATAGAGGGCACGAATTATTATCGGCTTACGGAAAAGGGACTTGATGGTGCGGAGAAGTTCAAGAAATTAGTGCCGAAAAGTTTCAGGGATAAGATATATGCGGCAGGGTTGAGGCTGTTTGTTAAGCTTAAAAATGATCGTGATATAAGCTTTGATATCAAGCCTGCAAAGCGTGGATATAACGTGCATTGCCGCTGCTGTGATGATGATATGGTGCTTATGGATATAACGCTTTATGCACCGGATCAGGAGCAGGCGAACTATATTAAATCGAAGATACAGATGAACCCTACAGATTTTTATTGCCGTGTGGTGGACTATATAATAGAGAATGAAGAATATGTTCCGTCGGCAGCAGAAGAAGAGGGAATGTTCTGAAAATAAAGGGCAGCCGATAGGCTGTCCTCTTTATCTTCCCCATTCGACAACCTGCCTAAAAAGTAATCAAAAAGGCGAAATAAAATATAAAAAAGATAGAAGAGGCGAAAAAGGGTTGACAAAAGGTAAAAAAGGTGATAAAATAAACAAGTCGCCTCGAGAGAGGGGGACGAAAGAGAGCGAAACGAGAAAGCAAGAAGTTCGGGAGAACGAGAGAGCCGAAGGAGTAGCTTGAAAGCGAGTTCATAAAGAATTCACAAAGAAAAGTCTTGACAAAGCTTAGCTGATATGATATAA
>ERZ1027056.26-NODE-26-length-92474-cov-6.720274_pt1 | contig 92474 bp, 75 predicted proteins | sample MGYA00519427_ERZ1027056 | MGnify/ENA primary metagenome ERZ1027056 (study PRJEB26926, sample SAMN06164570) | human gut metagenome | biome: ENVO:00009003; feature: ENVO:2100002; material: ENVO:00002003 | host: Homo sapiens | place: USA | collected 2012 ... | reverse complement strand
GAGATGCTCAGGAGTCTCGTGGGCTCGGAGATGTGTATAAGAGACAGCCTATATATTTTCCTTTCTTCTTCCGATTCACCGTTCCGATTTACGATTTAGCTATTTACGGTTAACACCGTTTACTTATTCTCAGGCGGGCGTGTAGCCAGCACCATCTTGAAATGATTCTCATTAGCGATATTCAGCACCTTCACAATTTCCCGATAGGGGACGGACTCATCGGCATACAATGCCACATACATTTCGGGCTCTTTCGCTGCGCACGATTGCAGAAAAGGAGTCAGCTCGTCCAAAGCCAGCGCCTGTTCCTTATCATTACCGAAAGCGGCGTAGTAGTTCAAGTCCTTATCAATGATAACCCTTGTCAGCGGCTTGGCAGATGTCTGCTGTTTTCCCTGCGGAAGCAATACCTTGATTGCATTCGGTGATACTACCGTAGAAGTAATCATAAAGAAAATCAACAGCAGGAATATAACATCCGTCATGGACGCCATACTGAAATTGGGTGATATTTTTGCTCTACGTTGTAACACGGTCGTTGTTTCTGATTTATGAATTATGATTTATTTGGCAGGCTCGTTCAGCAAATCCATGAAAGCCATTGTCTTGGCTTCCATTTTATTTACCACACCGTCCACCAGCGTCACCAGGTAATTGTAGGCGAACATGGCGATGATGCCCACAATCAGACCGCCTACCGTAGTAATCATGGCCTCGTATATACCGCCGGAAAGCAGGGTGATGTCGATATTGTTACCGGCATTCGCCATTTCAAAGAAAGCACGCACCATACCGGTCACCGTACCCAGGAAACCAATCATCGGAGCGCCGCCCGAAATGGTAGCCATGATGGTCAGCCCCTTTTCCAGTTTCGCCACTTCGATGTTGCCGACATTCTCTATGGCTGCCTGCACATCATTCACCGGGCGTCCCAACCGGCTGATACCTTTCTCTATCATCCGTGCCGAAGGCGTATCCACACTGCGGCAATAGGCAATGGCGGCCTTAATCTCACCACCCAGAATATAATCCTTGATCTTATCCATAAACATAGGGTCTTCCTTGCCCGCCTTACGGATAACGTAATTGCGCTCGAACAGAATATAGAAGCACACTACGGAGAGTACTCCGAGCACTACCATAATCCAACCACCCTTGACAGCCATGCTCCACAGGTTCATTTCATCGGGAGCGGCAATGGGAGTAAGTACCGGATTAGCGCCGGCAACAGAATCGGCCAACGCCGGAGCCACTTGGGCCAATAACAACATAAGATTCATCAGCGGAGACAGTTTTTATATTCCTGAATGGTACGTTCCAATCCCAGATACAAAGCATCGCTAATCAGCGCATGACCGATAGAGACCTCATCCAGCCAGGGTATGTTTTTATAGAAATAATTCAGATTTTCCAGACTCAGGTCATGGCCTGCATTCAGTCCCAGTCCCAGGCTGCGTGCCGTTCTGGCTGCTTCCACAAAAGGAGCTACCGCAGCTTCCGGATTTTTAGGGAATGCCGTAGCATAGGGCTCGGTATAGAGTTCCACCCGGTCGGCACCGGCTTTGGCGGCATACTCTATCATCTCTGCATCGGTAGACACGAATACCGACGTACGGATACCGGCGGTATTGAACGCTTCCAGCACTTCGGTCAGAAACTCCAGATTGGCTTTCGTGTCCCAGCCGGAGTTGGAAGTCAACTGAGTGGGGCTATCCGGAACCAACGTTACCTGATGCGGTTTCACTTTCAGTACCAAGTCGATAAATTCGGGTGCGGGATATCCCTCTATATTAAACTCCGTGCGCAACAGCGGACGCAGGTCGTAAACATCGCTCTTACGGATATGTCTTTCATCGGGACGCGGATGCACCGTTATACCGTCGGCTCCAAAACTCTCGCAATCCAACGCCACTTTTACAACATTAGGCACATTTCCTCCACGTGCGTTACGCAATGTCGCTACTTTATTAATATTTACACTTAATCTAGTCATAATTCGGCTTATAGTTTGGGGCAAAAGTACAAATAATAGCAATATGTTGGCAGCATTCTGAGAAAAAAACTATTTTTGCATCTTACAAAAACAGAAAACAATTATGAAATTTGCCATATTCGGAAATACCTACCAGGCGAAAAAGTCATCGCATGCCGAAAATCTTTTCCGCCTGCTGGCTCAGCATCAGGCACAACTCTGTGTCTGCCGCGAGTTCTATAATTTCCTGACTTCCGACCTACACCTCAACATTCCGCCCGCCGAATTGTTCGACGGTGACGACTTCCGCGCCGATATGGTTATCAGCATCGGCGGTGACGGCACGTTTTTGAAAGCCGCCAGCCGTGTAGGCAAGAAAAACATTCCTATTCTGGGCATCAATACGGGACGCCTCGGCTTTCTGGCCGACATATCGCCCGAAGAAATGGAAGAAACGATTGACGAAATCTACAACAACCACTATAAAGTAGAGGAACGCAGCGTATTGCAGTTGAAATGCGATGATGAAAAACTGATGGAATATCCGTACGCCCTCAATGAAATAGCCGTACTGAAACGCGACAGTTCGTCCATGATAAGCATCCATACCGCCATCAACGGAGCACACCTCACCACTTATCAGGCCGACGGACTGGTCATTGCCACCCCTACCGGTTCCACCGCCTATTCGCTAAGTGTGGGCGGCCCGGTCATTGTGCCTCACAGCAAGACCATCGCCATCACCCCCGTTGCCCCTCACAGCCTGAATGTACGTCCCATTGTCATCTGCGACGACTGGGAAATCACGCTCGATGTGGAAAGCCGTAGCCACAACTTCCTCGTAGCCGTCGACGGACGGAGCGAATCGTGCAAGGAGACTACGCGGCTCACTATTTCACGTGCGGACTATTCCATAAAGGTAGTGAAACGATTCAATCACATCTTTTTCGATACGTTGCGGAATAAGATGATGTGGGGAGCAGATGTGAGATAACTCCCACTAGGATATGTCCAAAGATAGTAAAAACGCAAAAGCCCCGCAACTTTCCCTTTCCGGCAAAAGTCTGCGAGGCTTTACTTATATATTCCAGGTCGTCTCCCGATTAGAGAGCGCCTACTTCTTTCAGAGCAGCATTTGTCTTGTGAACGGCAGCGGCGCTGGCAGCGAATTTAGCTTTTTCGTCAGCGTTCAGTTCCAGTTCAACAATCTTTTCGATACCGTTCTTGCCAAGGATAACGGGAACACCGATGCAGATATCCGATTCTCCGTATTCACCTTCCAGATATACCGAGCAAGGAATCATCTTCTTCTGGTTGTGGATGATGGATTCAACCACATAAGCACCTGCCGCACCCGGAGCATACCATGCAGAAGTACCCAGCAACTTAGTCAGCGTAGCGCCGCCTACCATAGTGGAAGCAACTACTTCATCCAGTTTTTCCGCGCTCAACAGCGTGCTTACCGGCTGGCCTTTGTACGTAGCCAGACGAGCCAGAGGAATCATGGTAGTATCACCGTGACCGCCGATAACCATACCTTCTACTTCGTTGGCATTGCAACCCAAAGCCTGAGACAGGAAGTATTTGAAACGAGAGCTGTCCAAAGCGCCGCCCATACCGATGATACGGTTCTTGGGGATACCCAGAGATTTCAAAGACAGATAAGTCATAGTGTCCATCGGGTTGGAGATAACCACGAGGATAGCGTTGGGAGAATATTTCAGAATGTTCTGCGCAACCGACTTAACGATGCCTGCATTCACACCAATCAACTCTTCGCGGGTCATACCCGGCTTACGGGGAATACCGGAAGTGATTACCACAACATCGGAGTTAGCAGTCTTCTCATAATCGTTGGTACAACCTACAACAGTGGTATCGAAGCCCAACAGTTGAGCAGTCTGCATCATATCCATTGCTTTACCCTCTGAAACGCCTTCTTTAACATCCAGCATTACCACTTCGTCAGCCACTTCATTAAAGGCTAACACATTAGCGCATGTAGCACCTACGTTACCTGCACCTACTACGGTTACTTTTGACATAATTTCTAAAGTTTTTGTTTATTAGTGTTCTATAAAGTTGCTACAAAAATACAACGACATTCCTGATTAAAGAAATATTTCCGTAATAATTTTAGTTAAATGAAGAATTTGATTGGGGTTAGTGATCAGTGATTGGTGATTAATGATTATTTTTGCGGCGATTTACGATTATAGCGGGAAGCATCCGTCTGTCAATCACCAATCATTAACCACTAAACACTATCAAAATGGCCAACAAGAAAAATACGCTTCAGGTTGTTGTCGGAAGCATTCTGATACTATTATTAATAGGTGTTACCGTATTGCTGATTTCAGAAAAACGCGCCAACAACGAGTTGGTGCAGGAATTCAACCTGGAAAAGGAAGACCTGGAAAACCAGTACACCGACTTCGCCAAGCAGTACGATGAATTGAAGCTCACCGTATCCAACGACTCCCTTTCCGTCCTTCTGGAGCAGGAACAACTGAAAACGCAGCGTCTGCTGGAAGAACTCCGTACCGTAAAAAGTACCAATGCCACCGAAATACGCCGATTGAAGAAAGAACTGGCAACCCTGCGTAAAGTAATGATAGGCTATATCAACCAGATAGACTCCCTGAGCCGCCTCACTACCCATCAGAAAGAGGTGATAGCCGACGTTACCCGCAAATACAACGTCGCTTCGCAACAAATCAGCAGCCTTGCCGAAGAAAAGAAAAACCTGAATAAGAAAGTGACGCTTGCCGCCCAGCTCGATGCAACGAACATCAACATCTTTGCCGCCAACAAGCGGGGCAAGAAAGCCAAAAAGGTAAAAGACGTCGTCAAGCTGAAAATCAACTTCACAATTGTCAAGAACATAACTGCCGAAACAGGCGAACGCACCCTCTACGTCCGTATCACCAAACCGGACAACGGCGTATTGAGCAAAAGCGATTCCAATACATTCCCCTATGAAAACCGCGAACTGGTATATTCCATCAAGAAATATATAGAATATAACGGCGAGGAACAGAACGTAACGGTATATTGGGATGTCGAAGAGTTCCTGTACGCAGGAAGCTACCGTGTAGACATATTCTCGGATGGAACGCTTATCGGTTCACAGTCGTTCAATCTGGATTGATTCGGATGATTCGAATTGATTCGGACAGAAGAACAAAAGAACAAATTTGAGGTGTGTCAAAACTAAAATTTGTTCTTTTGTTCTTTTCTCTGAAAAAGATTGTTTTCTGTTTCTTCCCCTCCCTTAAATCAAAAAATCCGCAATTTATTTTGTAATATCATTGAAACCCTATACATTTGCATCGTTGTTTATGCAATTATTGTTGCTTCATAAAACAATATTCCCACAACATTTACAATGTATAGATACAATGAAAAAGTTCTTCTGTTTCATCTACTTGACCTGCCAGATGCTGCCAACGAGCGCGCAGGGCATCCTGAGCCTGGATAGTTGCCGTGCACTGGCCGTAGCCAACAATAAGGAGCTGCTGATAAGCCGCGAGAAAATCAATGCGGCGCACTACCGTAAAAAAGAAGCATTTACAAACTATCTGCCCAAGATTTCCGCTACCGGCGGATATATGCGCAACCAGAGAGAGTTTTCCTTATTGAACGATGCACAGAAAAGTGCGCTCGGCAGTGTAGGAACGCAGGTAAGCGGCGCGCTGCAAAACGGAATCCAGGGAATGATGACCCAATACCCGCAACTGGCACAGAACCCGCAATTCATGGCACTTGTGCAATCATTGGGCAATATAGACATTGCCACCCCGCTCAACGGATTGGGACAATCGCTCGTAGATGCTTTCCGCACCGACACACGCAATATGTATGCCGGGGCGTTGACGCTGACCCAGCCCCTCTATATGGGCGGCAAGATACGCGCCTACAACAAAATAACCAGATATGCCGAAGAGCTGGCACGCCAGCAGCACAACAGCGGAATGCAGGAAGTAATTCTGAGCACCGACCAGGCATACTGGCAAGTGGTGTCTCTCGCCAACAAGAAGAAACTGGCGGAAGGCTATCTCGAACTCCTGCAAAAACTGGAAAGCGACATAGACAAGATGATTGCCGAAGGAGTGGCGACCAAAGCGGACGGACTGTCGGTAAAAGTCAAAGTGAACGAAGCCGAAATGACACTGACAAAAGTAAACGACGGTTTGAGCCTTTCCAGAATGTTGCTATGCCAACTATGCGGATTAGACCTTTCCACTCCCGTCACTCTGGCAGACGAGCAGGAAGACGACCTGCTCCCCACCCCGGCCGACAACGGCAGCATCGATATGAACAGTGTATATGCCACACGGCCGGAAGTGCGCAGCCTGGAACTCGCCGCACAAATCTATAAGCAGAAGGTGAACGTGACCCGTTCGGAATTCCTGCCGTCCGTAGCGCTCATCGGAAACTATATGGCAACCAATCCGTCCGTATTCAACAGCTTCGAAAACAAGTTCAAGGGCATGTGGAACGTAGGCGTCATGGTCAGCATACCTGTCTGGCACTGGGGAGAAGGCATCTACAAGGTAAAAGCCGCCAAGTCCGAAGCACGCATCAGCCGGTACCAATTGGACGATGCCAAAGAAAAGATAGAACTGCAGGTCAGCCAATCGGTTTTCAAGGTAAACGAAGCGGCCAAGAAACTTATCATGGCGGAGAAGAACCTGGAAAAGGCTGATGAGAACCTGCGCTATGCCACTCTCGGATTCGAGGAAGGGGTTATCCCGGCAAGCAATGTATTGGAAGCCCACACTGCCTGGTTGTCCGCCCAATCAGAAAAGATAGATGCACAGATAGACGTGAAGCTGACGGAAATCTATCTGAAGAAAGCAACGGGAAGTCTGAATATCGAGAATTAAAAACTGAAATCATAAATTACAATAATGGATACAAAATCACAAAACAGTAACATGTTGCTGGCATTCCTCACCCTGACGGGAGTAATTGCCATCGTTGCCCTCGTAGGTTTCTTCATGCTGCGCAAAGGGCCGGAAATCATACAAGGGCAGGCCGAAGTAACAGAATATCGCGTATCGAGCAAAGTACCGGGACGTATCCTGGAGTTCCGGGTGAAAGAGGGACAGAGCGTGCAGGCAGGAGATACGCTTGCCATTCTCGAAGCTCCGGATGTACAGGCAAAACTGGAACAGGCCCGTGCTGCCGAAGCCGCCGCACAAGCCCAAAACGAAAAAGCCTTGAAAGGCGCCCGCCAGGAACAGATACAGGCAGCCTACGAAATATGGCAAAAAGCCCGGGCAGGACTTGCCATTGCCGAAAAATCGTACAAACGCGTAAAGAACCTGCACGACCAGGGAGTGATGTCCGCCCAGAAGCTGGACGAAGTTACCGCCCAGCGCGATGCCGCACAAGCCACTGAAAAAGCCGCACAAGCCCAGTACACTATGGCGAAGAACGGCGCGGAACGCGAGGACAAGGCTGCCGCAGCCGCCCTGGTAGAGCGTGCGAAAGGTGCTGTTGCCGAAGTGGAATCATACATCAGGGAAACCTGCCTGATAGCACAGACTGCCGGAGAGGTTTCCGAAATATTCCCCAAAACAGGCGAACTGGTAGGCACAGGCGCCCCCATCATGAACATTGCCGTTATGGACGATATGTGGGTCACTTTCAACGTGCGCGAGGATTTATTGCAGGGACTGGGCATGGGAACCGAATTTGAAGCTTTCATCCCCGCCCTCGACAGGAACATCCGTCTGAAAGTATACTACCTGAAAGACCTCGGCACATACGCCGCCTGGAAAGCTACCAAAACAACCGGACAATTCGACTTAAAGACATTTGAAGTCAAGGCATCTCCACTGGAGAAGGCAGAAGGCCTGCGTCCGGGTATGAGCGTGATATTGAATAAGTGATAAGATTGCATAAGGTTGTAAAACAATAAGGTGACAGAGTGATAATGGAGAAGAAGAACAACAAATACACGGCCCTGCTGAATGTGATGAAACGCGAGTTGCGACGGCTCGTTTCGCGCCCGCTATACCTGTTCTGCATGGTCATAGCACCTCTGTTCTGCTATATATTCTTCACAACGCTAATGGATTCCGGCTTGCCTACCGACATGCCCGTCGGCGTGGTGGATCGGGACATGACCGCCACTTCACGCCAATTGGTGCGCAACCTGGATGCTTTTGAGCAAACCGCCGTCGTAGCCCGCTATCCCGATATTTCCGATGCACGCATCGCCATGCAGAAAGGAGAGATTTACGGCTTCTACTACATCCCCGAAGGAACAGCTGCCAAAGCACAGGCGCAACGGCAGCCTAAAGTATCCTTCTACACCAATAATACGTTGCTCATAGCCGGTTCACTGCTTTTTAAAGACATGAAGATGATGAGCGAACTGGCATCGGGAGCCGCCGCACGCACCGCACTATACGCCAAAGGCGCAACGGAAGAGCAGGCAATGGCATTCCTGCAACCGATTGTCATCGATACCCATCCGCTGAACAATCCGTGGCTGAACTACTCCGTATACCTGTGCAACACTTTTGCTCCGGGCGTACTGATGCTGCTTATCTTTATGATAACCGTCTACTCCATCGGGGTGGAAATCAAGGACCGTACCGCCCGCGAATGGTTGCGCACGGGCAACGGTTCCATCTGGATATCCCTTGCCGGAAAGCTGCTGCCGCATACAGCCGTATTCTTCCTTATGGGAATCTTATACAACACATACCTGTACGGTTTCCTGCATTTCCCCTGCAACAGCGGGATACTGCCGATGCTGCTCGCCACGCTCTGCCTGGTGCTGGCATCGCAAGGCATGGGCATACTGATGATAGGTACTCTGCCCACCCTGCGTCTGGGACTCAGCTTTGCTTCCCTATGGGGCGTACTGTCGTTCTCCATGTGCGGACTGTCATTTCCCGCCATGGCGATGCATCCCGTACTGCAAGGCTTGGCAAACCTGTTTCCCCTGCGCCATTACTTCCTTATCTACGCAGACCAGGCCCTGAACGGCTATCCCATGATTTACTCGTGGATGAACTATGTGGCACTGCTTGTTTTCATGATGCTTCCTTTCCTTGTGGCCCGCAGGCTGAAAGAAGCATTGATACACTATAAATACCTACCCTGATGAAACAGATTACCTTCAAACAGAAAGTAGTACAAGGCATATACGACCTGTTCTATGTATGGAAGCAGGAATTACGCAACCTCTTTCGCGACCAGGGTGTGCTGATATTCTTTGTACTCGTTCCGTTGACATATCCTTTGATATACTCGTTCATCTATACCAACGAAACAGTCCGTGAAGTGCCTGCCGTGGTGGTGGACAACTCGCGCAGTTCCCTGAGCCGGGAATATCTGAGGAAAGTGGATGCCAGTCCCGAAACAAGCATCGTGGCGCATTGCGCCGATATGGAAGAAGCCAGACTCATGCTGAAAGAGCGCAAGGCATACGGCATCATCTACATACCCTCCGGCTTCAGCGATGACATAGTCCGGGGCAAGCAGACGCAAGTCAGCATCTTCTGCGACATGAGCGGACTGCTCTATTACAAGGCATTGCTCACTGCCAACACCAACGTGTCGCTCGCCATGAATGCGGATATTAAAATGGAACGTGCCGGCAATACTACCGCCCGCCAGGATGAAATAACAGCCTACCCCATCGAGTATGAGGACATAGCCATCTTCAACCCCACCAACGGGTTTGCCGCCTTCCTGATACCTGCCGTACTCATACTGATTATACAGCAGACATTGCTGTTGGGTATCGGTCTGGCAGCCGGAACAGCCCGCGAGCAAAACCGGTTCAAAGAATTGATTCCTGACGACCCTCATTACAACGGAACATTCCGTATCGTCATGGGAAAAGGATTGAGTTATTTTATGGTCTACTCGCTGGTAGCCGTGTACATACTATGTGTAGTACCGCGCCTTTTCAGCCTCAACCAGATAGCAATTCCCAGTGTGCTGGCTCTGTTTGCCCTGCCCTACCTGACAGCCTGCATCTTCTTTGCAATGACAGCATCCATTGCCATACGCAACCGGGAAACCTGTATGTTATTGTTTGTGTTCACTTCCGTACCGCTGTTGTTCCTCTCCGGCATCTCCTGGCCAGGCGCCGCAATGCCCGAATTCTGGAGGTATTTTTCCTATATCTTCCCTTCCACTTTCGGAATCAACGGCTATGTACGTATCAACAGCATGGGAGCCACCCTCAACGAAGTAGCTTTCGAGTATCAGGCCCTATGGATACAAACCGGAATTTACTTCCTCACCACCTGCCTCGTCTACCAGAGAAAGAGCGGTTAGCGATTAGTGTTATCACTAATCCCTAACCGCTAACCTATAGCATACCGGCACTGTGCTGTTGCCTACGCGATAGATGCCGAACTTGAAGTAGTAGCCGTCGTCGTCGTTGCGCCCTATCAGGATTTCTTCGTTATTCACAATATGCTCTTTAACGGTTTTCTTTTTGTCGGCATACTCCATCTGCACATCCAGCTTACCCGGTTTCACGATGGTTTCGGCTTCCTTGCCGTAGGTGGTCCAGTCGATGTGAATGCGGAAAGTCACCCAGCAATCTTTGGGGAAGTCGGCAAAAGGCATTTTATAGGCTATCGTAGAAGCCTTGTATTCGGAAGTAACGGGCTTCATTATCGGAGTCTTTTCTGGATTGGCATTGCAACGGTCGTCTTTGTCGGTCAGCCAGCGGCGGTCCGAATTGGCCTTGATGTAGAACCAGCCGCCGGAAAATCCGAAAGCCAGCGGCGGATAACCACCCTGCTCTACCAGCCAGCCGTTTTTCTTTCCTGCCTTATAAACAGGATTTCCCTTTTTATCTTTCACCGGATTTCCCTGCTTATCCAACTTCGCCACCTTTTCATACCCGGTATTCTTCTTGAAGATAGTAGTCTTATCCAGCTCTATGAACTCGTCAACGGTCAGCTTCTTCACTTCACCCGCAGGAGTCTGCACAAGCGTGCGGTCGGGCATGCCGTGCCATTGGGCAAAAATGGTGGACACATTGCTGTCCAAATCAGACGGGATATATACGGAGAACTCATAGTCGCGCGAAGCCCCTTGCGGACAAATGCCTTTTCCGTGATGATATACGGTTTTCGTAATTTGCGCTTTCCGGTAAGCATCCGCCGGCAGTCCGTTAAAATCCGCCGAAGTGGCATAACAATAAGAAAGCTCGGCGCGGCCTTTGGTTTCTCCCTTGCCGTATCCCTCCAATGTATTGTCCTCCCGACGCAGTTCGAAACGGTAAGAAGGCTTGCCGTTGAACAGACATGTAAAATCCCGCTGAATCGCGTGTTTCTTCTTTGCACCGACAGCCACCCAGCGACCGTCTATAATCTGGTCGATACGTGCAGAGTCTGCCTGAACATTCACCCGTTCGGTCAGGGGAACCAACGTTTCAGCGCCTTTGGTTTGTGCGGTCAGCGTTGCCATGCACCCCGCTGCCGTCACCATGCAGATAGCAAAAATGTTTTTCTTCATCCTTATTTGATATTAAACTTAAAAACGATGCGGCAAAAGTACGAAAGCTGCGCCTCACACCTATCCCCTATTTGTTTCGGAAAACCCTATATTTGTGCAAATACTCCACAAGATATAGAAATTCTGAAAGATATTAGTATCTTTGGTCCATCATAAATTTTACGGTTCAATAATGAGTATCCTGAAAAAGATAACAACCATCCTGTTTATTTTATGTATAACGGGAGTCTCTAACGCTTATCCGGAAGCTTGGGGACAGATAAACTTTTCTTATATATCCATTAACGACGGTCTGTCACAAAGCACGGTCTTCTCCATAGCGCAGGACAAGCTCGGCAATATGTGGTTCGCCACCTACGACGGCGTCAACAAGTACGACGGATACACATTTACCGTATATCAGCACGATGAAAACGACCCCAACAGCATCGCCAACGACATCTCCCGCATTGTTATGACCGACAGCAAGGGGCGTGTATGGATCGGCACCCGCGACGGTCTGTCGTATTATGACGAGGAAAAAGACAAGTTCCAGAACTTCTTCCTCGAAAAGAACGGCAAGCACCTGCAAGTCAACGGCATTGTGGAACTTTCGCCGGAGCAGCTACTTATCAGCACGCTCGAAGGACTGACTATGTTCGACATCCCCGCATCCCGTTTTGTAGACGACATATTCGGCACGGCAATGCACAAAATGGTTGCATCCGCCCTGTACAGGCATGACGACCAAATCTATATAGGCACACCGTCGGACGGTCTGTACTGCTATTCCATTCCGAAGAATACACTCGAAAAACTCGCTTACATTCCAGGCAGCAAGCAAATCCAAAGCATCCTGCAGCAATCTCCTACCCGTATATGGGTAGCCACGGAAGGTTCCGGCCTTCTCCTTGTCAACCCCAAGACCCGGGAAGTCAAAACATACAGGCATTCCCCTTCCGACCCGCAATCCATCAGTTCCAACTATATCCGCTCACTGGCACTGGATTCACAAAACCGCTTGTGGATAGGAACTTTCAACGACCTCAACATCTACCATGAAGGCAACGACTCGTTCATGTCCTACAGCAGCAATCCCGTAGAAAGCGGCAGCCTGTCGCAACGCTCCGTACGCAGTATCTTCATGGACTCGCAAGGCGGCATGTGGCTGGGAACGTATTTCGGCGGACTGAATTATTACCACCCCATCCGCAACCGCTTCAAGAACATAGAGCACATCCCGTTCAAGAACTCGCTGAGCGACAATGTTGCAAGCTGTATCGTCGAGGACAAACAGAAGAACCTTTGGATAGGAACCAACGACGGCGGCTTGAACCTCTACGTCCCCGGCGCTCAGAAGTTCATTCACTACGCATTGCAGGAAAGCCAGCGCGAAGACGGCTTAGGCTCCAACAACATCAAATCCGTATACGTGGACGAACCGAGAGGACTGGTATACATCGGCGCACATGCCGGCGGCCTGAGCATCCTGCATCGCAACAGCGGACGCATGGAAAACTTCAACCAGCTCAACAGCCCGTTAATCAATGAGAACGTATATGCCATCCTTCCCGACGGAGAGAACAATTTACTTTTAGGAACATTAAGCGCTCTGGTACACTTCAACCCGGAAAAACGGAGTTTTACCACCATCACTCAGGAAAATGACGGAACGCCAATCAACGTCCAGAAGATTACTACCCTATTCCGGGATTCCAAAAAGCGTCTCTGGATAGGCGGTGAGGAAGGCGTGTCCGTATTCAACCAGCATGGAACCTCCATACAGAAAGCGGACATTTTACCCGAATCCACCGCTACGAAAGCATTCACCAATTACATCTACGAGGCAAACAACGGTTTGGTCTGGATAGGTACACGCGAAGGATTCTATTGTTTCGATGAGAAAGCCAAGCAGATTAAACGGTATACCAAAGCCGACGGACTGCCCAACAACGTGGTTTACGGCATTCTCGAAGACTCTTACGGCCGCCTGTGGATGAGTACCAACCGGGGTATCTCATGCTTCAATCCGGAAACGGAGAAATTCCGCAACTTCACCGAAGCGGACGGATTGCAGAGCAATCAGTTCAACACCTCTTCCTGCTACCGCACTTCCGATGGCGAGATGTACTTCGGAGGCATAAACGGCCTTACCACATTCCGTCCGGAACTGTTGCAGGACAATCCCTATACCCCGCCGGTAGTAATCACCAAGCTACAGCTTTTCAACAAGACCGTCCGTCCCGACGATGAAACCGGCATTCTGAGCAAGAACATCAGCGACACGGAAAGCATCACGCTGAAATCCTGGCAGACAGCATTCTCCCTGGAGTTTGTCGTATCGAACTACATCTCCGGACAGCATAATACATTCGCCTACAAGTTAGACGGTTACGATAAAGAGTGGTACTACCTCACGGACAGGCATCCGGTGTCCTACTCCAACCTGCCGCAAGGTACTTATCACTTCATGGTGAAAGCCGCCAATAACGACGGCAAATGGAACACCACGCCTACCGTACTGGAAATCGTTATTCTGCCCGTGTGGTACAAGACCTGGTGGGCTGTCATACTGTTCCTTGCCACTTTTGCCGGCTTTGTCACATTCGTATTCCGCTTCTTCTGGATGCGCAAGAAAATGGAAGCAGAGCTTGAAATCGAACGCCGCGACAAGGAACACCGCGAAGAAATCAACCAGATGAAGATGCGCTTCTTCATCAACATTTCGCATGAACTCCGTACACCGCTTACCTTAATCCTGGCACCGCTTCAAGAGGTCATCAGTAAAATCAACGACCGCTGGACCCGCAACCAACTGGAATACATCCAGCGGAATGCCAACCGCCTGCTGCATCTTGTCAACCAGCTTATGGACTACCGCCGGGCGGAACTCGGAGTTTTCGAACTGAAAATAAAGAAAGGCAATGCCTATCGCCTGATACGCGAGAACTTCCTGTATTATGACAAGCTGGCACGCCACAAAGAGATACACTACGCTTTCCACTCCGATTTGGAAGAAAAAGAGGAACTTTTCGACCCTAACTATCTGGAACTGATTGTCAACAATCTTTTGTCCAATGCTTTCAAATATACGGACAACGGAAAGAGTTTCACCGTTACCCTGAAAGAGGAAAACAACTGGCTGATACTGCAAGTGAGCGACACCGGTGCCGGCATTCCTATCAATAAGCAGGGTAAAGTGTTCGAACGCTTCTATCAGATAGAAAGCCAGCATATAGGAAGCGGCATCGGACTGTCGCTGGTACAGCGTCTGGTCGATTTGCACCACGGACGCATCGAACTGGAGAGCGAAGAGGGCAAGGGAAGTACATTCTCCGTCTATCTGCCGCAAGACCTGGCCGTTTATAAGGCCACCGAGCTGGCAGACTCCAACACTTCCAAGGAAGAAGAGCAGGTGTACTCCACCAACTCCAAAGAAATGTATTTCATCGATACGGAGAAAATGGAGAATGAAGCCATAGAGACGGGCGACAAGAAACGCGGAACCATCCTTATTGTGGAAGACAATCAGGAGATTCGCCATTATCTCAGCAGCGGTTTGGCTGCATTGTTCAACATACTGGAAGCCGGAAACGGTGAAGAAGCCTTGGAAAAACTGAAGAACCATGAGGCGGACATTATTATCACCGATGTCATGATGCCTGTAATGGACGGCATCAAACTATGTAAGAATATCAAACAGAATATTCGTACCTGCCACATTCCGGTTATCATCCTGTCTGCCAAAACCGACATAAAAGACCAGTTGGAAGGCCTGCAAGTAGGTGCGGATGATTATATCTCCAAGCCTTTCTCCATCGCCGTCCTCACCTCCAAGATACAGAACATGATGCGTACCCGCCGCCACATGCTCGAGAAGTACGCCAAATCTTTGGAAGTGGAACCGGAGAAGATTACTTTCAATGCCATGGACGAAGAGTTGCTGAAACGCGCCGTAAGCATCGTAGAAGAAAACATTGATAATTTTGAGTTCTCTACCGATGAATTTGCGCAAAAGATGAATATGAGCCGCTCCAACCTGCATTTGAAACTGAAAGCAATCACCGGAGAGTCAGCCATCGACTTTATCCGTAAAGTACGATTCAAAAGGGCTACCGAACTGCTGAAAAGCGGACGTTATACGGTAACTGAAGTCAGCAGCATGGTGGGATTTAATTCATCTTCTTATTTTGCAACTTGCTTTAAGAAGTATATAGGCTGTTTGCCGACGGAGTACATTAAAAAAGTAAAAGGATAGGCCTTATCCCGCAAGGCAATTTTGCTTTTCAAAACACCGCATGTTAGCGTCCGAAACACCGCGTCTTTGCGAGTGAAATGCCGCGCTATAACAGATAAAATCCCTGAGGTTTGCCAAGCAAATGCCTGCACTTTCGGGTGGTAAGGTGTGGAGTTTTATATGCAACTGTGTAGCATTGCCAATGAAGCTCTACAACCGGGCTTCACCCGCTATCCCGCATGAATAAAGAGTTGTGAAGGGTGAAGGAGGTACAGGCTAACATTTTTTCTGATAAGATACTGATAGAATGCACATAAGAAAGGATAGTTCCTATTCATCCAAACACCCCTCTCAGAATACCCCATGCAGGCTTTTTAAACAAATACGATATTTCATTCAACAAATTTAATAATAAAATTCAGATTTCAAAGAAAGCATAAACAAGACAGATTAGCTCTTAGAAATCAATGTAATATATTTGCGGCAAGGAAAATTGAAACTTTTACTAATAAAAAACAACTTAAGTATGAAGAACACTCTCTTTATCTGTTTGTTCGCAATGTTTGCACTTTCCGGATGTGTTGACGACGAAGAAGAATTCGCTACAGGAGGAAACATCAGTCCGGAACTGACTCCTGAGAACAAAGAAAACGCAGTATTGAACACTGCTGTTTTTGACCAACTCAACCTCGACTATCCCGGCTTGGAAAAAGTAAAGCAATATCATGAAGCTGGTGAGGAGTATCTTGCGGCAAGTGCACTCTTGGAGTATTACCGCATGAGAGCCAATGCAGAAAACCCGGCGTTGTCATTAGTCAACATCACTCTCAACAAAGGAAATGAAAGTAACAACTTCAATGATGGTGACCAAAATATCGCAGACTTCGCATTAGAATATCGCTTTTTTGTTAAAGGCTTCTATGAAGGCAGCGATAAAAAGCCCTACTCTTTGGGTAAAGCCGGCAGTATTGACTGGAACAAAAATGCGAGTGTTGGTGAAGAATATCTGAAGCAATTACATCGTCATCAATGGTTCATCCCACAAGCCAAAGTTTATCGTGTAAGTGGTGATGAAAAATATATCAAATCCTGGATAGAGGTCTACAGCGATTGGATTACTCAAAATCCACAACCGGCAGAAGGGCCTAATACCACTTCATGGTGGCAACTCCAAGTAGCAACCCGTCTTATCGATCAGGTACAACTGTTGGAATACTTCAAACACTCCGACAATTTTACGCCCGAATGGCTCACTACATTCTTGACTTCATTTGCCGAACAGGCAGATTTTCTTGTAAAATACCCTTATGCAGAAAGCGGTAACATTTTAGTTACACAAGGACAAGCATTGATTGCTGCCGGTGTGCTGATGCCGGAATTAAAGAATGCTCAAACTTGGTTGGATAAAGGATGCAGCATCGCAAATGCAGAAGTAAAGAATCAATTCATGGCTGATGGCTGGCATAAAGAAATGTCACTTCATTACCATATTTCCGCTGTAGCTGATTTTTACGAAACAATCAGATTGATTCAGGCTAATAAACTGACAAGCAAGTTAGACCCTGAATTCAATGAATATCTCCGTAGCGCAGCAGAAGTCTTAATCCATTTCACCTATCCCAATTATTTTGAAAAAGGTTCCGATTATATTGTACCCGGTTTTAATGATTCTTGGAAATCAAACTGGAGTCGTTCCACAATATCCAAAAACTTCATAAAGTACACAGAACTATTTCCAGATAGTGAAGAGTTTAAGTATATGGCAACAGCCGTCAACGGTGGAAATGCCCAAGGAAAAACACCCGGAAACGACATAAAAGTATTTGGAGACGCCGGTTATTATGTGATGCGCAACGGTTGGGAGCCTTCATCTACTGTGATGATTTTCAGTAACAACAAGAGCAATGATATATCTACCGACTTGGAACGGTGGAGCCACAACCAACCCGATAACGGAACATTTGAATTATACATCAACAAGCGTAATTTCTTCCCTGACTCCGGTGTATATAGTTACGAATACAACACTAATACCGATTCAGGAAAAGCACGTTTATGGTTCCGCAACAGTGAAAACCATAACACGCTGACTCTAGGAAAAGTTACTGAAGGAAACAGATATGCCTCGGATTTCAAATACGCAGCAGGCAAACTTTTAAAAGCAGATGCGGATGTATTGGTATTCGAAAATCAAGGTTACGACAACTTAAAGCATCGTCGTACTGTATTCTACGTGGATAAATCATACTTCGTATTAGTAGACGAAGGTATCGGTGAAGCAACAGGGGATCTACATTTGAACTTCAATTTATGCGAGAATAAAGATAATGTAGTTTTAGATGTCGAACAAAAAGGAGCACATACCTCTTTCGCTGATAATAACAATATTGTCATCCGTACATTTGCCGAAGATAATAATTCTATAACCTGCCAAGAAAAAGAGGGACGTTTTTCATTCTCAAGTTCTGCAAATGATGGTTATAAAGAACGCATTGCTTACTCTATAGATATGAATAAAGCGGATAATAAAACAGCCCGATTTGCCACCGTTATTCTTCCTATAGAAAAATATACAGAAGAGAAAGAAATTTCAGTAACATTCGGTGAATGCACCAATAACAGTATTTCCGTGAACGTAACAGTAGCAGGAGAAACCAAGACTTTATCATACACTTTATAACAAATCAATAATTTTCAGAATATGAAATCTAAATTGCTAAGCACATTCAGCATGCTACGTTTTTTTATAGTAGCTGCATTAACTGTGTTTTGTGTCTCTTGCGATAAAACAGAGACCACAGACTCTACAGGATTTATTCTCCATTACTTAGGAGTAACGGATATAGGTCCCGGTATGTCCTATACATTACAGGCGCCTACTTATAAAGGTAGTGCACCTTATGATTTTACAATCACAAAGATTACGCTTGATGAAGAAACTTTCAGCAACAACGATAACTTTGTGATAAATGTAGAAACAGGTGAAATTACAATTCAGAATACTGATGGCATGACATCAGGAATGTATAGTATCAGTGTAGGCTGCTATTCTAACGGCAAGTTCTTTGATTTTAAAGATGCTGTTCAGGTAAACATGTTGCTGGCTGTACCCGAAGGAGTAACTGTAGAACCGGCAGAAGTATTGGTGAACCAAGATGAAGAAAACTGGGCAGAAGCCAGTGCACAAGTAAGTACAGAAGCTGACAAACATGTCAGTATCACAGGATATGCCATTGCACAAGACGAAACAAAGCCATATCTGTCCTACTTTACTTTCGATCCCAACACTAAAGGAAAGATTATTATTCGCGAAAGTGAAAAAGATAAATTAGTTGCAGGAGAAAGTTATACATTAAACTTAAAACTTACCACTAAGGCTGGTGAACACATGTATAACAATGCTGTAACCTTTAAAGTTGTTTCTAAACCACGCGATTTATTTTATATAGAAACTGAAGCTTTACCTGATCTTTTTGAAACCGGTACTGAAAATAAATCAGTAATACCTACTATTGCAGGGGCAAAAGAAGAACTAAAATTTGCCATAAAATCCGTAACTCCAGAAACAACAGCTTTCACTATCAATGAAGCAACAGGACAAATTAGTGTTCCAGAGGGCAATTCTTTGGAAATCAGCGAAACGCCTTATGTATTCACCATCACAGCAAGTAATGCTTACGGCAGTAATGACTTTGAAGGCATATATTCAGTAAAGGTTGTAGCTTTCATTGAGCCTATTCAACCCGAAACCTTTAACTATACACCAGTAAATAAACTCTATCAATTAGGCGGAAGTTTGGAAAGCCAAAAGCCTGATGAAGGTTTTGTAGGAGGAGCTCCAACATTCCAATTTGACGAAAGCAATAGTGAGGAAATTAAAGCTCAGATAGCACAAAATATTATTTCAATTAACTCAGGAACAGGTGCAATTTCAATCGCTAACAACCATACGTTAACGGCAAAAACACATTCAATTCAGGTTCGAGTAACCAATAAGAAAAACAAAGAAGGTGTAGTCAAAGCACTTACCATAACTGTCTTAAAAAATCCAAATGATTTTGAATATGTAAGTTGGGGGACAAATATGGAGAATGAAATTACTATTAATCCTGGTAAGGATAAAAATAATGCTATTCCTATTGACACAAGCATCAAACAGGAACAAGATGAAAAATACAGAAATCAATTCCGTTTCATACATGGAAGAGATGCCCAAGACCTTCAAGTATTACATGTTGAAAACAAAAATGGAACTTCATCATATACATATGAATTAGTCCGTAATAACTATATCGGAGAAGCAGACATCTTCAACGGAATAAATGTATTAACTGATGGTAAGATAACATTTACTAAAGCCGATAACGGTAATGGTAATTTAAAAGTCGGAAAAGCAAATGCTAACAATGGTACTCATGCAAGTGCAAAGGGCTGTATTTTCCAAGTAAAAGTAACAGCTACAAACAATAATGAAGCACCGGCTGTTAGCAAAAATATACCTATTTTTATCAGTACACCTAAAGCACCCTCTGCAACGAAATATGAAAATGTCCATTCTGATAAATTGGTGTATACAATACTTTGTAAACCATTCGTAGTAAGAGCCAATCCCAAAACAGGGAAATGTTCTCCATTCACTACAGAAATCCATGTAATTGGAGCTGCTGAAAAAGATAATGGCATACAGAAAAACTTTAGTTTGCAAAAAGGAGACTACGATACTTGGACTAATTTCATTAGTTGGGATTTCAGAGATGACTATTCCTATTGCAATTTCGATGACAATACAACACACGGAACAGGCAACAATGCTTCTCCACAGAATTTATTAGCTCAAGTATGGTCTAATTGCGGAGTAAAACAGGCAACAACAAATACACCATTCCGCTATTACAACCATGAAACTGGAAATATAGACATAAGTAACAACACTAAAGCTGCATACATAAAACCAACAAGTAACGGACAATATGAATTGGTTATCAATGGAGATGTATGGAAAGGCGACGATAATAAATTTGCAAATGGGGCTGTAATGGGAGCAATGAGATTTAATCTAGCCAACTCAACAAGTTTGGACTCAGGAACAAACATTACACAATATTCTCTCTTTATCTGGTTCGACGAAACCTACGAAGGCAACTAATTATCTAACAAAACAATAAATACAATTATGTATAAACCAACATATCATACACTGAGCAAAAGAGGGTACATCACCCTCTTAGCTCTCCTTGTATCTATTATCACCTTTGCGCAAGGTGTAACAGTGAAAGGAACTATCCTTGACGAAAATAAAGAGCCTTTAATTGGCGCCACAGTACAGGTAAAAGGTGAAACGACCGGTGCAGCCGCTGATTTGGACGGTAATTTCACTCTCAAAGCCAAGAAAAATGCAACATTGGTGATAAGTTACATTGGTTATCTGACACAAGAAGTACGCCTGCAAGGTAAAACCCAAGTAACTATCCAACTGACTCCCGACAGTAAAACACTGGACGAAGTAATAGTTGTAGGTTACGGTACTATGAAGAAAAGTGACTTGACTGGTTCCGTAGCTTCCGTTGCAGCCAAAGATATCGAAGGATACCAGACCAGTTCCGTAGCCGGAGCATTGGGCGGTCAAATTGCCGGTGTACAAATCACCTCTACCGACGGTACTCCGGGCGCAGGTTTCAATATCAGCATCCGCGGTGTGGGAACATTGACAGGAGACGCATCTCCGCTCTACATCGTAGACGGTTTTGAAGTATCAGATATCGACTACCTCTCCAATTCGGACATCGAATCTATCGAAGTGTTGAAAGACGCTTCTTCTTCCGCTATCTACGGTGCACGTGCAGCCAATGGCGTTGTACTGATTACCACCAAATCGGCTAAAGTAGGCAAGACAACCGTTACTTACAATGGTTCGGCAACCTACCGTAAGATTTCAAAGACTTTGGATTTGCTCTCTCCGTATGAATTTGCAAGACTTCAAGGTGATATTGATCCCAAATACAAAGACACTTACTACAAAGAAGGAGAAGAAACAGAAGGAGTTCCTTACAAGTATCAAACACTTGACGATTATATCGGTGTTGCCGGAGTAGACTGGCAAGGAGAAACATTCAATCCTACATGGTCTCAAGACCATAATGTAACCATTATGGGCGGTACAGACAATACCAAATATAACGGTTCGCTCTCACGCTATGTAGAAAACGGTATCTTCAAGAATAGCGGCTTCGACAGAACCACTGCCAAGTTCCGTTTGGATCAGAAAATCAACAAGAAAGTTTCTTTTAACCTGACTGTAAACTACGCCATGACCAACCGTAAAGGTGTAGGTACATCCGGCGACTCCGGACGTTTCAATATGCTGGCACAAATATTAAGTGCACGTCCTACCGGCGGTTTGAAAATGACGAATGAAGAACTTTTGGAGTCTGCCATTGACCCCGAAATGTTGAATTCTGGTGAAAGTCTGGCACAGGTAAATCCTGTAAAGCAAGCTGAATCGGTAACCAATGAAAAGCGTGCAGAAATGTGGTCTGCAAACGCATCTGTAAACTGGCAAATTATCAAGGGATTAACATTCAAAACCAGCGGTTCTTACAATACAACCAATAACCGTACCGATATTTTCTATAGAGACGGTTCAAAAGAAGCGTATCGTAATGGTGAGAAGCCCTATGGACGTACACAAATGGGACGCGATGTACGCTGGACGAATACTAATACTTTGACGTGGAAAGATAAAGTGAAGAAGCATAACTATGATGTGATGCTGGCACACGAAGTTTCTTTCAGAAGTTCCGAATATTTGCTGGGTGAAGCTATGGACTTCCCGTTTGATAATTTGGGCAACAACAATTTAGGATTGGGAGCTACTCCGAGTAAGGTAAATACCGATTACTATGATAAGACATTGCTCTCCTTCTTTGCCCGTGCCAACTATAACTATGACAACCGTTATTTGTTGACAGCTACAGTACGTACCGATGGCTCTACCGTATTCTCCCAAAAAAACAAATGGGGTTTCTTCCCCTCATTCTCCGCTGCATGGCGTGTATCTGAGGAAGCTTTCATGAAAGACCTGAAATGGATATCCAACTTCAAAGTTCGTTTCGGTTGGGGTATCGTGGGTAACGACCGTATCAGCAACTACCTCTCTTTGGATATGTATTCAAATATAAAGTATGGTATAGGTAATAACACTGTTACTGTATTGACGCCCAAACAACTCAAGAACTCCAACTTGAAATGGGAAGGTTCAAGCTCTGTCAATTTAGGTGTAGATTTAGGTTTTTTAGATAACCGTTTGAACGTCACCGCAGACTTCTTTATCAAGAATACAAAAGACTTGTTACTTGCACAATCGTTGGCACAAGCCACAGGTTTTACTTCACAATGGCAAAATATCGGTAAAATACAGAACAGAGGTATTGAATTGAGTATAACCTCTACCAACATACAGACTAAAGACTTCACATGGAATACCAATTTCAATATTTCATTCATCCGCAACGAACTGAAAGCGCTGGCAGACGGTGCAAGTCATATGTATGCACGCTCTGGTTTTGACAGCAACTTCACCGGATACGACTACATTGCCAAAGTAGGCGAATCATTAGGTTTGATTTACGGATACGAATTTGATGGTGTATACCAATACGATGATTTCTATACTGATACAGACGGTAAACTGGTATTGAAACCGGGCGTTACTCAAAACTCCCGTTACAGCACAGGAGTAAAAGGCGAACCGAATGGCGCACGTCCCGGAGCCGTGAAGTATAAAGACCAAGACGGTGACGGTGACATCACTACCAAAGACCGTACCGTAATAGGTAATGCTATGCCGAAATGGTTTGGCGGTATCACCAATACTTTCGAATATAAAGGCTTCGATTTAAGTTTTATGTTCCAGTTCAATTACGGTAACGACATCTACAATGCTACCCGTCTATACGCTACACAAACCAGAAGCGGACGCCGTAACATGCTTGCCGAAGTAGCAGACCGTTGGACTCCGACCAATGCGTCTAACTCCGTACCCTCTACTAAAGGATATATTACAAATGACGTATACTCACGCTTCGTAGAAGACGGTTCTTTCCTTCGCCTGAAAAACCTGACACTGGGATATACCCTACCGAAGAAATGGACTAACAAATTCCATGCTTCCAGACTCCGTGTATACGTTACCGGCCAAAACTTGTTCTGTCTGAATAACTACAGCGGCTATGATCCGGAAGTTAACAGTCTGAATAATCCGATGATGCCGGGTCTTGACTGGGGTGCTTATCCTAAGAGCCGAGTATTCACAGTAGGACTTGACCTTCAATTCTAATTCGTAAAATAATATACATATGAAAAAGTTTATATACTATATAGGATTTTTAGCTTTATGCCTTCTTCCCGCTTCATGTTCGCTGGAAGAAGAGAGTAGTACCGAAGTAGAGAAAGACAAATACATGAATGATGCCAAAGAAGCACAAGATGTATTGCTTGGCGTGTATCGTTCTACTGTAGAAGATGCAATGTACGGCTATCATTTGTCCATCTACTTCTCTATGGGAACAGACATTTCACAGGTGGAAGGAAGTACAACCGAAAACTTCCGCATACTGCCTACCAATGCTTACCCTACTTCACAGGCAGAAGTACAGAGCACATGGGCTGCACTCTACTCCGGTATCTATAATGCCAATGATTTTCTGGAACGTATTTCTGTCAAAATGGAATCATATAATGAAACGGACAAAAAATTGGCTACTATTTATATTGCCGAAGCCAGAGCCTTAAGAGCACTGTACTATTTCGAGCTGGTACGCCGTTGGGGCAATATTCCATTAATGACAAGCACAGCCATGTCCAACCAACACCCGAGTACTTTTGTACAAGCTGATCCCGTGGACGTTTATAAGTTTATCGAAGACGATCTGCTGTATGCTTGCGATATTTTGCCATATGCTACAGATAAGGACTACCGCAGCAATAAAGATTACCGTTTCTCCAAAGGGGCTGCATTGGGTCTGTTAACCAAAGTATATGCAACTTGGGCCGGTTATCCGATACAGGACACCAGCAAATGGGAAGCAGCCGCAAAAACAGCTAAAATTCTGGTAGAATCAGGAAAACATGATTTGTTAAACGATTATGAGCAATTGTGGAAAAATACTTGTAATGGTATCTGGGACCCGACAGAAAGTCTGATTGAAGTATCTTTCTACTCTCCTACATATTCAGGAAATAGCGACCCTGTAGGACGTATCGGAAAATGGAACGGTGTGAAGACGACAACTCAAGCCGGTAAAAGCGGAAGTTGTGCTGCCAACGTACAAGTGGTACATTCATTTGTGCTTGACTGGAGAGCAGAAGCTGCACCCGATCCTTCAACCGGAGAAAGCCATGACAGACGTCAGAACATATCCATTGCTAATTATAAGCACGGACATAATGAAAGTAGTACAGGTACTTCATATACAGGAACTTTCTATTTAGCTGCTAAAATAACAGACGACCGCCCTACTGCATTAAGCAAAGATTTGGACCCCAAGAAAGCTGTAAAAGCCAAGCAAAGCTATACTCCAGCCAAATGGGATATTGACAAATATGTAGAAAGCGTACCTTTCATTAATAATGATAAATCAACTGTCAATTGGTATGTATTGCGCTATGCCGATGTACTGCTTCTCTATGCGGAAGCATTGAACGAATGGAAAGGTGGTCCTACCACAGATGCGTACGCCGCCGTTAACAAAGTCCGCAAACGTGGTTATACAGAGCCTGATGGAATCGTTCACTCTGAATATGTTTTAAAAGCAGGAATGGATCAAGCCGAATTCCGTAAAGCCATCCAAAAAGAACGTGCATACGAATTGGCTTTCGAAGGACATCGCCGCCTTGACCTTATACGTTGGGGAATCTATTCTGAAACCATTGAAGAAACTTATAATGCCTTAAAAGCATGGTGGGATGAAAGAGAAGATGATAAGAACACTCTAATTCCTAATTACGTAATCTATGATTACACTGAAAAGGGTAAACACGAATTAATGCCTATTCCGCAACGCGAAATGGACTTGTGTACCCAGTTCAACCAAAACCCAGGTTGGTAACAACCACCCCAAATACATCTCCAATATGCCCAGAGAGGGGCATATTGGAGATTTTCTAAACTCTTTTCAACAAAAGTGACATTCAAAGAACGCGGATTAATTGCCTTTTCAACATTCTTGCTACAAGAACCATAAAAAATCCGTTAGCTTTGCTTTCGTTACAAAATCTACTAAAATCAATTATTTTAAAAACGAATAACATGAAAAAGAACCTTGTTCTCTTGGCTTTGGGTGCATTGACTTTCGTGTCATGCCAAACACAACCCAAAGAAGACTACAGTTGGATTAAAAAAGGCTTGGACGCAGCCTCTGCGCAACTGCAATTAACCGCAGAAGAAATTTCGTCCACTAATATGCTGCCGCGTTCTATCCGTACAGGCTATGACATGAACTTCCTGTGCCGCCAGTTGGAAAGAGACTCGCTTACTTTCAAGGACTCGCTCCGTGCGCAGCCTACAGCCGACCAGTTGGGAAAACGCCGTTTGTGCAGCGTTTATGACTGGACCAGCGGTTTCTATCCGGGCTCTTTGTGGTATGCCTACGAACTGACGGGCAACGATACACTGAAAACATGGGCCATCCAATATACCAACCTGCTGAACCCCGTCCGTTACTACACCGGTACGCACGACCTGGGCTTCATGGTAAATTGCAGTTACGGCAATGCCGAGCGTCTGGCTCCTAACGACACCATTGCAGCCGTAATGAAAGAAACAGCCGACAACCTGTGCGGACGCTTCAACGATTCCATCTCGGCTATCCGTTCATGGGACTTCGGAACATGGAACTTCCCCGTTATCATCGACAATATGATGAACCTGGATTTGCTGTTCAATGTAGCCAAGGCAACCGGCAACAACTCTTATAAAGACATCGCCGTAAAACACGCAATGACTACCATGAACAACCACTTCCGCCCCGACTATACCTGCTGGCACGTAGTAAGCTACAACAACGACGGCACGGTAGAGAAGAAACAGACATTCCAGGGCAAGAACGACGACTCTTCATGGGCACGCGGACAAGCATGGGCCGTATACGGCTATACCGCCTGCTATCGTGAGACGCAAGACACTACCTTCCTGAATTTCGCCGTAAAAGTGGCCGACATGATTATGAACCGTGTCAAGACCGACGATGCCATTCCTTACTGGGACTACGACGCTCCCGTAACCGAAGAGACTCCGCGTGACGCATCCGCCGCTTCCGTAACCGCTTCCGCCCTGATAGAGCTGAGCACAATGGTTCCCGACGGAAAGAAATACCTGGATTATGCAGAGAAAATCCTGAAGAGCCTGTCGGGCGACGCCTATCTGGCAAAGGTCGGCGAAAACCAGGGATTCATCCTGATGCACTCTACCGGTTCGCTGCCTAACGGTTCGGAAATCGACACTCCGTTGAACTATGCGGATTACTATTACCTGGAAGCCCTGAAACGCTTCATGGACCTGAAAGGTATCAGCTACAAAAACCTCTAATAACCAGACTGTAAACCAACAATCATTATGAATAAGACTTTTAAATATATCGTCCTGCTGGCACTTGCCTGCTTCGTTGGCAAAGCAAATGCCCAGGAATTGAAAACCGAAGTGTTCTCGCTCCTCAATCTGGATTATCCCGGACTGGAGAAAGTAAAGGCCTTGCACCAGGAAGGCAAAGATGCCGATGCAGCCAAAGCGTTGCTCGACTACTACCGTGCACGTACCAACGTGAAGACTCCCGACGTAAACCTGAAAAAGGTTACCATCGGCAAGGATGAACAGAAAATGGCCGACGAGGCTCTGCAACATACATTCTTTGCCCACAAAGGCTACCAGCCGTCATTCAATTACGGTGAAGACATCGACTGGAGATACTGGCCGGTAAAGGACAACGAACTGCGCTGGCAGTTGCACCGCCACAAATGGTTTACTCCCATGGGCAAGGCCTATCGTGTAAGCGGCGACGAGAAATACGCCGTAGAGTGGACCAAACAGTACATCGACTGGATCAAGAAAAACCCGCTGGTGAAGGTTGACAAGAAAGAGTATGAAATGACCGGTGACAACCAACTGAAAGGTGATGTGGAAAACGCACGTTTCGCATGGCGTCCGCTGGAAGTGAGCAACCGTCTGCAAGACCAGACCTCACAGTTCCAACTGTTCCTCCCGTCTCCCTCTTTCACCCCGGAGTTCCTGACCGAGTTCCTGGTAAACTACCACAAACATGCCATCCATATACTGGGCAATTACTCTGCACAGGGCAATCACCTGCTGTTCGAGGCACAGCGTATGATCTACGCCGGCGCTTTCTTCCCCGAATTCAAAGAGGCTGCTGCCTGGAGAAAGAGCGGCATCGACATCATGAACCGTGAAATCAACGTACAGGTGTATAACGACGGCGGACAGTTCGAGCTCGACCCGCACTACCACCTCGCTGCCATCAACATTTTCTGCAAGGCACTGAACATTGCCGACCTGAACGGTTTCCGCAACGAGTTCCCGCAGGAGTACCTGGATACAATCGAGAAAATGATTGTATTCTATGCCAACGTTTCTTTCCCCGACTACACCAACCCGTGTTTCAGCGATGCCAAGCTGACCAATAAGAAAGAAATGCTGAAGAACTACCGCAACTGGAGCAAGATGTTCCCGAAGAACCAGTTCATCAAGTATCTGGCAACCGATGGTAAAGAAGGCGCACTGCCCGAATATCTCTCCAAAGGTTTCCTGAAATCCGGTTTCTTCGTATTCCGTAACTCTTGGGGAACGGATGCCACGCAAATGGTTGTAAAGGCCGGCCCGAAAGCATTCTGGCACTGCCAACCGGATAACGGTACTTTCGAACTCTGGTTCAACGGCAAAAACCTGTTCCCCGATTCCGGTTCTTACGTATATGCCGGCGAGGGCGAAGTGATGGAACAACGCAACTGGCACCGTCAGACCTGCGTACACAACACCGTAACGCTGAACAACAAGAATCTGGACCAGACCGAATCCGTAACCAAGCTGTGGCAGCCGGAAGGCAACGTACAGATATTGGTTACCGAGAATCCGAGCTACAAGAACCTGAAACACCGCCGTTCCGTATTCTTCGTAGACAACAGCTACTTCGTAATTGTAGACGAAATGGTGGGAAGCCAGAAAGGTTCCATTAACCTGCACTACCAGATGCCGAAAGGCGAAATCGCCAACAGCCGCGAGGACATGACTTTCGTCACTCAGTTTGAAGAAGGAAGCAACATGAAGCTGCAATGCTTCGGCCCCGAAGGCATGACGATGAAAAAAGAGCCGGGCTGGTGCTCCACCGCTTACCGCAAACGCTACAAACGCATGAACGTATCCTTCAATGTGAAGAAAGACAGCGAAGATGCAGTACGTTACATCACCGTTATCTGTCCGATAAAGAACAGCGCAGACGCCCCCAAATTGTCTGCCAAGTTCAAAAACAAGACATTCAATGAAAACGGACTGGAAGTAGAGGTGAAAGTAAACGGCAAGAAACAGTCTTTAAATTACAAATTATAATATAAAAGCAACATGACGAAAGGGAGTGCCCAAAAATGAAAAGCCAATCGATAGCGATTTTAGTTTTTGAGCACTCCCTTTCTTCATAATGAAAAGCGATACATCCCGGTTATGAAAAACAATCTTTCCAATGTACTTCTTCCGTTAGCCACATTAAGCCTCGCTTCCTGTGCCGGCCAGCAAAAAGAAGAACCCAAGCGTCCGAACATTATCTTCATGATGACGGACGACCACACCACACAAGCCATGTCCTGCTATGGCGGTAATCTCCTGCAAACTCCCAACATGGATCGTATAGCCAACGAAGGTATCCGTATGGACAACTGCTACGCGGTCAATGCCCTTTCCGGCCCGTCACGCGCCTGCGTACTTACCGGTAAGTTCAGCCACGAAAACGGTTTTACGGATAATGCAAGCACCTTCAACGGCGACCAGCAGACATTCCCGAAACTGCTCCAGCAAGCCGGCTACCAGACGGCCATGATCGGCAAATGGCACCTTATCAGCGAACCGCAGGGCTTCGACCACTGGAGCATCCTGAGCGGCCAGCACGAACAGGGCGATTATTACGACCCCGATTTCTGGGAAGACGGCAAACATATCGTAGAGAAAGGTTATGCCACGGACATCATCACAGACAAGGCCATCAAATTCCTCGAAGGCAGGGACAAGAGCAAACCGTTCTGCATGATGTATCATCAGAAAGCGCCTCACCGCAACTGGATGCCGGCTCCGCGCCACTTGGGCATCTTCAACAATACCACATTTCCGGAACCCGCCAGCCTGTTCGACGACTACGAAGGACGCGGCAGAGCAGCCCGCGAGCAGGACATGTCCATCGAACATACCCTGACCAACGACTGGGACCTGAAACTGCTGACCCGCGAAGAGATGCTGAAGGATACCACCAACCGCCTTTACAGCGTGTACAAGCGCATGCCTGCCGCCGTACAGGACAAATGGGACTCCGTATATGCGCAGCGCATTGCCGAATACCGCAAGGGCGACCTGAAAGGTAAGGCGTTAATCAGTTGGAAATACCAGCAATACATGCGCGACTACCTGGCTACCGTGCTGTCTGTGGACGAAAATATCGGCCGCCTTCTGAACTATCTTGAAAAGACCGGAGAGCTGGACAATACAATCATCGTCTACACTTCCGACCAGGGCTTCTTCCTCGGCGAACACGGCTGGTTCGACAAGCGCTTCATGTACGAGGAATGCCAGCGCATGCCGCTTATCATCCGCTACCCCAAAGCCATCAAGGCGGGAAGCACAAGCAATGCAATCTGCATGAATGTGGACTTCGCTCCCACCTTCCTCGACTTTGCCGGTGTGGAAATCCCGTCGGACATTCAGGGAACTTCCTTGAAACCGGTGTTGGAGAACGAAGGCAAGACACCCGCCGACTGGCGCAAGGCTGCCTACTACCACTATTATGAATACCCTGCCGAGCATTCGGTAAAACGTCATTACGGCATCCGTACACAGGACTTCAAACTGATTCATTTCTACAACGACATCGACGAATGGGAAATGTACGACCTGAAAGCCGACCCGCGCGAAATGAACAACGTGTTCGGCAAGCCTGAATACGCCGAAAAGCAGAAAGAGCTGATGCAACTGCTGCAGGAGACTCAAAAACAGTATAAAGACAACGACCCCGACGAAAAAGTAAACGAGCTTTTCAAGGGCGACAGAAGATTAATGAAAAACAGATAAAACCATTAAATTTATTATCATGGATAGAAGAAGTTTTCTAAAAAACACAGGCTGGTCTTTTCTGGGACTGGCAGCTTCGGGAAGCCTGCTCGGCTCTTGCGTGGCAGGAAGTAAAGAAGCAAAGAAGATTATGCCGTCGGCAAGCAACCTGAAAGTATTCTGGGGCGACTTGCACAACCACTGTAACCTCACTTACGGACACGGCGATATGCGCGATGCTTTCGAGGCGGCCAAAGGCCAGTTGGACTTTGTCAGCGTAACGCCCCATGCCATGTGGCCGGACATTCCGGGTGCAAACGACCCTCGTCTGAAATGGGTAATCGACTACCATACCGGAGCTTTCAAGCGTCTGCGCGAAGGCGGCTATGAGAAGTACGTAAAGATGAGCAACGAATACAACAAGGAAGGCGAATTCCTTACCTTCATCGGATACGAGGCCCACAGCATGGAGCATGGCGACCACGTGGCGCTGAACTACGACCTGGATGCGCCGCTCGTGGAATGTACCTCTATCGAAGACTGGAAAGAGAAAGCCAAAGGACATAAAGTATTCGTCACTCCGCACCACATGGGCTATCAGGGCGGTTATCGCGGTTACAACTGGAAATGCTTCACCGAAGGAGACATCACTCCGTTCGTCGAGATGTATTCCCGTCACGGCCTGGCAGAAAGCGACCAGGGCGACTACCCGTACCTGCACGATATGGGTCCCCGCCAATGGGAAGGAACCATCCAGTATGGTCTGGAACAAGGACATAAATTCGGTATCATGGCTTCCACCGACCAGCACTCCGGCTATCCGGGCAGCTACGGCGACGGCCGCATCGGTGTCCTGGCTCCGTCACTGACCCGCGACGCCATCTGGGAAGCTCTCCGCACCCGCCACGTATGTGCCGCCACCGGTGATAAAATCATCATCGACTTCCGCCTCAACGACGCTTTCATGGGCGATGTAGTCCGTAGCAACAGCCGCCGCATCTACCTGAACGTAACCGGCGAAAGCTGCATCGATTATGTAGACGTTGTCAAGAACGGCCAGATACTGGCACGCATGAACGGCCCGTTGACTCCGGTTGCACCGGAAGGCGATACCGTCCGCTGCAAAGTAAAAGTGGATTTCGGCTGGAACCGCGAAGAGCGCTATGTACACTGGCAAGGCAAGCTGTCTGTCAACAAGGGCCGTATCGTAAGCGTTACCCCCTGCTTCCGCGGCGCTGCCTTCACCTCTCCTCAGGAGGGCGAAACCGAATTCAAGACACATGTCAACCGCATCCTCTCCGTAGGTGAGAAGGAAACGGAACTGGACTTGTACAGCAGCAAGAACCCGAATACCACCACCGCAGCCATGCAGGCGGTAATCCTCGACCTGGAGATGCCGAAAGACGGCGTGCTCACCGCAGACTTCAACGGCAAGAAGTTCGAACACACACTGGGCGAACTGCTCGAAGGTTCACGTTCGCACTTCATGATAGGCTGGTTGAGCGAAGCCATTCTCTTTAACCGCGCCATGCCCGAAAGCTGCTTCACCGTAGAGCACTACATGGAAGACAAAGAGCCTCAGCGCGACACCGATTATTATTATGTACGCGTGCGCCAGCGCGACGGACAATGGGCATGGAGTTCTCCTATATGGGCTGAAAGAGTTTGACAATCATGAAAAAATACGCTATAGGAATTGACCTTGGCGGTACTTCCGTGAAATACGCCCTTATCGACAATGAAGGCGTATTTCACTTTCAAGGGAAGCTGCCGTCGAAAGCCGATGTATCTGCGGAAGCGGTAATCGGCCAGTTGGTAACCGCCTGCAAAGAGGCAATGGCTTCGGCCCTGCAACTCGGAGTGGCGGTGGAAGGAATAGGTATAGGCACTCCCGGCATTGTGGACGAAACCAACCGCATTGTGCTGGGCGGAGCCGAGAATATCAAAGGCTGGGAGAATCTGAATCTTGCCGACCGCATCGAAGCGGAAACGGGGCTGCCCGTGCAGATGGGCAACGATGCCAACCTGATGGGACTGGGAGAAACGATGTACGGAGCCGGACAAGGCGCACAGAATGTGGTGTTCCTGACCGTAGGAACCGGCATCGGCGGCGCGGTGGTCATCGGCGGCAAGCTGTTCAACGGCTTTGCCAACCGCGGCACCGAACTAGGCCATGTGCCCCTCATCGCCAACGGCGAACCCTGCGCATGCGGCTCTGTGGGCTGTCTGGAACATTACGCCTCCACTTCCGCACTGGTGCGCCGTTTCAGTAAGCGTGCCGCAGAAGCGGGCATCTCGTTTCCGGGCGAAGAAATCAACGGAGAGCTTATCGTACGCCTCTACAAAGAAGGAGACAAGCTGGCAACGGAGTGCCTGGACGAGCATTGCGATTTCCTGGGACACGGCATCGCCGGATTCATCAACATCTTCAGCCCGCAACGCATCGTAATAGGCGGCGGACTGTCCGAAGCCGGCGACTTCTATATCCGGAAAGTCAGCGAGCAGGCACACCGCTATGCCATAGCCGACTGTGCCGTGAACACTCAAATCATGGCTGCATCTTTAGGTAACAAGGCAGGAAGTATCGGCGCCGCGTCACTGGTCTTCTCACTAAACACGAAATAGTATGAAAAAGAATTTTGGAATGCTGGCGCTGATTATGGCGTTCTGGTTCACCATATCGTTTATCACCAATATCCTGGGACCGCTCATTCCGGACATTATCCATAACTTTAACCTGAGCGACCTGGCGATGGCGGGCTTCATCCCGACTTCTTTCTTCATCGCCTATGCCATCATGTCGGTTCCCGCCGGACTGATGATCGACCGTTTCGGCGAGAAACCGGTGCTGTTTCTGGGCTTCCTGATGCCGTTCATCGGCACTACGCTGTTTGCCTGCCTACACACCTACCCCATGCTGCTTGCCTCATCGTTCATCATCGGCTTGGGCATGGCTATGCTGCAAACGGTGCTAAACCCGTTGCAACGCGTTGTAGGCGGCGAAGAAAACTATGCTTTCGTGGCGGAAGTGGCCCAATTCGTATTCGGCATCGCTTCGTTCTTGAGCCCGCTGGTATATACGTACCTCATTCACGAACTCAATCCGGACATATACACGGAAGGCAGGAACTTTTTCATCGACCTGCTGGCAGGTATCACCCCGCCCGATCTGCCTTGGGTATCGCTTTACTGGGTATTCACGCTGCTGTTGCTGGTGATGCTGGTTGCCGTAGGGCTGTCCCGTTTCCCGAAAATCGAGTTGAAAGAAGATGAGAAAGGCGGTTCGAAAGACTCCTACCTGGCGCTGTTCAGGCAGAAATACGTATGGCTGTTCTTCCTCGGCATCTTCTGTTATGTAAGTACCGAACAGGGAACTTCCATCTTTATGAGTACGTTCCTCGAGCAGTATCACGGAGTGAACCCACAGGTGGAAGGCGCAAAGGCCGTAAGTTACTTCTGGGGACTGATGACTGCCGGCTGCCTCGTAGGCATGGTGCTGTTGAAGCTCATTGACAGCAAACGGCTGCTCCAACTATCGGGCGGACTCACCATCATCCTACTGCTCACCGCACTCTTCGGAAGCAAGGAAGCATCCATCATTGCTTTCCCTGCCATCGGTTTCAGCATTTCCATGATGTACTCCATCGTGTTCTCGCTGGCGCTGAATTCGGCATCGCAACACCACGGTTCGTTTGCCGGTATCCTGTGTTCGGCAATCGTGGGCGGAGCAGGCGGCCCGATGATTATCAGCATGCTTGCCGATGCCACTTCGCTGCGTACCGGAATGCTGATTATCCTCGTGTTTGTAGGCTACATCACATTCATCGGTTTCTGGGCGCACCCGCTGATTAACAACAAGACGGTAAGCCTGAAAGAGCTTTTCAAGAAGTAAAAGACAAGAACGGCACACAATAAAAAAGAGACCGCAACGGCTTGCTGCCGCATGCGGTCTCTTTACTTTACACAACCCTTTTTATATCTAAAATCTACATAACTGGTTCACTACTTTCCTTCCGCAGCATCCGGCCGGGTATTTATGGTACAGATGCTCACCCGGTTCCAGTCCGGTTCTTCAAACATATAACCCACTCCCTGACCTTCGGCAACAATCCGGTCTTTGGCGATTCTATATCTATTGACCAGCATATTGCGCACGGCTTCGGCACGCTGGCGGGCGATGCGTTCGTTCACCTCCGCACTGCCTTCGGGAGAGGCATACCCTTTGATAACGACTCCCGCTTCCTTATGATTTCTCAGATAAGTGGCGATGCGCTCCACATTGGGCAACTGTGAATTATCGATGCCGATTCTGCCCTGACGGAACGTAATCACCGACTCCAGCAGCTTCTTGCTGTTGTCGATAGTATCCTTCACCACTTCCGGTTTCCGGTTCCGGCAAGCTGCCAGTTCACTTTCCAAGTCGGAAACTTTCCGGTTGGCATCCTGCAATACTTTGGCGGTATTGTCGGCCTCGGCACGGAGACGGTTGATTTGGGCGTTCAGTTGGTTGACTTCCGCCTGGTCGTAAGGCCTTACTTCGGTAAAGTGATGGCTGCCGTTGCTGCATCCGAAATGATAAGTCAGCCCGGCGCTGATTTCCCAGGCGGCACGGTTGGCATGGAAACGCACGGCTTCCGTACCCATAGCGTTCATATCATACACCAAAGCCGGTTTCACAGCCAATGTCCATGCCTTGCTTTCTCCCAGGTTGAAGTTGAAATTCAGTCCCAGTTTGCTGGACATACTGTTACGGTCTTCGCCCATACCGGAGTTTACGTAATAATGCAGCCAGCCGATACCTGCCACAGCCTCAACCTCAAACAGACGGGGAGCACCGTTATACCCCGCAAACAGATTACCTAAGTTGACCAGCCCCAGCAGACTGACGTTTGACGCGTCAAAAGCCGTTTTGCTGCCCGTAGTGTTAAAGCTACCCATAGCCTCCAGGCTCAGGCCGAAGGTAGGTGTCAGATACTTATCGACATGAACGCCCACTACCGGACGCATGTTCTTAAAGAACGAGTGATGCATCAGTGGAGTCGTTCCCCCCGCATTGACACCTATCGCCCAGTTGTCGGCAAACTTGTTTCCGGTCAGCGCCGTTTGTCCGTCAGCATAGCCAACCGCAACACTCAACAATAATAAACTCGCTAAAATCTTCTTCATACAATTTTTCTGTTTTAAGTTAGTACATAAATTTATAATAAATAGATGTTGAAAGCCTGTTTACAGAGCTTCCCAGTACTTCATATTGGTAATTCTTTCCAGCAGCACTTTTCTGTCGCCCTCGCGTACACTGTTGCCAGCCGCAACCGGGATGATGCTTGCCCGTTTGCCTATACCGTGCCATTTCAGCATAGCTGCCGGAACGCCGCGTTCGAGCAATGCCTCATACACTCTTTTGGCACGGCGGTTGGAAAGGTCCGTATTATAAGCGCTGCTTCCCCTTGCATCGGTGTAGCCGGTAATCAGGAAGCGGGCGTCGGGATAGCTTTTCAGAAGCCCGGCCAGCCTGTCGAGCGTTTTTTCCGAAGCAGCCGTGAGCACATCCTTGTCAAACTCGAAGTAGATATTATCCAGCAGGTCGCACGCCATTGCTTCGACAGAACCGGCTGTATCCGCCTGCTTCTCTACAATCCGCTCAACAATCTTTTCCACTTCAACAGGTTTCTCTATCTCCACATACTTCACTACCGGAGCCTGCTTTTTGCTCTTTCCGCCAATGCGCCAGATGACGCGGGCAGACACCTGCACAAAGTGAGGAAGATTCTTCTGCACCGGCAGGAGATATTCACCTTGCAGGCCAAGCCCGAAGGAATTGCTTAGCCACGCATTTACACCTGCACCGAACGAAAGCGGAACAAAAGAGTTCTTATCCGATGAGCGCCCGTCGGGATTCCACACATCGGACGATTCCCAGTGCGCCTCTCCCGTGGGGTCGTCCACAAAATTGCCGCCATAGGCAGACGCGAAATTCTTATGCAGGTAATTCACCCCCACTCTGAGGTAGGGTTCTACCCATTGAGACTCAAACAAGGGGGTAAAGCGGAACTGCATGCCCAAACCGCCCATATACAGCAGGTCGTGTTTCCGGTCATTGCCCGCAATCCGGTTCTTGTTTTTCGCTACGCCTACCGTACCTTGCAAATCCAGATAAAACCACCGGTTCAGTTCCCGTGCCACATACAGGTTTGCTCCTCCCATCAGGTGGTTGGCCTTCAGGTTGTACATATAATTATCCGGAGTACTCTGGAAACCGGTGACAGACACGCGGCTCCAGTTTATCAACGAACCGCCTGCACCTATTTCCCATGCTTTCCTGTCCTGGCCTCTTCCCGTCAGAGGAACTGACAGGAAGAAGAGGGAGACAAGATATAGTATTGTTTTTTTCTTCATATTCATATATATTTATCTACGTAAATCAATCCATCCAGTCTGCCGGGCACTCTTTTATCTCCAAAGGCATACGCTTGGTTCTGTCCGCAAAGTCAACCAGGAAATACTGCCCACCTTCTTTCAGCAGATAGTAAATAAATCTACTGCGATATTCGTAACTCATGTTATATGTTATCTGATTGGTTCCCTTTTGCCTGCGTCGGATATCCACACCTATCCAATTACCCGGATAAGCGCTTGTCAGTATAAAGCGTTTGCCACCTTTCGAAAGCGGTACAGTACCGGTGTGCACAGTACCTCCCGTTCCGTTAATGAATGTACGCATTTGGATGTATACAGCACGGTCTTCTGCCAAATCTGAAGCAGGCAACTTGCCTTCCGGAGATTTCCAGATATCGGTATCCGGGTCTTTCGTAAACTTATCTTGCCCTGTCGGATAAGCATACGTTTTATAGAAATCAGGCAATTGGTCTGTATCGATTTCACCCCATAAAGTGGTTACTCCCTGTTTGATTTCCAAAAAGACAGTTCCTTCCTTAAAACCCGGAGCCGGATATATTTCCGGAATATGAATCTTATCCTGCAAATATACGGTCTGTCCGTAATCATTATAAGGACCGGCACCGTCACCGAAATAAAGGCCTGAATAAAACTCGTTCCCATCCCACTCGTATTTTAACAACCCATTAATCGTATCATTCTTTGCCACGTTAGCTTTTTCCGTAGGAGTCAGTACCAAAGGACGCCGTATATAGATATATGTGTCGTTAGTACTATAAATGTAACTCGTGCTTTTATCCAAATTTCCCTCATTTACAGGTTGATTTATATCTTTAATTTTAGCAGTTTTCATCATATAAGACTTAAGATTACTTGGATAATCGCTCCACTCTCCGTCTATCTGGCGCTCATATTTAAAGGATACATATGTATATCTGGTTGCATTTATGTCAGACGAATTATAACTCAAATATACCGTACTCACCGTAGCCCTCACATTTACCCTATTCGGAACCAGCGTATTATTGGCACTTGTTTCCTGCACTCCGCCAACCGTTACGGTTACACTACCTGTCCGGTGCGACAAAGGTTGGTTGTCCGGCAACTTATCCCATGTCACCTTGAACTGTCCGTTGTCATCGGTTGTGAAGGTTTCCGTTGCTCCTACTCCGGGCAATCCGCTTACCTGCACGCCTGCGGCTACTTTCTTTCCCGTTTTGTCATACACGGTAAAGAGCACCGAACCGTCCGTAGGAATCACATATTCCCGTAGCTGGGAGTTCCAATAATCAGGAATGACATTATATTTTCCTACTTGTATTTCAATCACCGAAGACCTGCCCGTCAGGAAATCCCAGAAGTCCGTCTGCTTGTTCCGGTCTGCCGGCCATTTCTGGTCGGGTTTATGAGGATTATCCACTTCACCGGATGCGATGTATTCTTTCCAAAGTTCATAGGCACTCTTTCCGTTCGTACCATTCGTGCCGTTTGTACCATTTGTTCCGTTTGTACCATCCTTACCGGCTTTACCGAAAGACGGCTTTCCGGTATCCGTACCATTGATATACCAGTTACCGTTCTCGCCAATGGCCACTTCCGGAGATTTCCCGTCGACACCGACGGCTTTCTTACCCGTATCCGTACCGTCTACGAACCAGTTGCCGTTATTACCGATGGTAATCGTGGGCGACACGCCGTCTTTTCCATTCGTACCCGTGGCTTTCTTACCGGTGTCCACACCATTGACAAACCAGTGGTCGTTAGCACCGATGGTTACGGTAGGCGGCACGGCATCTTTACCGTTCGCACCGTCCTTGCCTGCTTCTCCCTGCGCGGCAATGCCCGTATCCTCATTTCCAACAAACCAATGGCCGTTATCGCCGATATGCGGTGTCTGGCCGCTCTCGCCGGTAGCGCCTGTGAGGAAATACCAGAAATCTTGCACCGTATTGTTGCCGGCAGGCCATTTGCTGCCGGGGTTGTGCGGATTATCCACACTGCCGTCGGCAATCATATCCTTCCACTGGTCAAAAGCACTCTTTCCGTCTTTCCCGTCATTTCCTTTAAGATACTTGAAAAAGTCCGCAACTTCCGTCCGGTCTTTCGGCCAGTCTACCGTTCCGTCCGCTACTTTTTCTTTCCAAAACTCATAGGCCGAAAGCCCGGTATCACCTTTAGGTCCTTTGGGCATGGTGATATCAACATCGGTACAGGCGGCCATCAACAGGCATACAACTATCCCGTACCATTGTACAAATTTAAATTTACTCATCTGAATTTCAATTGTTTAATTAGCTTATAGTTTGTATATACTGTTTATAAGATGCAAATGGCAAACGGATGTAAGTTTCGGGCAGCAAGGAGTCCTTTTATTTCGTCTGCAAAAATACATACACATTTACAACGCATCATTTCAGATAAAAGACAATTAATTTCCCTTTTCGGACAAAATGCCCGAAAAATGAATAAACAAGCGGTAAACATCTGTTTCATACCCATATATACTGAAACAGATGGCAGTTGTCCTTACTCTCCATGATGCCTTTCCGCTTCAATACCGAATACAAGTCCTCGCACGATTTCATGCCTATGCCGTGCAGCTTTGCCAACGCATTGAATCCGTTCTTCTTGACAAAGCGCAGAAGGTCTTCCAACAGATAGATGTTATACTCCCTGAGCCTGCGCAGGATTCTCGGAGTTATCTCAAGCACTGCCAGAGGCGTCGACAGCATTTTCAGGTATTCAACGGGGATGCCTCGCTCCTTGAACGGTACGACAACCCTCACCGGAGTACGGTCGATGTTCCTTTTGGACAGAAGCGACCGGCAGTTCCTGTATCTCACCCTAATTGCCTGAAGCTCCTGCCGTTCCTGCGCCATGGCATCCCAATCGTCCATAATCTCTTCTACCGACCTCTCATACATAGAGGCCAGTTCTTTTGCCGAAAGGCCGTATTTCTCCGCAAGTTCCTGCATGCCGTCTTTCCTTGTCAGCAGCGAGCAGAAAATATCCTGCTCCCTGGGGTCTTTTATCTGCATGGACATCTTCCTGACAAGCCGTTCAAAACTATGCATGCAGTGGTTCTTCTTCTCCATTAAATATTTCATAGTGTTACGATTGTTTTTTGATGTGGCTCTCCTCGCGCAGGTGGGTCGGGGTTGTGCCGAACTGTTTCTTGCAGTAGCAGGTGAGGTGCGCGGAAGAGCTGAAACCGAACTCCCTGGCTATTTCCCGGAAAGCGATATCCGGGTTACAGATTTTCTCGTGGATAAGTTCGGCTTTCCGTTCCTGCATCCACTGATAGGGGCTTTGGTTGAAATAGTGCTGGAACTTCCGGTTGAAGGAGCGTTCCGAAACGCAGCACAGACTGGCAAACTCCTTGACGGTCTTTACCTTCCGGTAATTGTTCAGGATGAGATCCTCGAACTTGCTCCCCATTCCGGAAGCGCCGGCAAAAAAGCCAGCCAGTTCGTTTTTGGCATAAAAGCCGCGCAGTATCAGAATGATTTCCTGCTGTTTAAGAATATGCATGTGCCTGCACAGCAGTCCCGTTTCCAGATAGAACAGCACCTGCCTCAAGGCATGAAGCAGCGGTTTACGGATGGGCAGGGTGTGGTCATTGGTGGCAATAGGTTTCTCATGAGAAATGGAATCGAAATACATCTTGTCGCACACCGTTATTTCCTTGTTCCAGAACAGCAGGAGGCATTCTGCCGGGGTGATGCCCGTCAAGCGGTTCTCTTCCCGCTGAGGTATGAGCAGCATCCTGTTGGCATGCACGGAGATGGTATGCTCCCTGCCCAGTTCTACCAGCACCTCTCCTTTGAGCACGAACAGTACACAGAAGCAACCGTCATTATCAATCCGGCCTTCTTCGTGTGCAGTTAATTCGTACCGTGAAAATCCGCTTTCATACCTCAGTTGATAATTGAAGCAGGAACGATGCTCTGACAAATAAAATAATCTCATTGATAACTTTTTAATTTATACGCCATAATAACGCATCGCTTTTTTAGATTGTTTTTCACAAAAAAGACATTTATTTATAAATTTAAGACTATCGTAAGGTTTCGCAGGGTTTTATAAGTATTTGAAAGGTGTATTGATTCCGCTCATTAGCAGCAAGATGGCTGCCAATAAAGTCAAAGCAAAAGATTATCCCGTTCCACCGTGGAGTAGTTTTCATTCCACCGTGGTGGAACAAAAACTACTCCGTGGCAGAACAAAACTTTCTCCACGGTGGAACGGATTGGTTCTTGCATGCTTTCTGCCTGATACTTATAGAGGAAACACTCGAAGATGCGCTTTGGAGGGAAAGATAATGGCTGTATTTATTATCCCCATAAATAGGGATTGTTCCATTGTGGAATACTTTGTATCTTTGCCACAAAACTAAACGGATGAAACAAGGGTGCCTGAAAATAATGAGATGGTTTCTGCCTGTACTATTTATATCGTACATGGCAGGTATCACACTCTTTACTCACTCGCATGTAGTGAATGGGGTGACCATTGTCCATTCGCACCCGTTTAAGAAAGACTCTCCCCATAGTCATACCACAGTCGAATTTCAATTGATTCATTTGCTGAGCCACGTGGCGACTACCGGAGCCGGTATCTTTTTTCTCTCTTTTCAGTTTATTGCTTATCTGCTCTATACCCTTTCGTGGCGTCCGGATAGGGCAGGATACTGTTCGTCCGTCGTGGGCGTGGTATCTTTGCGGGCACCTCCTGCCGGAAGATAGAACCTCTCTCTCACTGCATTATTTAGAAAAATTTATTTAGTAATTCTACTATCCAAAAATGAAAATGAAGAAATATATATTTTTCCTCGTTGGCCTGTGCTGTGCCCTGTTGCCTGCTATGGCCGACCAACCGGAGCTGCTGGAACTGAAAGCGTCTGATGCCAATATTATCGGTCATGTACTCGATAAAAAAACGGGTGAACACCTCTCTTATATAACAATCGCCCTGAAAGGAACTACCATTGGTACGGTGACGGATGCCACCGGACACTATTTCCTGAAAAACCTTCCCGAAGGGAATTTTGTGCTCGAAGCCAGTTCGGTGGGGTATAAAACCATCAGTCGCAATGTCAGTCTCAGAAAAGGAAAGACACTTGAAGAAAATTTTGAGTTGGAAGAAGATGCCGTGGCGCTTGACGGAGTGGTAGTGTCGGCCAATCGCAGCGTGACCAAACGGCGCCTGGCACCTACATTGGTCAATGTGGTAGATATGAAGATGTTTGAGAATACAAACTCGCCTACACTTTCGCAGGGGCTTAACTTCCAGCCCGGTGTCCGGGTCGAAACGAACTGCCAGAATTGCGGTTTCCAGCAGGTGCGCATCAACGGACTGGACGGTCCGTATACACAGATTCTTATCGATTCGCGTCCCATCTTCAGTGCCCTTTCCGGTGTTTACGGGTTGGAGCAGATTCCTGCCAATATGATCGAGCGCGTAGAGGTGATGCGAGGCGGAGGTTCTGCCCTGTTCGGTTCGTCCGCCATTGCCGGAACCATTAATATCATCACCAAGGAGCCACTGCGCAATTCGGGGCAGTTGGCACATACCCTTACTTCTATCGGCGGCAGCTCGTCTTTCGATAATAATACTTCGCTGAATGCATCGCTGGTGACCGATAATCATCGGGCGGGACTCTATGTGTTCGGGCAGAACCGTCATCGGGATGCGTACGATCATGATGGAGACGGTTATTCCGAAATGCCGAAACTTAAAAACCAGACAGTCGGCTTCCGTTCGTTCCTCAAGACAAGCACTTATTCTAAGTTGACATTCGAGTATCATCACTTACAGGAGTTCCGTCGTGGCGGAAACCTGCTGAACCGTCCGCCTCACGAGGCTGACATTGCCGAGCAGATTCAGCACTCTATCAACGGCGGCGGCTTGAAATTCGATTATTTTGCTCCGAATGAAAAACACCGTCTGACCGTTTATACTTCGGCACAGCATACGGACCGCGACAGTTATTATGGCAGCAAAAAAGACCAGAACGCCTATGGAAAGACAACGGACCTGACCTTTATCGGCGGTTCTCAATATGTGTACAGTTTCGGTAAATGCCTTTTCATGCCTGCCGACCTGACTGCGGGATTGGAGTATAACCGGGATAACCTGAAGGACGATATGTGGGGATACAACCGTTATACGAAGCAGACGGTAAATATCGGTAGTGCTTTTTTGCAGAATGAATGGAAAAACGAAAAATGGAGCATTCTCTTGGGCGGACGTCTGGATAAGCACAATCTAATCGACCATGTTATCTTTAGCCCTCGTGCCAATCTCCGTTTCAATCCTTCCGAGGACATTAATCTTCGCTTGAGTTATTCGTCGGGCTTCCGTGCCCCGCAGGCTTTCGACGAAGACCTGCATATTGAGAATGTAGGCGGAACGGTGTCGATGATTGAGCGTGCCAAGAATCTGAAAGAGGAAAAATCTCAGAGTTTCAGCGCCTCAGCCGATATGTATCACCGTTTCGGTGCTTTTCAGGTGAACTTCCTAGTTGAAGGTTTTTATACCAGACTGTCGGATGTATTTGTACTCGAGAACATCGGAGAGCGGGACGGCATTCTTATCAAAGAGCGGCGTAACGGTTCGGGTGCCAAAGTATTGGGACTATCGATGGAGGGAAAAATGGCTTATCTCTCTTTGTTCCAGTTACAGGCAGGAGTCACCTTGCAACAGAGCCGTTATGACGAACCGGAAAAGTGGAGCGAAACGGCACCGGCCGAGAAGAAGATTTTCCGTACACCGAATACCTATGGGTACTTTACGGCAACGTATACGCCGATCAAGCCTCTCTCATTATCCCTGTCGGGCACGTACACCGGCTCGATGCTGGTGCAGCACATGGCCGGTTATATTGACAAGGATGTGGCGGTGAATACACGCGATTTCTTCGATATGGGAGTCAAGGTGGCCTATGATTTCAAACTTTATAAGTCGGTGGACCTGCAATTGAGTGCAGGTGTGCAGAATGTGTTCAATGCTTATCAGAACGATTTCGACCAGGGAGTGGAGCGTGACTCCGGATATATTTACGGTCCGGCTGCTCCGCGAAGCTATTTCGCCGGAATAAAGATCAGCTATTAACTCCATTACATTTGAATGGAAACCGAACTGCTGTTCGGTCGAAATGAAAAAGAGCGTAATGAACGGCGTTTACGCCTGCTCATTACGCTCCGAAGTTATAAAATACTATTTACTGGTTTGAGGATATTGGTTTTGGAATGGATTTAGTTATGGTTATCCTTAGTTCCGTAACCATGGATATACCAATCGGCTATGCTTAACTTTCCGTCATTATCCAATGTTACGTAGATGCGGGCATACCCTCCCCAATAAGAGCTATATTCATCCATAAACACTTCAGTTGTTGTGGTTTCAGATGTATTTTCATCCAAAACGATACTTATAGCACCTGCCGGTTCTGCATCAGGATTGAAATCTGTAAAGAAAGCAAGTTCTTTTACATAATCCTCAATACCATTTGGCTTCGCGTCATCACCCTGTTTTACCATATATACCTTTTTCGTTCCGTTACCTTTCGTTACCTTCAAATCAGCAGTATACATTCCATCATCAGTTGTTCCAGTGCTTTCAACACTCAAAGTAAGTGCACCATTGCCTGTCCAGTCTGTTAATGACGGAACTTCCTCTACTGCTTTAGTCTGGATACCGCTACTACCCTTACCGGCTTTCTCTACCAAGTCAATTATCTCACTCAACTTACCATCCTTATCAATTGTTACAGCACGTAAATAATAGGTAGAGCCCGGATAAACAATGTATAGACCGCCATCATTATCTTCAGTCTTCAGCTTAGGCAAATCAGTCACGGCATACTCATACCAATGTACGTTCCTTGAGTCTTCGTCTGCCATTATTGTATTAAGGTCCAAAGAACCTGGTCCTGTACCATCCTTACACAGTACGCGGACAAACTCTACATTGCTACTGACACTAATATCCACAAGCAATTTTTTCGGTGAAATCTGGTCGGGGAAGGTTACAGATGTTATCTCTCCGGTTCCATCGTAAACGGGAGTTCCCGTTGTAACGGACTTATAAACAACCTTGCCGATTTTTCCTTCTTTATCGATAGGAATAGCATATACGATGTATGAAGTATTCGGCTCCATATCCTTGCTGGCAAACTCTTTGGAGAACGCTCCGGTATAAGCCAAAGGAACTTCGGCACCCAAGCGGACGATGCTGGCGCAGATTTCATCCTCGGTCATGTCTGCAAAGGATTTACCGCCGCTTGCAATCAAGCCTGCACTCGATTGTCCCACATGTATCCTGCTACAATTGGCATCTGCCGTAAAGGTAGCCTCGAAACTCCTCATCTTTATCTTGTCTTTAGGCACGTCTATGGTTACTGCCACCTGTCCGGTAAGTTCCGGTTCGGGAACGGTAATCTCTTTCGTATAAACCTTGGCTTTGCCCTCGGCATCCAACGCATATACGGCAATGATAACCTGGATTTCATCGGCTTCCAGCGACCTCAGGATGATACCCTTGCTTTCACTGATGTCCTTGTCTTTCAAGGCATATCTCGCCAAAGTCTTTTCGGTGAATGTAGCGCTGACATCCGACCAGTTGTAAGGCTGCATAGGATAGTCGGCATTGGGATTCAAGGAAAGTTCGGCATCTTCAATGAAAGTTTCTTCCTTATAAATCTCTACGTATTTATCTCCACCGTCGCCTTCGAGGTCCTGACCCATGTAGCCTTTGTTAATAGCGCCAATCACATACTTGGTACATTTGGCACTCTTCTTCACCACTACGTCTACGGAGAAAGCGGAAAGGTTCTTGATTTCAAACTCCACCAGCTCGGTCATGACATCCTCGCTCTTGAATGTGAATTCCTTTGAAACTTCCTTGCTCTTGCCGGTTTCGTTCTCGGCGTAAACAGTCAGCGTGTAAGTCACATCCATATCAACGGGAATTTCCAGACGGGTTTCTTCCTTACCGGTCACAGCCGTATATGCGGCAGCGCTCTGCCCTTTCGGTTCACATTTCCAATACCATTTTTCCGTTTCCTCGGAAGGTGTAACGGTTACTACAGCCTTGGCGTTGTCGGCGCTAAGGGCGGGTTCACTCACTGCGATGGTCGGTAAAGCAGGTTTGCCGGGTGTCGGATCGTCTTTGTCGTCCGAGCAACTTGCCCATACGCAAGCAGCCATTGCCAGTATGGGAAGCATTGTCTTAAAAATGTTTTTCATACATCATTAAATAATTAATTAATAAATAAAGAGAAATAATACAATCGAAAACAGGGAGATAATAAGGGAAAAAAACAAAAGAGAGAAAGGGGTTATCACACTGTTATCTTTTTGCAAAATTATAAATAATTTATAAAAACAACATAGAATATATATTTTTTTTCAGAACTTTCTTTATATTTGTTGCAAATTTATCCAAAGAAAGTTTTAAACAGAGGGCTTTTTGTAAATAAAAAATTAACATTATTACAGCATTCTTAAAAGCAGACAAACAACAAGCAACCCCGATGTTATCCTTTAATTGGACTGATATTATAGAAAAACGTAAGCAAACAAAACTGTAAAAAAAATAAAAGGACGGCAATATACACTTTAAAAATGTCTCTTTCCGCTCCAGACTAAAAAACAGAAACATTAAGTATTAATCAAATCATTAGAAGAACAAAGATGAGAAAATCAATTCTCTTGTTTGTGCTTTTAACACTGTTCGGAATCCCGTACCTATTGGCACAGGGCGGATTCCGGATTACAGGACAAATCCTATCGGCGGAAGACAACCTGCCGGTAATCGGAGTATCTGTAGTTGAAAAAGGCACAACAAACGGTGTAATTACCGACATCGACGGAAATTACAGTATCACGGTAAGCAAGTCTCCCGCCACCTTGCAGTTTTCGTACGTAGGCATGAAGACGGTAGAAAAGCTGTTTACAGCGGCAACCCGCTACAATGTGATTATGCAACCGAACACCGAAATGGTGGACGAAGTGGTAGTAGTGGCATACGGCGTGCGCAAGAAAGGAACCATAGCCGGCTCCGTGTCCACCGTAAAAGCGGAAAAGATGGAAAATGTGCCGGCAGCCGGCTTCGACCAGGCGTTGCAGGGACAGACACCGGGATTGTCGGTCATCTCCAATTCGGGAGAACCCAGCAAAGCCGCCGTGTTCCAGATACGCGGCACAAACTCAATCAACTCAGGCACATCGCCGCTGTTTATCCTCGACGGCGTGCCCATTGCAAGTTCGGACTTCAACACCATCAGCCCGGGCGACATCGAATCCATTTCCGTGCTCAAGGACGCCTCGTCCACCTCTATCTACGGAGCACGCGCCGCCAACGGCGTAGTGGTAATCACCACCAAGCGCGGACTCTCCATAGACAAGGCGAAAGTAACGTTGCGCGCGCAATACGGCTTCTCGCAACTGGCATCCGACGGCAAATGGACCATGATGAACACCCCCGAACGCATACAGTTTGAGAAAGAAATAGGCCTGGACACCGGGCAGGACTACGACCTGCTCTCACGCACCAACGTCAACTGGCTGAAAGAGATATTCAACGACCGCGCGCCGTTGCAGAACTACGAAATCTCCGTGAACCGCGCCACCGACCGCCTCAACTACTACGTATCGGGCGGGTTCTACGACCAGGACGGTATCGCCCAGAACTCTTCCTTCCGGCGCTACAACATGCGCGCCAATGCCGAAGTGAAAGCCAGCAACTGGCTGAAAATAGGCACAAGCACCATGTCCGCCTACGAAGAGGTGCAGCAGGCGGAAGAGGGGGAAATGGCGATTTACACGCCGATAGCCGGCTCGCGCTTCATGCTCCCCTACTGGAGCCCCTACAACGCAGACGGCTCGATAGCCTCGGAAAACAACGGCACATGGACGGGCACGGGACAGAACCCCATCGAATGGATGGCAAACAACCCGGTGAGCTATAAGAAGTACAAGGTACTCTCCACCGTATTTGCCGACATCACCCCGATACAGAACCTGACCGTACGCATACAGTTCGGCGCCGACTACTCGCACGCCACCACTTTCATGCAGTCGTTCCCAAGCTACGTCATCAACAACGAGCAGGGCACTGCCGGACGCAACTCCTCGGACGTGCTGAAACTGAGCGAAACCGCCACCGCCAACTACCGCTGGGCGCTGAACGACGACCACTCCTTCAACTTCATGCTGGGACAGGAAGCCATGGACTACCAGTCGAGCGGCTTCCAGGTAGTGACGAAAGGACAGTCCAGCGACTTCCTCACGAACATCAGCTCCGGTACGCGCGCCTCTTCCTGGGACGACACCACCAGCGCATATTCCTACCTCTCGTTCTTCCTGCGCGGCGAGTACAACTACAAAGACCTCTACTACGGCGAAATGGCACTGCGCACCGACGCCTCCTCGCGTTTCGGCAAAGACCACCGCTGGGGTATGTTCTGGTCGCTGGGATTTATGTGGAACATTAAAAACGAATCGTTCCTGAAAGACATCGAATGGCTGACAAGCGCGCAAATCGCACTCAGCACCGGTACTTCGGGTAACTCGGAGATACCCTACTACGACCACCTGGCACTCGTTTCCGGCGGTCCGAAGTATAACGACGAAGCCGGTATCTACCCCAAGCAGAGCGGCAACGAAGAACTGAGCTGGGAACAGACCTGGTCCAACAACATCGGGCTGCGCCTGGGCTTCTTCAACCGCGTCAACCTCGACATCGACTTCTACCACAAGAAAACCACCGACATGCTGATGTCCGTACCCGAAAGCTATGCCATTACCGGCGAGGGCTACCGCTGGGACAATATCGGGGCGATGGTGAACCGGGGCGTGGAAGTGTCGGTCAACGGCGACATCATACGCACCAAAGATTTCACCTGGAACCTCAACGCCAACGTGTCCTACAACAAGAACAAGCTGGTGGAACTGTACAACGGCGTGCAGGAGTATGTAAACTCCACCACCGGACTGAAATTCGTCGTGGGGCATCCGGTGCATGAATACTTCCTGAACCGCTATGCCGGCGTGAACCCCGCCAACGGCGACGCCCTGTGGTACACCAAAGACGGCGAGCTGACGACCGAATTCAACGAAAGCGACAAGGTGATGACCGGCAATACATTCGATTCGCCGTGGGCAGGCGGCTTCGGCACTACCTTCGCCTGGAAGGGGCTTTCGCTATCGGCACAGTTCAGTTGGATGGCCGACCGCTGGGTGATGAACAACGACCGCTTCTTTGAAGAGAGCAACGGACTGTACAGCACCTACAACCAGTCACGCCGGCTACTGTACGACCGCTGGAAGAAACCGGGCGACATCACCGACATCCCCCGCTACGGCGTGACGGCGCAACTGGACGACCGCTTCCTCGAGAACTCCTCGTTCCTGCGCCTCAAGAACCTGACACTGGCATACGCACTGCCGCAGCCACTGCTGAAAAAGACCAACTTCTTCACCTCGGCACGCGTGTACCTGCAAGGCCAGAACCTGCTGACCTTTACGGGATTCACCGGACTCGACCCCGAAATGTCGAGCAATATCTACCGGGCACAATATCCGGCTTCGCGCCAGTTTACGCTGGGCATCGAAGTATCATTCTAACCCTATCAAGCAAAAGAAAGATGATTAAGAAATTCAAACTATATATCATGCTGGTTGCCGTGGCGCTGTCGTCCGTCTCCTGTCTGGACAAAATGCCGGAAGACGGCATTCCTTTCGACGAGTCGCTGCAGACGGTATCCGACATAAACCTGGCGGTCATAGGTATCTACGACGCATTCAGGAGCAAATACCTCTATTCGGGCAACCTGACGCTGCTGCCCGACATACAGACCGACCTGGTGTACGGAGTGAACGGCAACACCAATGTGTACGGCGACATTTGGCGCTGGAAAGAAATCAAACCCACCAATACCGACATCGAAGCCGTGTACGGTGCGTTGTACGATGTTATCAACCGCTGCAACTTCATGCTCGACCGTGTGGACGCCGTGCGGAAAAAGACCACCGACGACAAGGATCTCGACAAGCTGGACCAGTGTTGCGGCGAGGCTTACTTTGCCCGTGCACTCGCCTACTCGGAGCTGGTGAAGCTCTTCTGCAAGGCATACGAAAGCGATGAGGACGCCGCCGGCCAGTTGGGAGTTATCCTGAGCGAACACTATCTGGGCGATGAAACCATGAGGCGCGCTTCGCTGAAAGACTCCTACCAATTTATCCTCGACGACCTCGACCGTGCGGCAGAGCTGCTGGAACTCGAAGAAGACTTCGACACCGATACGCAGGGAACGCTGTACGACAGCATCTACTTCAACGAATATACGGTGCATGCCCTCCGCGCCCGCGTGCTTCTCTATATGAAGCGGTGGGACGAGGCCATCAAGTATGCCACCAAAGTCATAGACAGCGGTTACTACTACCTGTCGAGCTGTACGCGCGCAGCCACTGCAAACGCCAGCTACTACAAGTATATGTGGACGAACGATTTCTCCACCGAAGCCATCTGGAAAGTGGGCTTTACCATCAATTCCTACGGCGGTGCGCTGGGACAGGTATTCGCCAACTATGACTACAGCAGTGTACGTCCCGACTATGTACCGGCAGAATGGGTCATCAACCTGTACGACCTGAACGACCTGCGTGTCTCCACTTACTTTCAGAACTTCACCACCGGATACAGCCACGGACTTACCTGGCCGCTGCTGATTAAGTATTTCGGCAACGAATCGTTCGTCAATTACAACATTCTCCACGTTAGCATGCCGAAAGTGCTCCGCCTGTCGGAACAGTACCTTATCCGTGCAGAGGCGTATGTACAGCAGGAACATCCCGACTACGGTAAGGCGGGAAGCGACATATCCGTGCTCCGTACGGCACGCTATGCCTCGTACGGAGGTTCCACCGCCATGAACAAGGAAAATGCAATGGATGTCATCGAACAGGAGCGCGTAAAGGAACTCTACATGGAAGGCTTCCGCCTGCACGACCTAAAACGCTGGCACAAAGGATTTGAACGCAAGCCGCAGGACCAGTCGCTGTCCAACGGCAGCAGCCTGAAAGTGGAAAAAGACGACCCGCTGTTCGTATGGCCCATACCCCAGCATGAACTGGACGCGCCCGGCTCGGAAATAGAACCTAATGAAAGTAACAAATAAGCCCAAAGATTTATGATAATGAAGAAACTATTAACCGGATGTATGGTAGCCCTCGCCATCCTGGCAGCTCTGACAGGACTTGCCGGATGCGACCAGGACAAGGTGCTATACAACGGACACAACTACCTGATGTTCTCCGACACGCTTTACCACTATGCCGTACAGGAGAGCAACGAGAAGTTCGAAGTCCCCGTATCTGCTACCCGACGGGCCGACTATGACCGCACGTTCGCCATAGAAGTGGTGGACAAGGAAAGCAATGCCGTGGAAGGAAAACATTACAGGATTCTTTCCAATACCGTAACCATCAAAGCGGGTGAAGTGGCCGCCAATGTCGAAATAGAAGGTGTATATGAGAACATCGGAATCAACGATTCGCTCGGATTCGCCCTTCGGCTGATTATCCCCGATGTTGAGCAATGGCACAAATACGGCACGGAAACCAAAGTAGTGATGCAGAAGGCATGCCCGTTCGACATCCATGCCTTTACCGGATACTGCAAGGTTACCTCGACATTTTTCAACACCTATATGGAGAATACGACCCTGCGCCTGATAACTTCCGAAATCGTAGAAGGAGAAGAAAACACGATTGTGCTGCACGGACTGTACTTCGACGGATACGATACCAAGCTGAAATTCAACTACGACGATATACTTGACCCAAGCATCGAAATGGAAGAGCATGTTTGCGGCAACACCGCCGAACTGTTCAATACCATACACGGCAACGGCAAGTTGGTCATGACACAACCCTCAAACGCCCCTGCCTACTTCAACACCTGCGAGAAGTTTATCTTCCACTACGTCAGGATCCGTGTAGATAACAAGGACGGTTCGCTGGTGGGCGTGGTGGATACTCCCGCCAACATCATCGAGTGGATTAGCGAAGCGGAAGCCGAGAAACTGAAAGAACAAGGATATTAACCCCATAACCATCATACAATTATGAAAATAGCAGAACTGAAAAGTATGAGCCGTATCATGGCATTGACCATGATGATTATCGCAACATTCACCGCATGCTCGGATGACGACGGCGAAGGAAACAAGCCCGTTGTATTCCCCGAACTGAAAAACATAAACTGTGCCGCCGGTGAAACAGCCGAAATATCTTTTGAGACAACCGCCGACTGGGAGCTGTCCAGCAGTGCCGGATGGTGCAAGTTCCAGAACGGCGAATTCCTGGAAAGCCTCATCTATGGAAAAGCAGGAAAGCAGACCGTGACCATCGCAACATCAGCCGACGGACAGAGCCACAACGAAGACGCCGTGGCTGAAATCACCCTGAAGATTGGCAACGAATCGCAAATCATCTATAAGGTGACACGTGCCAGAAAAGAGTATGCCGACCTCATCGTCAGCGACGAAGCCGGTAATGTATACGACAAGACCCATCCGCTGACAATCAAGGGCAATACAGCCTCCTCGCCCGTTTATACCGTTATCAAGGCAGAGGCGGAAAGCGGTGTAAAGATAGGTTTCACCAATCCGGAATGGCTGAGCTATACCATCGATGAAAAGGCGGGAACCTACCAGTTCACCTTCAATACCGAAAACACAAGCGGACTGAATCCCAAGTATCCGATTGCCGCAGGTACTTATACCCTGACTTTCGTTACAGAAGATGCCGCCACAGCCCAAACGGACAAGGTGCGCAAGGTGGAGATACCCGTCGTGTACGAAGGATTGCAACGGGATGCCATCGCCATCAGCCCCACCTATCTGAATGCAATGGCAAGCGTAACCGGAGAGGAACTGTCGGATGATACCGGAATTGTAGAGAATATGCAATCGACCATTACAGCGTACAATGATGAATTCCAACCTGTAATATTCGCTGCTACGAAAAGCATCAATGACGACGGAGAGATAGAGTTTGCCTATGATTTCAGCAGTACGGTAAGCTGGCTGCACGCCGTTACAGGAACAGGCGACAATAAGGACAAGGTAACGGTTACTGTCGACTCCAATAGAAATACCGAAGAAAGAACTGCCACCGTCATGGTATTCCCCAAAGCCGTTTATGATGAAATAAAAAGCAACTGGGCAGGCCACCTCATCGACGAAAGCACGGGAGATATCAAGGTAAGCTATGCAAACAACATCATGACCAGTATAACACAGGAAGCCTGGCAGGAACAGGGTGAAAGAATCAAATTCCAGGCACTGTTCATGTATGCATACGATTACGACCAGACCGGTTTCAGAAACATAAAGGATTTCTTTGAAGATGCTTTCGTCAAATTCGAAGACTTAAAGAATTCGACAGGTGTTGACTCATATAACGTAACCGACAACAATGTATGGAAAGCCTCAGTTCCCAAAAGCCTGCTCAAAAAGTTCGATGAAATGGGAGAACCGGGATACGGTCCGGGCAAACTGATATTCGAAGCCGTTGATGCCGCTACCGACCAGGAAATAACGGAGAAGGTCTCTTATGAAAATATTTCGTCCGAGAAAATGGCAGGACAGGCCTGGTCTCAGGATGCGCTCAGATTAGTACGTATCAACGGAATAGGTATCTCCTTTGACAATACCAGCTACGAAACGTACGACAACGGCTACCAACTGGTGGTTAAGGGTGAGAATGATGAAATCCTTGCACTCTGCATCGTAGAAGTTTACGATGATACACAGGAAAGAACAAGCTTCTGACGGAATATGTACAAGCAACCACTGTAACTCAAACTACAGAAAAGAAAAAATAAATGAACTCAAAGAGAATTATAAAAGGAAAACTGTTTCTTGCAGCACTTGTCACCATGCTATGCGGCATGGTGGCAGGCGGATGCTCCGACGACAAGGATGAACTGGAAGGCAAGCAATACGGCTACGTACAGTTCAAGCTCTACAAGTCATCATCCTATACACAAGAAGAGAAAACCCGAACGGATGCGGTGCCTACCCGAGCCGCCGGGCTGGACAAGCTGATTGATGTCCAAAAGGTGGAAATCGAAATGCAGCATAACGGCATGAGCATCACCCAGACGCTCGTTCTGAACGCCTATAACGAAAACAATGCCGAATACGGCATGCGAAGTGAAAAGCTGAAACTGCTGACAGGAAGTTACAAAATCATAGGCTATAAACTGTTCGACAAGCTGGATGAAGTCATTACCGGCATATCAACCGGCGAGGACGAAACCTTCGAAGTCGTTTCACGCGGGCTGACCACCAAAGACCTCGTTACAGACTCGCAGACACGCGGAACGGTAACTTTCAAACTGGTAAAAGACGGACTTGCCACACGTGCCGCCGGAGACCCGGACATCGATTACTTGTTCAGCGACATAAAGATTATCGATGTAACGGTGACCAATACATTTACACGCGTACCAGTCACCATCAAAAATCTGAAGGTCTCTTATAAGGAAGAATACGAGGAACACCCGAATCTGGACTACACCGATGACAGTAACCAACACAAGGACAAATATAAAGATATAGGAACCGCCAAATGCGATTCTGTCGTATGGCTACCTGCCGGAACTTACCAGGTGACCTCTTATACTATCTATAAGAAGAGTGGCATTGCAGTTACCGCCCTCGATTCCAGAAGCCAGCTTGCAGGAGAGATGTTCAGCATCGAGGACAACAAGCAGACGGACGATGCTATCGTTCCCATCCAGTTGTCGCCGACAGCAGCTTACATCAAAGATTACATTGCACTGAAAGCCATTTGGGAAGCACTCGACGGAAAAAACTGGAGTTATAACGGCGAAACAAATCCTGCCGGAACAACCTGGAATTTCAATAAAGAAATAGATATGTGGGGCAACCAGCCAGGTGTATCGCTGGATAACAAAGGACGTGTCATCAGCCTCTCGCTCGAAGGGTTCGGAGCCAAAGGCAGAGTACCGGATGCCATCGGCCAGTTGACGGAACTAAGAGTACTGTCTCTCGGTTCGCACAACGAAAAGCTGGGCGGCAGACTGTTCGGTACCGGTGGAATAACTCCGGATATGAGCGACGCGCAAAAACAGAAGATGCGTATGCACTACAAGGAACTGTTCCTTGACTATGACCCCAGAGAGAACCTGTCGGAACTCCTGCAGGACGGCATCAACCGCGACCCGCAACTGCCCGATATAAAGAAGAGCAGCCGCATTGATATGAAAGATGCACAGATAGGGCAAACGACCAATAAAATTACTTTCATTTCAAAAGCCGTCATGCGGCTGAAGAACCTGCAACAGTTCTACATAGCCAATTCGCCTATCAAGGCAGAGGATATTTGCAAGGAATGGGAAAATCCCAATTCCGAATATGCCCGGTCGTACGAAGCAGAAAGCGGTTCATGGCTCTGGAGAAATCTTACGGAACTGACGGACATGGAGCTTTACAACTGTCCGAACCTCACGAGGCTGCCCGACTTCCTGTTCGAGCTGCCCGAAATTCAGTTGCTGAACATTGCCAATAACAAAGGTATCGACGGGCTGAACGGAGCAAAAGACGGAACGGGTGAGCAACTGACCGCCGACTGGAATAAATTAGCAAATGCTCCCGTAGGCGCCAAGCTCCAGATTCTCTACCTCAGCTACAACAACCTGACGAAATTCCCACCGCACGCATCGCTGAACAAGATGAGGAAACTGGGATTGCTCGACTGTATCAATAACAACCTGACAGGGAAACTGGAGGCCTTCGGCAAGGAGGTAGAACTCACCACCCTGACTTTGAACAACAACCGGATTACCGAAATCCCGGAAAACTTCTGCGGGTTCACCGACCAGGTGGAGGATTTGAGTTTTGCACACAACCTGATAGAATACATCCCCAATATTTTCGATGCGGAATCTATCTACACAATGGGTTCTGTGGACTTCTCATACAACCGGATAGGAAAGAATGACGGGAAAAACATCAATTGTGATTTGGATGACTTCAAGGGGATTAATGCCGCTACGATAAGTCTATCGAACAACCTGATAAAGAACTTCCCTACGGAATTGTTTGCCAAAGGGTCGCCTATCTCTACCATCGACCTGAGCAACAACCTGATGACAGAGATACCGGAGAACTCTCTGAAATCTTCTGAAGGCAACTATAAGAACACGCATCTGCTGACCGTTATCGACCTGCGCTTCAACAAGCTAACAAAGCTCTCGGACGATTTCAGGGCAACCACATTGCCTTACCTGAAAAATATGGATATCAGCTACAACTGCTTCTCGAAATTTCCGACAGCCCCGCTGAACAGCAGCCAGTTGCAAGCCATCGGCATCCGTCACCAGCGCGATGCCAACGGCAACCGCATCCTGCGCGAATGGCCGACCGGAATTACGACCTGTCCGAGCCTGATTCAGTTACAGATAGGTGCAAACGACATCCGTAAAGTCAATGAGACATTAACCTCGCAACTGTATATTCTGGATATCAAAGACAATCCGAACATCAGCATCGATGTGACAAGTGTGTGCTCGCAAATCAGGGCAGGCATGTATAAACTGATATATGACAAGACTCAGGATATACGCGGCTGTGATGCATTAGACATTAAACGATAAACCCAATAAAGATTCTATCAATGAAATATGTATATAAAATAATACCGGGAGTGATTCTTTTCATGGGACTGGCAGGTGCATGTAAAGACGATGATAGCACAAGTATCCCCGGTGGCATTGCAGTGGATAAGGAAGAAATAACAATCGGTCCGGAAGGTGGAACCGAGCAGATTGCCGTTACCTCTTACAGCAACTGGGTTGCCGGAGCATCCAAACCATGGATTTTCGTATCACCGGCCAACGGTTCCAGTTCGGCGGAATGCCAGCTTGCCATCGACTCTACCTTGGAGAACACGGCACGTACTTCACAAATCCGTTTCGCCTTGGAAGGACAGGAAGCCAAGCTGATTACCGTTACTCAATTCGGTTTCGGCAAGCAAATCATAGTCAAAGAACCAGATGTGAAAATAGAAAGTTCGGCAGCCTACGACAAGCGCCTTTTCGAGGCAGTCATATCAAGCAATGTCAACTTCCTGATAGACAAGGAGGACATTGAGTACTCCTTTGCCGAAGCGGAAACAATGACCGATGAGGACAAAGTGGAATTCGAGGCAGACAAGAGCGGCTGGATTACACCCCCCAAAGACACGGAACTGAAACTGAACCTCGACCGGAAAGCACGTCCGCGTACCGTCAAAGCCAAATTCCGCTGGGAAATGAATACGACTCCCTACACCCGGATAGCCAAAATACGTTTTGTTCCGCAAAACCCGGGAGAAGACCAGCTGGTGGACGACAACGGCAACCCTATCGAAGCGTTCATCTTGACAGTAACCCAAAAGGCAGCGCCCAAAATCGAGGATAACCGTTCGGGTGACTCGTTGGCCATTATCACCATTAACGAGAAAATTCAGAGTATGATATCGTTCGATACGAGCGAGAACATGCAGAACTGGGATTATGTAACCTTATGGGAAGCTACCGACAAGGATATACCCGAAGGAGCGGTGGGACGTGTACGTTCCGTTAAATTCTCCCTGTTCAACCTGCAGGAAGGCGAAATATTGCCTAAAGAAATACGTTATCTCAAGTATCTGGAATCCTTCGAAATCCAAAGTAATTCCAACAACCAGACACGTATCGTTTCACTGGGCGAGGAAATCTGTGAACTGAAATACCTAAAATCGCTGACTGTATTTGCCTATGGTATGGAGAAACTGCCCGACAACTTCATTAAGCTGGGAGGCAAGGTAGACAAAAGTTATCGGGGACTGGAGAAACTGGACTTGTCAAGCAATAATTTCCCGTCGCTGGCTGCCATAACCGAAGTAGTTAACGAAGAAAACTTCCCGGAACTTTATGCCTTCAACCTGATCGGATGCCGCCGGAGCGACTCTTACTCCGACCTGAGCCAAGGTTCTTCTTATAACGGAAGACCCCTCGGACTGCATATCGACATCACTTCAGGAGCAGAGAAAGAAGCATTCCTGAAACTGCTGACCTGGGACGATTTGAAAAGCCTGCGGCTCTCCTACAATTTTATAGAAGGACAGCTCCCTACGGACGATGAGGTAGATACCGCACTCCAAAAAGCCGGTAAACCGACCCGCTATCAGGACGATGACTTTTCCAATAATAAGGACGACTATAAGGACAAACTGGTAGGAGACACCTGTATCTGGCTGAAAACCGGTGACAATACCGTTGTATTTACCGAAACCGGTGGCAACGCCCTGTTGGTAACCGGAAAGGACGTTCCGCGCGTACTGCCGAAAGCACGTTCCTTCTCCATCAACCTGAACTTCCTGACCGGTCCGTTGCCCAAATGGATTCTATTCCACCCATACTTTGCAGAATGGGGGCCGGAAATACTGCTTTTCAACCAGCAGGAGAACGGTAAGAACTCTGCAGGAGCCAAAGTGGGATTCAACAATATCGATGCTATAAAATTCAACTTCGAATATTACTACGGCAAAGAAAAATCTGTTGACGCCAAAGTAAACGGAGTAGCCTACCCGTGGTACTACCAGCGTTATGTGTCAACATCCAACTAAGCTCCGGACAGGTACTTATTAACCAGATAATTTAAAAAAACAATGAAGAAAAAATTCTTATACAACGCACTCATCATCCTGGCGCTGACTGCTTGTACGGAGCAGGATATTATCGAACAGCCGTCCACCCCGAACGGGGGGACGGAAGTCCGGCTTCCCGCCGATGTCAACTCGGGTGAACTGTTAATCAAGTTCAAACCCGAAATGACCGATATCCTCGACCGGACAATGACCCGTGCAACAGGAAGCGGCGGAGCGATAACCCGCTCAGGCATCCCCTCGACCGATGAAGTGCTGGAGATTTTAGGCGGATACCATTTCGAACGTATTTTCCCGATAGACAGCAAGAACGAAGAACGTACCCGCATAGCCGGCCTGCATCTGTGGTATCAGGTAAAATTCGATGAAGATACCGACTTGCAGGAAGCGGCAAAACGCCTTTCCGCACTGGGAGAAATCTCAAAAGTTCAGGGAAACCAGCGTATCAAGCGTGCCTATGATGTTAAAAACCGCCGCAGCTATATCAGCCAGTCCGCCCTGCAACAGCGGGCTGCCACCCGTAGCGGAGTACCGGCTGGAAGATTTTCGGACCCCGGACTTCCCTATCAATGGCATTACATCAACTCCGGTCAAAACGCTTTCGACAAGCAGAACAACGCAGGCGAAATCATCGCCGGGTCGTCCGCCGGATGCGATACCGGTTGCTATGAAGCATGGCAGAAATGCACAGGCGATCCGTCCGTTATCGTTGCCGTACTGGACGACGGCGTGATGTACACGCATCCCGACCTGGCAGACAATATATGGGTGAACGAGGGCGAAGAGCTCCGTGCCGGGACAGATGCCGACGGCAACGGATATAAGGACGATAAATACGGCTATAACTTCGTAACCAATACAGCGAACATTTCGTGGACGGATGTGGAGGATATAGGCCATGGAACACATGTTTCCGGTACGATTGCCGCCATGAACAACGGAGAAGGAGTCTGCGGCATAGCCGGAGGAGACGGAACAAAAAACTCGGGTGTAAAGATTATGATTTGCCAGGTCTTTGCCGGCAATAACAGTGTAAGCCTGAACGGAGAAGCCAAAGCCATTAAGTATGCTGCCGACAACGGAGCTGTTATCCTGCAATGCAGTTGGGGTTACAACTCTGCCGAAGCGAATGAGGTGGAAGGATACACTCCCGGACCCGCCACAGAAAAAGAATGGGCCGATACTTATCCGCTGGAAAAAGAAATTCTGGACTACTTCATCAACAATGCAGGCTCTCCGAACGGAGTAATAGATGGCGGCATCGCCGTGTTTGCATCGGGCAACGAATATGCGGGAGCCTCCGGTTTTCCGGGAGCTTACTCCAAATGCGTCACCGTAAGTGCGGTTGCCGCAGACTTTACGCCTTCTTCTTATACCAACTTCGGTACGGAAGTAGATGTATGTGCCCCGGGAGGCGATACGGAGTATTATAATGCCATAGGACAGGAAGATGATGAGTTTTGGGAGAACAATGAGGTTTCCGGCTCCATTCTTTCTACCATGATTCGGAACGGAAGTCCGGCCTATGGTTATATGGACGGTACTTCAATGGCATGCCCGCATGTATCGGGTGTGGCTGCATTGGGTTTGTCGTATGCCGTGAAACAGCGCCGTCATTTCAAGGCAAGTGAATTCGTGGCATTGTTGAAAGAGTCTGTAAAACCGGTTGATAATTGGTACAGCAACGGTAAAAAGAAAACATATTACCGTAACCACAACTCGCCCGCCGCCACTCCTGCCGTCATGGATTTATCGAAATACATCGGCAAAATGGGTACGGGAATGGTAGATGCAGGAATATTGCTGAGCAATATCGAAGGAAGCGGTTCGGATATGAAAGTGCCGAATGTGTACGTTGCCGAAGGAGGCACATCGACCGTAAACCTTGCCTACTACTTTGTAAACGGTGAAAAGCTGACCTATACCTGTACATCGGACGATGCCACCGTGGCAACGGTTACCGTCAGCAACAACCTGATGGAAGTAACTGGCGTAAAAACCGGCGCCACACACATCACAGTGAAGGTAAGCGATGGAAGCGCACAGACAATCACCGTCACCGTACGCCAAAATGCCGGCGGCAACGGCTGGATGTAATTTAATGTAATTGATTAATGAAACTAATTACTTGGATAGTGTTATTGATATTTGCCCGTGTCCCTTGGCTGCAAAAAGCCGACTCGCTGATAAACCCGCCACTGATGCAGCAGGCGGAATCCATACTGCGTTTCGACAAAAGCACGTTGGACATCGGAACGCTGACCGAGGATGATGCTCCGCAGGCCTGCCGCTTTACGGGCAGGAACATAAGCAAGGAAGCCGTTACCGTCACCAAGGTACGGACCACCTGCGGATGTACGGCAGCGGAACTGCCTGCCGGAGAGATACTGCCGGGAGAAACCGCTACGATTGTACTGACTTATCATCCGAAGAATCATCCCGGAACGATAGATACGGACGCATTCGTCTATCTGTCCTGCTCGGAAAAGCATCCCGTGGCACGCCTTACCCTGACCGGGAATGTTCTTCCCGGAGCAGATGAATGGGCACGCTACCCGTATGCAATGGGCAGACTGAGACTGAAACAGAACCGGATGGAATTTCAGGAAGTGATGCCCGGAAAGCGACCTTCCGAACGGATTCTATGCGGAAACAGCGGAGACAAGCCGCTGCGCCTGTCGGCACTCGTCATTCCGAAGTTCGCAACTTTCCGGACGGAACCGGAAGTGATACAACCGGGCAGTGAAGCCGACATCGTGGTAACGGTAGACGCTTCACTGATTCCCGCCGGAAAGGAAAAGACATTCACATTCCCGATTATCATCGAAGGAGTGGATGCCCGGCCTTCGGACCGGACCCTGAATATAAAAGTAAACTATACCAAGTAACGATAAAAAACAAGAAACCCGAAATGAAGAATATTTTCAAACTAACGGCTTTGGCAGTCTTTCTGTGCTGCCTTGTGTCCTGCGATGACGATGAGCCGATAATACCGACCCTGGAAGTGACTCCCGCCAACCTGAACGGCACGTGGGAACTTTCCGAATGGAACGGAACTCCGCTGGCGGAAGGTACATACTGCTATATAACCTTCAACCGCAAGGAACAGACTTTTGAAATGTACCAGAAGTTCGACAGCATGTACGCCCGCTACATCACCGGAAGTTTCAGTATCAAAAACGACCCTTATCTGGGCGCCGTCATCAGCGGAGAGTATGATTTCGGCAACGGTGAATGGAACAACAAATACATCGTAACCGACTTACTGGAAAGCGGTTCGATGATATGGACGGCGAAAGACAACGAGAACGATGTAAACAAATACATACGTTGCGAGAAAGTACCGGAAAACATTATTGCGGAAGCAAAAGTGGACAAGGGCGAGTAAAGCAGATTTTTCAGTTTTTTTTTCATAAATTTTCACTCTAACAATTATTTGTGGGGAGTCTGTGAGGATTCCCCACAAGTGCGTTTGCACTACTCCTTCATATGCTTCTTCAAAACCGGATACAACACTTCCGCATAACGCATAAAACCTAAATCCGTAAAATGAACACCGTCTACGGTAGCCTCTCCATCATGGCCGATAATATCTTCGGAAGAGAGCAGGTAGATGTTCTTCTCTCCCCGCTTCTTCAGAGACTGGAACACAGCCTGCAAAGTCTCGTTCTTATCCTTCACTTCTCTGGCTACGGTCCTGTTAAAACGGGAATGGGTAAATATAGGATCCTCCACAAAAAGTACAGGCGTATCAGGATGCTTGCTACGGATAATGGAATAGAACGCACCGGCACGTTCCTGTATCTGCTCCACACTGGCATTCGGAACAAAATCAAGCACAAATACGGAAGCATCCACACCCGCCATCACATGGGCAATCTCCAAATCCAATAAAGCATTGCCGCTAAATCCCAGATTGATACACTCCCGATTGAGCCAACGCTCCAGGATATTGGTATGCGCCATACCCGGACGGGAAGCGCAGCCTCCCTGCAGAATGCTTGTTCCGTAAAAGACAACCGGCTTCTTACGTACCGGCAGTTCCGTTACCGGCCCGCTAATTTGAGACAGCGAATCGATGCCGATGGAAAGAGAAGTCACCCCGTCGTATAAAGAAAGGAATAAAAGATATTCACGCTCTTCGGGCAGCATATCCTTCACAATGGTTGCCTCATTCACCTTTCCTTGCGGACGCCCGCTTCCGGCAAACAGCCACTTCCCGTCTTGCAGGCAATACAAATCAAGCCCCTTAATGCCGGTAGGGGTCATGTGATTCATATTCCTGTTGAGCAGTACCTCCCATTTGGCGGCAATCCGGGTGGAATTGGAACGGAAACGTACGGCAAGCCCGGCACTGTTACGTCCCAACTCCCATAGAGGCTTACGGGAGATATTCCGTAAAGAGTCCGGTAAACGTTCGTAGCGTGTAAGGGTTGTCTCGGTGGCTTTTCCTAAAAGAGGAAAAGCGGAAGCGTCGTGATAGACGATTTGTGCATTGGCAGAGATAGCCAACAGCAGGCATAAGAGAAAAGATTTTGTTTTCATAGCAGTTAAATAATATATGGAATAAGGGTTTCGGAGACTGATACTCAAGTCTCCTGTTCCTTATTCCATATAAGCTTTATTACAGATGATGTTAAGAATCCGTTTGAATTTTGTTCAAAAAGTATTTTCCAAAAGTGAAAAGTATCATTTCTTTTCAGCCTGCGCCCATTCTTTAGCCCCTTGCTCTTTCAGCTTGGCAGTAAACGCCTTTGCCTTTTCCATAGCGGCGGCTTCTTCTTCGGGAGCGGCATAAGCATGCTTATACCCTTTCACCACGTTCCACTCGCCACGGGTAAAGTCGGGGAATGCCACCGGAGCGCAATTATTGTCCATGGAAAGTTCTCCCAACTCCGCCAGGCAGCACCACTCCACCAAATCGTATACATCCATATCCAAAGGCAAACCGTTCTGCAGGCAATAAACCAGACGGCTATCCATGATAAAGTCCATACCGCCGTGACCGCCCACTTCTTTTGCCATCTCACCGTATTTCTTCAAAATAGGATGCTGGTATTTGGCTACAAGCGCTTCCATTTCCGCTTCCGGCAAGAAACCGTGCGAGTTCAAGTCATCGACCTTAGGCTGTACACCCGAAGCTGTCAGTTGGTCGGCATCGAGCGCATACCCCTCTACGGGATACTTATTGGCAAATCCTTTCGAACCGGTCAACTGATACAGACGGTTATAGGGCTGGGGAGTCATCACGTTATGCTGTATCTCAATCACCTTACCGTTGGCAGTACGAATCAGCGTGGTGGTATGGTCGCCATTGCGGAAGCCATTGCAGGCAGAGTCCGTCCTTGCCTCGACCAAAGCCTTTCCCACAACCGATTTGGTATCCATGGCAACCAGGGTCTGCATACGGTCGCCGCGGTGAATGTCGAGCGCCTGTGCCACAGGGCCAAGGCCGTGAGTGGCATACACATCGCCGCGATGCTTCATGTTGTAATCCAGACGCCAGCCCAGCTTGTCGCCCTCGCCGTTCTTCCAATAATGATTCCAGAACGGGCTCAGGTTATGGATATACGCGCCCTGTGCACGGATTACCTCACCGAATACGCCCTGCTGCGCCATATTCAGCGTATTCATCTCGAACCAGTCGTAGCAGCAGTTCTCCAGAATCATACAGTGCTTGCGGGTCTTTTCACTCATGTCGACCAAGGCCCAGCACTCTTTCAGATTCATGGCGGAGGGCACTTCGATGGCTACATTCTTGCCGTTCTCCATAGCGCACATCGCCACGGGGAAGTGATGCAGCCAGTCGGTGGCGATATAAACCAAATCTATATCATCGCGCTTGCAGAGTTCCTCATACCCCTTTTCGCCGGAATATACGGCTGCTTTGGGCAAGGATGCCTGCTTCAGATATTTCTGGCATGCCTCGGCACGTCCTTGTTCGTAATCGCAAAGCGCCACGATCTGCGTACCGGGAATATGGGTAAACCGCTCCACAGCTCCGGGGCCACGCATTCCCAAACCTACGAAACCCACGCGCACCACCTCCATTTTAGGCAGTGCCAGACCTATCACGCTTTTCCGGTCTGCCGGACGTTGGGGAGTTTCAACGACAATCGTTCCATTCTCCCACTGCCACTGAGTTCCTTTGTCGTTTGTCTGCACAGTGGATGTCGGTGAAGAACAGGCGCATAATGCAACACATGCGCCCAATAATAATACTTTCAAGCTCTTCATGCTTCTCAAATTTAAAGTTAATCGATACGGATACCTCTTTTCGCTGTTCCGGTTTATTTATGTGTCTCCACAATCTTGGTAGGCGCCATTTCCATATTCCGGCGGTCAACCTGGCGGACTACGGCAGCAGCCAGTTGCAGGAACGCGCGTCCGGTCACGGCATTCTCGTCCAAAGCGACGGGAGTACCCTTGTCACCGCTCTCACAGATGCTTTGCACAATGGGAATCTGCCCCAGCAGAGGAACGTTCATCTGCTCCGCAAGCTGCTTGGCGCCTTCCTTACCGAAGATGTAGTACTTGTTCTCCGGCAGTTCGGCAGGCGTAAACCATGCCATGTTCTCTACCAGACCAAGGATAGGCACGTTCACCTTATCATTCGTAAACATGTTGATACCTTTGCGGGCATCGGCCAGAGCCACCGCCTGCGGCGTGCTGACAACAATAGCTCCGGTCATGGCAAGCGTCTGCACTACGGTGAGGTGAATGTCGCTGGTTCCGGGCGGAAGGTCTATCAGGAAATAATCCAGTTCGCCCCAGTCGGCATCGGCAATCAACTGTTTCAGGGCATTGCTTGCCATACCTCCGCGCCACAGGGTAGCCTGGTCGGGGTCTACGAAGAAACCGATAGACAGCAGCTTGATGCCATACTTCTCGATAGGGATAATCAAATCACGGCCGCCGATGTTCTCTGCATACGGACGTGCATCTTCCACCTGGAACATCTTGGGCATGGACGGACCGAAGATGTCGGCATCCAGCAAACCTACCTTATACCCCAGTTTGGCAAGGGACACAGCCAGATTTGCCGATACGGTGGACTTGCCTACACCGCCCTTACCGGAAGACACGCCGATGATGTTCTTCACCTGCGGCAACAGTTTGCCCACTTCCGGGCGTGCCGCCTGACGGCTTTCCGTGGCAATCGTCACTTCCACTTCCGGTGAAACGTAAGTATGTATCGCCGTCTCGGCAGCTTTCACCATAGACTTCATAAAGGGATCGGTCGGCTTCTCGAAGATAAGCGAGAAACTGACCTTCATCCCGTCGATACGCAGATTGTCGGCAACCATTTCGGCCTCAACGAGGTTCTTCTTGTTGCCGGGATAACGCACCGTTGCCAGTGCATCGAGGATTAATTTAGGATAAAGAGTCATGTTATTTACTATTTTACGATTTACTATTCACTGTTTGACAACCATTGTTTATTTGCCGGTCTGGAGACTGCTGCGCTTGCTGCGGTTGTAGCTGCGGTACTCGTCCAGTTCTATCTCGACATCAGGTTCCTGCAACTCTCCGCACTGAGGAAGCCGGAACTTGACGTATTTTATGGTCAGGCCGCGGTCCAGCCACTGCTGTTCGTAATAGGTGCGGATGCCGAGAATATCATCCACCAGTCCGGAGTGGTAGAGGTCGTCGGTGATGAACTCTACGGGAAGCCCGTTCTTCTCTATCATGTATTTGGTGTAGGTGAACATGAAGTTGCTGTCGGTCTTTACATGGATAGTGCCGCCGTCTTTCAGGAACTTGCGGTAGCGTTCCATGAAGTAGGTGGACGTAAGGCGTTTGGTGGCTTTCTTCATCTGCGGGTCGGAGAACGTGAGCCATATCTCGCTCACTTCGCCTGGAGCGAAGAAGCGGTCTATGATTTCGATGTTGGTACGCAGGAAGGCGACATTCTTCATGCCCGACTGCAAGGACTCGGTAGCTCCCGTCCACATGCGCGCCCCTTTGATATCTACGCCGATGAAATTCTTGTCGGGAAACATGCGTCCCAGTCCCACCGTGTACTCTCCACGGCCGCAGCCCAGCTCCAGCACAATCGGATTATCGTTCTTGAAAAACTGTTGATGCCAGTTGCCCTTCATCTCAAACGGCACGTTGTCTACCGCCGAGTACGGATATTCAAACACGTGCGGATAACTTGCCATATCGGCAAACTTCTCTAACTTATTCTTTCCCATTCGTATGTATTAAAGTGTTTCTACCCGACCGGTATAATTATAAAAAGTACGGTCGGCAAAGCATTGGTGAAACAATGCGTATTTATCAATGCCCGTACAATGACAAACGCCCAGCCGTTGCGGCAAATGGCTTTCAAGGAAACGGGCTATCACATCAAATTTCTCTTTCTCGGTATTACGGATATGGAAACCGCCCAATACCAGTTTCAGCGAGGTCTGCGGAAAATACTCCTGCACCGCACGGATGATATTCGTAATGCCCCGATGCGAGCAGGCACTCAGCACGGACACTTCAGCGCCCTGTTTCAATGCCAACGCCAGTTCGTCCGTAAAGGTATCGGCCTGTTTCCGTCCTTCCGTCCACGTGAAGAAGTGTTCAAAATGCGTATCTTCTTCATCCGTAACGGGCAACTGCGGAAAGACAAACACGCCGCGGCACAATTCAGTAACCTCATCCACAAAACGGAAACGGGTGCTGTCCAAAGCATCGGGCTGCATCACTCCGTTTTCCCGTTCATCCTTGAACTTCGGCCGGAAGAGTTCTCTCTTGCAAACAACCTGTGCCTTGTCGTTCATGGCAAGAAAGTGATGCAGTCCGCCGGTGTGGTCGCGATGTCCGTGCGACAGTACCAGGAAATCCACCTCCTTCAAGTCAATCCCAAGTATCCGGGCATTGCGTATGAAAAGGTCGGAAGCTCCGGTATCGAACAGCAGACGATGCTCACCCGTATCAACAAGCAGGGAAAGCCCGTGCTCTCCCTGTAGTCCCTTGCCGTAAACCGAATTTTCCACAAGGGTTGTAATCTTTATGCTCATGCGTTATTCCACGACAGTTACCCAACCGTGCGTATCGGGTTCGTCACCGTATTGGATAGCACGCAATTTGTTGTACAGCTTCGTGCAGACCGGTCCCGGTTTTCCGTCTTTGGCAATCACGTACGACTTACCGTTCTCCACATCGTCGATGCGCTCTATCGGACTGATAACGGCAGCCGTGCCACAAGCGCCCGCTTCCTCGAAAGTAAGCAGCTCTTCTTCCGGAACCGGACGGCGTTCTACTTTCATGCCCATATCCTCGGCCAGTTGCATCAGGCTCTTGTTGGTGATGGACGGAAGAATGGAAGTGGATTTCGGAGTGATATACGTATTGTCCTTGATACCGAAGAAGTTGGCAGCACCGCACTCGTCGATGTATTTCTTTTCCTTGGCATCCAGATAGAACTCGCAGGCATAGCCCAAATCGTGCGCTTTCTTATTGGCGCGCAGGCTGGCTGCGTAATTACCGCCCACCTTGTAGACACCTGTGCCCAAAGGTGCGGCACGGTCGTATTCGCGGATAATAACGTACGGATTGGTGGAGAACCCGCCCTTGAAGTAAGGACCTACCGGCGTTACAAACACGACAAACAAGTATTCTTTTGCCGGATGTACGCCTACCTGTGCTCCCGTACCCACCAGCAACGGACGGATATACAGGGAAGCTCCCGATTCGTAAGGCGGAATGAAACGCTCATTCAGCTTCACAACCTTAAGAATAGCCTCTTTAAAGCGTTCCGTCGGCAACTCAGGCATCAGGATGCCACGGCAGGTAGACTGCAAACGCGCCGCATTCTCTTCCAAACGGAAAATACGTACCTTGCCGTCTTTGCCCCGGAAAGCCTTCAAACCCTCGAACGCTTCCTGACCATAGTGCAGACAAGTGGCTGCTATGTGCATAGGAATGGTTTCCTCGCTGCATACTTCCAATGCGCCCCACTGTTCGTTACGATAGTAAATTCTCACATTGTAATCTGTCTTCATATAGCCGAACGGCAGATTAGCCCAATCTAGTTCTTTCATATCTCGCTCGTATTAATTATTCGCTTTTATTAATTTCAAGACTAACTATTTGCAACAAAAGTAATGGTTATTCTTCATATTTCCTAAAGAAGCGGTGTTTTTTACGACATAAGAGCGACGATATGTTTTTTCCATTACATGCCAACTATGATAAAAAGATAAGCAGCCAGATTTTCATTGGTTGGAACTTTCTGTTTCCCTTAAGAATACCCTAAGTTTACCCTAAGTAAACTGATAGTTTAATGCGGTGAAACCAACAGTTTACTTAGGATAAACTAATAGTTTATCCGCATGAAACTTTCTCTATTTACCGGAAAGCGCCCAAATACACTGAGAATCAATTCATAGCCTCCATTTTACACAATAGGAAAAGCTATCGGGTCACTCTTTCCTTGTGGAGCATAACAGTGTGACAGATATTTTTCGTTTTTCAAACTTTGTGCAGGAAGCAGCAACAAGAATTAAACGGTGTGGAAAACGACATAAAAAAGACCGCTACCCAATAGCTGTCGGTAGCGGCCTTTATACTTGTTAGAGAGAATTAAATTATCAAATGCTTGTTTTCACAAATTTACAGATGATATAAAAAATATTCCTAAAAAAGAGTTTATTCACACTTTCATTTATTCGGATAATTCCTTGACAGCAAGATTATCGTGCACCTATCGCTTTCGCCCATTCAGTGTCCAGCCAAGCTTTTTGAGTATCAGGAAACAAGTTGCTGTCAATAAAGCAACTGAGTCCGCAACTGCGAGGCAGCCCGATGGGTTGCTGACTATAAGCACTGTAGAATTGTGGAGTGTGGTCTGTAAAAATCACAGCTTCTTTCAATGCCGCTTTAAAGGCATCAGTGTCATTGGTCAGTGCTTCAATATACTGCTCCAAGTCATAAAACAGGTGTGGATTAAGCCCTTCATAACCTTGAATGGCAGTCAAATCCACTTGCTTGTTTCCTACTGCAGTTACCACGTTTTTCACAGTAGCGGCCAAAGCTTCCAATTTATTGCTTTGTACCAGTGCGACAGTACCCGACGTTTGTCTGTATTTATTCATAAATGATTCGCAAGCGCCTTTCAAATCTTGCTGGAAGAGCTGCGATACGATTTCCTTATATGGGAATCCATCGGCCAGCACCTCTGTCGGTGAAGCTATTAAATAATCGGTTACATTTCGCAGATCATAAAGCGCTTCTATAGACGACATGAAGCAGGCATCGAATAACAAGTACTCGAATTTCAGTCCTTCAAGCGCCTGTGCCAAAGCAGGAATTTCCATGTATTGAGTACCGTCCTGTCCGATAAACCGGGTGCTGGGTGCCATGACATGCTTGTCGAAAATAGAATTGGGTACCCATCCGCTACCATGGCTGGAGAGTACTAATCCATAGCTGTCAGCAGGCATTTCCTCCATCACCTTTTGCAAAACATTCTTCATGAATACGGGGTCTGTAGAAAGATCAGACTGAGTATATTCTTCGATAATCTGATGCGATGTCCGGTTATTCTCCTCATTGATGACCAGTTTGGTCAATGTAGACCGTTTGCCATTATCGTAGAATACGGCTACCTGATTTTTGTCGGACAGACGTATCAAGTGCCCTGTAGCTCCCTGAATAATGCGCAGGTTGGCCTCCATTTCCGTTTCCAATCCGGTATTGTCACCCATGTAATAGAAAATGAGCGTATGCTTCTTATCGGGCACAGAGAAAGCCTTTGTCGCTATCTTTACACTAGCAAGCACGTTTTCTTCCTCTCCTTTGGCAGCAGCCAATACCACATATTGCGTGTTGGCATCCAGTTCTTCTATCAAGATATCCATCGGCTTGTTGGCAGTGGTCACAATACCTTTGTCCAGCACTTCCTGTGCATCGGGCATGATTTCGTTTTCTTCCATTACTAAATAAGCACAGCGCAAGGCATTGGTCGATTCCAACGTAATGTTTACAGTGGTGTAACCGGTCTCGCCGGCCGTGAGTGTCACGGTAGGTGTTGGAGGCAATATGGTTTCTTCCATCGGAGTGTCATCATCCGAACAGGCAGTGAGAGCAGACAAGCAGAAGAAAATACCTGCGCCCCATTGGTATAAGGTTCGTTTCATGTTCATAATCTTTATATTTTAATAAATTATCGTTAAATTGTCTGTTGCGGGAAGTTTAAGGATTAGAATAATCCACCACATTCACCGTACCTTTCCATTCTCCTGTTATTTCGTATCCCGCATCATCCCGGAAGTCGAATACGAATTTATAACCGTCGTTTTCTTTACTTACAGTCATGGTACCACTCTTGATAGGAGCCAATATATCTGTAGCCCCTGTCTCATCATCACTGCGCTTATCTCCATACCAGGTATACAAGATATCTGCTTTGTTGAACATCATGTATCCGGGAAGCGCATACATAGGTTCAAACTTATGTTCTATGGTGTAGACCCCTTCCTGCAGTGTGGCTCCTTTATTCGCATCAGTAAAAAATTCGATGGTAATCATCTCTGACTTTATCTCTTTCCCTTCTTCGTCTTTATCTTTATAGAAATTTATTTGCCAAGAGCTCAATCCGGGATAGAGGTATTCCCCCAAATAATAAGCTTCTATCTCTGTCAGTTCTTCGGGCAGAGCCAATGTGACATTGTCCTTCAAGGTGCTCATCGGGCTGGCAGGCTTCGTATTGTCATTGTCGTTAAAATTACCCATAGGCAATGCCCCGCTGAAATTGCATGTTATGTTCAGACCGTCTGCACTTTGGAAATTGAATGCAATATCATAATTTTCACCGCTTCGTGTCACGGTCATGGTTCCACTGTTCAGGAAGGCAATATATCTCTTGCCTGTTCTGGAATCGACTTTCTCCAAATAAGAGCCCGTAGGATAATATTGCCCGTTTATGTCGGAAATTTGGCCTTTGTTGATAGTCATGGGGATTTGCATATATCCCTGTGTACTTCCTCCAAAGATAGACACTTGGTAAGTACCTTCTTCCAGTGGAGGATTTTCCATATTGTAATCTAACAATTTATGCATATAACAGCTTGACAATTGCAAATAATAGCCATTGGTCAGTACCTCGTTTTCATTGAAGTTTCCATGATAGAATTGCAACAGCATATCATCGGCATGCGGACAGAACCAGTTGCCGTAATATCTTCCTTGGGCTAAAGTGAAAGACACCTCTTGATCTTCCGTAAAAGGCTGGTAAGTGCCCTGTGGTGTTTCCGGCTCATATTTTTCAAAGATAATATCACCTTTGAAGTGTCCTCGGAAAGGCTCTCCGTCTTCCATGACGATATCCATATCAATGGTATAGGTGTCGCCTTTACGCTGAACAAGTACGGTTCCTCCTGTGACATAGCTGTAAACCACTCCATTGGCAGGGTCGGATGAAATGCGGGTAAATACATTGGTTGTTTCCACATCCCAACAACCTATTTGTGCCGTCTCTTCTCCGGCATGATATTCTCCCGCCGGCAGAGTAGCGTTCCACGGGTCGCTGTCGGCTACATTATAAAGATCCAGGCGAACCAGATAGTCTCCAATATTGGTCGGTAAGTCATCTTTTCCTATTTCCCCAGAGGCCAGGCGAATAACATAGTTACCGTTTCCAGGCTCATTGTCGGTACGGTAACTTGCCTTTTCCAATAATTTCAGTTTTACTACAGGTACATCATTTTCATAAACCGGTTGTGTCTTCATTTCAAGAGCCTCGGAAAGTAAATAGCGTCCTTGACTCACAACAGCTGCCTGAATGATGTAACAAGTTTCCGCCTCTAAGGCAATAGCCCGTTGGATACTTGTCGCGGAGTTATCAGCCGGTATGCCTTCGTTAAGAATATCCTCCGCTGTAGGAGCCGTCTCGCCTTTTTTATAGCACATCCAAGCACATTGGTCTGCATGTTGGGGGGTGAGTGAAAACTCCAATGAATGACTGGTAACTTTGATGGCGTTCAGGGTAGCAGCCGCCGGAACTGCCTTTTCATCATCGGAACATGATGAGAAAAACAATACCGATAGAATGGCTGATAAACCCTCGTTTTTCGCATTCACGAAGAAGCAACAAATCTTCTTTTTTAATTTCGCATGGCGTTTCGTGGTTGATGCTCATATACCGTGAAATTCCGAATTTCCTGCATATATCGTTATAGTTATAGAAACGCTTTTGTCGACCTTTTGCCATCCAACAGATTGTTAGTTTCATACGTTTTACCCCTATTAAAACTCGCTTGGCTTCTTTTCCAGACCCTCGTATCTTTTTCTATTCAATTCAGCAATCAATTCATCCGACATCCTCAAGGCGTTGATGGCAGATTTGTCACCGGACAGTGCACGTTTTTTAAGTTCCTCCCGATATTCTTCGTAGAACATCCCATTGGTTGTTCTTTGCTCATCAGCCATGTGTGATTTATGCTCATTCCATGACTGGCTATCAGCAATAGCACAACGTTCTTTGTTGTATTCACGTAACCAGCCCATAATAACTTGCCCGTCTATGCGGTTGTAACTTTCTCCATATTTCATTTTCATTGCATTTTTGAAACACAATTTGAAATCGTCAGTTTTCATGTAAGGGTATTCCTCAATGATTAAGTCTACGGTCATTGCAACCTGTGTGTCAGACATGGTATTAACCACATTGAAGAACGCCAAAGCGTCAGCAATTAAAATTACCAATATGGCTCTCGCCTGCGGCTCTCCGAGTTTTCTGATTATAGTCCCTATGGCCGGCTCATTGCTTAGAAATACATCCTCAACTTTTTTCGGGCGTAGAGTTTCGCAATATTTCTCCGGCGAGGTCTTTAAGACGACTAACCGATTCTCTTCTTGTGGTGACAGTATCAGTTCGTTTCCCATTATAATTTCCTTCCAATATTTTAGTAAAGTTTGCTTGTTTGAAAATCCAATCAAAGTCACATTTCCAATTGCGGTCATTAGCTCCCAGCAGAAATGGGGATTGAAGAATGAGATTGAAAACAGTCCTCACTGACTCTTTTCCATATTGGGCTATCCGGGCTTTTACAGCCTTTTTTCTCACATCGGTCATTGATTTTATCTGCTGGAGTCTATCTTTGAATGTGGAATTATAGTATTCCATCAATCCGCTGTAATCAATCTTTTCAGAAAGAGAGGGCGAAGAAAGCTTGTCTTTCTTTGATACTCCGTCAGGAGTATTTTCTTTCTTTTGCTGGGAAGATATATCTATATACTCTCTTTCTTCTTCTTTCTTTGTATTTGTGCCCTCCGTGTGCCCTGATTTTTGCAAAAGTTCGGATTGCGGCAGATTGTTGTTCACAGACTGTGCCCCAAGTTGTGCCCTTAGCTGTGCCCATTCGGACTGTAATTCTTTGATTTTCTTTTCAATATCTGTGCCCTTGCATGTGCCCTTACTTGTGCCCATTGGATTATATTCTTCATATTTACATAGGGTTATAAGGTTCATTCCCTGATTGCACTCAACAGTTATCATACCTTTTTTCTTAAGATGTACAAGAAAGGAACGCACTTTCTTTTCAGACCATTTCCAGCGTTGAGATAAAAATCTTATGGATGCAGGATATTGACCTCTTGAATAAGAGATTTCTCGACCTCCGATACTCTCCTTTCGGGGCGTTGCCTCAAATCGTGCAGACTGGATTAAGTCTAACCACGCTTCACAACTGCTAAAAGTACGGGCTTCATTCCACATTTCATTCGAGAAAAACCTGCGGCTTAGCCTCAAAAATCCTTCGTCCATAGTTTTAGAATCTCACGTTTGTTAATTGCCTTCCTTTCGAGTAAACTGCCCATTTCCCATTTCCACTATCAAACAACCGTAAGTCCGACACCTCTCCGAAACGTTTGATATTACCGCATAAATCCACAATCCAGCCACATTCTTTGGAAGGATGCGGGCGGATGGCACGACCGACTATCTGATACCACATAGCAAGCGACATTGTAGGACGTGCCATAACGACTGTATCAAGTTCCGGATAGTCAAAGCCGGTGGTTAATACCCCGACATTCGCCACTACCGAAATTTCACCAGCCTTGAATGCTTCAAGTATCCTTTCGCGCTCACCTTTTGGGGTGTCACCCGAAACGATTGCGGCTCCGGGTATAGACCAGGTAAGCCGCTCCGCTTCTTTCAGAAAACGGGTAAAGACTAAAATACCTTTCCGTTTTCCTCCGGCTTTGGGATTCATCAGTCTTTGGACAATATGAACGAGATAGCCGTAAAAGTCTATCCGTTCATATTCTCTTTGAACTGACCTATCTGTATAATCGGCACCAGTAGTATTTACTTTCAAGTTAAGTTCGTTCCATCCCAAAGGATTCATTGGATAGTAATTCAACTTCGCCAAATAGCCCATATCTAATAGGGTTGATACCTGTACATGATAAATGACCTCTGAAAAGACATGAGGCTTTGTCCGGGTGATAAATTTCAGCATAGAACCAAAGTCACGGCTGGAACTTAAACGATACGGTGTAGCTGTCAGTCCAAGAACCTTACACTTCACCGCATCAAAAAAATCTTTGTACATACCCTCTTTAGGGTTAACAAGGTGGCATTCGTCCACGATGATGTTCTTGAAGTGGGTGAACAGTTCGGGATGATTCTTCACACTGCCGATGGTGGCGAATGTTATCCGGCTTATTTCTTTTGAGTTAAAGGATGCAGAATAGATGCTGCAATCAAGAATACCGTATGAACAGAGTTTCTTGAAATTCTGTTCGAGTATTTCCTTCGAGGGCTGGAACACCAAGGTATGACCGTCAAGCCTTGCGGCTATATCCGCTATGATAAGCGACTTTCCGCTGCCCGTAGGTAACACCATAATGGCATTTGTTTTCTTCGCCTTGTTATTGAAGAAAGAAACGGCAGTATCAGAGGCTTTCTGTTGGTAATCTCGTAATACATAACTCATAAACCTTTCTCCTTTCGTAACTTCTTATTAAGTGCTTTGTAATACTTGATTAGTTGCTCATACTCAAAATCTGATATCTTAGTATTTGATGCAGCTTTCACTTTTAGCAAGTCAAAATACTGTTGTCCGATTTTGGCTATCAAATTCTCACGGTAGCCTTCAAGGTGGTCGGCACGGAAACGGTTGCACGCACGGCATTCGGCATGGCAATTGTTCTCATCAAACCGTGTTGCCAAATGTGTACGACTGAAATAGTGCCCGCAGTCTGCTTGTGTAAACGGTTTTATCTGCCCGCACGAGATACATCTAAAATATCCGTTTGGCATTGCATCACGAAGCCGGATAAAAAGGGAAAACTCCTTGTCGAGCTTAGCTTTCAAATCCGGCTTCTTCTTTATTGTTATCCCTGCTTTATCAAACAGAGGTAAAGGCTTGTCTTTCTTCTTGGCCTTTGTTCGTTTTATGTAGTATGGCATTATTTAAATCCCCATTCTTTCATGTAGTCAATGTTTTCAGGAAATCCCTCTACTGATTTAGGACTAAGGAATATTTTCTCACTCTTCAATGGAGTGCCTCCCCAAACAGTAGCAGGGCATTCTTCATATTCTTCTTTAGAAACTTCACTTACATTAAAATGGGGTTGGAAGCCATATCCCATTACGCTTTCCCCTAAGTAAGTACCAAACTTCTTTAAAGCCCATTGAAATGCAATATCTTTATATAGGTAATGTTTAGAAAACACAGCCACATATATTTTATGAGAGAAATTTCCTGTTTCTGTTAAGTCAGGATTATATCTGATACAGAAATACTTAATACGTGAAAGTATTTCTTCAACAAACCTTTCATGCTGTTCGCAATCTTCTTTCGTTAAGAACTCTTTCCCGTCATTTGCAATGTAAATAGTCTTGGTAATTTCTTTTGTTTCCATGCTGTTTTTTATTAAAGCCCCGAAGCGTATTCTCCGGGGCACAACCATTATTTACTAACCCTTGCCATTTATGTGTGGCTCACATTTATGTGGAGATGGGGCGATTCGAACACCCAATTAAGGACTTATCCTTTTGCGCTACTTCTAAGGTTAATTACTCCTTATATCTCACGTACCGTACTTTCTACCATGTGCACCTCTCGAAAGTCAAAAGCACTCCACTGCGCACCCCCATTTTCGCCCGCCCCATCTTCACAGACCGGACAGGCAGGTTAACAAAGTTATTCCATATAAGCCATTGAAAACTCTTTCGGAATAAACCGCCCGACCGGAATAGGTTTGGCTGATTCAATAGCCGTGTGAATTTCTCTCTTTTTGAACTCATGTCCCTTTTCTTTGGCTTGTTTCTCACATTCTTCCTCTTTGTTTTTGAGATAGTGGGTAATAAGCATCATCGCTCTGTCAACGTTGAAGGTGTTCACGACAAAGGTTTGGACTCTTTCGTCTTCATTCTCCCCTTCCGTGAATGTGATTTTCGTCTCAATCTGATAGAATTTCTTTTCATTGGGCTTGGAATCTCCCTCTTCTTCATCTTCTTCCGTTACAGAATCGTTTAAAAGGAATGTATCTTTTAATTCTTCGAGGGTGGCATCATCTATCTTGCGTTCTTTCAAATTGTCAGTAAGAATCACGCAAGAATCGAATTCCTTGACCATTGTCAAGGTGAATCCGAACATATAGTTTAGTTCGATGTAATCTTTCAAGATACTACAAGAATTCTCCAATCCGGTGGCATACAGCAGGAACTTATGTTTCTTGTCCCCTATTTGTGCCTGTGCAAGATAGGGATATAAGAATTTGTTCTCGTTCTCGAATGCCAAGCGGTTCTGGTTGCTGACTTCCACTTCCTTGATGCCGTCAGCTTCCATACTGAAACGAATTTTCGCCAAAGTGTCTTGGTCTATCAGCGTGCCACGGTCAAAAAGAATTTCATTCCGTTCGATGATTACTGTTTCACCTGTATCTTCATCAATGAAAGACTCCTCCCATGTTTTGAGGACACGTTTTGCAAGGTACATGTTGAGCATCTTTTTCGGGTCAGATGTCACATACCTGATTTCTGTTTTTCTTGTTTCTATCATAGAAATTCTTTATTGTACATTGTTTAACAAGTGCTTCTTGTAATTAGAGCGTACAAACGATTGTTCTTCGTCATTTAAAGAGTATGCCTTTACCATGAACTTCATTGCCATATCTTCGTTATTGTCGGACAACGGATAGTAATCAGTGGCAAACTTGCAAGAAAGCGTTTCAAGACGGTCGTATTTGTTGCGAACCTCACGAACACGTTCTGTTATCTCCTGTACTAATTCAGCCGATTCGGAAAGTTGCTTTTCGTATTCCTTTTTATCTTTCTCCGCTTGTTCTTTCATTACCTTGTTCTGTGCGGCAAAATTTGAAATCTTAGCATATAGTTCATTGGAGTAAGCCCAGCCTGAAAGAATATCAAAATCTGAGTTCCCGTTGAACTTGTATCGTTCACTCTTTTTAAGGTACTTGTATTCACTTCCAAGTCTATTCCAATCGTAATCAACTTTTCGTAAAGACTTTGCACTTTTCAGGATTTCCGCAACCTTAGTAGCTTCCTCAATGTCAGTAAAAGCAAAACCATCCAAAAGTGGGATAGAGAAATACTGTGTGTCGGCAGGTTCAATCTCGAACAATTCTGGAACTTTCGGTTTATCTAAAAGTTTAATGCCTTCCTCCATCATGCGGAGTTTTATCATTTTTTGGACATCTTCGTCCGACAAAGCGATTATTTCTTGCTCTGTCATTTCGCTAATATTCTTCATAATCTCAATATTTTAAATAAATTCTTTATTACGTTCAATTTCTTGTTGTGCGTAAATAAGCATTTGTTGTTCGTTAGCTGCTGGTAAGTAGATACCAGCGACAGATGCACTCCAATTTCGGAAACGGTCAATACTCAAAGTCATTTCACCTGTTGTCAGCTCGGCAGAACTGCGCAAATAGGTTACTTCATTGCCTTTCTTGTTGACCATCTTACGTTCAAACAAATCACGGTTGCAAGTCCTCTTATAAAAATCAATTTTTGCTTCGTCGAGACTGCAACCGTACTCACTACCGAAATACCCTAAAAGAAGATGCAAGTAGCTGTTTTGGGCAAGCGTGCGGTTAGGTAGTTTCTTTTTCACTTCCACCACCGCACGTTCACTAAACAGCTTGTTTACATACTCCTTGAACTTGGGTATTTGATATTCATTCTTCAAGTCGAACAGCATACGCTAAAAAGGTAAATCGTCCTTTACATTGCCATTAGCATCAACCGGAGGCGGGAAATTCTGCGGCTGTTGCTGATAGGTCGACTGTGGCGCTGGCTGTTGTACCGATGTTGTTTGTTGGGATTGCGATACACCACCACGCGCATCTATTTTGTAGCACCGAATAGATGCCATACGTTTGAGTTCTCCGTCTTGATTCGTCCAAGAACGTCCTTGTAAGACAAATGATACAGTAACAACATCACCCTGATTAAAGCGGTCAAGTTCTGCACACTTATCGCCTGAAAACTCTAAGGGAATAACATTCTCATACTCGCTACGCTCTCCCGTATAAGGGTCGTAAGTGGTAGCATCTAAAATGAACTCCCGTTTTGTAAACGAGGAACCACCGTTTTTGGATGGTATTTGAACAGTTTGTCCGATTTCGGTTATCCGTCCGGTTATTTGATTTGCCATAACCTAATATTACTGGTTCTTTTTATTACATATTGCAATCTCCACACATATCCACAAGGGAATCAAATTCTTCTCGTGAGTATTCAAATCCATTGATTACGATTACCTCGTTACCATTTTCGCCAAAATAAACTCCATCATTCATTTCCAAAGATTTTAGTGTCAGTTATCAATTTTCTGTTTTCTTCCAAGAACCGGACAAACTCTTCACAATGGTTAGTGAGGATTGGTATATCACGTTCAGGATTGAAAACGTATGTTTCTGTATAGGTATCTATCACATAACCGCCTTTGTTGAACTCTACAATGTTGTACTCAAATGTCCGCACATCCGAACCATTCTTCATCAAAGCGTATGGATAAACCAAATGTTGGTGGTGGTCTTTGAACTTCCCTACGGTATAGCTTCCGGTTGCTTTGATGTCGTGGACGCTGGCCGGCATCAGCTCGTCAATTACCCCATAAACCAAAACATTGCCGTATGCGGTTGGAAGAATCGCTTCTACTCTTTGTTGGGTTAATGCTCCTTTGAAGTAACCGGAAAACTCTCGGCAAAGTGAGATTGGGAAAGTAAAAACACGATTATTATAGGTAGCTTTCAAACCTATAACCTCGTTGGTCTGAACCTCATCGTAATACAAAGGTTTACCTGTTTCATCACAAGCTCCTTCGCGTATTACCTTATATACCTTTTCAACCTGCACAGTTTCGGATTTCCGATTTTCAATCATACAGTCAATAACCTCATTAAAGGCTGTTCCCTTGTCTGCCGCTTCACTATCAAACGGTTTGCGGTTAATACGGTCTATCAGTTCTTGAAACTGCTTCTGCCGAAACTCGTCTTCCGTACATGGTGGATTCTCACTCCACCCATAATAACGCTCATATATGACATCGCTATTAAGGTAATTGAAGTAAGAATCCAATAATGTTGCATATATACGATAATTAGGCTGCATCTGAGTAGATTTTAGTTTCCTTATTGAATATCAGTCCCAAAGCCTTTACCTTTGCAGCAAACAAACTTCTCGCCATCACCAAAGAACTACCAACGTGTTCAAACTCATTAATATGAGAGGCGAACTCATTAGCGGACTTGGCATCAGTTATAAATTCGATACTTTCTTTGATTTCCTCTATCACCTTATCATACTTTTCCTGTGCCTCTTTCTTGGCTGCAAGCATACCCAAATACGAATTGATTATCTTGGCAGTGATAAAGTCGTTCTTTGCGGTTGGATTACCATTCTTGTCAAGGATGGTAGGAACCTCCATTACTGAAGGAAGATTGCAAGTATTCTTACCGTCATTTCTTGAAGTTGGGTCAAAAGTGATGGTACGTCTTTGGACGCCTCTTTCGCTTTTCATTTCAAGATAACCGAGCAAATCCAGTTCGGTAACGATAGAGTTGTAGGATTTTTCACGCAAGGCAGGGATAAACACCGTATCATCACCTTCTTTTCTTGTGTCGCGATGGGCAACGAAAATGATGTGCTTGTTAAGCCCCGAAAGTGTTCGTGTCATCCATGAAAATTCGGCATTGATACCGCTCCAGTCCTTGATAGACGGTTGGCGGCTACCACATTTATAAGTAATGATGAAATCCATCATCTTACCGATTGTATCAACTACAATGGTCTGATAAGCAGACAAATCCTCCTGCAAGACCTGTTGAACATCACTCCATGAAGTGACCTGTACAGTATCTATGTTTTCCAAATGCGCCATATTCATACGCTTAACACCATTATCGAAATCCAATAATAACGGTTTCGGTGCGCTCAATGCCACTGTTGATTTTCCCATACCAGCCTGTCCGTAAATCATCATCTTTACAGTGGTAGGGATTACTAATTCATTTGATTTTTTTATAAGACTCATAATCGTAAATATTTAAAAGGTTAATCCAATTGTATCTCTCGCCATTATTCCGCTGACATTCGCCAGCGACAAGGCTTGTTTGATTTCTGTTTTTGAATAATAAAGGGGGGAATTTCGGCTTTCTCCTTTTCTGATAGGCTTTATCAGTTCTTTATTCACAAGTACATTGAACCGCTTCCAGTCTATTCGCATCATCCTTAGCCATTTCTTTACATCCCTCAATCGGATAAGGTCTTGTGCCGGCTCATATGCCTTGACCGCCTCCATATAACCAACCTGATAACTGTCTATCATAATGGATTGGATTTCTTCTATATTCATTCCGCCCTCCTTATTATTTCAATCCGTTCTACTCTTAATTCTCTTCCTCTTCTCATTTCGCTCTGTTCGTGATAAAGCGATAGAGAAAATATACATAGCAAACTATAAGCTACAGACATACGAACTGTTGGTGAAAAATCCATTGTAAGTTTCACACCGGCTATCCGTTCGTAAAGCATGGTAGCAAGCTCTCTCCCATTCCGTACATGCAATATATCAAAAGCCTTTTGCAACTGGTTGTTAATTGTGCTAACCGCCCGACATTTGATATTGGCAATTTCCTTTTTCTCATACCCTTGCGCATACATCCGTGCTGTAACCTCGCATTCAGGGGTGAGTTCTGTAAATACCCGTTCCATAATCGTGTGAGCTAATGATTATTTCAGTCGTATAAGCGAAGAAAAACCTGGGCAGTCTGTTTTTGATACCCTATACATAATGTCAAGTTTTCCTTTCAACTTCTTCGTGAGCCGTGCTTCTTTGTTTCTTCGGGCAGCTTCCATTTTTATCCCAGTGTGCCGAGAGTCTTCAAAGGGGATTCGATATATATCCCCAACCTTTATACTATCAAATAACTTAGTTGTCTGATAGTTCTCATCTACTTTAATTTCCTTTATCATACGCTTTAATTTTGAAAAAAATAGTGGTGATAGCAGGATTTGAACCTGCATAAATTGCTAAGTTTATTGCCGAGCAACGCGTTTCCTATTCCGCCATATCACCGGAAAAAGGTGCGCTATCTTCACAGACGGTACACCCAGTACAAACACAAAATAAAACACGACAAAACAATTTTAACCACCCGTACAAGGGTAAAGGGGTAGCTTGTACTCAGCATCCCTCACGGCTTTTAGTACGGTATAGCACTGACCTTTTCTGTGGCTTTGTTCCCCTGAACCAATTCGATTGGCAACATCACGTTATAATCAGGGGATTTTCTTAACTTTGAGGTGTCAAATCTAAAAATTAAGAAGTATGAAACAGTTTATTGAAATTCCCCAAGACGGGGAATCTGTACTGATTAATGTCAATCACATCGCTGCTGTCAAGTCTAAATCATTTGGTGATGAACAAGGATGTGAAATATTTGTCGCTACCCCTTATCAGAGGGAGCATTGGACTGTCGAGACTGGATGCCTAATAATCCAATCCAAGTTTTCACTCTCTCATCTTCGCCAGCTGATAGAAGAAGCTCTTTAGAGGTCTTACCGTCAAGGATGAACTCTACCCAAGCTTGAACGGCTTGAGTAGTTGAATGTGTGCCTACTTTCAGCAGAAGTTCTTTGCGTAACTTCTGCTCTTTCCTTTTTCTGAAATACTGAAGTATTCTTTTAATCATCACTATATATTTTAAACTTCAACCGTTTTTATTGCCTGTAAAGCCCCCTTTTCATTTCTTATAATTACCATTATATCCTGCTTTGGTATGGCAGCTCCATATTTTTTTATTGACTTACGGGCCTCTTTTATCCCCTTACTTATTTCAGACAAAATTTTATCCATTAATTCTTTTTTCATAATTTGCTGAATTAGAGTTAGTACCCGTACCCTAATCGAATAGTAGAACCTTATTTCAGTTCAGTACGGGCTATATTAGACCTTTCAGCGATACGGACACCTACCCCACATACTTGACACCGTAAAGATGATTTTCGGTGCTGAAAGTAAAGTTCATTTCAAATCAATATAGCCTACTACCAGTCACCGCATCCCTGCTATGGCAGCTTCTATATTTCGTTATCTTGGTTAATCTTGTACGGCTTATGAATTACACCGCAAAGGTTTTCACATACTTGTCAAAGAACTAATCAATAGTGCCCTACCCGATTCTTGCTATCGGTTGCCGTTCAATCCGTCAATAGGGCTGTCGTGCGTAATATAATCGTGTGATTAATCATCATAAAAGAACTTCTCGCCCGGCTTTCTGAAAAACCAGTAGCTTGCATACAAGCAGCCTAATACTATCAATGCCTCTATCATACTGCCATTCTATCAAGTTGAAACTCTATATAATCAATCTCTTCTTGAATAACCTCTAAGGCTTCTTCTTTCGTATCGGTGTTGCAGAAAACGCATGCCTCTGCATCAGACATTTTATCCACCTCTTCAAGTTCTTCACAAGCCTTATCTAAAGCCTTTTCAAAGGCATAAGCTTCTATACTATCACATACTCTATAGTTTCTCATATCAGGCAATTTTTAAAAGGTTAGCTTTCTTGTAGCATCTGAACTCTTGGCGTTCTGTGTCGAAATAGGTCTGGACTGTATCGTTCTTCTTTCTGTTGTCAGTACCAGTGATGGTAGGCATCAGCTTTTCATTTAGTGTACCGTAGGCTTCTCTTACAGAACCATCCACCTTTTGAAAGTAGAATTTCACAATCTTGCTTTTCATCTGCAATTTCAATTTCATGTTAGCCCAAGCGCACTTTAATGCTTCTGACATCGTAAAACCGTTCTTGCGAACAAACTGCCATGCAAGACTCATAACTTCGTGTAAAAAATTCTTCGTGCTCATAATCGTGTGATTTAATATGTTTATACTATTGCACCTTATTTGTAAGTTGCGTATCTTTGTATCGTTATCGTGATGCAAAGATACTGATTTATTTTCAGTACAAAATAATTTTACTGATTATATTTCAGTAATAAATATTATTTAACTATTAGGGTAGTTTATACTTTATTATAATATGAAGAAAGAAAATTGGGCTTTAGGATTGAGTATTGTGGCAATGACAATTGCTATTATAGCGACCTGCATAGCCGCATATAGGACTCCCGAGTTAGGATTTGATTACCAAGGAGTGATAGTAGGAATATTGTCATTATTGGTTACTGTATTGATAGGATGGAATATATACACATTCATCGATATAAAAGGTACAAGTCAAAAAATTGATAAGTTTAGAGCTGAATTTGAAGGAAAAATAAAGAAGTCGAGTTTAGAAACACAATTTGATGTAAAAAAGGAAATGATGAGAGTTGTTCCAATTCTCATTGCCCGACAACATGGAGATTTAATAAGCTCTTTACAGTTTATGTTTAAAGCATTTCATGAAAATAAAGACGATGGAGGCTTTGCCAAGATGTTGGCAAGAGAATATATTTTGCAGACTATTATGGCTTTGATAAATAATGAAAATAAAAACCTAATAAGCCATCTCATAAACGACATGAAGGGCACTCTTAAGGTTGAGGAGATAGAAGATTTTCTACATGAATTTCTGAGCTATAGCGAAGAAGAAAAGCATCAACGTTATGCTGGGATGCAGAATGTACTCCTTGAATTATTGAAAGCGCAATCCTAATATCCTCTTTAGGAGTACCAAATTTCATTAATAGCTCAAGTAATGTAATAACTGTTATTTTACTGATGTCATTAGGAATCAATTTTGCAAGTTCATTATTCATATCAATAAAACAAAAGCGACCAACCCCAAAGTTGCGGTTTGAGGAAGTCGCCTATATAGTCCCTTACGGGAACAGTTAAACAATTTAATCAAAATCATCCGCAACTTGATTTCGATGCAAATATACTGATTTTATTTCAGTAAAACAATTAAGAGTTATGAATACACGAGAAAGATTGAAATTATTTCTTGCTTCTATCAATATAAGTGAAGGGTCTTTTGAGAAAGCAACTGGATTAGCTAAAGGATTCGTCAGTAAAGTCGGAGATAGCATTAGAACATCATCGCTCGAAAAAATTAAATCTGTTTATCCTAGTCTTAATACCTCTTGGCTTCTTACTGGAGACGGAGACATGCTTATTAACAACAATTTTCCAAAAGAAGATATTCTCACTCAACCAGAGCAAACGTCCGCCGATGCAACATATAAGCTCATTCCTGTTATTCATATTGATAGCGTAGGAGGAATGCACTCGAATAACGAAATCGAAGGAGAGCCACAATACATTGAAGGGTACGTTCCTTTTGTAAATGCAAAGGATGAAGATAGGGCTATATATCAATCAGGAGATAGTATGATTCCGACCATACCACCGGGTAGCCTGATGCTAATACGTGAAGTTGCTAATTGGAGAGAGTATTTTGGCTATGGGAATATATTTGTTATTGTGTTAAAAGACGGAAGACGCATAACTAAGGAAGTGGCAAGATATGAAGAAAATCCAAAGGAATATATTTGGTGCATATCCCATAACGAGAAAGTCGCAGACGAAGAACTGCCTAAAAACATGATTGTTTCCGTATGGAAAGTAGTAAAAGTGTTGACTGATAAAGGATGGTGATACTATGAAATTCAATCAATACACATGGAACTTGTATAAACAGACCGTAATCGGAATAGAGATGATAAAATACTTTTCCGATGCAAGAGGGTATGCCTTATTCAAAGATTATTGTCTGCATGCTAATTTCATACCGGAAGATTTATACAACGACTGGTTGGAGAATATATATTGCTACAGTGTATCAGATTATGACCACCCTACATCATTGGAAGAAGCAAAAGGTTTATACATTTCACTTATCACATTAGGTATAAGGGTAGAAGAGCAACAATGGCTTCCTGCTAACGACTTCAAGAATATGCTTGAGATTATCCAGCCGATGTCCTATGTCTTATCACAGTTCGCCCCCGAATATTTCTTTCCATATCTATTTCTTTGCCGTATCTTCGAACTGAATAAAATAGCGGACTTTTTTAACATAGACCTCCCCAATATCCCCAAAAGAACTGATTACAAAGGAAGGTGTATGTATTATTGGGAACTTTGTGAGGTGCTTTATCTATTCAGGAAAGAAAATGGGCTATCTCCAGCAGAGCTATGGTCTTTCCTATACGACTTCGCCCCCAATAATCTTCCAAGCAAGAAAATAGACATACCCAAGCCGTCACAAGTATGGCTCATTGGTGGCAGATTATGCCAAGAAGATAAATCCTTAGAATCAAAATTCTGGCAATCAAGTCCTGATACGAAGAAAGGGGATATTCTTGTTCATTACGAAACGTCTCCAATCAGCGCAGTCACTTGCATAGAAATATCGCTTACAGATGGTGTAATAGACCCTCTATTCCGATATTATGGGTGTATCTATATTGGCAATAGAATAGCTATTCCTCACATCACATTAAAAGAGTTTCGGGAAGATGAATACTTCTCCAGCCACCCGCTCATAAGAAAGAACTTTCAAGGAGTTAACGGATGGTCAATGAGTAGCGAAGATTATTCAGAACTCCTACGAATGATAAAGGCAAAAGGATTTGATATAGATACCCTACCAAAGCTATATACTCCTACACTACCCAAGAATGTAAGTATAGAAAAAGAAAGAGATGTGGAACTACAACTACTGGAACCATTGCTTAACTCTATGGGATGGTATGAGAACAAAGACTTCATTCGTCAATTACCAATACATGCAGGACGTGGACACCGGATATTTCCCGACTATGCTCTGCATTACGATAATAAGCCAGACGAAGAAAAAGCAAAGGTTTTAATTGAGGCAAAACTCTACATGAAAAATAACCAGGAAATAGAAGAAGCATTTTTGCAAGCTCGCTCATATGCTTGTCTCCTTGAATCGACTGTAATAATCCTTTGTGACAAACGGTGTCTAATCATTTATGAGAAAAAAGACAGCTTTGACCGAGATAGATACAAAAAATACTATTGGGGAGAACTTGAAAACACCGACATTTTCAACGAATTAAAGAACAAACTAAATATTTAAGATTATGAAGAAGATTTTATTTTTTATGGTAGCTATATTGCCAATGATACTGTTTACAGCATGTTCATCAGATGATGAAGGTTTAGATAATGGAACAAAATATTTATCTGAAATAGTAGTCAAAGAGCACGAAAAGAAATTTGGAGAAATTAGCGAATACGGCGAACTCTACGAACAATACAAATACAACCAAGATGGAACAATCGCAGAAAAAACAACAAACCACTATGTTAATGCTGTAGATTCAAGAATTGACTACACGTATAAATACACATACGACAACCAAGGACGGCTAATTGAACGTAATGATTATGAATTGACATTATTCGAGAAGAAATATAAATACGAGTACAACTCTATTGATTCTGTATCTCGCATGATGGTATATGATGAGGATGGAGATTTAAATGAGGATTGGACATTTGAATATGACAATCAAAGAAGGCTTATAAAAACAATAGAAAAAGATATTTGGCTTAGCAATGACTTTGGATATATCAGCGAATACACATACGAAAACAATAAGGTTTATGTGGTTAAGCATAGTATAAAAGATGGAACGTTGTTCGGAAGATATATTTATGAATATGATTCTAAAGGTAATCTTCTGCAAGAAACGTATATTAGTGGAGATACAGACAAAGAATCAATAGAACAAAAATTTGAATACAAATATGATTCATTGGGACGTATTCAAAGAAAGTCTAAAAAAGCATATTTATTTGATAACTGGACATATTATGATTATCTATATAACGATGATGGTACAATTAATAAAATATCCATATCCTATAGTTATAAAGATGATGAATCAGAGCTGAGATACAATTATGTTTGGAAATAATTAAAACAATAGGGTCATGATTGACTTTCTAACTATCATACTCCTAATATTCGGATTACTGCAAATCATCCTCTTCTTCAAAGTATGGGGAATGACCAATGACATTAAAGAGATAAGAAACAAGTATCTCAAAGACGAGGACGAGAAACGAAGACAAGAAGCGGAATACGACCCAACTCCGAAAATCAGCAGCGGGTCTAAACCAACAATGTGATGATTTTATAAATTGTTTACCCATTGTTTACCCAAACAAGAACAAAACATAAAACAACAAAATGATTATCAACATAATACCCAATACAGTTCCTTAGATTGTGGTTCTGAATGTCGAGGGTTCGAGTCCCTTCAGTCACCCAAAAGAAAGAGGAATTTCAGTAATGATTTTCCTCTTTTTTGCTATATATCAAGCTTTTGGGGGGATTAATCGGATCAAGGGTCAACGTAACAATCTGAGGGATTTTATATTTAAGCATATAAAAAACTTGGGGGAATTAGGGTTAAAAACGCTATCTTTGGCGTATGAGACAGAAACGTCAAAAACCCGCCAGGGTCAGTCCAAAAATTGTTTAGTAATGTTTTAGCAAAAAGAGTATGGCTACATTTACTGAATGTTCCGCTTTTATTTTTGAGCTCAACATAAAAAGAGTCCCGCAAATCTCAACGACCTACGGGACCCCAGAATAAACAGAACTTAGGATACTCTTTAGTATCCCTTCAATAAGTTGCAAACAGCAGAATAGAATCACTCAAAACAGACTTTCCACACCGATTAGGAACCAACGCTTATGATTCCATTCCCGCACTCTTTACAATAGACTTGCATATTGATAACCCCAAACCAGTCCCCTGTGCAAAAGAGCCGGGCTCTTCAAATCAGTCAAAGAACGTAGAAAATTGTTCTCGTGCATTTCATATACTGCGTCAGTAGCACTCAAATTCAACTCCTGTTTATTATTGCATAAAATATATCCATACATTACTTTGGCGTATATTATATGGCATCAGCCAACAAAATATATACGTAGCAATGTTTTTATACTGCAAAGAAAAGCTTTTCTGCATGAAGCATCTTAATTTAAAAGCTCTTGCTATAAAGAAATGTCCTAAAGTTTATAAAGAAAAGTCTTATAATATTGTATAACAATAATTTATTGTTTCATATCCATTTGGGTCTTTTTAAATTCAGAAGGTGTCATTCCCGTTTTATTCTTGAACAGACTATGAAAAGTAGGCATACTATTAATGCCGGAAGCCTCAGCTATAGCACGTAAAGTATATTCAGGATGTTCCTTCAACAAATGTATAGCATGATTCAAACGCAACTCATTGATATAACCACTCAGATTAGTACCTGTATTTTCTTTTATCATCTTAGCAAAACGGGTATTATTCATATGCGCCATTCTGACTAAATCTTCTCTTGACAAATCAGCAGAAAGATACAATTCATCTCTCCTTATCAAAGAATCCAATTTCTGAAAGACCTGTTTATTGATTTCATACTCTTTATCAATGTCGGAAGATTCTGTATCCAAGTCATTATACAGAATAGACTTATCATCTTCACCAGGCGATTGCTGTTTCTTCTTTTGCTCTGACAGCGCCTCATTTACATACTTCACCAATGCCCTGTTCTTTTCTTTGATATTACGATTCTGCAGCCAAACCTTCCAAAGAAAAAACAAGACCAGCAGTACTATAAAAAAAATAAAAGCCAGAGAAATTGTCCGTATCTTCAATTTTAAAGCTTGTTCTGCAATGTGGGCTTCTCTCTCATCAACATCGTACAAGGTTTCTAATTCCAGTGCCGCATTTGTTTTTTCACGCTGATATATGCTGTCAGTCAAAGCAATGAAAACAGTACTTAGCTTCACTGCCTTTTCATATTCCTTCAAACCGGTATAAGCTTTTATCTCTTTAGACAAAATGCCACGATACTGATAATTAATTGTATCCTCTCTCCTAAAAACTTCTTTCAGCTCGCGACAATTATCTAAAACTTCCCTATACCGGCCTGTCACAAACAAATAGGGAGTAGCATCGTATTTCCCGGCAGGAGTTGAAGCTGCCAAAGTAGACTTATATTTTATAAAACATTCCTCTGCTTTCTCCTTATCACCCGAACAATAATACAAATAAGCCAATTTGGAATACAGATAAGACTTCTGTAAGTCCAAATAAGCAGCTTGTATTCCTTCCTTGCCTTCCATTTTATCCAACAGCTTCTGTCGATATAGCCCAACGGACAACGCATCATCTATTAATCCATCATCTATCAAAAAACTCATTTTAACCCCGTTGAAATAAGAAAGCATACGCAAACCATATGCATCGTCAGCATCCCTCAAAAGTTGAATAGCTTCATCAAATGTTTCGTAAGCATCCTTTTTAAAAGACAGCCAACGCTTATTTTCTCCCATACAGAACAACAGTTTAGCCTCTGCCCGCTTATTCTCCATATCCCTCGCTTGCCTGATGCCTTCAACAACATACCGGTTACTCACCTCATATTCACTCAACAAACTTGATAACTCCGCCAATGCAATCGTCATCTTAAGCAAATGTTCAGGACTATTACCAGCAATGGAATCCTGAACATAAGCTCTCCGTGCATAACGAAAAGCCAATTTGCACTGATATCTATTACGATAGACCATACTCCGCAAATCGTTTATGCGCGCAGGCATCATTACCTTCTTCTTTTCAGCTTCATCCAGCAACTGCAAGGCACGGTCGGGTTCACTCATATATATATCTGTAATATATTGATCCGTATAAAGTGAAGATTGTCCGCTCTCTTTTTTTTCCTGAGCCATCAAAAAAACGCTGTTCACCCAAAATAAGAAACAGATATAAAGGAATTTTTTCATAGCATTTGAACCTATTCGGATTTACTAACTGTTCGCAAATATATACTTTTTTATTTATCCTAACAGTAAAATCATCTATCTTTGCAAAGACGAAACTTAATCAGATATGAAAATTCTTTGGATAGACCTAAATAGTTCCTACGCTCATTCTTCATTGGCACTTCCTGCGCTACATGCACAGATAGCAAACGACTCATCTATTGAATGGGCAATAGTATCTGCCACGATAAATGAGAATGTAGGAACCGTTGTAGACGAAGCTTACCGCCATAAGCCCGACATCATAGCTGCAACAACCTGGCTTTTCAATCACGAACAGTTGCTGCATATTACTTCAAGGCTGAAAGTATTACTTCCCGAAGCATGTCTCATATTAGGCGGTCCGGAGTTCCTCGGAAATAATGAGTTATTTCTGCGCAAGTACCCTTTTGTGGACTGCGTATTCAGAGGAGAAGGCGAGGAAGTCTTTCCCCAATGGCTGACTTGCTGGAACCAACCAGAACTGTGGAATGATATTGCCGGACTATGCTATTTGGACACTGACAAGCAATACAGAGACAATGGAACAGCCCGTGTCTTAAACTTTTCCAGACTCATTCCACCCGAAAAAAGCTGTTTCTTCAATTGGGACAAACCGTTTGTGCAACTTGAAACCACACGCGGATGTTTCAACACTTGCGCCTTTTGCGTCAGCGGCGGCGAAAAACCTATACGTACACTCTCCATTGAAAACATCCGCCAACGGCTTCAAACCATTCACGAACACGGTATCAAAAACATACGTGTACTCGACCGTACATTCAACTACAATACGCATCGCGCAAAAGAACTGCTCCAGCTGTTTTTAGAATATCCCGATATACATTTTCATTTAGAGATACATCCAGCTCTTCTTTCCGAAGAACTGAAAGAAGAATTGAAACAATTGCCACAAGGTCTGCTTCACCTCGAAGCGGGAATTCAAAGTTTGCGCGAACCTGTTCTTGAGCAAAGCCACCGTATAGGAAAATTATCCGATGCCTTAAAAGGGCTGAAATTTCTATGCTCGCTCCCGAATATGGAAACGCATGCCGACCTCATTGCCGGACTTCCCCTCTATCACCT